>Ga0209726_10000829_pt1 | contig 54842 bp, 51 predicted proteins | sample Subgrocontami54m_FD_187453 | JGI IMG/M metagenome (GOLD analysis project Ga0209726, IMG submission 187453) | Subsurface groundwater microbial communities from S. Glens Falls, New York, USA - GMW46 contaminated, 5.4 m (SPAdes) (version 3) | ecosystem: Environmental > Aquatic > Deep subsurface >...
GACTCAAGAGTTCTCTTTCTGTCTTTGTTAGTTTCTTGTGTTTCATTTTCCACCTCCTCTCATACCTCAGGAAGTGAAATGATACTACTTTAGGGGTTGCGATCGTTTCTAGAACTTGTGAGGTACCTATCCTGCAGTCGGCAGTCCTACTCCGAACTGGATGACTACAATGCTAACAGCAAAAGAAATTAGAGCATTACCACAGGTGCCTGCATCACAGGCACCTTGTCCAAGTGGCGGACCAGGCTCTCAAAACGGCTATTGTTATGATTTAGATGCAGGGTTAACCGAAGCAATTGTATATGTTCCTGGAGAATCAACCTCAAACAAGACTAAAGCAGGTTGCACAGGAGCAACACCGTATTTATGGATTGTATGGTCATCAGCTGACGGTAAAGCAGGGTTATGGTGTACTGCTAATGCAACAACTTATCCAATTGCTCCGATAACCGGATTAAAATAATCATTGATCCTTCTCTTGAATTAGCCACTCTAATACACTAAAATTATATGCATGTTCAAACCTGTTTCTCCAAAAGTGGATTTTCCGGAAATTGACAGTTAGATATATTTGTGATTTGATAAAATAAGGATGAGGTTTGGGTTTAAGAAATATGATTTTCCCCGTTCTTCTACTTTGAAAAGGCTTCCACAAGGCTTCACCCTCATCGAGCTTCTCGTCGTCATAGCGATCATCGGAATTTTAGCAGCAGTTGTTTTGGTAGCAGTTAACCCGGCTGAACAATTAGCAAGAGGAAGAGATGCAGGAAAGTTATCAACTGTTGTGGGGCTCGGTAAAGCGCTTTCATCATACTATACGAGTCAGGGTGGCGCATATCCTCCTGCAGCTGCAGGATGGATGACAACCATGATAACCTCACAGGATCTTAAGCAAATACCTGCTCCCGGAGTACCTACATGTCAAACTACTGATCCTTCTAGATTTAATATTTATTTTATTCAAGCCGGTTATTGTTACTATCAAAACGGCACCGATGCAGTAGTAGCGGTTCCTGGTGAATCAGCTTCTAACTTTAATAAGGTACCTTGTACAACAGGTCAAACGGTGTGGATCGTATGGTCATCAGCTGACGGCAAAGCGGGATTGACATGTACAAATAGCGTAGGGCTCTCTCCCGCTGTAGGCATAACTGGATTAAAATAACGCTTCTCATCCTCTTGAAATCGTTTACTTCTTATTAATATTTCTTGATGTTGGATAACGTGCTGCACAAGAATTCCCTTGAATTAGCCTTCCTTTTCCATTACAATTATATCCATGTTCAAACCTGTGTCCTCGAAAGTGGATTTTCCGAAAGAAGAGCGCGAACTTCTTAAAAAATGGAACTTGGAGGGAATAGTTGAGAAATACCTCCACCGGAATGATTCTGCAAAGCAGAACTTTTCCTTTTTAGATGGACCTATTACTGCGAACAACCCCATGGGCGTCCATCACGCGTGGGGAAGGACGTATAAAGACCTTTGGCAGAGGTTCTGGAACATGCGTGGGTATAGACAAAGATTCCAAAATGGTTTTGATTGCCAAGGATTATGGGTTGAAGTTGAGGTCGAGAAAGAGCTCGGGATTAGAAATAAAAAGGAAATAGAAGACTTGGTCCATGGTGACAGGAAAAAAAGCATCGCAAAATTTGTACAGCTTTGCAAAGAACGAGTCCTCAAATACAGTAAAATTCAAACCGAACAAAGTAAGCGTCTCGGGTATTTCATGGATTGGGACAATTCCTACTATACGATGTCAGATGAGAATAATTACATGATCTGGTATTTTCTCAAACAATGTTATGAAAAAGGATGGATTTACAAAGGACGCGATAGTGTGCCGTGGTGCCCTCGCTGTGAAACTGCAATATCTCAGCATGAGATGCTGACTGAAGACTATAAAGAAATAACTCACGAGAGTGTTTTTTTTAGACTCCCGATTACGACGAAAGGGTGGGAGGGAACAAGCCTCCTCGTCTGGACAACTACTCCTTGGACTGTTCCTGCCAATGTCGCAGTTGCTGTGAATGTGAAATCAATATATGCAGTATGGGAAAACACAGAGACAGGTGAAAAGATACTGTTTATCGATAAAGACGAAAGTGGAAATGTGCCGACGAGACTTTGGAAAGGGAAAGAGGTGCCTGTTTCCGAATACATTTTTGCAAATGTCCATGGAGAATTTAAAAAAAATCGAGAAGTATCTGGTAAAGAACTTATCGGATTTACGTATTCTGCCCCGTTTGACAATCTACCGATTGTAAAAAAAGCTCAAGAAGAACATCCAAAGACGTTTCATAAAGTAGTTGATGGATCTGAAATTGTGGTTGCTACGGAAGGAACAGGACTCTTACATATTGCTCCTGGTGCGGGAAAAGAAGACTTTGATCTTGGAAGAAAAGAACATTTATCGATTATTTCACCTATCGATGACACAGCGACGTATGTTCAAGAAATGGGCGAGTTTGCGGGTGAGAACGCAAAAAAGCACCCTGAGTTAATAATTGATTACCTAAAAAACGTTGAGAGCGGAAAATTTCTTCTCAAAACAATGCACTATACCCACCGTTATCCTGCATGCTGGCGTTGTAAGACTGAGTTAGTCTGGAAAGTTACAGATGAGTGGTATATCGCAATGGATGTGCCTGAGAATAAAAAAGGCAAAACGTTAAGAGCGCAAATGATGGATACGGCAAAAATGATTGACTGGCATCCGTCATTTGGACTTGAGCGGGAGCTTGACTGGCTCAAAAACATGCATGACTGGCTCATCAGCAAAAAAAACCGCTATTGGGGTCTGGCACTTCCAATTTATGAATGTCCAAAATGCGGCAATTTTGAAGTGATAGGTGGGAAGGAAGAGTTACAAAAGAGGGGTGTTGCAGGATGGAAGGAATTTGAAAAACATTCTCCTCACAAGCCATATATTGATGAGGTAAAAATAAAGTGCCAAAAATGCGGTGAAGTTGTTTCGCGAATTGATGATGTAGGAAACGTATGGCTTGATGCGGGAATTGTGCCATTTTCGACATATATCGATCCAAAAACAGGAAAACTTAGCTACATAACAGATAAGAAGTACTGGAAACACTGGTTTCCTGCTGACTTTATAACAGAGTCATTCCCTGGGCAGTTTAAAAATTGGTTTTACTCACTTATTGCTATGTCAACGGTGCTTGAGAAAAGAAATTCATTTAAAACAATTCTTGGTTTTGCGTCAGTTCTCGGTGAGGACGGACGGCCAATGCATAAATCCTGGGGAAATGCGATTGAGTTTAATGAAGGTGCGGATAAAATCGGCGTTGATGTTATGCGGTGGATGTACGCAACTGCAGACCCGGAACAAAATCTTTTATTTGGTTTCAAAAAAGCCGATGAGACAAGACGGAGATTCCACTTAATGTTGTGGAATATTTACAATTTTTTTATAACTTATGCTGCAATCGATAAGTGGGAGCCGAAAGAAATTCAAACTTCAAAATTCAAGGCTGAAAATGTTTTAGATACTTGGATTATAAGTAGATTACATGAAACAATTGAAATTGTGACAGAATCGCTTGAGAAGTATGACGCTCAAAAAGCAACGCTCAGTATTGAAGGCTTTGTCAACGACCTTTCGCTTTGGTATGTGAGAAGAAGCCGGGAGAGAGTCGGGCCGACTGCAGATAATCAAGAAGATAAGTATGCAACGCACGAAACGCTGTATCTTGTTCTCTTAACCCTATCAAAGCTTTTAGCTCCTTTTATACCCTTTGTGTCAGATGAAATGTATATGAACCTTACCAATGGGAAAACGGTTCATCTTTCTGATTTTCCTGTGTCACATAAAGTACTTATTAATAAACAACTAGAAAAAGACATGGCACGAGGTCGCGAATTGGCATCTGTTATACTCATGAAAAGAAAGCAGGCCTCAGTGAGAGTAAGAATCCCAATCACAAAAGTAGCGTATAGTGGTCCAGAGAAACTCACGGAACAGATTGAAAAAATTGTAAAAGAAGAGGTGAATGTACAGGATTTGGTATGGGATGGAAAAGGAAGCGAATATGCTGTTACTACATCCGATAGTGAATTTACAGACACAAATAATCAAAATGTGACTTTGGGTGAAGCGCGGGAAATAGTAAGAAGGATTCAAGCTGAGAGGAAAAAACTTGAAACAAAACTTGATGAGAAAATAGATGTAGTCCTTCAGAATTGGCCTGCACAATATGAAGCGTATATTAAGAGAAATGCATTAATCAACACTCTCTCAAGAGGAGATTCATTTCACGTAAAACGCCTGCCATGAAGGTACATTTTCGACTCGATCTGTGGCTTCTCGTTCCTGTTGTCGTTCTCATTATCGTAAGCCTGACCACTCTTTTGTCAATTAATATTTCCTTTTTTAAAAGTCAGCTGCTTTCACTTCTGATTGCCATTATCGCTTTTCTTTTTTTCTCGACTATCAATATAGAATTTCTCAAACAACTGAAAGTGCCTATTTACTTCATTGCACTTTTCCTTCTAGCCATAGTGTTTTTTATCGGCATAGAAAGCCGTGGGGCTGTGCGATGGATCGATATATTTGGAACAAGGCTTCAATTTTCAGAAATTCTTAAACCCTTCTTAGCACTCTCTCTTGCCTCTTTTCTCTCAGAAAGCGAATATTCGAACTTAAAATATTTCTTTCTGGTAATTTTTCTTATGCTTCCAGTAGTATTACTTATTGGTTTGCAGCCTGATCTTGGAAACGGCCTCATCTACACGGCAGTCGCTTTATTTACGCTTCTCGTCAGCGGATTTCCGATTGCGTGGTTTGGTCTTATTCTTCTCCCGTTTCTTCTTCTGTCACCTATTCTTTGGACAGTTCTTCATACCTACCAAAGACAGAGAATTCTCACATTTCTTAAGCCTTCTGTTGACCCGCAAGGCGCATCCTATAACGGTATTCAAGCGATTATTGCAGTCGGGTCAGGAATATTTCTTGGTAAGGGATTTTCCGAAACGACTCAATCGGGACTTCGGTTTCTTCCCGAGCGACATACTGACTTTATATTTGCAACGCTCGCTGAGGGACTAGGGTTTATTGGAGCAAGCTTGGTCATCATAGCTCTTCTACTCTTGTGTTATAGAATTTATGTGATTTTTGAAAACAGCAATGACCTCTTTACAAAGGTATTTGCAGCCGCAAGCTTTGGTTTTCTACTTATACAAGGGTGTGTAAACATTGGTATGAATCTGGGATACCTCCCAATTGTAGGCGTGACGCTTCCTTTTGTGTCCTACGGGGGAAGCTCGCTTCTTTCAAATTTTATTTTTTTAGGTATATTATCATCTCTCAGCGCGTCACAGAGAAATAAAGAAGTGCTTGAAATTAGATGAGTTGCTCAAGCATGGGTAATTTTGCTATAATCTTACCCTGATGAAGTTTGCAATATTAGAATCCGGAGGTAAACAATACAAGGTAACCGAAGGAAATACTTTAGAAGTTGAGCGGATAGATACAAAAACCGGAGAGGAGCTCAAATTAAATAAAGTATTGTTCCTTTCGGATGACGGTGTTAACCAAATAGGAAAGCCCCATCTTGAAAATGTTTGGGTTACGGCTCGCGTCCTCGAGCAAAAAAAGGGCCCGAAGATTCGGGTAGCGAAATTCAAAGCAAAAGTCCGTTACAGAAAAGTTCATGGGCATAGGCAAAACTTGACAAAGATTCAGATAACAAAAATTTCCACCAAACGAGAAACAAAGAAGACTTGACATCTGTGAAAAGTTATCGTAATATTGAGAAAATTTCCACGTTAAATATTTTATAGTAACTTACTATGGCACATACAAAAGCACAAGGATCGGTTAAAGGGAATAGAGATTCAAGGCCAAAAAGATTAGGCGTCAAATTATACGGCGGAGAAAAAATTCTTCCTGGTAATATAATCGTGCGTCAAAAAGGAACAAAATTTTTCCCCGGAACGGGAGTTTCTATGGGTAAGGATTTCACATTGTTCGCAATTCAAGGTGGTACTGTTCATTTTAAGACACTAAAGGGTAAAAAATACATTGAGGTAGTGCATGGATAATCAGGCAATCGACAAAATTTACGAACTGGAAACAAACCAACTGCAATCAAACCCGCTTCAGCCTCGTGGTGTAATAACTCCTGATTCTCTTACAGACCTCGTTGAGTCAATTCGAGAACAGGGCATCCTCGAGCCAATTGTTGTCGCACGAACTCCCGCAGGCTATCAAATTATTGCAGGAGAGAGACGATGGCGTGCTGCAAAAATACTCGGGTTTGTAAAAGTACCGGTAGTTGTCAAAGAAACAACGCCACAGGGGATGCTTGAGATGTCAATTGTTGAAAATGTCCAGCGAGAAGACCTTAACCCTATCGAGCGAGCATTGGCATATAGAAGACTTATCGATGAATTTGGACTGGGAACGACCGAAGTCGCTAAAAGAGTTGGAAAAAGCGTTCCTGCCGTTTCAAACACAATACGACTTCTATCCTTACCTGATGCGATAAAAGATGCACTTGTCGCAGGAGTAATCACAGAAGGGCATGTAAGGCCTCTCCTGTCTCTTGGAGACCATAAATTGATGCTTGATGTATTCAAAACTATCCTTCGTGACAACTACACCGTACGACAGACCGAGGAGTTAGCCAGGCGTGTAAAAGGAGATATTCAAAAAAAGGAGCCACAGTCGATCAAAGACCAAATCTGGGTACCTGAACAAGATCAAATGGCAAAAGAAATCCAAGAAAAACACCTTGTTGATAAAGTTTCTATATTCCAGTCCAGTAAACTTGCCCGTATCACAATCGTAATTAAAGGAAGGCCGGAGACCACAACGGAGAAATTAAAAGATATCCACAAAACCCTTACGTAACGGATCACCGAGAAGCCGCATAAGGCTTCATGATAATCCTCATACTATTTACCGGCCAGTAGACAAAAAAGGACTTACCTATAATGTCTTTTCTGTCCAGAAATCCCCACTCTCGTGAGTCGGAACTATATGGGCGATTATCTCCCATCACGATATACTCACCATCCGGTACTGTAACAGACTCACCTTCTTTAAGAAAATTTCCTCCATATGTTCTAACGTCACTTTTTAAATAAGCATCTTCGTCTATTTTGTTGTTATTCACATAAACAAATCCATCTTTAAGATAGACCGTGTCACCGGGAAGTGCAATAATTCTTTTTATGAAGTCTTTTTCCCGATCTGTCGGAGCCCTAAAAACAATAACATCTCCTCTTTTCGGGTTTTCAAACCTGAGACTTACGAGGTTGGTCAGAATGTATTCTTTATTTTTAAAGGTTGGGAACATTGATTCACCACTGACTTGGAAAGGACGGAACAAAAAAATATAGATAACAAGAAATATTGAAGCAGCAAGGAGGATAGTTTGAAGGGTATCAAGAATAAAAGAATATATCTTTCGGAGAATTTCCATAACTATTATTATCTCAATTGAACTCAATTTGTCAACGGTAAGTGTTTTTGTTAAGATTGGGCAAATGGACTCGTAGCTCAGTGGTAGAGCGCTGCATTCACACCTGCCCGACTTTGAATGGATCTGTAGCTCAGTTGGTTAGAGCGTTCGATTCACATTCGAAAGGCCGAAGGTTCGAATCCTTCCAGGTCCACAAAGTCCAGTCAGGCGGGTTGCAGATGTCAGAGGTTCAAATCCTCTCGAGTCCACTATTTGAATCTATATTAAGTTTCATGTAATGACAATACTTATTCTTCATGGGATTGGTGGAAAAGCCGGAGATCATTGGGAACAGTGGCTGCATGATAAATTGACTGAGAAAGGACATACTGTTATTATGCCTAATTTACCTCAATCGGCCCATCCTGATAGGGGATTATGGCTACAAACGGTCAAGAAAAATCTGAAAGATGTGAACGTTAACCGACTAGTTATTTTCGGCCACTCACTTGGAGTTGCGACTGCATTAGATTTTACTGAGCAAACAACCGGTAAAATAAGAGCATTGGTTTCACTTGCTGGTTTCCCCTACGACTATGGCAGTGATTTGAACAATTACTTCATGAAACAGAAACAAATTGATTTTATTAAAGTAAAAGAACATCTTTCTCAAAGTTTTATAATTTATGGGGACAACGATCCATATGTGCCTCAAAAAGCTTTACATGACTTGGCAGTTGAGTTAGGTGTTTCGCCAATTGTTATACCCAACGGAGGTCATATCAATACCGAGGCAGGATATACTTCATTTCCACTCCTTATAGAGATAGTTGAAAATTTAAAATAGTAGTAGTTATCAATAGCTGGATTTTTGATCCGTGAGGAATGCTTTTGAGACTATTTTCTTGACCAGTTGAGTGCTTTTTTGGCTAACATCAAATTTTTTGTGCTTTTTAAGTAGCTTTACGACTCTGTGCGCGTACTCAAAGTAGGACTCCGGATATTTCCATCGTCTGGCAGAGGAGCTTACTACTAAATTTTTATCAAATTTGATTCTACCATATGGTGCTAAATGGACTGCTAAATCAAGATCTTCATGTACTTGGCTGTCATCAAGGCAGACTTCGTTTTTAACTTTCTCCCATGCGCTTTTCCGAATTGTCATATTTGCACCATACAGACAGTCATGCCCCAATATTTTTTTACAGAAATTAAATACAGATACAGTCAACCAATTAGAGGTTTGAACAAGGTTTGGAAGAGGGTAAAGGTGTGCAGGTCCCGAGAGTGCAATAAGCTTTTCTGATCTAAAATTTTTCTTTATTTTTTTTATCCAGTCTGGGGGAACGAGGGTATCTGCATCGGTGCGAGCGATAATTTCATATTTTGCTTCATTAAAACCCCTATTGCGAGCCGGAATCATTCCTTGTTTCCTTTCATTAACGAGTTTAACGTTATATTTCCTAGCTATTTTTATTGTATTGTCAGTAGAATTGTTATTGACAACTATTATTTCATCCGGGGGTTCTTCTTGCCGCAGTAGGCTGTCCAAACAAGCTCCTATGTACGCTTGCTCATTATAGACCGGGATAACAACAGAAACTTTCATTTGTTATTTTCAGCTTATTATATCATTTTCCCTCACGCAATATGCGCCTGTGAAGCATTTTTAGCTATAAGAGATTGATATAATGCTTCAAATTTCAAGATAACATGTTCCATTGCGTGCTCTTGCACATAGTCAAAGCTTCTCTGACCCATTTTTATTCGAAGCTCAGGATCGCTTACAAGAATTTGTAATTTATTTTCAAGGTCAGAGCTATCATTCGGCTTGAAAAGGAAACCATTTTCACCATCATGAATGAGGTAGGGTAGTGCCATCGCATTTGCTCCGACAACAGGGAGCTTGACCGCCATTGCTTCAAGAGTCGCAATACTTTGCAGTTCGACATTTGATGGCATGACAAAAATATCGGAAAGATGATAAATTGCAGGCATTTCGTCATCTGACAAGAAACCTGCAAAAATAATACTTTTCGACAAATGATTTTTTTCAACAAATTTTCTCAATCTCTCTTCCTCAATTCCCTTTCCAACGAGTAAAAGTTGAGCATCAGATGTAGATTGTAGTTTAAGAAAAGCTTTAAAAAGCAAATCTACGCCTTTTTCTTTGTCAAATCTTCCCACATACAAAATTACAGGAGAATTTTCAGATAGGTTGAGTCGATTTTTGAGCCCTTCCAACACAGAACTATCTGAGTTAATAAATTTATCAAGATATAAACCGTTAGAGATAACAGTAATTGGCCCGGAAATACCTAATTTACGGAGATGTTCGGCTGCCGCACCAGATGGGGCGATCATATGGTCTGCTCGTTGATAAAAGTTTTTTAAATATTTCATTGCGATAATACCTAGATTATTTTCAATAAAATTAGGTAAATGATGAAGAGGAGCAACAATATTTTCTGCTATCACATGACTTGTTGCAACTACCGGTATATTTTTTTTCTTCGCAATTTTAAGACATGTTGGACCGATGACTCCCGGACCAGTCGTCATAATATGAATAATATCAGGCTTAACAGACTCAATAGTAGACCGAACAGCATTTCTATCAAAAGCATAACGAATACCTTTTTTCCGGACAAGCATAAATGAACCGATGCGGTAAATTGTAAAATGAGGGGAAATAGGTTCTTGGTGTGATTTGAACGAAACAGATGGCGCAATTAGTGAAACGTGATGTCCCCGTTTTGCAAGCTGATGGGCAAGCTGGTCTGTAGCAACGCAAATGCCTCCAAGTGTAGGGTAGTAAAGATCGGTCGCAATGACAACGTTCATAAGATAAGTACTTATAAAATTATCTCATACCTTCATTCTCGGCTACAATATGGTAAATATTGGTTGAAAATATAGATCAAACTCGTGTATGTATTCATTGTCATGGTTTTAAAACTTTGCTACAATACAAGAAATGAAGATATTAATCGTCACCGATACGTATCCTCCAAACGTAAATGGTGCCGCTCTAGCAACCGAAAGACTGGCGCAGGAGCTTGCCAAGAGGAATCATACTGTCAGCGTTATTGCCCCCTCAACATCTTTTAAGTATTTTAAAAAAAAGCAAGGACCATTAACTATTTACAGGCTGCGATCAATTTTGATTCAAAAAACTCAGTCATTTCGTATCTCCCCTCAACCTTTGCACGCACGAGAATTTAGGCTTATTATGAAAGAAGTTCAACCGGACATAATCCATATTAATAATCCCGGATTTATTGCTCAAACAGCGATTGAAATTGCCCGTGAGCTTAAGGTACCGGTTGTAGGTACAAGTCATTTCATGCCCGAAAACCTTACTCACTATCTTCATTTGCCGGATCAGCTTGAAAAGATGTTAAATACAAGCATCTGGAAGCTATACGCAAGATTTTATGGAAGACTCAATTTAATTATTTCTCCATCACCTACTGCAGCCAGTTTGCTCAAAAGGCTAAAGGTGGGGACAAGGGTAGAAGTGGTTTCAAATGGAATTGATTTTAAAAAGTTTAACACCAAAAATAATGGGATATATCTTAAAATAAGATACAAACTTCCTAATAAGCCAACGCTTCTATTTGTTGGAAGATTGGATAGAGAGAAAAATATTGATGTATTAATAAAAGCAATTGCTCTAATAAAAGGAAAAGTGACATTTCATGCTATTATCGTCGGTAAAGGGAAAGAGATGAATTCATTAAAAAAGCTTGCATCAAATTATGGTGTTTCTTCGACGATTACATTTACAGGTTATTTACCGAAAAAAGACCTGCCAAACATATACAAAACTTCAGATATTTTCGTTATGCCAAGTATAGCAGAACTGCAAAGCTTAGTTACGATGGAGGCAATGGCATGCGGTTTGCCAATAGTTGGTGCCGATGCAGTCGCTCTACCTCATTTAATACGACAGAACAAAAACGGATTTCTCTTTAAACCTGGAAACGAAAAGGATCTTGCAAATAAATTATTAATACTCTTGAAAGATGAAAATTTGCGAGTTGGAATGGGAAAGAAAAGTCTTGAAATGATCAAAGAACATGACATTCAAAAGACCGCCGCAAGGGTTGAAGAAATATATAAAGAAGTTATTAATGACTATAAACTGACTTATCTTGATAAGAAGATTGCAAGAAAAGGGGTCATAAAAACTTTAAAAAGACTTAACATCAAAAAACTTATACCCCAAGAACTGCAGATTTAATGAAAGCCTTTACGATTCATATATAAGAGGCTCAGCTTCTTTGATGCCCATGCTGTTATGACAGTTCTTTTTTTTTCCAGGCGCTTTTATCCTCAGATCGGTGGAGTTGAAAAGCATGTGATGGAAGTAGGAAAGAGGATGGTGAATCGGGGGTTTAGAGTTATAGTTATCACTGAAATGTTAGGGGTAGATAATAAGGAGGAGGTAATAAACGGTATCGAGGTGCGAAGAATTCGGGTCGGGAGAGACAGCAAAAGGAAAAAATATAAAGTTTGGGTTGAGTTATGGAAAATGAGAAATTTCATACAGTCTGCCGACGTGATTCATTGCCATGATATCTTTTTTTGGTATTTGCCATTCCGTTTTCTCTATCCAAAAAAGCCCGTTTACACTACTTTTCACGGTTACGAGAGTTATCCTATATCAAGGAAAGCAGTAATTATCCGAAAACTCTCTGAAAAGTTATCTTGGGGAAATATTTGCATCGGTGACTTTATTAAAAAATGGTACCATACAAAACCAAATTTTGTTTCGTATGGTGGGGTAGAACTTGCAACTAAAAAAGAGAATAAAAATAAGAAAAAAGAATCTGCTGTTTTTATCGGACGGCTTGATGAGCAAACGGGGATACTTACGTATATAAAAGCGTGGGAAATTATAAAAAAGAAATTTCCAAATTTTGACTTGTTGGTTGTTGGCGACGGGGAATATAGAAATATGATACATAAAAAAACCAAGGTTACGGGATTTCAAGAAAATTCCGAAAAGTATTTGCAAAATTACCACTATGCTTTTGTTTCAAGATACTTATCAATCCTTGAAGCGTTTGCGGCCAAAAAATTAGTATTTGCTGTCTACGATAATCCTGTAAAAGAAGATTATTTAAAACTGGCTCCATTTGCGAAATTTATTGTAATAGAATCTCTTCCCGAGAGAATTGCAGAAAAAGTGGCATTTTATCTGGATTATCCCGAAGACGAAAAAATATTAGTTGACAAGGCGTATAATTGGATGAAGGATCAGACATGGGATAAGATGGTTGAGACGTATTTAAAGCTCTGGAAAAACGCCTGAATTGGGGTATAATTGGAAATATTTATTGTGACGAACTCTGTTTATGTTGTTATTCCGACATATAATGCGCAGGAAACTGTTGTAGAATCAATTAAAGGGATCAAATCGTTTGTTCCAGCGGCGACTGTCATAATCGTCGATGATAATTCTCCGGACGGTACTGCTACAAAAGCAATATTAGAATTTCAAAAAAATAAAACAATAAAAGTACTTGTGAGACAGTACAAACAAGGAAGAGGATCGGCAGTTGTGGCGGGTTTTAAAGAGGGTTTAAAAGACAAACACTCTCAGTACTTTATTGAGATGGATGCAGATTTGTGCCACGATCCAAAATATATTCCAAAGCTTGTTGAAAAATGTCACAAAGCAGATATTGTTATCGCTTCAAAATATTTACGTGGTTCAACTATTAAAGGTTTAAGTCTAAAAAGAAAAATTATCAGCAGGTTCATGAATATCGGAGCAAAAATTATACTCCGAGTTCCAATTAGCGACTACTCAAACGGTTACAGATGTTATAGTAGACGTGCCGTTGAATTTATCTGTAAAAGAAAGTTAAAATCACGAGGATTTGTTGTTCTTTCGGAAATTGCGTTCGCATGTTATCAAAAAGGATTTTCTTTTGCCGAAATACCATTTGATTTTAGACAAGTAAGTACCAATTCGAAATCCAATTTTAGCTTCAATGAGATGAAAGAAGCTTTTGTAACACTTTTGCGGTTGAGATTTAGAAAATGAAAAAAAATAATAGTTCAAAATTGGCAGAAAAATACTTTCGAAGATATTTAGCTATCGCTCCCTTAGGATTAGCGCTCTGGCGGTCAGTTGAAGCAAAGCACTTAGGAAGAGTTTCATTGAATCGGCCAATTTTGGATATAGGCTGCGGTTTCGGCGAATTTGCACGCGCATTTGCAGATGAACCGATAGATATGGGAGTTGATAATAATAGTAAAGATCTATACACGGCTTCGAAAAGTAAAAAATACAAAAATCTGACTTTGGCCGATGCTCGAGATTTACCTTTTGCAGACAATACATATGCATCAATTTTTTCTATAAGCACACTGGAACATATTGAAAACCCTGATAAGGTATTAAAAGAATTATATAGGGTGTTAAAACCAAACGGAACTCTAGCCATTACACTAGAAACAGATGAGGTAGATAAAACAACATTTTACAGACCATTATTTAGGAAAATTGGTCTCTCATGGGTTGGTGACTTAGCGACAGATAAATATAATAGCTTGTTTCAGAGACATACATTGCTTGCAAAAAAAGTATGGATAAAAAAAGTTGAACAAGCAGGATTTAAAATAGAAAAAAGTCGGGATATAATATCACCAAAAGTAACTCAACTTTTTGACCTATTCTTGATTTCATCTTGGCCTTCACAAATCTTTAAACCAATCGTTGGTAGAAGAGTGGTATTTCGTCCAAAATTTATGAATGATTTATTAACAAAAATGTTTTTAAAATATATCGAAGAAGAAGAAAAAGAAGGAACCAATTTATTAGTAGTTGCAAAAAAACATTGAACTGATGAAGATAGTTAAGCGCAAAGATCCATTTAGAATTGAAGAACGGAGGGCAAAACTTGCTCGGGGACAGAGTTACAAAAGATTACGTGAGACGTATTCAACAAGATATCCAGAAATAAAAAATATTAACACTCCAATTTTTTGGGATTCTTTTAATACTGAAGGTATAAAGGGAAAGAATCCCATGGATGGGGATAGAATAAATATTATTAGTAGATACATAAAAGGTGGAAAAGTTCTAAACATAGGTTTTGGTTCTGCGAGTTTAGAAAGAAAATATTTTAAGAGTTATCAGCAAGAGAGCCTTAATTGGAGTGCCATAGATATTTCCCCTGCATCAGTAAAAAAAGCAAAAAAAGAATTTCCTCAGTGTAAATTTGAAGTTAGAAATATATTAAATCTAAAATTTAAAGATAACTCATTTGATTATGTTGTTACGTTAGAAGTTTTAGAACATATTAGTCCAAGAAATACGTTTAAAGCACTTAATGAAATTTTTCGTGTGATTAAGCAGGGGGGGGGTATTTATCGTTTCTGTGCCATTAAACGAAGGGCTAAAAGAAATGATTTCTCGAGGAGAAAATCCAAATGCCCATGTTAGGATATATACTCCGGATTTAATTAAGGCGGAATTAAGAATTGCGGGGTTTAAGATTTTGAAAGAAAAAAGGCTATATGCATTCCACAATTTTTATGGACTTAAAACATTAATTGCAAAGCATTTGTTACCCAGAAAGTTTAATCAGAATAATATAATAGTTCTTGCACAAAAACCAACTACCTAATTTTAAATTTTATGTAAATATTTTGACAATATATCGCCGTCTTTGTTTTTTAAAATTTTCTTCAACAAACTCTTATAAAATTCTTATACCCATAATGATTCGACTTTTTTGAACTGCTTTATATATTTCCATAGCCATCGTAATTCTTTTGATTATCTTCTGAAAGTTCGTTTAAACCTTGAACGCAAAAGATATCCAGATACAAGTAAAAACCCACCTACACTAATATTTTTCATTGCTCGATAAATAGGAACATCTTTGTACGAAACCTCAATAAAACTTAGTCCTTTTGGAATTGAGAATTTTATCAATCCTGTTTTCTGATAATCGATAGGTACTATTTTATTGTTGACTTTAACTTGCCATCCTGGAAAATATAAAGTGTTTTCTTTAAGAGATAGCGGAGTTTTGGCATATGCTATGTATGCATGATTTATTGAACTTCTCTTAAGATTTTTTATCTCCCCTTGTCCTTTTGCTATTTCGATATAATTCTTTGGACGTTGTGAAAACCATGGGTCTTTTATATCTCTCCATTTTGAGTTGGCATAGAAATGTCCTTCACCTTTGGATGTGCTTTTCCAAACTTGAGCAAATAGAACAGTATCATTAATTTCGGGTATTACTCGACGATTTCCCCAATTTAAGATCGTAGAAAAAACAGCTATTCCGATTAAAAGATATATCAGCTTCTTTTTTTTAAGATAGAGTAAACATAAATATCCTGCCAAAACAGAAGCTGAAAAAACTACAAGTATTAAAAGCCGATGGTTTCCAGTAATACCGATAAATGGAATAATTTTCCATAAAAAATTTGACAAGGGAGTTATTAGAAAAATAAGGACTATAAATGAAACAAGCCAGAATCTTATGTGATTTATAGACTTATCAGGAATTTTTTTAGCCACCAGTAAAATAAATAGAACAATCACGACAAATAAGTGCATGTATCCAATAAGGTGTGATATCTCTCCTTTTGGTCCTTGGAATAAAAGTCCCAATCTCCAAGGAGAAAACAATAATTGCCACAAAGGTCGAGAATCAATGGAAGTTAATTGTATTTTTTGAAGGATAGTATATTGAGATAAGAAAAAAGGGGTGAGCCAAACATGGAGAGAAAGAATACTACCTAATGCAAGTGAACTAAGAGAAACAAAAAATTTACGTGTTAAATTCTTTCCGTTTTCAAGAGTTATACTGTATATCAAAATTAACAAAGCGGAAAAAAGCGCAATAACTACATGGCTCATAATAAGGAAGGAGAAGAAAATCCCGGCTAAAAATATATAATTTGCAGCTTTTTTTGTAAGTGATCTATTTACAAAGTAAAATGTCAGGGGAAGCAAAGTAAACGTTACTATCTCTCCAATTGTAATTTTAAAATGTAAGTCAATGAGATGATAAGGGGCAAATTGATAAAATATTACTGCAGTGAAAGCAGCAAAAGAGTTTTTAAAAATATCCTTTGTCCACAAATACATAAATAATCCCGAAAGTATAAAGTTTGAAGATAAAAATAACTTCATACTTGCGACATACGAGAATCCTAAAAAGTGAAAAAGGCTTATAACATAGTATGGCAAGGGGTAATTGAAGATAAATAACGGATACCCATATCCTGCGTTTAACTCAGCAGCCCAGGAAGGGAGGAAATGTCCTTCAAGCAAGGCATTATAAAACGATATTGTTCTATACAAGTGGAGACTAAAGTCGCCGCTTTCATAAACTCCTTTTCTAAAAATACTAATAATTGGAAGAGTAGAAATTAGAAGTAATAAAACAAAATAATTAATTTTTCTTTTTGGATAAATGTTTCTATAAAAGAGGATTCCTAATAATAGTACACTCGAGGCAACCACATTAACAAGTACCATTTTATAAGGGTCAATCATAGTGGTATAATAAACGCCAGATAATTAAAATGCAAGCATGAGAACTTTTTTAACAAGGAATAAAATATGCTGATTTATATAGCACACTATTTGAGATTTTTATCTAAAGAAGAATATAATTTTTATGCGATCTGCATTTTTAAAAAAAATAAAAGGGTCAGTAATTTTAATTACTGGTGGTACCGGCTCTTTTGGTAATACGGTAGTAAGTCAACTTCTTACATTGCAACCGAAAAAAATTATCATTTTTAGTCGTGATGAAAAAAAGCATGGTAGATTAGTCAACAAAAAAAGCTTTTATTACGTATTTAAAATAATCATAAAAAATTTTAGGTTTATATGTAAAATGTGATTGCGAATCCGTTCGCGCAGTTAAAACATTAGGAATTTCTTTAAAACGAGCGTGTCTTTTCTTCAAGTAATAGAGCTCCTCAAGAATAATTGAAAAATTATTTTCTTTCAAGTGTATTCCTTTAAGTATTTCAAGCCGTACCATCCTAAATCCATTCGTACAATCTTTTATTCCAACCCTAAATAAAAAAGCAGCAAAATAATTTCCAACGAGAGAAATAAATCGTCTGTAAAATGATACATTGATTATTTTTGCATTTTTTATATATCGGGACGCTTTCACACAGTCAACATCATCAGACATGGATTTTATAAATTGTGGAATATACTTTGGATCATTGGTAAGATCTGAATCCATATGTAAGCACCAATTGAACCCTAAGCGTATGGCTTCTTTTATGCCGGTTTGCGAAGCAGCTCCATACCCTTTATTCTTTCCATGTGCGACAACGATGATATTTTTACCGTACTGCTTTTGCTTTTCTTTCAGTACGCTTTGTGTTGCATCGGTACTTCCATCGTTTACTGCTACCAGTGAAATTTTATGCTTAATCCGCCGAATTTCTTTCTGCAAAGTGTCAATACACTTTGCAGCTACCCTTTCTTCATTAAACATAGGAATGATAATGGCGAGTGAATTTTTGTTAGATCTTGATTCCATCTTCCATAAAAGAGCGGGTTATTGGTAAATGGTTATTTTCGGGAAGAAAACCTCTAATATCTCCTGTTCTCAATCGTCCGATTATATCCTTGGCAATTTTTTGTGAAGCCTTTCCATCGCCTAGAGTATGTTGCCATTTAGTTCCTGTGATTTTTTCAAGTTTTTTAAAAATAATTTTATGTGAGTATTTTTCCGGTTGGTTAGGATCAAATTTAACAGAAGATTTCACGTCGTAGACTTGGGGTCGCTCTGTGGCTTTTCTTAAGTTGATACAAGGTATATTAAGAACGCATGCCTCTTCGTTGAGTGTACCTGAATCAGTTATTACTGCTTTTGCGTGAGTGAGAAGGATAAGCATTTCCTCGTATCCAATGGGATCAACAACAATTAAATTCTTTGGTTTTTTAATTCTTATATCCTTCATGACATGCTGCGTTCGATAACTGGCAGAAAAGTATACTGGATACTTTGCATACGCGACCAGATTCATAATCGCTAAAAATGATTTTTTAATATTTACATTCTCTCGTCTATGACATGTCATCAAAAAATATTCTCGGTCTTTTATTCCTCGGGTAGAAAAAAATTCTGATGTAGCCATTCTTTCAAGCCTCCTTTTCTGTTTAAAATAAAATTCATTCAAAATATCAACGATAGGATTTCCAACTACCACAATGTTTTTGGGATTTAATCCCTCTGCTATTCCTCGCTTTTTATATTCATCTGCATAAGTATATATCACATCAGAAAGATGGTCTATAAGTGTTCGATATTTTTCTTCTGGCATACGCCAATCATAGGAATGCCAGCATCCTTCGATATGAATAATTGGGATATTTAATTGAGCTGCCGCAATACAAGCTATACATGTATTTGTATCTCCTAAAATTACTACAGCATCAGGCTGAATTCTTTCGAGGACAGGATAAACTTGCGCAATAAGTTTCGAGGTGATTTCAGCATCAGTTTTACCCCTACAATCCAAAGTGACATCCGGTTTTCGTACACGGAATTCTTTAAAAAAGACATCTTTCAGATTATAAGAATAATTTTGACCCGACCAAATAAAAACAATCTCTATATCTTCCGCTTTTTCCAAATAACGCATTATAAGAACTGCCCGAATTAGATCGGGGCGAATGCCTAAAATAAATGCCAATTTTTTTTTATCTTTTTTCATAATTTATAAACCTATAAACCGCTCTTCAAATTCAATAAGTTCTTTTATAGCTTTTTCACTATCGTTAGTATAGTTATTTATTGCTAGTTCACGAATATAGTTTGTAGTAAGAATCCTGTTGATTTTTGTATTGCTTATTTTTTTAAGAGAATAATTTCCATTATCTATTTTTGTAAACGTTTTTACAAGCTTATACTTACTTATTGGACCAATCGGTGCAAAATGATAGACAGGAGATATCTTTCGTAATTTTATAAAGAATTTATCCGCGGCGAGCTGTTTACATAGCTTTGCAAATTGTAGCGCAGTACAGCCTGTCCAGATCTGATTAGTATATCCGTAAAAAGTGCCTTTCTGTTGCCTAACTTGTTCAAGGAGTCCTTTGCGCTTGGCTGGATTAAAACCTATAAATGACGAACGAAATGTAATAGCATTCTTCGAAACAGTTTCTCCTAATAACTTACTATTTCCATAATAATCGACGGGTGATGGAGAGGAAGATTCATTTACTTTTCCGACTAGTGGAGAAAATACCGCATCGGTTGATATATGGATAAGTTTACAACCATATTTTTCCACTAACTCTTCGAGTTGATGAGGGAAAAGAGCATTCACAATTATCAGCTCTTTTCTAGTGCATGTGTCTTTTAATATACCTATGCAGTTTATTATCAGATCGACGTATTTAACCCGTTTTTTTATTTGAGCGAAATTATCTTGATAATTTTCTACGGTCAGAAGTAATTTTTTAGCGTTTATTTCTGTTTCATTTCTTGTTGTGCCCCAAACAGTTTCTGGATAGAGAGATTGCAGGTATCTAAAAACAGTTCTTCCTATCATTCCGGTTGCGCCGAAAATTAAAATATTTTTTCCTTTCATCTGTTTATAATTTCTACTTTTGGTAATGGGAGAATAAACTTTCCTCCATTTTTTAAATATTCTTTGTTTTTTTCTTTTATTTCCCTTAAAAAAGGCCAGGCAAAAAGAAGGATATAGTCAGGTTTATTCTTTGATTGTAAGATTGTTGAGCTTCTTATTGGGAGATGATTTCCTGGGGTATATGCTCCTTGTTTTGCTGGCGCGTCGTCAATAATATAGTCAAGATATTTTTTATTAAGATTACAGTAATTCATAATAATTGTTCCCCTTCCGGATGCACCATAACCGGCAATAGTTTTATTTTGCTTTTTTAATATGTCTAGCAGTCGTAGAAGATCGGTTCTCGTCTTTGAAACTTTTTTCGCATATGAAAGATAAGTAGCTCTTTCATAAAGTTTTAATTGCTTTTCTTTTACAAGACATTCTTTAACACTGCGTGAAATTGGACGTTGTCCCGGTTTTCTATTTTGCACGTAATATCTCATCGAACCACCATGAATTCGAATAGGTCGTATATCAAAGATCTCCATATCATACATGTCAAAAAACTTTTGTAACGCTGTCAAAGAATAGTAGTATTGATGTTCATGATAGATCATATCGTATTGTATTTCTTTTAGTAAACTGCCTAGATAATGAGTTTCAAAAAGAAGAAATCCATCGTCTTTTAGAAGGATTTTTATTCCTTTTAACACATCATGCATATCTTCGATATGTGCTAAAACGTTAAAGCCACAGATGATATCTGCTCTACTGTACTGTTTTGCAACATTTTTTGCAACTTGTTCTGTAAAGTAGTTATTGATTATTGACAGCTTCTTTTTAATTAATGGGTTTACTATATTTGCAGCAGGATCTATGCCAATTGATTGAATCCCCTTTTCTGTTAGTTGCCGGATAAGGGTAGCATCATTGCAGCCTATCTCAACAACAAACGGGTGAGGCATTTTCTTCAACTGCACATACATCTCTTCTGCAACATAAGTAAAGTGAGTGGATAATGTTTTAATAGCAGATGAATAATAAAAATAATTCTTGAAAAGGATATCTTTATTTATGACATTAACAGATTGCACCAAAAAACAATTCTCACAAAATGCGACTTCTAATGGATAAAACATTTCATTTCCGAAATTTTTTTTTGACTGCATGAGACCGCCAGCCAAAGGAACGTATCCTAAGTCAATCACTGGAGATTGTAGTTCTCTAAAACAAAAACGGCAGATATCATAGTGTCTATAGTTGCCAGCACGTTTGTATTTCTTTCTATCTATCATAATTCCTAGTAAACTTTATCTATAGTATTCGATATAATATAGCTAATTATTATGGATAAATCAATAATAACCATGCTTTTCAATGCCTACTTATTTTTTTTAACATTCTTAACAGCAGTAAATTTTTTTACTTATAACTTATCGTATCATAAGGTTGTCTTATTTTTTTCGATTTTTCTCGCATGCTTGCCGGCTTTTTTAATAACTTTAAACAAAATTAGATGGATTTTCTTTGCAATTATAATAAATTTTTTTGCTTTAGTGATTGTTTTTATCTCTTCATTTAGAATAGTCAGAGATGCTCTGCCTCCTACACGAATAGGAAATGAGAAGATAATTGGATACACGCAATATTTTGGTTATCCTTTTTATCTTGATACTGTTATTTTTTTTATCTTTATTTTTTATTCAGTAGTTTTTTTTCTCATCATAAAATTACTTAGAAAAAAAAATAGTAAAAAATGAAACAAGTATTTTTATTTTTTCTTCTCTCGTCTTTTCTCTCAATAGGAAGTTCGGCAAATATTTGTAAAATTATTTAATTCCCACTTTTGATAATCAAACACTTCTTTTGTGGGATTATGCAGCTTCAGTCGGGTTACTTCCTTATAAGGATATATTCTACCCCTATGGTATTTTAAGTTATTCTAAAAATCAAAACCTTATTTTCTCAATCATGTTTTTTTCTTAACTACATTTTTGTTTACCATGTTATTGTCGGTCTTTAAAAAATTATTTAATGATAAACTTTTTACATACACCTCTTTTTTTATTGCCTTTCTCTTTGTTGAGATGATCACGGGTTTGGAAACATTTAATAGATATGGAATCTTAGTATTAATAGCTTGCCTTTTTGCATATATATTCTTCTCACATAAAGAACATTTGTTTCACATGACATTATTTTTAATAGGTGTTCTTGTAGGAATAATTTTCCCTTTTTTTAATGATCAAGCAGTGTACTCGATATTCTTATTTTTATTCATGATAATAGCAGACAAAATAATAAAGAAGGAACTAAGAGAACATAGGACAATTCTAAAAGAAATCTGTGTTTTTTTGGCAGGTGTTTTTATCGCAGATGAATGATAAAAATAATCTTTAAATAATGTATTTGCATCTATCACTTCACGTGTTTGGAGTAAAAAACAATTTTCACAAAATGCGAGAGATGAAGGGTAGAGTTTCTCATGAGAAAAATCTTTTTGAGATCTTAAAAACCCACCAGCGAGCGGAACGTATCCTAAATGTATAACTTTTGATAATTTATCGCTAAAGCAAAATCGGCAAATAGTATATCGGTTATACCTCCCAATCGATTTATATTTTTTTACAAACTTCATTCAAATATGTCATGTAAAAGTGAATTTAATATTATTTACGTTTTCTTGCAATACAAACTTGTGAAATACCGTAGTCAATAGTTTCTAATTTTTCAATCACAAAATATTTCTCAAGCAGTTTTCTTAATGTATTTGGTTTGAATTTGCTTGGGTGGACATCGTCCTTATATGGTTTGCATGGTCCCCCAAAAAATCTATTGTAGGTATTTTCAATAATATGTAGTAGTAAACTTGAATAGTTTGGTGTTGTAAGTATATAATATCCACCTGGCTTTAATATTCTATAAACCTCTTTTACAGCTTTTTCTGGAGTTATAAAATGTTCTATTACTTCTCTCATGATAATTCCATCATAGGTATCTTTCTTATAACCTTTCAGATCATAAAGGTCTCCAACCTTATAATCTTTTCCTTTATATAATATTTTGCATACCGCGATAGCGTCTGGTTCACCATCTACTCCTGAAATATTATATTCTTTTCTCAATTTTACATTGGTCCAAGAACTCATTCCGCACCCAGCATCAAGGATGGAGCTGCCGGCGGGTATTCGATTTATAGTATTTCTAATAAAGTCATTTAAATTATGATGATGACTGCCTAGAATTGAAATTTTGTTGTTTTCGGCTTTGTGTTGTTTTTTTAAATGGTTTAGGTAGTATTCTTCCTGGTCAGAATATCTAAGGGGGGAAACTTCAGTATTCTTCTTGTTTTTCATTACAATTCAGGAGTACAATATGTATCAAAGTAATTATAATTATACTTCAGTAAATAGTCAATAAATAGTCAATGATAAATAGGATATTAAAATTTTATATTGTATTGTTAAGTTTTCTTATAATACTTAATCTAATTCAACCAATGCTCTTAATTAAAGGGATGATAATAATAAGTTTATTATTTATTCCAATTTTATTTGGTTTACTCAATAAAAGATTATTTATAGTTCTTGTAAAAAGTATATCTTTATGGTTGCTAAGCATTATTGCTTTAGGAATAGGCTTTAGAGCATTGAGAGAGTTAGCGCAGCAACCTCAAATTGATGCAAATAAAATTGTCGGGTATGTTCAATATTTTGGTTATCCAATTTATTTTGATAGCCTAGTTTTTAATTTTATTTTTATACTATTCATAATTATTATTCTAGTTGCTATAAGAATGAATTTATCAAAGTTAGCTAATGAAAAATAAATTACTTAAAAATAAAGATATAATAATGGTTTTAATAGTTACCTTTATATGGTCTCTATTTATTTCATTTGCAAGCTGCAATATCTATACTCATCTCTCTTTTGATTCATCTGAGCTTTTAACATGGGATTATTTATTCACAACTAAATTATTTCCTTATGGAGACTATTATTATCCTTATGGATTTATTTACTATTTAAAAAGCATAAATATTATTTTTTTGTTAATTTCTACATTAATTATTCCCGTATCTTTTACCGTCATATTTATTTTTTTAAAAAAGTTATGGAAGAGTAGCCTTTTTTCGTATATATCCTTTGCAGCATATATTTTGTTTGTATTTATATTTACTGGAATTTCAACATTTGGTAGATATGGGATAGTATTAACTACAGCATTATCCTATGCGTTGCTTTTAATAAAAAATAAAAATTTATCAAAAAAAGCAATATTTTTAATCGGAATTGTGAATGGAATTATATTCATTTTCGTGTATGATCAAGGATTATATTCAATCCTCGTTTTTATTATTAGTTTAATTATTTCCCCTCTCTTGCGTTCGGATAATCATAAATTTAAAAAGATAAAATATTTTACAAGTCTAGTAAGGAATTTACTGATATTTTTTACTGGAGTAATTATTGCTCTCATACCATTTGCTATATATTTATTGAGTATAGGTAGTCTTGCTGGGTTTATTTCAAATTTTTCTACTGCCGGGGATATAGCTAAATATGCTAAAACACCATTTTTTCATTCAATTAAAACTGTAGATAATATATTTACAATCATAGTCATGCTTTTTTCAATATTGTATATAACGGCTACTATTTATTTTAGAAAGCATAAGCAAAATATACAGCTTTTTTCGATAATACTTATATTTGTAATTCTATTACTGCTTCAACAAAAGAATATTATTAGATCAATAGACACGCAATTAACATTTTATTCATTTTTTCTTATTATTATATTTATCAGTCAAGGATTTATTATTTTAAGAAAATATACGCAATCGGTGAGTATATTAGTTTCACTAAACATACTTATATATTTATCCATATTTTTAGGGATTGGGTTAAAGCCACAAAATAATATAAATTTTTTACCAAATAATTTTTCGTTTCAATCTATCATTTATAACTTGATGAATGCCAAGGGTGAAAGTAAAGAATGTGTGAATAAAAATATTAAATCAATTTTAGACTCAAATAAAGAGTATGCTAGTATATTAAATATATTAAAAAGTTATAATAATTTTAATGGAAAAATTTATTCTTACCCTGGTGATCCGATATTTTACTTATTATTAAATCAATCACCACCTTATTATTCGGCTATATATCAAGCCTCGCCTTTGTACGCTCAAGTCAAATTAATTAAATATATACAGGATCAAGAAATTAATTATATTGTGTACAATTATAAAAATTTAGCTATTCAAGATGAAGTGCCGAATTACCTTAGAGCAACAACTTTGCATTCCTATATTTTGGTAAACTTTTCCCCCAAAGAAAAAGTTGATAATTACCTTATTTTGGAACGCAATAAGAAAAATGATGATTTCTTTAAAAATAAAATTCTTGATAAAGTGCCCGTTTTTAAGCAATCTTTGTTGCAGGTTAATTTAGAAAACATTCCCAAATCAGAAGGATATTATAAGGAAAAATATCTTTTCTCTCAAGGAAATACAACTCTTGTTACGAAGGATTCACTTGATGCATTGAATAGTTATCTTGAAAAAAATTTTATTACTACGAAAAATACGTTTTTAGTAATAATCTTTAAAGATTTAAAACAAAAAAAATATGGTTCAATTACTTTGCAAACGAAGGACAAGTTGACAACAGATGTACGCTTTGTTAGTTGCGAAGAACAAACGTCATGCGTTTTCAATTTATCCCGCATTCCACTTTTTTATAAAAGCCGTGTATTAAATAATCTATCAAGCGACAACAATGAAGCAATAACAAACGTTGGCATTTGGGATGTTACTGATAATTCGCATCTTTGGTAAAAAATGAAAATATCGTTTATTACAACTGTTTTTAAGGAAGAGGAAACCATCAAAAAGTTTCTTGAGTCATTATTTATTCAAACAAAATTGCCGGATGAAATTATTATTGTAGATGGAGGAAGTACTGACAATACGGTGCTGGTAATTTCAAATTCTAAATTTCAAATTTCAAACAAATCAATAAAACCAAAAATAAAATTAATAATTAAAAAAGGTAATAGGTCCGTGGGGAGGAATGAAGCGATTAAGCAGAGTACTGGAGATATGATTGTCTGTTCAGATTCAGGAAATATTCTTGATAAAGATTGGATTAAAAATATTACCAAACCATTTAAAAACCCACAGGTTGATGTCGTTTCGGGTTATTATGAAGGACTAGCAAAGACTATTTTTCAGAAATGCGTCATTCCCTATGTGCTTGTGATGGAAGATAAAGTCAATCCGGATAACTTTCTTCCTGCGACCCGCTCCATAGCATTTAAGAAATCTATTTGGAAAAAAGTTGGCGGCTTTCCTGAAGAATATAGTCATAATGAAGATTATGTTTTTGCAAAACGCTTAAAGAAGCAAGAAGTAAACATAGTGTTTGCAAAGGATGCAATTGTGTATTGGCTGCCAAGAAAAAACCTAAAAGAAGCATTTGTCATGATTTTCCGATTTGCCTATGGTGATATAGAAGCAGGTGTTCTGCGACCAAAGATGCTACTTCTTTTTATACGCTATCTAATTGCCATGTTATTATTTATAGCGTTTATAATGTATGGAAGGGTTTTCATTTTTGTCCTCACGATACTTTTTGCAGTATATATAATATGGGCTATTGGTAAAAACTATAAATATGTGAGAGATCCAAGAGCATATATTATCCTTCCTTTACTTCAGTTAACTGCAGATATAGCAATAATTTCGGCTTCTTTCATGGCATTATTTAAGCGAATCTATCAATAGACTCATGTATAATACAGTGTATGGGGTACAAAAAAGACGCTATAAAAGGATTGTCGTGGATGTCGGGATTTAGAGGAGTGACTCGATTTCTAGCTTTTGTAAAAACAGCAGTTCTCGCGCGGGTACTATCCCCATCACAATTCGGTATTTTTGGAATTGCTTCGCTTATATTAACACTTCTTGAAATACTGACAGAGACGGGTATAAATGTTCTCCTTGTTCAATCAAAAAGAGAAATATCGGAATATATTAATTCGGCTTGGGCGGTCTCAATTATACGCGGAATAGCAATCTCATTTCTTATTATTATCTCAGCACCCTTTATAGCGTCATTTTTTCATACGCCCTCCAGTTTGGGCATCTTGTTTTTTATAAGTCTTGTACCATTTGTTCGAGGGTTTATAAATCCTGCCGAAGCGTCCTATCAAAAAGAACTGAGATTTGCTTCCGAGTTCCGGTTAAGAACTTCAATATTTTTCATTGATGCATGTGTGTCTATCATTCTATCGGTACTTACGCATTCAGTATACGGATTAGTTTGGGGGTTACTGGCAGGAGCGGTTTTTGAAGTTACTCTTTCATTTATTTTATTTGACTTGAAACCGCGATTTTCTTTACAGAAAAGTTATTTCAATGAAATTTTTCATAAAGGTAAATGGATCACGGCATATGGTATTTTCAACTATATTGCGGAAAATGGAGACAATATTATAGTGGGAAGAGTTATGGGTGCCTCTTCACTAGGGCTGTATCAGGTCGCTTATAAAATCTCAATCTTGCCTATGTCGGAGATTTCGGATGTTGTGAGTAGAGTTGTATTCCCTGTTTATACAAAAATAGTCGGTGAGAAAAGAAGGTTGCTCGCAGCGTTTTTACAAACATCGGCATATACATTTGTTGCTGCTCTTGTTGTAGGTTTGGTTATCTTCTTCTTTCCAAAAGAGATTATTCTTACTCTTCTTGGCTCTCAGTGGTTATCGGCAGTACCTGCGCTCAAAGTACTTGCAGCATATGGAGTATTGCGGACGGTCTCAGGTCCCGCGTCTGCTCTTTTCCTTGCACTCGAGAAGCAGAATTATGTTACAGCAATGACATTTCTACGCTTTACAGGTTTAACACTAACAATTTATCCGCTTGTCAGTAGGTTTGGGTTGATCGGTGCTGGTTATTCAGCACTCTTTTCTGTGGTTGTAGAGATTCCAATGATCATCTATTTTATAATTACTCTTTTTAAGAAAAACTAACAACGATTAAATAATTTCCATCGTTGGTAAGGGGAAAATGAAGTGCCCGCCGGATTCAAGATATTTTCTTTCTCGCATTAAGAACTCATCTTTAAAAAACCATGGAAGTATGAGCATATAGTCTGGTTTCTCTGATCTTGCTTGTTTTTCTGAAATAATCGGAATACCAAGTGACGCAATTTTCATACCCCATTTTTCCGGATTTCTTTCCACAGCCTTCTCAATAAGCTTTTTATCAAGATCGAAATACTGTAGAAGTGTGTTTCCTCTCGTTGATGCACCATAGGCATATATTCTTTTTCCCAAATTTACTTGTTTTTTTATAAATTTGTAAAGCTCATTCTTATTTGCTTTTACTCTTTTAGCAAAGTCGGTATAGATTTTTTTCCTGTGGAGACCAATGAGTTTCTCCATCTCAATAAGCTCATATACGCTGTTGGATATATGTCTTTTATTTTTATAGCTGATATAGGTTCTGAAACTTCCACCGTTTAGCTCTCTGAGCTCCAAGTCAAAAACTTCCAGATTATATCTATTTAAAAGATTTTGAAGGGATAATAAGGAGTAGTATTCCAAATGTTCATGCACGATATTATCGAATGCATTTTGCGTCAACATTTTTACTAAATAATTCTGTTGGATAACAAAGATCCCATTTTCGTTGAGAAGCTTGGTAACATCAGCGACAAACTCGTTGGGATCTTCCATGTCGTAAAAGCAAGAAATAGCAGTGACGATATCGGCTTTTCTGTTATCAAGTTTTTTCTTGTAATCTTTATAAGTAAAAAGATTATTAATGACAACATCCGCATATTGCTTACACTCTTTTGCCAATTTTTTAATTGGCTCTATTCCTACCCGTTCAACTGTCTTTGGATAAAATTTCAAAAGCGTACCATCGTTTGCCCCGATATCAACTGCGAGGAGTTTGTCGCTTTTGGGTTGCATTTTTTCTAAAAGTTTCTCTACAATTTCTTTTAACTCATTTTGCATTGTTTGGTTAATGCCCGATTTATAACCATAATGTTCTGTATAAAGAAGAGAAGAGGGGGTTGTATGTTTCAGTTGTAGTAAGAAACAATTCCGGCACATAGTAAGGGAAAGAGGGTGTTTAGGCGGTTTTCTATTGTTTCTAACAAAATCTGAGAGATACATTTTCCCTAAAGACATAATGTCAGAAAGATTTTTTGATTTACACGATCGACATTCTTCAAGTGGTTTAGCTATATTATGCATCCTTAGAGAGTAGCCGTGGTTAACTTGATGTATTATAACTGAAGAAGTGTTATAATTTCAAGAAGACCTCTATGTTACGAAGGAAGGGCAATGACTGTCTTGCAGTTTTATTGCTTATCGCTGTAGCTCTTGTTTTTTTTAACAACCTTCTTCTCCATCCAACACTGATACTATATCCGGCGCCTGACCTTATTCAGCAGTTTGCATTATGGCGTTTATTTCTAGTCCACTCTGTCGCGCAATTTCATACAATTCCTCTCTGGAATCCTTATGAATTTAGTGGTATGCCATTTCTTGCAAATCCCGGAACTGCAATATTTTACCCCCCTACGTTGCTATATCTTTTAATACGATCTGATTTTGCTTTTGGATTCAACGTCATATTGGATGTTACTCTCCTTGGGATTTTTACTTATTTATACGCTCGTTTCATATCCGGTGATAAATTCGGTTCACTACTGTCAGCAGTTGGCATTATGCTGAGTGGACCGGTCATAAGTCGGATAAGCGCTGGACACATATATCTTCTTGACGTCATGATTTGGCTACCTTTAGTGCTTTTATGTATTGAATTACAAATTAAAAAACAAAAATTTATTTTTACTATATTAACAGGCATCGCAGTTGCGATGATGATTCTTGCCGGACATTCACAAATGACTTTTTTTAGCCTTTTTGTTATATTTTTATATTTTCTCTTCCGAAATATTGTATATTACCAATCAAGTCATTCTGTTTCACGTTTCTTTCTCATCTCGCTAAACTTTTTTCTTGCGCTAGTAATTGGTATCGCTCTTTCTGCAATTCAACTTCTTCCAACTTTAGAATTGTCCTCTTATACGCTTAGACAGGCAGGGACAGATTATGAATTCTCATCAAGCTTCTCTATTCCGATTCCCCAACTTGTGTCCTTTGTCTTTCCTCATGCTTTTGGGTCACCATTAATTAATGATTGGTGGGGGAGAGGGAATTTTGGAGAATTTACCGGTTATTTTGGCATTTTACTACTTCTTCTTGCACCGCTTTCGTTTGTATATAGAAATAAATATACGCTTATCTTTTGGATTCTAGCTTTTTTAACGATCCTAATTGCGATTGGGAAATACGGATTCTTCTATCAGTTTATCTACACATATGTTCCAGGTTTTAATAGGTTTCGTGTTCCCGCAAGATTTCTATATATTTTTGCTTTTTCAGTCACGATATTAGGAGGTTTTGGCGCAAGTAACTTACGAAAGATTTTATATGAGGAGAAAAAAGAAAATAAAAGGAAATACATTTTTTTTTATCTGGCAATTTTGTATGTTGTGAGCACAGTAACGTTGCTCGCCATTTATTTAAGCAAGGATTTTATTGTTCACTCATTCCAGACAAGCTATAAATTCCCAATTAAGAATTATACCTCTGTTTACATCTCATTACTAACAGATAGCTTAGCCGTTTGGTCGGTATTGAGCTTCTTTATCTTAATCATTCTTGCTAGTATGAAGAAAAAAATAAAGCAATCTCTCTTTATGGTTCTTGTTTTTGTTTTGCTTTTTGTTGAATTAATACATTTTGGTCTACCGTTTATCAAATCCAAGGACTCTAACCAAGTTTATGCAAACAGTTTCGCAAAAAAAGTTGCTTCATTAGCTCAGGGATATCGCGTGTTTGATATGTCCAATCTTTATATCAAAGATTTTCAAAAAAATAATATTGAAATAACAACCGGTTTTAATTCATTTTATTTGAATGAATACCGAGAATATTTTTGGCTAGTAGGTCCCCATCTGCCATACCCATATGAATCCTTTATCATCATTAATGATATAAATAATATAAATATTTTAAGAACCCTCAATGTCAAAATAGTTGTTTCAAAAAAACAATTATTTCATAAAGATCTCAGAGAAATTCAGAGAAACGGGATATATATATATGAAATTGAGGATACTCTGCCGAGAGCATATATCGTACCAAAGGCGTCAGTAATAAGGAATAAAAAAACAATTTTACAAAGTATAAGCAATCCGCAGTGGAATCCTAAGGAGACTTTTTTTTTGGAAGAGGATCCCCACGTCAACATGTATAATCCAGGATCATTTGTTCCAATCTCAAAAGTGAAAAAAAGCAATAATGAAATCAGTATGGACGTAAACTTACAGCAATCGGGATTTCTTGTGTTAAGCGAAATTTGGTATCCCGGATGGAAAGTCGCTGTTAATGGAAAAGAGACAAAATTATATCGAGCTAATTATATCTTTAGATCAATTTATCTAAAAGCAGGACAGAATCATGTTACCTTTTCTTACCAACCCCGTTCTTACCAGCTTGGTAAACAAATTACAGCAATTTCTTTAGTGTTCTGTGCGGGTTACTTCTTTTTTTATCTTCTAAAAAATAGTATAAAAGCTATAAAGATAGTACATCAGTATGAGTCATAATTTCTCAAGGAATAAAAAAATTACTATTTTAACAGCAATCTTCTTATTTGCTTTACTACTGCGGTTATGGAACTTGTATGACGTTGGGAGAACATATGATGAGGAAGCGTATGTAAAACCGGGTTATCAGTTTATTGAGCTAATAAAAAAGGGAGATTTCGGCAACACCCTTTGGTGGGAAGCGCCAGATGAACCACCATTTGCAAGATATTTATATGGGATAACAGCGCAGTTTGATGTGATAAAGAATAATCATATTCAAGAACCGACTTTTAATTATGATTTTAGATTTAGCAGATTAGTTTCGGTACTGTTTTCATCATTAGCAGTTGTTTTGATCACAGCTATCGGTTTGAGATACGTTTCAGTATTTGTGGGTATATGTGCAGGAATAATTTTTGCCATGCTCCCATTTTCTTTGGGTTTTTCCCAGCTAGCCACGCTTGAAAGTCTTATCATGTTTTTCTTTACGGCAAATATTTTTCTATTTTTAAGCTTACTTGAAAAGTATTCAATGAAAAAAGTATTAACGCTTGGTATTCTTTTCGGATTGGCAGCGTCGGTAAAAGTAACAAACATATTAGTATTTCCGTTATTTCTGTTAATGTATGCAGTCTGGTTTTTCTGCAAGGGTAAGAAAAAACATATAGAAATTTTAAACAAACAAACCTATGCGTTATTGTATATTGGAATACTCGGAATAATAACTTTTTTTGTAATCTGGCCGATGCCCTGGTTTCATCTTGACCATGTTGCTAGGTATCTTCATCAATTGCGATTTTCAACACATTTGTCTATACCGGAGGTTTTTTTTGGGAAACTTCACCTGGCCCCTGTATATTATTATGCTGTTTTATTTTTAATTACAACACCTGCAATTGTCCTACTACTATTTTCTGTAGGGTTAATTGAAGTAAAGAAAACGAAGAAATGGATTTTTTATTTATTTGTTTTATGGTTTTTCTTTCCATTTATACAATCTTTTTATCACATGAGACAACAAGGCGTAAGATACATTATTGAGATATATGCTCCTTTGTCTCTTATTGCTGCAATAGGCTTTGATTCGACAATTAGTGCGATCACAAAAAATACTCTTAAAAAACTTGTTTGTTTAATACCGTTAATTATTTATTTATTTATACTTCTGGCTCGTATTACTCCTTATTATACTAACTATTTTAACGAACTGATAGGCGGAGCGGGAGGAGTCTATCGGACCAAGCTATTTCAGTTGGGATGGTGGGGAGAGGGTACAAAAGAGGCAGTAGTATTTTTAGAAAATATAGCGCCGCCTTATGCAATTATTGGTATAGTAGAACGCCAGTTGCGCTTAGCTCCGCCAACAAAAACGCTTAAAATTGTCCCATATACGGATAATAGGACTTTTGATTATGTAATTTTGCACTATTATAATATCCTTCGAGAGGGATTTGATGATAAGGGTATCAAAAAAAAGTATGTACTCATTCATTGTGTTAAAGCCGATGGAGCTTGTCTTATTGCAATTTATAAGAAGAAATAATAAATACCTATGAAAATCGCAGTTTTTCATGAATTACCCTATGGTGGAGCTCGACGAGCAATGAACCAATATGCAAATAACCTCAAAGCACGCAATGATGTTGATTTATATATCGTTGATGAAAAAACAGACAGAATAGAGGAAAGTTTTTATTCGCGCGTGTTTTTTTATCGATTTGTTACCAGATCCTGGCAGGGTAAAAATTGGAAGGTAAGATTATATAAGGATACTATTGAGCTCATAAAGTTGTATTACTTTCATATAAAAATAGCACATGAAATCGATAAGAAAAAATATGACATAGTTTTTGTTAGTGCTTCTAAATATATTGAAGCACCCTTTATTATGCGATCTCTTAAAACTCCTTTTGTGTTTTATATTCATGATCCAAATTATAGACTCGTTTACGACCCGCTTCTTAAAGTCTCAAAGGATTTGGATTCGTTTCGATATTATTACGAGAATTTGAATAGATTCGTGAGAAAAATGCTTGACAAGAAAAATATTTCTTGCTGTCGTCTCTTTTTATCACCTTCGAAATATATTGCAAAAAAATTTGAAAAAACATATGACAGAAAAAACAAAGTAGTTTATTATGGTGTTGATACGGCTTTTTTTACACCTTCAGATACAAAACAAGATATAGATGTTTTTTATACTGGTTCTTATCATCCAATAGATGGTTATGATCTTCTTAAAGAAGCACTGCATCTAATGAAAATCAAACCAAAAGTAAAAATCCTGGCTTTTGAAGAAGAATGGGTTTCAGATGATAAAGAGCTTCGAGAATTATATCGAAGGTCAAAAATTGTTGTTTGCCCAGCGCGTAAAGAAGGACTAGGAGCGGTGGCTTTAGAAGCAATGTCCTGTGGAATTCCAGTTATAGCAGTGAATGAAGCTGGACATAAAGAAACGGTTACTAATAATGTAACTGGATATTTAATCCCAAGAAATCCTGCAGTTCTCGCAGAAAAACTCACTTTTTTACTGACTCATCTCAATGAAGCAAAGAGGTTAGGTATTAATGGAAGAGAGTTAATGATTAAAGAATGGTCATGGAAAAAGCGGAGTTTAGAGCTTGAAAATCTTTTTATGGAATACCTTGGACGCATGTATGAATAAAAATAGTTTTGTATTTACGGTAATTACAACTCTTATAAAGTATAAGCTGCTGATTTTTTTTATATTACTCTATATACTACTTATGCTAAGCGTAATACAGTGGGGATTGCCGAACCAAAATCATCCTTTCAGTTATTACATGGATGAATGGCACCAAATGCAGTCAATTAGGGCACTATACAAGCATGGTTCACCAAACATCGCTGGCGCAGCAAATGGTACGATATTTCATTTTATCCTATCTGGTATTTTTCTCCTGCCCTTCATCGCTATTAAAATTATTAACCCTTTCGTTATTAAGTCTTCGGTTGACGCGTTGGCGATGCAGCACATGTTATTCATTTTACTAAGAATAAACACTATTCTCTTCGGAATATTATCAATAGTTGTTTTGGCGCATATAGCTAAAAAATATCTAAAAATAGATATTGCTTTCCCGTTGATTTTTTTTATCTTTAATCCGGTTTGGTTGTATCAAAGCAATTATTTTAAATACGACGTCGCACTCACTTTCTGGATACTTTTATCGTTGCTGTTTATTTTTAAATTTAGCGAGAATCCCACATTAAAAAAATATCTCCTAGCAGGGGCAATATGTGCTCTATCGCTTGCAACAAAAATAAGCGCTGTTGTCATGTTGCCAATCTATCTTTATTCTTATTTTCATTTTGTTCCCCGAAAAAAAAGAAACTATACATACCTATCGTTGGGTTTAGGTTTATTCATACTGTTATTTTTAGGATTTGGTATCCCTGATCTAATCCTTCAAAAAGGGGATATACACGAATATCTTACATCTAACTTAGTGCAAACGCCTAAAGTCTATGATAACTTTATATTTGAGTTTCGTCCGTGGTGGCTGTATTTACTTTTTGGCATTTTACCTCTAGATCTCGGATATGTTTTTCTTTTTTTATCTCTTCTGGCAATTCTTTATCTTGTTGTATTTTTTATGAAGAAAGGCGTTCATACATATAAAAAAGAACTATTTCTTCTCATCTCTTGCTTCTTTTTCTCTGTAAGCCTTTTTCCACTGAATCTCGGCGCAAGTGGAAATAGGTTATTGGTTCTGTTGCCTTTCCTTTCCTTGCTGTTGGGAATCTTTATAAAAATACTCAGCAAAAAGATGTTTATGCGATGGAACATACAAGCTAAAATTCTTCTATCGGTATTAGTTATTATTCAGATATATCAATCGCTTGTTGTGGTCGTCGTGAAATGGTTGCCTGATCCTCGAAGCGAAGCTTCGGAGTGGTTACAAAAAAATGTAAAGAGAGAAAGCATTATAGGAATAGAAAATATTCCTATTTATCAGCAATTACCAGATATCGTTTTGAAAGAATTTTATACGAAACAAGAAAAACCCGGTTATCCCGTAACATTTCGCTATAAAGTTATCAATGAATCAAGCAAGATTTTGCCACAATATGTAATTATTACAAGCAGAGAATTTGAAACGAACTATTTAAAACATTCCTCGAAAAAATCCCTTGTTCTAAGACTCCATAAAGAGGGATACCTAATTGTCAAAGAGTTCAAACCATCTCCGATACTATATAGGGTTATCGGTAATGAGCGTAATTTTTATATGTCCGGTATTGTTAGTACTCCCACAATTTCAATCTATAAAAATAGATTCTACCCAGCGATTTAAAAATTATGAATCTTCTGCAAAATATAATTAATAATTACACCTTTCTTAAAAATGATTTTATTGGCATTACCATAAATATTTATGGTATAACTCAATTTATTGTTACTTTTCTTATTGCCATAGGGGTTTTGGCAATTCTTTATGCATTGGGTGAAAAAATAAGAATAGTATTTTTTCGAGAGATCAAACAATTAGCTTTTTTTATAAGTATAGCTCTAGGCTATTTTGTAATTGGTACAGGAGTAGCAATACTTGGTTTTTTTTCATTACTGCAGCCACACATATTATCTTTGTATTTAATCAGTCTTATTGTTATAACAGTCTATCCTTTATCTCGTATAAATCTTAATAATCTTCGTTCTTACTTATCAATTAAACGTGTTAAAGATATCCTCAACTCACGAAAAAATTTTGTCATGTTAGGAATCTTTCTCTTTGTCGGTATCTTCTTTTTGCGCTTGCTTACTCCCGAAATAGCAGAGGATGCGTATCATACGGATCTTCCCTTACTCTATCTCTCTTCTCACACAACAATCCATGAAACAAAAGACCCTCTCCATGTTATTCCATATCCTCAGCTTGCAGAGATGATATATCTTATTCCTCTTTTTCTTGGGCAAAAAGAAGCAACTCGCGCTATTCATTTTGCCTTTTGCGTTTTAGTAATTCTTCTTCTTTTTACAATTGCAAAGAACAGAAAGTCTTCTTTCGCAAAACTTGCGCCTCTTCTATTTGTCACAGCCCCGATTGTTATTAAATATGCCTCTTCTCAGTATATAGATTTTTTCATGGTTTTTACCTTTTTATTGTCCGTGTTACTTATCGAAAGAGGAGCTTCAAAGAACAGAATAATTTTATCAGGAATTATTTTTGGAGCCGCTATGGCAACAAAATTGTGGATTATGATTTATATGCCGGCGATTTTGATTTACATAATAATACTTAATAGAAAGGCGAAAGTTACAACCCTCATGAAACTACTCAGCATCTTTATTGGGGTTTCTCTGCTCACATCAATAATTTGGTATCTAAGAGACTATAAAATTACTGGCAATCCTATTTATCCGCTCTTTTCTAAACCCGAATATCTTGAAACTAATCCGATAACAAGCCCTTCTCCGATGACGTATTTTGGCATTAATTGGAGAATGTTTACTTATGATAACATTAGTGTTTTAAGTCCTTTATTTTTTCTCGGAGCTGTTTTTTGTCTTATTCATTTTCATAAGGTTCTTAAAAAAATCAGACAATCTACCCTCTTTTTATTTTTTATAATAATAACCATTGAGCAACTGATGATTAGTATTTATTTAGGAAGACATTTGTTAGCATGGTATACAATTTTAACGATAATTATTTCTGCAGGAATGGTAATCACTCTTGCCAAACACAAGCTCGCACAGTATGCCTTTATACTCTTCTATTGCTTAATTTTCTTTTACTATTTTATAAATACAATCATCGCTTTGCCTTATGGTTTTGGTTGGGCAGATAAAAATAAATACTTAACAAGAATATTGGCGCGCGATAATGCAAGCTATTACGACTTCGATCATTTATTTGACAAATGGATTTCAAATAAGGATATCGTTGCTACCTACGGAATTTATAGTTATTATTATGCAAGTTTTTCCTATATAGACATAAACTATATTTTCACAAAACAAAATAGGTCTTTTAATTTACTAAAAGAGAAAGGTGTCACAAAATTACTTATAAAAGGAGGGGATATAGACTGGTTTTGCAAAACTCTATCACTAAGCGATTGTGAGTTAAATAATGTACAATTACTGGCAACCTACCCGTCTGATGTTAAAAAATATAATCTTTATACTCTACGTGTAGGTCGATAAAGTATGAGAAATCAAAAAATAAAAGAAGGAAATAAAATCGACGTCTCAATTATTATTGTTCATTATAAAGTAGAAAAAGAACTTTTTGACTGCCTTAAAACGATTAAAGAATCAAACGCGCACTATACCTATGAAGTTATTATTGTTGACAATGACGACAAGCAATTTATTGCTAAAGATTTAAGAAAACATTATTCATGGGTAACGTACATCAGGAGTTCAGGAAATATCGGCTTTGGGGCCGGAAACAACCATGGGGCAAAAATTGCAAAAGGAGAGTTTCTTTTTTTTCTCAATCCGGACACCACTATTTTCCCCGACACAATTAACAAATTGGTTAATTTTTTAAAAAAAAATAGAAAAGCTGGCATTGTAGCTCCGCTCCTTCATGACATACGGGATAAAGTTTATCAACAGGGATCGCGCGAGCTTACGCCTCTAAATGGTGTATTTGCCTTATCTTTTATTAATAAATTATTTCCCAACAATTCAATTTCAAATGCTTATTGGCTTAGAGAATGGGATCAAAAAAGCATATATGGGGTAGATGTTGTTCCGGGAACTGCATTTGTCATTCGAAAAGATATTTTTGAAAAAATAAGAGGATTCGATGAAAAGCTTTTTTTGTATTTTGAAGAATTTGATCTTTGCACAAGAGTCAAAAAATTAGGGTGGAAAATATATATTAATCCTCAAGCAAAAGTCCTCCATGCATGGGGAAGTAGCACCAAAAAAAGTACAAAAAATATAAAACAGATTTTTGCTCAAAGCCGTTTTTATTACTTTAAAAAACATTTTGGAGTCATACATGCATTTATAGTTGAAGCTTTTTTGAGAATTAATAAATATACTGCCTTGTTAGCACTTTTTCTGGTACTAGGTATTTTTCTGAGAACTTATCGAATACAGGAGACTATGGAGTTTATTGGTGATCAGGGATGGTTCTATTTATCTGCCAGGAATATGCTCATGACGGGTAAGATCCCTTTGGTTGGTATACCCTCAAGCCATCCATGGCTTCATCAGGGAGCATTGTGGACATACCTTCTTGCCGGTAGTCTATGGCTTTTTCACTTTAATCCTCTCGGAGGTGCATATCTTACAGTGTTTATAGATACTATTACTATTTTTTTGTTTTATAAATTCGGATCTGAAATGTTTTCTCAAAAACTTGGATTAATAGCTGCCTTATTATATGCTATTTCTCCACTTACCGTATTGTACGCCCGAATGCCATATCATACGAGTCTAATTCCTTTTTTTACGGTTCTCCTCATCTATTTCCTATATAAATGGGTAGGAGGAAATAAGTATTATTTTCCCTTAATTATTGCGGATTTGGCAATTTTATATAATTTTGAGCTTGCAACAGCTTTATTGGGAATTGCTGTATGTATAGTTTTCTTGTATGGGTTGTTTACGAGACAAAAATGGATTAGGGAGGTCCCAAATCTTGAATTACTTTTTTTGTCTATTCTTGCATTCGTGGTTCCAATGCTTCCTATGCTTATATATGATTCTTCACATGGTTTTGTTCAGACACTGGGATTTTTAGCGTGGTTAGGGTATAAAACACTTCTGCTTTTAGGACTTCTGCCAGCGAATACGACAGCGCATATACCAGCCGGTACCATGATTAAGTTTGCTTCAGAGCAATATACGAGATTCATTTTTCCGTACAGCAGTTATGTCGCTTTCGTGATTCTTCTTCTAAGCACCTGTTTGTTTTTTATCCGGATAAAAAACAAACCTTCAAAGAGAGGGCTCGTGATAATCGGCATAGTAAATATTGTAACCGTGGTTGGGTTATTTGCTTCAAATATTCCATCTGGAGCATATATTCCTATGCTGGTTCCCGGGTTTATATTATTAACTTCATTTTTCTTCTCCGAGATCATAAACCACTCATTTTTAAAATATCCGGTAGTTCTGGCTCTAGCTTGTATTGTTCTGTTTAATTCTTACTATCTATATAACTATTTGAGTAAGGGGGATGTATTTAGGAAAAGATTACAAGCAGCACAATACATTCTTAAGAATTCCCAAGGAACAGAGTATAATATAATAGGTGAAGGTCCGGCAAGCCAATTTGCAAGCTTTACTATGAACTATGAGTATCTTACGTGGTGGTTAGGACATGGTCCATCAGAAAATAAACAGCCTCTGCGTTTCGTAATCTCAGAAACTAGAGGTAATATTAACGTTCGAAAAGAATTATTAAATAAAATATATTAAATATTTTTATGATCAGCGCAGTCGTACTTACAAAAAATGAAGAGAAAAATATCTCTGAATGCTTAGAAAGTCTTTCCTGGTGCGATGAAATAATTGTGATCGACGATCACTCAATTGATAAAACTGTAGAGCTTGCAAAAAAAATGTCAGCGAAAGTCTATATTCGAAGCTTGCAAAATAACTTTTCAGAACAGAGAAATTTTGGATTAGAAAAAGCAAGTGGAGACTGGGTTTTATTTATTGATGCGGATGAAAGAGTTACACCCGCTTTGTGGTACGAAATAATGCAACATACAAATATTCCAATAAATCCTTATTCGGGGTATTTACTAAAAAGAACTGATACTATGTGGGAGAAGGGGCTAAAGCATGGAGAGACTGGCAATATAAAAATTCTACGTTTAGCAAAAAAAGATACTGGCAAATGGGAAGGAAAAGTTCATGAAACATGGAAAATTAATGGACAGACACTCGTATTAAATAATTCATTGCTTCATTATCCTCATGTTAATCTTGACAATTTCTTAAAAGAGATTAACTTTTACACAGATCTGCGAGCTACAGAATTATTTGATAGAAAAGTAAAGGCTTCTTGGTGGACAATTATTCTTTATCCTAAAGCTAAATTTATCCTTAATTATTTTATAAAAAGAGGATTTCTTGACGGAATGCCCGGATTAGTTTTTGCTGTGATGATGAGTTTTCATTCGTTTCTCGTGAGAGGAAAATTATGGCTTTTGTGGCAAAAATAATTTTTATAGTCTGGGCGATTTTCATTTTATATCTTTTCATAGAATATCTTTTATTAAGAAACGAAATTTGTTTTCCATGTAAATAATTTTAAAATCACTTCATTACAATATGTTCGGTTTTGCAATTCTGATAGGATTATATTCCTACGGAGCATTTACTTTAGGAATACTTGGTCTTTTATATAAAAGCACGATATGGATATTCACAGCAGTTTTTATGACTGCTGTTTTATTTTGGAAAAGAGAAAAGTTATATGAAATACGAAGAGGCCTATTGAAAAGCTGGCAAAAACTAAAAGTACTTACTAAAGAGAAGGTATTGCTGATCTTTATTTTACTATTTATGTTTCAAGTTTTTGTCAATTTCATTGGAGCTCTTGGTCCGGAGGTAGGATTTGATGCTCTGTGGTATCATCTGACTCTTCCTAAACTTTATTTAATAAATCACAAAATTGCTCACTTTCCAGGCGGTTTACTTTATTACAGCGACATGCCAAAACTTGTTGAGCTTATATATTCATCTGCCCTCACATTTGACAATGAGGTACTTGCAAAGCTTATACATTTTTCTTTCGGCTTGTTAAGCGGGTTGGCTCTCTATAAACTTTCCCGAAAATTTATACCTCCTACGATCGCATTTATTGGGGTAGTTATATTTTACTCTAATTTAGTTGTTGGATGGGAGTCAATAACAGCTTATGTAGACCTGGCTAGAACCTTTTTTGAAATAATGGCGGTGTGGGGATTTATTAATTGGTGGCAAACAAGAAAGATGAAATGGCTTATTAATTCATCTGTAATGCTGGGACTAGCTATAGCAACAAAACTGTTAGCGATCGCCTCTCTTTTTATTTTTATCACTCTTTTAGGATATTTTCATATTATTAAGGAAAATTTACCAAAAAGCTTCTTTTTAAACGCAGGTATGTATACGGGTATATGTTTGTTTGTTCCTTTACCATGGTTTATTTTTTCTTATATTCATACTGGCAATCCAGTGTATCCATTTTTATCAAACTTATATAAAATTTCTTGGTCATTGGAAATAATTAATCCTTTGCAATTTATATTAGATTTATGGAATTTATTTATGCGATCTCCTGATCCGCTATCACCCCTTTATATAATTTTTTTACCACTTATTGTTTTAAATTTCTCAAAATTCAGAGCGGAGATAAAAGTACTTTCCTGTTATTTTGTTCTTGCACTGCTTTTGTGGTATATAACTCCACGAACAGGTGGGGGTAGATTTATATTGCCTTATTTACCTGTTCTATCTCTTATTTGCGCTGTTAGCATCGGGGAATATCTGGGAAATAAAAAAAGACTTGACTTCCGATTTTCAAGCTATTTAATTATTTTGATAGCTTTTGTTTCTTCCTTTTCTATAATGTATAGATTTATTGCAAACAGCAAATATATTCCTGTACTTTTTGGAAAAGAGTCCAAGCGTGAATTTTTAACAAATCACTTAAACTTTACTTACGGAGATTTTTATGATACGGATAATTATTTTAATATTCATTTAAGTAAAAACGACAAAGTACTCCTTTACGGGTTCCATAATCTCTATTTTGTTAACTTTACATTTATTGATTCCTCATGGTTTAAAACAGGGGATAAATTCAGCTATGTCGCAACTCAAAATACAACTCTTCCCAAAAAATTTATTAACTGGAGACTTGTATACGAGAATAAAAAAACTTTGGTTAAGTTATATCAAAGATGAAATTACTAAAGATATTTATTACAACTGCTTTAGTCCTATTACCTTTTGGGGAAATATTGCGGTTTGATATCGGAAACAATATCGCGATCAAGCCGCTGGACCTTATCATTATTTTGACAGCAACATATTGGTTGTTTCTTAAAGCTTATAAAAGACAAAGAGTTCAAAATACATATCTGGCATGGCCATTAGTTGCCTTTTTATTGATCGGATTTCTTTCTTTAATATTAAATTTAAGCTGGTTAAAAACGAATGAACTTTTAGTATCTATTCTTTACTTAATAAGATGGGTCTCTTACGCATTATTGATGATCATTGTGTTTGAATTACCTGCCTATTTTAAGAAAAAATTAGTATCTTTCTTATTTATTGACGGTTTGATTATGCTTTTACTTGGATATATACAGTATTTGTTTTATCCAAGCCTTAAAAACCTTTACTATTTGGGATGGGATGAGCATATGCATAGAATGTTTTCTGTGTTTTTTGATCCTAATTTTGCGGGGGCTTTCTTCGTTTTATATTTTATTTTCCTCTTAGGAAGATTTTATTTCTATAGAAGGATAAAGAACTATAAACAAAGTGTAATTTTTGGAATTTTGCTGATATTTACACTAGTAGCTATTTTTTTAACGTTTTCAAGAAGTGCAATTCTTATGCTAATTGTGGGAGCTTTAACATTGTTCACTCTAATTCAAAAACGAAAAATGATATTACCTCTGCTCACTGCGATAATATTATTTTCCATCATAATTTCTCCACAATCTTATATTGAGAATTTAAATTTATTACGACTCAGCTCAACTGAGGCAAGAATTGCTAATTATTCATCTACTTTGAAAATAATTAAAGAAAAGCCCGTCTTGGGTGTTGGATTTAATAGCGTTCGCTATGCAAAAAATCATTTTGACATTCAATCAGGTTGGACAAAACTTCCTTCACATGCAGATGCAGGCGCAGACAACAGTTTTCTATTTGTTCTTGCGACTACGGGATTTGTCGGATTTTTAGTTTACCTTTGGCTGTGGTTTTGTATCCTAAAAGAAGCATTTAGAACAAACAATCAAGATCCGAATATGTTTAGTATTGTTTTTATCTCATCTTCAGCAGGTTTATTCGTAAATTCCATGTTTATTAATAGTCTCTTTTTTCCTGCGTTTCTAATTTGGATTTTTATCCTTTTTGGGATTATGGAAAGCAAATTGCCTTAATCTAATTTCACTTTTATGTCTTTTGTTATTTTATTTCCTGCAGTGTCTGTTGCAATAATTTTGATATCATTTTCTCCATCATGTAGCTTGAGCATGTAGTAGAACTTTCCCTGATCATCAACTATCGCCCAAAAGTCATTTACCGTTACTTTTACTCCCTGATCTACTCTACCGGATACTTTTACCGGATTCTCATCTTTTGAAAAACTCTTCCCTTCTTGCGGTGCTTCAATATCCAGCGTGGGAGGTTTATCGTTATACGTTATCTTTAGTAAATTAGAAAAGTCGCTTTGTCTATCTGTTTCTGTAACTGCTTTCGCATGAATACTATTTTCACCCGATTCAATGGGTACATCTCGAAATATAAAGCTTTTGTCGTCTTTTACAGAAGAGGTATCCACTATTCGTCCATTCACATATAATTTAACGGTTAGTTTAAGGGTAGAAAAGCCTTCAACGGAAATTTTGGCACTATTTGTTGCACTCAGTATTGGGTTAAGTATTGGGGGTGCTATATAGTTAATATCTTGTGAAGAATTCGTTATGTCCTTGGATCCTTTGAATTTTTCGACCAGTGAGCTTATGCTTAATAAAAATTGCATACCGAAAACAATAACTAAGGCAAAAATTACTATGATTCCTAACAATGCCAAAGTCACATTTCTAGTCGTTTGTTTCTCCAGATTGCTTCTTAATCTTGATCTAGCCATATTTAATTCTGTTATCGAGTGAGCCCATGGTCGGACTTGAACCGACAACCTACGGTTTACGATACCGTTTCTCCGCCTGCCATGAGCCAGCAGTGGGAGTCGAACCCACGACCTCTGCTTTACGAAAGCATTGCTCTACCAACTGAGCTATGCTGGCATGTCGGGCAGGTCTACCATTGACCCCGATCAAATCGGGGTTGAGCCACATGGGCTTTAATTATATAAGCATCGAAACGATTAGCATCTCAATAGTACATGTATTTTAGATAATTTTAAGGAACATAGCAATAATAAGCTGGACTATGCAATGAACAAATATTCTATTCATCCCTAATTAATTTCTTATATATCTTTGAACATTTCTTATCAATGCTACAAAAATTGTTCATTTTACAATATAAGTTAAACATTAAAAATCATTACTCTTTAACAGTTTATTAAATTTAGAAATTATATTTCTGAAATAAAAGATATTTTATAATAAAGCTAAATATTGATAATGTAACCTACAAATATAGCAAATATTTTATGCAGTTGCTAATTTCAAACCTGATTGTGGATTTTTAAAAAATTTAACAATGCTGAGTAAATTGCTGAAATATAATTTGCATTTAAAATAACTTTAAATACTATATCGTATACTATAATTATTCGAAAAACCTTTGCAAAAAAAATCTTACTTAGAAAACCTGATTAAATTATATCACAAATATTTTGTTTTGCTTGCACCGTTAATATGGAATATATTTATTACTCAATATTATTATTTAAGCTTTAGTGGGGTGATTTGCGACGACGTCTGTTTGCAATATGAAGCTCAAGTAGAGAGCGTCTTAACTCGCCCTGTGCTATTACAAAGTCTTTTTCACTTATTTCTTCTTTTTTCTTTTTTAATACTTCTTCAGCTCTTTTTTGAGCAGAAAGTGCTTTTTCAACATCTATATCTTCAGCATGCACCGCGTAATCTGCCAGGATTGTTACTTTACCATCCTTGACTTCTAAAAATCCTCCAGTAACAGCGAGAATGTGTTCTTTACCCTTCGTTTTAATTATCATCTCCCCATGAACTAGCTCGGTGACGAGATTGGTATGATGAGGAAGAATACCAATTTGCCCTTGTTGTGTAGGAACGAGGACTTCATCGACATCTTCTTTCAAAATCGTTTTTTCAGGAGTGATGACTTCAAGATACATACTACTTTGCATTTTTTACAGCCTCTTCAATAGTACCAATCATATAAAATGCTTGCTCTGGAAGGCTGTCATGTTTCCCTTCAAGAATTTCCTTAAAACCCCGAACCGTATCTTCAACCTTGACATATCTACCGGCTTGACCTGTGAAGACTTCAGCAACGAACATTGGCTGGGTCAGAAACCGCTGAATCTTCCTAGCTCGAGCAACAACAAGCTTATCTTCATTAGACAACTCATCAACACCAAGAATAGCAATGATATCCTGTAAATCTTTATAACGCTGAAGAACTTTCTGGACACCTCTTGCAACATCATAGTGGTTCCGACCAACGATGTTCGGATCAAGTAATCGTGACGATGACGTCAATGGATCAACTGCAGGATAAAGTCCTTCTTCTGCAAGGGATCTTTCGAGTGTAATGGTCGAGTCTAAATGTGCGAAAATCGTGACAGGTGCGGGATCCGTATAATCATCCGCGGGGACAAATACTGCTTGTACCGATGTAATTGAACCTTTGAGTGTTGAAGTAATTCGTTCTTGAAGGCTTCCTATTTCGGATGCTAACGTCGGTTGATATCCGACAGCCGATGGCATACGTCCTAGAAGAGCCGAAACTTCGGATCCTGCTTGGGCAAATCGAAATACGTTATCAATAAACAACAATACGTCTTCTTTTTTCTCATCACGGAAGTATTCGGCCATAGTTAATGCGGTTAATGCGACCCGCAGCCTGTTTCCAGGCGGTTCGTTCATCTGACCATACACCATGACTGTTTTATCCATAACTTTTGCCTCAAGCATCTCAAGCCATAAATCTGTTCCTTCTCGAGTCCGTTCTCCTACTCCGGCAAAGACAGAGTGTCCTTTGTGTTCAACTGCGATATTGCGGATTAGCTCCTTTACAACAACTGTTTTGCCAACCCCGGCTCCTCCGAAAGCCGCGGTTTTACCTCCTTTACCAAAAGGTGCAATAAGGTCAATAACCTTGATACCGGTTTCTAGCACCTGGGGCTTCGTTTGTTGCTCGGCTAATGAAGGTGGCGTTTTATGAATAGGTTCGGTCTTAACACCTTTTGAGTCAAATTTTCGACCATCAATAGATTCTCCTAAGACGTTGAAAATTCTTCCCAATGTTTTTTCTCCGACAGGGACCCGGATTGGACCTCCCGTCCTTTGCACTCTCATTCCGCGAGACAATCCATCAGTTGAACCAAAAGCAAGAGCCTTTACTTCACGATCTCCAATTAGAAACTGGACCTCGAGAATAAGTGGAGATCCATCCGGCTTAATAATAGTAAGCGCTTCATAAACAGCAGGAAGTTCTCCTTCAAATAAAATATTTACAACCGGACCTTGAATGCCGGTAATGAGTCCTTCTTTATTTGTTTGCTTATTCATTTTTAGTAACAATTGTGGATGAAGTGATATCGAATATTTCGCTGGTAATCTTTGCTTGTCGGGTTTTGTTATATTCCAGTTGTAGGTCTTCTATAATATCGTTTGCATTATTTGTTGCGTTCTGCATAGCCATCATTCTTGAGGCCTGTTCCGAAACAAAACTTTCAATAAGCTGTTGATAGACTGTCATTTCGAGGTAGTGCTTCATTAGAGAATTTAAAAGCTCAATTTTATTTGGTTCAAAAAGATAAAAGCTCTCAGAGTTTTTTTCTATCGTATTATTAAATGATATTGGAAGGAGCGGGACAATTTTTGGCGTCTGCAAAAACACACTATTAAATTCAGTCGTCAGGATTTTGACTGATTCTACTTTACCACTCCCGTAGTAGTCATCAATTATGCGGATTAGTGGGAATATTGCGTCAAAGGTCGGCAGGGAAGTGCCAAAAGGAAATGACGCAACAATTTCGTGACTAAAGTGAATGATCTGTCCTTCAAGTTTTTTACCAACAACGACATATGCTGTTTCGGGAGTTTCTCTCTGGTACAAAATAAACTCCCGGATAAGGTTGGTTACAAGGCTGCCACAAAGACCTTTATCAGGCGAGAGTGCAATAAGCAATGTTCTTCCCGATTGGCTTCTGTTAATAAGATAAGGATGAGTATATCCTTCTTCGACGTGGGTAAGAATACTTTTTAGAATTGATGAAATTTTATACACATATGGTTTACTGGCAGTTACAGCATCCTGAGCGCGTTTTAATTTAGAAGCTGCAATCATTTGCATGGCTTTTGTAGTTTTTGAAACATTTTTTGCTGCATTTATTCTCCTTTGTAGTGCTAGAATATTTGCCATAATTATTTTTTAAATCCTTTCTTAAAATTCTCAACAGTTTTTTTCAAGTGATTAATGGTTTCCTCAGATAATTTATCACCGGAACTTAACTCATTAAAAAGCTTTGATTCATGAGTTAGTATGTACTCATGGAGCTCAGTCTCAAATCGTTGAATATCTTCAACCGGTATATCATCCAGATAGCCATTTGTTGCCGTCCAAATACTAATAATCTCAAGCGGTTCTGGCAAAGGGGAGTACTGAGGCTGTTTGAGAATTTCGACAATTCTTTTTCCCCTTTCAAGTTGACGAGTTGTTGCTTCATCAAGCTCGCTGCCAAATTGAGCAAATGCTGCAAGAGAGTTGTACTGGGCAAGCTCCAGCCTCAATTTACCCGAGACTGACTTAATTGCTTTTGTTTGAGCTGCTCCACCAACACGCGACACGGAGTTTCCCGGATTAATAGCAGGTCTAACTCCGATATTAAATAAATCGGCTTGTAAATATATCTGTCCGTCTGTAATTGAGATGATATTTGTCGGAATATATGCTGAGATATCGCTCGCCTGCGTTTCAACAATAGGTAGAGCAGTTATAGACCCTCCGCCGTTTTCCTTGTTCAGCTTCACCGATCTCTCTAGGAGTCTGCTGTGAAGGTAAAATATATCTCCTGGATACGCTTCACGTCCCGCAGGTCTCTGCAGTACCAAAGACAGCTGTCGGTATGCCCATGCATGTTTTGTCAAATCATCATATACTATTAATACATCCTTTCCTTTTTCCAAGAAATACTCTGCAATGGCAGTTCCTGCGTAGGGCGCAAGATATTGGAGAGAGGCGAGATCTGAAGCCCCGGCAACGACAACAATTGTGTAGGAAAAAGCGTTTTCTTGTTTCAGCCTATCTATAACTTGTGCAATTGAGCTTTGCTTTTGGCCTATTGCTACATATATACAGATAACTGGCTTGACATCGTCCTTTTTACTTTTCTGGTCATTAAATTCCCGCTGATTTATGATTGTATCAAGAGCAATAGCAGTTTTTCCAAGCCCTCGGTCTCCAATAATAAGCTCCCTTTGCCCTCGTCCAATAGGTATCATTGCATCAATAGCTTTTATTCCTGTTTTTAGAGGTGTATTTACTGGCTCCCTCTGGACAACTCCTGCTGCTATCCGTTCAAGAGGCATTCTTTTTCCTTTTTTAATTTTTGGCTTTCCGTCAAGCGGGTTTCCAAGTGGATCGATGACCCGGCTTAAGAGCTCTTCCGAACCCTCAATGCTCAACAGTTCATTTGTTCTTTTGACAGTATCGCCCTCTTTAATGTCACCTTTTTCACTTAAAAGAATGATAGATACCAAATCTTCAGTAAGATTGAGTACAACGCCTTGATCACCTTTTTCAAACTCGACTATTTCACCTATAGTGACTTTTGACAGTCCTGAGGCAGTAATCACGCCGTCATTGTTGCGCTGTACAAAACCAACATGCTCAACTTTGCTGTCTGACTCAAACGAGCTTAATCGTTGTTCGAGTTTCTTAAGGATATCTGTTGAATCAATCATAATCTTGCTCTATAGTCTTAACTATTGACTCCAAGCTATATTTTAAATTCATATTAAATATGTCATCGACATATGAAATCCTTGCCCCAAGTAGTAATGAAGGATCGTTTTTAACGACTATTTTTTTAGAAGGAAATATTTCTCTAAGGTTGTCTTCAATAAATTTTTGATTTGTGAATGGCGTTTCAACAAATACCGAGCGCTGCCTCTCTGCATTTTTCAGCGCTTTGATATACTGTTTTAATTCGCGCTTGTTTAGTTTATCAGCAATCTGAGTAACGATTTCAGGATCAAGCACATTGTTTTTATAACTTGTAACTACTAACTGTTTTAGCAATTTTTTGTTCATAATACTAATCCACTCTGCTCTTGATTTGCTTTATGGCATTTTTGATAACTACTTCCTGTTCTTTTTCACCAAAAAGGTCATGTAATGATTTTTCAAGAAACTCTACGGCAATTTTGCTGATATTGATTGCGATCCTTTTTTCGGCAAGTTTTGTCTCGTATGCGATCTGGGAACGTGCTTCTTGTAGCATTGCATCGACTTGCTTCTTAGTGTCTTCCTCTGTCTGTTTGATTATGGCATCCCTTTGTGCTTTTGCTTCTTCAATAAGTTTTTTTGCTTTTTCTTGAGCCTCTTTAAGGATCTTTTCTTCTTTTTGTACTGTTTCTTCAAGAAGCCTAGCTGATTCTTCGGCTTTTTTAATCCCTTCCTCTATCTGTTGTCTTCGGTCTTGAAGTATTTTTAAGACAGGTTTATAGAGATACTTTTTTAATACAAGATAAATTATAAGAAAATTTACAATCTGAGCAAAAAACAGAATAGGTTGAAAACCAAAATTATAAAGAATTTCCATAACTAATATTAGTAATCTCAATTAAGCCCTTATCTCTGGAAAATAGCCTCATTGAATAATGAGAAACAAAAAAAACGGCTAGTTCCCGTTTCTTTTTTATTTAGTAAAGGCTAAAATAAGTGCGTAAATAGCAATAGCCTCAGCAAATGCCAATGCTAAAAGCATAGGCGGAAGGATTTTACCAGTTGCATCCGGATTTCTACCTATTGCTTCCATAGCTTTTCCACCAATCCACATAATTGCAAGTGCAGGAAACATACCACCGATGGCAATAACAGCCCCTCCCGTTAGTGTAAAACTCATCCTTGACTCACCTCCTTAGCTTCGTCATGATGGTGCGGTGTTGTTAATACCGCCATGAAGACGAGAGTCAATACAGAAAAAACCAACGCTTGAACGAGACTGACAATTGATTCAAGCAATAAAAAGGGCAATGGTGCAATGAACGCAAACAATTTAGCGATCGTAGTTAATGCTATCTCTCCCGCAAAAATGTTACCAAAAAGCCTGAAAGAAAGAGAAATAACTTTTGTAATCTCAGCTACAAGTTCAAGAAGTCCAACATATAAATTTATTGGATTTAAAGAAAAATACCGGCTTATATAATCTTTAAAACCGGTTAACTTAATGCTAAGCATATGAGTGGCAATAACAGATATGACAGCCAATGCGAGTGTTACATTAATGTCAGTTGTTGCTCCTCGGATAAGAGGCACGAATTCAGATCTTTCATGAAAAAATCCTATTGTTCCGACTCCCGGCAGCAAACCGGTAAAATTTGCGACAAAAATAAAGAGGAAAAATGTCATTGCATATGGAAAAATCTGCTGAGCAGCTTTTTTACTGCTTGCAATTGATTCGGTAAGAGCATAAAAAGCATCAATTACAGGCTCTATAATTGCTTGAATACCCCCCGGCACCATGCGGATATGTCTAGATACATACAAAGCACTACCAACCAAAACCCCATCAACAATAAGAGTATGTAACAGTGTATTGGTTACGGGTAGCGGGCCAAGGTAGGTGACTACTTCAGGAGCAAATGCCGCCATGAACCTATTTTAATCAGATACTAGCTTTAAGTCAAGCGGAAATTCCAACGAGATTCTTAGCAGGATGAATTTTATCAGCAATTATGATTGGACGGTCATCCTTCATATCAAGTTTTCCTTCAATGACAATCACATTATCATGGATAAGAAGGCTTTTGTATTGTTCAAACACTCTAGGAAAAATCACACACTCAACGGTAATTCCTTTCTCATCTCCTAAAGTAATAAAGGCCATCTCGCTATTTGACCTTTTGGTAAAAATTCTTCTTGCTTTTTCAACAATTCCTCCGACTTTAACATACATCCCTTCTTTCTCTTCCTCGAGCAAATTCAACTCATGTGTAATATGAGATTTTAGAGTAGAAAGTGTTTCAAGATGCGGGTGGGATGAAAGGTAAAAACCTAAAAATTCTTTTTCAAATCCCAATTTTTCCTCATTTGTAAAGTCATCTATTTCCATATTCGAAAAGCTTACTTTAGTGTCGTCTGTGTCCTGAGTGTCGCTGTCAAATAATGTTTTTTGGCCATCAGAACTCCTTTTCTTAACTTGATTCACTTTATTAACGACTTCGGGAAGATTTATGAGCATAGAGGCTCTCTTACCGAACCGATCCATGGCACCGGCTTTAATCAAGCTCTCAATTGTCTTTTTATTTACCGTAGACAAATTTACACGAAAACAGAAGTCGTAAAGACTTGTAAACGGTTTATCGCCCCGTGCCGTAAAAATATTTTCTATAACTGCTCCACCGACATTTTTAATAGCGGAAAGTCCGAAACGAATCTTCTTTTCATCTTCGATAATAAAATCTCTGTCGGACTTATTAATATCAGGCGGTAGCACTGTAATATTGAGACGTTTACATTCTACAACAGCTTGACTAATTTTCTCGTTTTTAATAGGCCCTGAAGAGCTTCTTGACTCTGCAGTTAATAAAGCAGTCATAAACTCAACAGGAAAGTTTGCTTTTAAGTACGCTGTACGAAAGGCTATCGTTGCATAGCATGCAGCATGAGCTTTACCAAATCCATATCCGGCAAATGGAGCTATTAGGTCGAAAAATTCTTCTGCTTTTCTGGCAGTCAGACCATTTGCAACAGTCCCTTTAATAAATAACTCTTTTTGTTTTTTCATCTCTGCCGGGATTTTTTTACCCATTGCCTTTCTCAATTTATCAGCTTCTAACCATGAGTATCCGGCTAATTTAATAGCAGTTAGCAAGACGTCGTCTTGATAAGTGATGACTCCATATGATTGTTGAAGGATGTCTCGTAAACGAGGATCAGGAAAAGTAATGAGGGACGGGTTATGTTTCCTTTTAACAAACTCCGGTATAATTGCCATCGGTCCCGGACGATAAAGCGCTACCATTGCTTGCAGATCAAATATTGATGTCGGTTTGAGTTCTTTTATATATCTTCTCATTCCGGCCGATTCAAGCTGAAAGATACCGGTTGTTTCTCCAAGTGATAACAAATCGTATGTTTTTTTATCACTTAAATCGACAGTTGTAAAATCGATCTTTTTATTTTGATTTTGTTTAACAAAACGCAATGTCTCTTCAATGATTGTGAGATTGCGAAGACCCAGAAAATCCATTTTGAGAAGTCCGACCCCATCTTCTCCGACTGTATACATATCATATTGAGTAACTATTTTTTCTCCATTCGTTTCCCTCTGAAGCGGGGTGTAATCTGTAAGCGGTTTATCTGCTATAACAACTCCCGCTGCATGTATAGACGCATGACGCGCAACACCTTCCAATTTCTTAGAAAGATCTAGTAACCTTTTCGTATCAGATTCTGTATCATACGCAAGCCGAAGTTCTGGGCTTTGTTTGAGCGCATTATCAATAGTCATTGCGTGTCCCTGCCATCCGGGGGGGATCATTTTCGCAATTCGATCAGGACCGGAATAGGGCATACCAAGAGCACGACCCACATCCCTGACAGAGCCCCGGGCTTCCATGGTGCCAAAAGTAATAATCTGAGCAACTTTTTCCTTTCCATATTTTTTCGTAACATATTCAATAACTTCATCACGTCTTGTATCGGCAAAGTCAAGATCAAAATCGGGAGCTGATGGACGATCAGGATTAAGAAACCGCTCAAATGGAAGTTTAAAAAAGAACGGGTCTACATCGGTAATTCCGAGAGCATATGAAACGACCGATCCTGCTGCAGATCCCCTGCCGGGTCCCACCATAATTCCATGATCTTTTGCCCAATTTACTGCGTCCGAAACTACCAAAAAATATGTTTCGTACTTCTTTTTTGTGATTACCGACAATTCATACTCAACGCGATTTTTAATTTCTTTTGTATTTTTTTTGTATCGTTTAGGAAGCCCTTTTTTGACTAACTGTCTTAGGTACTCAGCTGCTGAAAGATCACTTGGTACTTCAAAAATCGGCATTATCCAGTTTCCAAATTTTATCTCGAGATTACACCGATCGCCTATTTTTGCCGCATTTTCTATTGCTTGGGGGATATCAATAAATAGTTTTTCCATCTCCTCTGGGCTCTTTATATAGAAGTCAGGACTTGAAATCATTGACAGTTTTCGGTTTTTGTCTAAAATGGTCGTTTGTGTTTGAACACATAAAAGTATTTCTTGTGCTTCAGCATCCTCTTTTCGAATGTAGTGATTGTCATTTGTTGCGACAACCGGAATTCCAAGTTTTTTTGAAAGTTTAAGAAGTTTTTGATTAACATTTTCTTGAGGTGGGACATTCAGATGTCTCTGAAGCTCAAGATAAAAATTATTTTCTCCAAATATTTCCGAAAGTCTTATTGCTCTCTTTTCTGCAACTTCGTCTTCATTTCTCGTCAAAGGATCTGCAACATATCCGTTGACACATGCGCTAAGACATATAAGACCTTCATGGTATTTTTTCAGCAGATCAATATCCGTTCTTGGTTTATAATAATATCCTTCTAGATTTGAGATTGAAACTATCTTCATCAAGTTTTTATATCCCGTTTCATTCTCAGCAAGAAGTATCAGATGATTGTACTCTTTGTCGTACTCTGCTTCTTTGTCATGGAGGGTTCTTTTCGCTACATAAATCTCACAACCAATAATCGGCTTGATTCCCGCCTCAATGCAGGCTTTATAAAATCTAATCGCTCCGTACAAATTACCATGATCTGTTATGGCGAGTGACTTCATCCCAAGGTCTTTTGTATACTGCACCATATTATCGATTTTGGAAAGTCCATCAAGAAGCGAGTACTCAGAGTGATTGTGAAGATGAACAAAATCTTTCATATATCTATTATACTACTTCTAAACGCGGTGAGTTCGACCTGTATGGGTCACATACTTTTTGGAATCTTGGTTTGTATAAATGTCATAGGTGGCATATAGTTAAGCGATGCATGTGGTCTTTGGTAATTGTACCAAAAAAGATATTTGGTGAGTTTTCTTATCATTG
>Ga0209726_10000833_pt1 | contig 54716 bp, 59 predicted proteins | sample Subgrocontami54m_FD_187453 | JGI IMG/M metagenome (GOLD analysis project Ga0209726, IMG submission 187453) | Subsurface groundwater microbial communities from S. Glens Falls, New York, USA - GMW46 contaminated, 5.4 m (SPAdes) (version 3) | ecosystem: Environmental > Aquatic > Deep subsurface >...
CCCCCTCCCCCCGACCCTCTCCCGCACGCGGGGAGAGGGAGTGCTAGCTTCGTGGGAGAAATCCCATGAACGCCAATCTCGCCGCGCTGCTCTATCTCGCGTCCGGCGTTCTTTTCATCCTGTCGCTGCGCGGGCTGTCGAGCCCGGCCACCAGCCGTCAGGGCAACCTGTTCGGCATGGTCGGCATGGGCATCGCCATCCTGACCACGCTGGCGCTGCGGCCGCCGTCGAGCTTCGGCGCTTGGGCGCTGGTATTGCTCGGCATGGGCATCGGCGGCGGCGCTGGCGCGGTGATCGCGCGGCGCGTGCCGATGACGGCGATGCCCCAGCTTGTCGCCGCCTTCCACTCGCTGGTCGGTCTCGCCGCCGTGCTGGTGGCGGCGGGTGCGCTCTATGCGCCGGCGGCCTTCGACCTCGTCGCGCCCGGCCGCATTCCAGGCGCAAGCCTGATCGAAATGTCGCTGGGCGTCGCCATCGGCGCCATCACCTTCACCGGCTCGATCATCGCCTTCCTGAAGCTCGACGGGCGCATGAGCGGTGCACCGATCATGCTGCCGCAGCGGCATATCGTGAATCTGGCGCTTGTTGGTTTGCTTATTTTCTTCGTCCTCATGTTTGTGGCGACGGAAAGCCATTTCTTTTTCTGGCTGATCACGCTCGTGGCCTTCATCCTCGGCGTGCTCATCATCATCCCGATCGGCGGCGCGGACATGCCGGTCGTGATCTCGATGCTGAATTCCTATTCGGGATGGGCCGCCGCCGGCATCGGCTTCACGCTCGGCAATTCCGCGCTCATCATCACCGGCGCGCTCGTCGGTTCTTCCGGCGCGATCCTTTCGTACATCATGTGCAAGGGGATGAACCGTTCGTTCATTTCCGTCATCCTCGGCGGCTTCGGCGGCGAAACGGCCGGACCTGGGGCAGCCGGCGGCGAGCAGAAGCCGGTGAAGCTCGGCTCGGCGGAAGACGCCGCCTACATCATGAAGAATGCGTCGAAGGTGATCATCGTGCCCGGCTACGGCATGGCGGTGGCGCAGGCGCAGCACGCGCTGCGCGAGATGGCCGATCATCTGAAGAAGGAAGGCGTCGAGGTGAAATACGCCATCCATCCGGTGGCCGGCCGCATGCCCGGCCACATGAACGTCCTGCTGGCGGAAGCGAACGTGCCCTATGACGAGGTGTTCGAGCTCGAAGACATCAACTCGGAATTTGCGCAGGCCGACGTCGCCTTCGTCATCGGCGCCAACGACGTGACCAATCCAGCGGCTGAGGACGACAAGACCTCGCCGATCTACGGCATGCCGGTGTTGCAGGTGTGGAAAGCGGGCACGGTCATGTTCATCAAGCGCTCGCTCGCGTCGGGCTATGCCGGCATCGACAACCCGCTGTTCTACCGCGACAACACGATGATGCTGCTCGGCGACGCCAAGAAGATGGCGGAGCAGATCGTCAAGGGGATGTGATTTTCGTTTAATCGCCGGTCGGCGAAATCCGGAACTCGATCACGTCCGGCAACCCACGCAGATATTGCGAGAGCGTCTCGGCGCTCTTGGGATCGCGGCTTTTCAGCACCATCCGGTATTCGAATTGTTTGCCGCCTTCAGTCAGCCGCGACGATAGGTTGGCGATCGAGAAGCCGTGGCTGCGAAGCAGCTCCCGCACTTTTTCTTCGCTCATCACCGCGTCACGCGCGAAGCAAAGCTCGTGATGGGCATAGAACTCCGCCGGCAGCTTGGCTTCGATGAAGCGAAACAGCGACAACACGACAAGCGTGGCCGCCGCGCCGAGAATCGCCGCGAACCAGAAGCCGATGCCGATCAGAATGCCGATGGCCGACGTCACCCAGATCGACGCCGCGGTGGTCAGCCCGCGCACGGTCAGCCCTTCCTTGAAGATGACGCCCGCGCCCAGGAATCCGATGCCGGTCATGATGCCTTGCGCCATGCGCGTGGGATCGGTGCGTATGGAGTCGATCGGCATGACCGTCATCCACTCGTTTTGATAAACCGTGACGATCATTAGCAGCGCCGATGCGATGCAGACCAGCGCATGGGTGCGGAAACCGGCCGGCCGGCCGTGGAAGGTGCGCTCGAATCCGATCAAGGCGCCAATCACGAGCGCGCCGAGCACGCGCACGATGATGACGATTTCCTCATGACTGATCATGAAGTCCTTGCTCATGAGTCGCAGTCTAGGCAGCGCGCATCGGGGGTGCAACTGAAGGCCGGTATTTCAGCCCGGTCTGAGCGTGCTATCACCCAGCCATGACCGCCTTCAAATGGACGCTCATCCTCGCCATCGCCGGCTACGCCGTGCTGGTCGCGCTGCTGTATCTGACGCAGCGGTCGCTGTTGTATTTTCCCGACAAGACGCGCACGCGCCCGGCTGACGCAGGATTGCCGCAGGCAGAGGAGGTGCTGCTGCAAAGCGCGGACGGCGAGCATGTGATCGCCTGGCATGTGCCGCCGCGCGACGGCAAACCGGTGATCATCTATTTCCAAGGCAACGGCGGCGGGCTGAACCTGCGCGCCCAACGCTTCGGCAGGTTGACGGCGGACGGCACCGGCTTGCTGGCGCTGTCCTATCGCGGCTATGGCGGTTCCAGCGGAAGCCCCACGGAAGCAGGCCTCATCCGCGATGCCGAGGCGGCCTACGGCTTTGCCGCCGCGCACTATGGCAGCGGCCGCATCGTGCTCTGGGGCGAGTCGCTCGGCACCGGCGTCGCCGTGGCGCTCGCCGCGCAGAAGCCGGTGGCGCGGGTCGTGCTGGAATCCCCCTACACGTCTATCGCCGATGTCGCGGCCTCGATCTATTGGTTCATGCCGGTGCGCTGGCTGATGAAGGATACTTTCCGCTCTGACGAACGCATCGCTAAAGTCGGCGCGCCTGTGCTGGTGGTGCACGGCGTGCTGGACACCATTATCCCTACCGGCTTTGGCGAGCGGCTCTACGAGATGATCCGCGCGCCGAAGCGTTTCATCCGCCTGCCCAACGCGGGGCACAACGACCACGACTCCCACGGATTGCCTGAGTTGGTAAGGCCGTTCCTTGATGGGAAAGTCGATTGACGCGACTAATTGATCGTCATGCCCGCGCTTGCCGCGGGCATCTCGCTTAGGAAGGCAGTGCATCCCTAAACGAGATGGCCGGGACAAGCCCGGCCATGACGAGAATGAAAGCAGTCCAAGAACCGTGAGCTTAGTAGCGCGGAGGAGGCCGTGTGCCGCGTCCGCCGCCAGGGCCGCCGGCCGCGCCAGGGATCACCCGGGGCTTCATCGGCAACAGGCCTTCGCGCTGCAACTTCTTGCGCGCGAGCTTGCGGGCCCGGCGGATCGCTTCCGCCCTTTCCCGCGCCTTCTTTTCGGAGGGTTTTTCGTAGTGACCGCGAAGCTTCATCTCGCGGAAAATGCCCTCGCGCTGCATCTTCTTCTTGAGCGCCTTGAGGGCCTGATCGACGTTATTGTCGCGAACGAGAACCTGCACGCAGTCTATCCTCTTGAATTCGGGTTTCGCTGTGATTGCCAGGACAGCGTCCGTATCGAGCGGACGAGCCGTAGCCGAGCGCGGCCTCTACCAGATAGGCGGCTAAAAGTCCACTAGCCGCGCCAAAAGCAGCGGCTCGGGCCTCCGCGGGCATCCTAACGGTTATGGGAACGGCGGGAGCCAGGTCTGGGTGATGGCGTAAAGCAGCATCAGGCCGGTGACCCCGACGATCAGCCGGTTGACGGCTCCCGCGGTGTTCACGTTCAGCCAGTTCGAGGCGTAGAAGCCGAGCCAGCCGCCGCCGGCGATGATGACCATCACTGTCGAGGACGAAATCGCGCGCAGAATCCAAAGGATGCCGCCCGCCGCGAACAGCGCGCCCACCCCGGTGATGACTAGCAGCAGGATCGTCCCCGGCGTCCCGGCAAAGATGCCCGGCCGGTTCTCCGCACGGAATAGCGCCTCGGAGGCCGCGACTGTCCAGCCGGCGAACAGCGAAATCAGCACGGCCATCAGGTGGGCCATCATCGGGGCGGGGTCTCCGGCATAACCCGCGTGACATGCCCCATCTTGCGGCCGGGGCGCGGGTCGGTCTTGCCATAGAGATGCACCGAGGCGCCGGGCACCTCCAGCCATTTGGCGTAATCGTTCACCTCGGCGCCGATGAGATTGGTCATCTCAGCCTTGCCGTGGCGGACGGGCTTCCCCAGCGGCCAGCCGGCCACCGCGCGGATGTGCTGCTCGAATTGCGATACCGAACAGCCGTCGATGGTCCAGTGGCCGGAATTGTGCACGCGCGGCGCGATCTCGTTGACCAGCACCGAGTGACCGTTTCGCTCCCGGACCAGGAACATCTCCACCGCCAGCACGCCGACGTAATTGAATGCCTCGGCGATCCTACCGGCGATCCGCCGCGCCTCCGCGGCCACCGGCTCGGGCACCTGCGCGGGCGCGCGCGAGGTTTTCAGGATGTGATCGCGGTGCTCGTTCTCGGTGACGTCGAAGCATTCGATCTGGCCGCTGCGGGATCGCGCCGCCACCACCGAAATCTCCCGCTCGAACGGCACGAAGCCTTCCAGGATCGCTGGCACCTGTTTCAGTGCCGCCCAGGCGGCGGCGGGATCGTCCTTGGGGCCGATCATCTTCTGGCCCTTGCCGTCATAGCCGAGCCGACGGGTCTTCAGCACCGCGGGCAACCCGATTGCTGTCACGGCGGCGGAAAGCTCCGCACGCGAGTCCACCGCCGCGTAAGGCGCGGTCGCGATGCCAAGGCCGGTGACAAAGGATTTTTCCGCCAGGCGGTCCTGCGTCGTCGCCAGCACGGCCGGGTCGGGCAGTACCGGCCGCCGCGCGGCGAGAAAGCTCGCGGTTTCCGCCGGCACATTCTCGAACTCGTAGGTGATGACATCGACGCTTTCGGCGAAGCGGGCGAGCGCCGCCTCGTCGTCATAAGCCGCGCAGGTTGAGTGCTGCGTCACCTGGAAGGCGCAGGAATCCGCGTCGGGCGCGAAGGCGTGACAGCGCAGGCCGAGCCGCGCAGCCGCCAGCGCCAGCATCCGGCCAAGCTGGCCGCCGCCCAGAATTCCGATGGTCGCCTCTGGCTTCAGCACCGGCGGAACGGTCACGCGCGGCCCTCGCGCGGGCGCTTCGCCACAGCTTTGGTCTGGCCCGCGCGCCAGGCATCCAGCCGTTTGGCAAGGCCGGGGTCGGACCCGGCAAGGATGGCGGCGGCGAGTAGCGCCGCATTGATGGCCCCAGGCTTGCCGATCGCCAGCGTGCCGACGGGGATGCCGGCCGGCATCTGCAAGATCGAGAGCAGGCTGTCCTTGCCTTCCAGCGCGGTGGTGTTCATGGGCACGCCGAGCACGGGCAGCGAGGTGAGGGAGGCCGTCATGCCGGGCAGGTGCGCGGCCCCGCCCGCTCCGGCGATCACCACCTTGAAGCCCTTCTTCCGGGCGGATTTGGCGAATGCGTAAAGCCGGTCGGGCGTGCGATGCGCCGACACGATCAGCGGCTCATACCCGACCTTGAGTGCGGCAAGCGTCTCGCCGGCATGTTTCATGGTCTCCCAGTCCGACTGGCTTCCCATGATGATCGCGACCGGCTTGGCGGCCATTTACCCCTCGAATCCGGCGGCGCCGGCGCAAAGAAGCGGCGGATTATAGGTGCGGGCCTAGGAGTGGCAAGACGAAACGGGTCGGCTATCCTTAGCCCAGGCGATTCATGCCGCCAGGGGCGTCCGATGACGAAAAGCAAGGCCCGGCCGATTAAGCCGGCCAGCGGGCAGGTTGGGCCGCGGGGGCGCGCCCTCGGCCATCTTGGGCGCCCCTCCGCGCCAGAGGACGAGGCCCCGCCTGCCCGCAAGAAGCCCGCCAGCCGGTCGGCCGCCATGCGGCTTGCCGCCGAGGTTGACCGCTTGCAGGCCGAGCTGGCGGCGGCCCACGCCAAAGTGACGGAGCTGGAGGCGAAAGCCGATGTCGATGCGCTGCTCGATATCCTCAACCGGCGGGGTTTTGAACGGGAGCTGCGGCGGTCGCTGGCCTATGTGCGCCGCTATGGCACGGCGGCGGCGCTGGTCTATCTGGATCTCGACCAGTTCAAGCCGGTGAATGACCGCTACGGTCATGCCGCCGGCGACCGCGTGCTCAAAGCCATCGCCGCGACGTTGCAGCGGTCGGTGCGCGAGTCGGACGTGGTGGCACGGCTTGGCGGTGACGAATTCGGCGTGCTGCTATGGAATCTGAACGAAGCACAGGCTGGCGAGAAGGCGGAACAACTGGAAACGGCCATCGCGGCGACCATAGCGGCTTATGGCGGCGTGCGGCTTTCGGTCGGGGCTTCGGCCGGCATCGCCATGCTCGGGCCGGCCGACGCGCCGGGCGAGGTGATCGGCCGTGCCGATCTCGCCATGTATGCGCGCAAGCGGGTGCGGCAAAAGCAAAGCTAGTCTCTACGATTGAAAATAATAGGACAGGGAGGATTTCATGTTCAGAAGCATTGCCGTCATCGCATTCGCTGCGTTGGCAAGCGCGCCAGCCGTCGCTCAAAGCGACGCCGCCGCGAATTATCCGAACCGGCCGGTCAAGATCATCGTGAGCGTGCCCGCGGGCGGCGGCGTGGATACGGTGACGCGCATCTTTGCCGACAAGCTGCGGCAGCGCTGGGGCCAAACGGTCGTCATCGAAAACCGGGGCGGCGCGGCGGGAAATCTCGGAGCGGAGTTTGTGTTCGCGGCCGAGCCCGACGGCTATACGCTGATGGCGTCGCAGCCGTCTCCGATCACGACCAACAAGTTCCTCTACAAGAAGCTCAACTTCGATCCCGACGCCTTGATGCCGGTGGCGATCATGTCGGCGATCCCGAACGTGCTCCTGGTGCGGCCTGATTTCCCGGCAAAGACCGCGCAGGAATTCGTCGCCTACGCCAAGGCCAATCCCGGCAAGCTGAATTATGCATCGCAGGGCGCCGGCACGACGTCCCATCTCACGACCGCGCTATTCGAGACGCGCACCGGGACAAAGCTGGTCCACGTTCCCTACAAGGGAACGGCTCCCGCTTTGAACGATCTGGTCGGCAGCCAGGTCGATTTCATCTTCATGGAGCTGGCCGCCGCCTACGAACTGCATACGGGTGGCCGCGCAAGGATTCTTGCCGTCGCCACAAAGAAACGGATTCCCGAACTGCCGGAGATTCCGACGATGGAAGAGGCCGGCGTGAAGGATTTCGTCTCGGGCACCTGGAATGCGATTTCCGCGCCGCCCAAGACGCCGGCCGCGATCGTCGCGAAGGTCAATGCCGCCATCACGGAAATCGCGCAGGCGCCGGACATCAAGGCGCACTTCGCGCGCATACACCTTTCAGCGATACCGGGCAGTCCCGCCCAGGCTGCCGCCTTCATCAAGGAAGAAACGAATCTCTGGGGCAAGGTGATCGAAGCCGCCGGGGTGAAGCCGGAATAACTAGCGCGCGACCAGCAAAAGTGGGGACCGGTTTTGCGGCGCAATCAAGCTTGCGCAGATTGCGTAAACTTATCTGCGGTTCGCGCGCTAACTTTATAAAGTGGCGCATGATCTGATCCGAAAACCGGTTCCGGATCATGCGCTCAGGCGATGATGTCGGGCGTCAGCTCGTCCTCGATGAAGGTGATGCGGTCGCGCAGGTAGAGCTTGCGCTTCTTCAGGCGCTGGACCTGCAAAATGTCCGAGCCGGGAGAATCCTGTAGTGCCGCGATGGCGGCATCCAGGTCACGATGTTCTTGCAAGAGCCGCGCCAGTTCGGCGCGCAACTCGCGTTCTTCGTCGTCGGTCATCGCTGCCTGACGGTCAGGCCGGTATCATGGGATTTCCGGCCGCAAAATCCTGATAATTATCGCTTTTTTGGTTCAAGCCTTCAAGGCACCCGCTAACGATATCACGTATGTTTGCGGGGATTTGCTGCATTGCACACAATATCTGGCCTTCACTTGGGGCTTGCCTGGTGTAGAATTTCCGCGTCGGGCAAAAGGAGACATCCCCTATGTCCATTTCAACGCACCTTGCGGAATTGGAGCAGCGCCATCAGGCGCTGGAGGACGAAATTTCTGAGGCGTTGACCCATCCGTCGACCGACGGATTGTTGCTAGCGGAATTGAAGCGTCGCAAGTTGCAAGTGAAGGACGAAATCACGCGTCTACAGCAAGATCCCGTTCCTAGCCTTCACTAGCGCGCGGTGATGTTTGGAGTGGTTCGCGGTTGAGCCACCGGCTCTCCGAAGGAGAGCCGGTGTTTTATTTATGTGGCAAGTGAAGATCACATTCACGCGCCGTCAGGGGAGGGGATTATGACGAAACGAAATGCATTTTTGCCGTTGGCCGCCATCGCTTGCGCGGCTTTTATTGCGCCGGCGCAAGCGCAGGTGCGCGACGCCGTCTATCGCGGCACGCTGGTGTGCGGAAAACTTCCCTTTGCGCAGGATCCCACGCGGGCGGCGATAGAAGTCAAAATCTCGGGCAACGAAGGACCCTACGAACGGCCGGTGCATATGCCGATCCGCACGAAGCTCGCCGGCAAGGAGAGCGGCGTCGCCAAGGTCGATGGCGACAAGATCAGCCTGATCGGCGGATGGAAGAACGACAAGGATTCCTATAGCGCGGCCTATACCGGCACCTTCGTACGCCGCAGCGCCAAGCTCGCCGGCACGCAGAGCTGGACGCATGACGGAAAGAGCTACACGCGCAGTTGCTCAGGCGTGATCCAGCGGCCATTCGCGGCGTTTTTGCCCAAGGACAAGAAGCCGAAGCAGTGAGGCTCAAACTTCCTTCGCCATCTCGCGCAGCTTGAATTTCTGTATCTTCCCGGTGCTCGTCTTCGGGATTTCCGCGAAAACCACATAGCGCGGGCATTTGTAGCTGGCGAGGTTCTGCTTGCACCAGGCGATGAGGTCGTCCGCCGTCGCGCTCGCGCCAGGACGAAGCTCCACGAAGGCGCAGGGCGTCTCGCCCCATTTCTCATCCGGCTTCGCCACCACGGCAGCGGTGGCCACGGCAGGATGTTTGTAGAGCGCATCCTCCACTTCGATGGAAGAAATGTTCTCGCCGCCGGAAATGATGATGTCCTTGGAGCGGTCTTTCAGCTGGATGTAGCCGTCCGGGTGCATGACGCCCAGGTCGCCGGAATGGAACCAGCCGCCCTTGAGCGCTTTCCCCGTCGCCGCCTTGTTTTTCAGGTAGCCCTTCATCACCACGTTGCCGCGGAACATCACCTCGCCCAGCGTCTGTCCGTCGCGCGGCACCGGCTGCATCGTTTCCGGGTCGAGCACATCGAGCCCTTCGAGCACCGGATATTTCACGCCCTGGCGCGCCTTCTTCGCCGCCTGCTCGCCGGAGGGGAGCGCGTCCCATTCGCCGTGCCAGTCGTTGACCGTGGCCGGGCCGTAAACCTCGGTCAGTCCGTACACATGCGTGACGTTGAAGCCCGCCGCCTTCATGGCGGCCAGCACCGCTTCCGGCGGCGGCGCCGCCGCGGTGACGAACTCCACCTGATGCGGCAGCGGTTTCTTCTCGTCGTCCTTGGCGTTGAGCAGCGTGGACATCACGATCGGCGCGCCGCAGAGATGCGTCACCTTGTGCGCCGCGATCGCCTCGAAGATCGGCTTCGCCCGCACCGCGCGCAGGCAGATATGCGTGCCGGCGATCGCCGATATCGTCCACGGAAAGCACCAGCCGCTGCAATGGAACATCGGCAGCGTCCACAAATAGACCGGATGCTTGGTCATGTTGCAGGCAAGGATGTTGCCCATCGCCAGCAGATAGGCGCCGCGGTGATGATAGACGACGCCTTTCGGATCGCCCGTGGTGCCTGACGTGTAGTTCAGCGCGATGGCGTCCCATTCGTCGTCCGGCATCTTCCAGGCGAAATCCGCATCGCCTTCCTGCAAAAAATCCTCGTAGCCGAGATTGCCGATGCGCCCGCCGTCGCCGCTGAATTCCGGATCGTCGTAGTCGATCACCAGCGGCTTCACCTTGGCGCGCGAGAGCGCGTCCTTCACCACCTTGGAGAATTCGCGGTCGGTGATCAGCACCTTGGCGTCGGCGTGATCGAGGGTGAAGGCGATGACGGCAGCATCGAGGCGCGTATTGATGGCGTTGAGCACCGCGCCTGTCATCGGCACTCCGTAATTGGCTTCCAGCATCGCCGGGCTGTTGGCCAGCACGGCGGAAACCGTGTCGCCGCGTTTGATGCCGCGCTTGGCCAGCGCGGAGGCAAGCCGCCGTGAACGGCTGTAAAAATCCGCATAGCTGACGCGCCGCGTCCCGTGAATGATCGCCGGATGCGCCGGAAAGGTCGCCGCCGCGCGCTCCAGGAAGCTGAGCGGCGTCAGCGGCTGAAAATTGGCCGGATTCCGGTCAAGATCGATGTCGTAGGGCGTTTTCGCCATGCTGCTCCCCCGCGTCGCTGGAACCTAGCGAAGGAGAGGGCCTGCGATCAATCAGCGATTAAAAGGGAGCCAGTCGGGGCGATGAAGAAAACCGGCCGCGCGGGTGGGGGGATTCGGCTTGCCCGCGCGGCCGGACTTGGTGCGTGCGCATGTGGGGGAAGCAGCCCGCACCACATCAGCCGTCGCCTATGGAGCACTCGGCATGTGCCCAACTTAATGCCGGCGCGCGAGTCGCGCCTATCCGGAGATGTACTTAGGCCGCGGGCTATCCCTAACAATTTCGCCGTTGCGCCACGGTAATTTGAGCGAGCCGGCGGCCTGCGTTACTCGCTTTCGCTCTCGCTCTTGCCGCCGATCTTCTTGAGCTTGGCGAACACAGAGTCCACCGTGAGTTCTTCCGGCTTGGCGGCTTCGGCTTCGGCCTCCTTGCGCGCGGTGGTTTCCGCCGCCGGGAGCAGCGTCGCGCTCTGAGGCGCTTCGGCTTCCGCTGGCTTATCCTTGGAGGCGCGGGCCACTTCGAAATCGAGGTCGATCTGCGAGCACAAGCCAAGCGTGACGGGATCGAGCGGGCTCAGGCTCGCGGCGTTCCAGTGGGTGCGCTCGCGGATCGCCTGGATGGTGGATTTGGTTGTCCCGACCAGCCGCATGATGGCGGCGTCCTTCAGCTCCGGGTGGTTGCGCACCAGCCAGAGGATGGCGTTGGGACGGTCCTGGCGGCGCGACACCGGCGTATAGCGCGGGCCCTTTTTGCGCTGCGCTTCCGGCAGCCGCACCTTGGGATTGGCCAGGCTCAGGCGATAATTTGGGTCCGCTTCCGCCTTGGCGATTTCCTCGCGGGACAATTGGCCGGTCTGCAGCGGGTCCATCCCCTTGATTCCCTGGGCGGCGTCGCCGTCGGCGATGGCTTTCACCTCAAGCGGATGCAGATTGCAGAAATCGGCGATCTGGTCGAAGGACAGGGCGGTATTCTCCACCAGCCACACGGCCGTCGCCTTCGGCATCAGGGGTGCGTTCGTCACGGGCAAATCTCCTTTACGCTCCGCCCGCCCTCGCGGGCGAAGCCTCAAGTCATCAGCGATGACTGGAAAAGTAGCTGGAATATAGGCAACTACTCCCGTTCAAGCAATGCCGTTACAAAGGGGCGCGTAAGCTTGACAGGCCCCCTGCCGGGCGCTCATTCCGGATGGCCGGCAAGCGCCGTTATGCCCATTTGAGCCTGAAAATGACCGCCGCTGATGCGCCTGTGACCAGTCCCAAACCCCCGCTGCGGGTGCTGCTCTGCTCGCCGCGCGGCTTTTGCGCGGGGGTCGTGCGCGCCATCGATTCCGTCGAGCGCGCGCTCGCGCTCTATGGGCCGCCGGTCTATGTGCGTCATGAAATTGTGCATAACCGCTACGTGGTCGAAGGCCTGCGGGCCAAGGGCGCGATCTTCGTCGAGGAACTGGACGAAATTCCCGACACCGACGCACCGGTGATCTTCTCCGCCCATGGGGTGCCGCGTTCCGTGCCGGAGGATGCCAAGCGGCGCAATTTCCTCGCGCTCGACGCCACCTGCCCGCTGGTGACCAAGGTGCATCGCGAGGCGGAGATCCATCTGCGCCGGGGGCGGGAAATTCTGCTCATCGGCCACGCCGGCCACCCGGAAGTCGTCGGCACCATGGGGCAGCTTCCCGAGGGCGCGGTCACGCTTATCGAGACTTTGGCAGACGCGGAAGCCTTCATGCCGCGCAATGCGTCGCAGCTTGCTTATGTGACTCAGACCACGCTGTCGGTCGATGACACGACGGAAATTGTGGCGCGTCTGAAGGCGCGCTTTCCGCAGATTGTCGGCCCTCATAAGGAAGACATCTGCTACGCCACCACCAATCGCCAGGAAGCGGTGAAGCGCGTGGCGCCGCAGGTGGAAGCGATGATCGTGGTTGGCGCTCCGAATTCTTCCAATTCGCTGCGGCTGAAGGAAGTGGCCGAGCGCGCCGGCTGCGCGCGCGCCGCGCTGGTGCAGCGCGCGGACGATATCGACTGGGCCACATTCGGGAACATAAAAAGTCTTGGCATCACCGCCGGGGCCTCCGCGCCGGAAGTGCTGGTGGAAGAGATCATCGATGCCTTTGCCGAACGCTATGCCGTGAACGTCGAGACCGTCTCGACGGCGGAAGAGGACGTTTTCTTTCCGCTGCCGCGGGGGCTGCGCGAGAACGAGGCTGCGGAGTAGATCGCCGTGGCAGTTTACACCGACGTTGCGGCGGACGACCTCGAGGCATTTCTCTCGGGCTATGACGTGGGCGAGCTCCTTTCCTACAAGGGGATCGCCGAAGGCGTCGAGAATTCCAATTTCCTCGTCCATACCACCGCCGGCAACTTCATCCTGACGCTGTACGAAAAGCGCGTCGCGGCGGCCGATGTGCCGTTTTTCCTCGCGCTGATGGAGCATCTGGCGAACCGCGGGCTCACCTGTCCGCAGCCGGTGAAGAACCGCGCCGGCAAGGCGCTCGGCAAGCTGGCCGGGCGTCCCGCCGCGCTTGTTACTTTTCTTGAAGGCCTATGGATCCGCCGCCCCACCGCCGCCCATTGCCGCGCGGTCGGCGAGGCGTTGGCCAAGATGCATCTCGCCGGGGCGGACTTTAGGCTCAAGCGCGAGAATGCTTTGTCCATCGATGGATGGCGAGCGATTTGCGAAGCGTCGGCGCCGCGCGCCGACGGCGTGCAACGCGGGCTTGCCGCCACCATGACCAAGGAGCTGGTCCATCTGGAAAAAGAGTGGCCGCGCAATTTGCCGCAAGGCATCATCCATGCCGACCTTTTTCCCGACAACGTCTTCTTCCTGGGCGACAAGCTGTCGGGGCTGATCGACTTCTATTTCGCCTGCACCGATACGCTGGCTTACGATGTCGCCATTTGCCTGAACGCCTGGTGCTTCGAGCCGGATCACTCCTACAACGTCACCAAAGGCCGCGAGCTGCTGTCGGCCTACGCCAAGATCCGGCCGCTTTCCGCCGCGGAGCGGGAGGCCTTGCCGCTGCTCTGCCGCGGGGCGGCGCTGCGCTTCCTGCTCACCCGCCTAGAAGTCTGGCTGGACGTGCCGCCGGGCGCGCTGCTGCGGCCCAAGGATCCGCAGGAATACTTCCGCAAGCTGCGCTTCCATCAGAAAGTGAAGAGCGTGCGCGATTATGGGATCGACGTGTAAGCGATGAAGCTCTTGCCGCGAACTCAGAGAACTCCCTCTCCCCGAGGGGGAGAGGGTTGGGGTGAGGGGGGTCGGGCCCATGGTGGCGCTGTAACCCCTCACCCGGATCGCACGCAGCCAAGCATGCGCAGGCTGCGTAAACTTGCCTGCGGTGCGATCCGACCTCTCCCTATGGGAGAGGTGAAATATGCGGGGCACTCCACATGACCAAGCCGCGCGTCATCATCCACACCGACGGCGCCTGCTCAGGCAACCCAGGCCCGGGCGGCTGGGGAGCGGTGCTCACCTTCGGCGATCACGAGAAGGAGCTGAAAGGCGGCGAGCCGCTCACCACCAACAACCGCATGGAGCTGATGGCGGCGATCTCGGCGCTCGAGGGGCTGAAATTCCCCTGCGCGGTGGAATTGCATACCGACAGCGAATACCTGCGCAAAGGCATCACCGAATGGATTCACAACTGGAAGCGCAACAGCTGGCGCACGGCCGACAAGAAGCCGGTGAAAAATGTTGATCTCTGGCAGCGTCTTGAAGAGGCGCTCAAGCGCCACGAGGTGCGCTGGCATTGGGTCAAGGGGCACGCCGGCCACACCATGAATGAACGCGCCGACCAGCTTGCGCGCGACGCCATCATCGCGATCAGGGCAGGTGCGCTGGGGGCGTTGAGCAGGGGGAAGCCAAGTTAATCGTCATCCTGAGGCGCGAGCGCAGCGAGCCTCGAAGGATGACGGCGCCGCCGCCCACCGATCTCGGGTTTACCCGAGATCGGAATATTCAAATGCGCAAATCGGCTATAGCCGATTTGCGGTGGCTCGGCCGCTTACGGCCTCGCACCTCAGGGTGACGGCGCTTCATTACATCTGCTTCAGCAGCGCATCGCCGCTCGACACGTCGAATTTGCCCATTTCCTCGATGTTGATTTTCTTCACCACGCCGTCCTCGACCAGCATGGAGTAGCGGCGCGAGCGCGTGCCCATGCTGTTGCCCGAAAAATCAGCCGCGAGGTCGATCGCTTTGGCGAATTCGGCATTGCCGTCGCCGAGGAACTCGACCTTGTCCGCGCCGGTGGCCTTCTTCCAGGCATCCAGCACGAAGCCGTCGTTGACCGCGGTCACGGCCACGGTATCCACCCCCTTGCCCTTCAGCGCGTCCACGTTCTGCACGATCGTGGGCATGTGCTGCTTGTGACAGGTGCCGGTGAATGCGCCAGGCACGGCGAACAGCGCGACCTTCTTTCCCTTGAAGACTTCATCGGTGGTTTTCCAGCCTGGACCTTCCGGGGTGGTCACTCGGAATTTCACATTCGGCAGTCGATCGCCAACCTTGATGGGCATGATCTGATCCTCTCGCGTTTCTTGGAAGGAATAGGTGGGGATACGGTCCCGCTTAAGCTAGCGCCGGCGGCGAATTAGTCGAGATCGGTAATTAGTCGGCATGCGTGACGACTTCGATCGCTTCCTCGCCCGCGACCAGGGTCAGCTTGAGCCACGCGCCCTCGATCCGCGCGCCGGGCGGCACACCGTCCACGTCGAAAGCGAAGCTGCGTGCCGTTCCGGCCGGTTTACCCACAGGCTCAGGCAGGGGAAGAGACCACTGCGATGTCAGCCCTTCGACGAAGAGGTTGACGCTGGCTCCCTCAGGCGCGGTTACCTCCACGACCACCTTCGATCGCCCATCGACCGTGTCACGATGGGCGCCGTGGATCGCCAGCGGGCCTACCGCGCCGAGAACCACGGGCTTGGGCGCTCGGGCTTCAGCGGCGGCAAGCGAGGCGTCCTGGCTCGCAGGACCGCCGGCCAGCAGTAGCTCGGCCTTTCCCGACGCCGGGATGCAAATTTTTTCGCAGACCCCGTAAGAGGCCTGCAAGCGCAGCGTCACCGGCTTGGCCGGATCCTGCGCGGCGACATGCACGGGAAAGATCACATTGCCGGTATAGCCGATGGAATTTCCACCGGCTCCGTCGGGAAAGCGCGTCGGCGCGGGCCACAGCACCATGGCTGATTTCACATTATCCGAGCCGGCAAACTCGAACTGGGGCGGCAGGCCGGAATCCCCCGCATAGCGCCAGTAGGTTTTCCAGCCGGGTTCGAGTTGTAGCTCGATGCCTGCACGCAGCGCCGTCGCGTTCTTGTCCCGCAGCGTCGAGCCGGCGATCAGCCGCACAGCGGATTTGGTGTCTTTGTCCCAGGGCGACGCATCGTCAGCCCGGCTTTGGGCTGGGGCGGAAAGCACGATGGCAAGCGACAATGGCGCTGCCCATCGCCAAAGATGAAGTTTTGCCCTCATAGCCTTATCGGTTTAGGCCATAACTTCGGTATTGCGCCACTGTTTTCATAGTGACCAAAACATGAACCCACCAAGGTGTGACATCGATTCGCCGGGTTCATGACGATGCTTGTTTCGGCGGCAATGCGCCTGAACTTTGTCGCCCCGGCTTCGTTTTCAAAGTGGACAGGATCAGGTAACATTTTTTCATGCGGCTACCGAAGAGTGCGGCGGAGAAGAACGCGGAAGGCGGCTATCTGGATGGCCAGATGCTCATTGCCATGCCGGCGATGCACGATGAACGTTTTGCCCGCAGCGTCATTTATGTTTGTGCACATTCTTCCGAAGGGGCGATGGGCATCGTCGTCAATCATCCGGTGACGAACATCGACTTTCCCGATCTGCTGGTGAAGCTCGAAGTCATCCCGGAGGCGGACCGGATCCAGCTGCCGCCGCGGGCCGGCTCCGTGAAGGTGCTCAAGGGCGGCCCGGTGGAGACCGAGCGCGGCTTCGTGCTGCATTCCAGCGATTTCTTCATGGACAATTCGACGCTGCCGATCGACGAAGGCGTTTTCCTCACCTGGACGCTCGACATCCTCAAGGCGATCGCGCGCGGCAACGGCCCCGCCAATGCGATTCTCGCTCTCGGCTATGCCGGCTGGGGCGCGGGGCAGCTCGAAAACGAGATCCAGCAGAATGGATGGCTGCATTGCGCCGCCGATCCGGAGCTGATCTTCGGCGGCGATGTCGAGCAGAAATACGAAAAGGCGTTGCGCAAGATCGGTATCGACCTCGGCATGCTGTCGAGCGAGGCCGGGCACGCGTAATTGTTTCCGTCACCCTGAGGTGCGAGCGACTGAAGGTCGCGCGCCTCGAAGGGCGACGGCCGCCATCCTTCGAGGGCCGCTGCGCGGCCACCTCAGGATGACGGCTACCGCACCATCTCCAACCGGTCCTCCGACAACAGATCAGTCGCCTGCTCCGCCGTCATCGGCTCGCCGAAGGCATAGCCTTGCGCGTATTCGCAGCCGAGCTGGTAGAGCTCCACCGCGTCCGAATCCGTCTCCGCGCCTTCCGCCACCACTTCCATGCCGAGATCGTGCGCCAGCGCGATGATCGAGCGCAGGATGACCGGCCGCGTTCCGCGCGCCGTCATCCGCACGAAGGACTGGTCGATCTTGATGGTGTCGAACGGGAAACGCTGCAGATAGGCCAGCGAGGAATGGCCGGTGCCGAAGTCGTCGAGCGCCAGCCCCGCGCCGTGCTCGCGGATGCGCGTCAGTATTTGCGCGGCGTGCTCCGGATTTTCCATGACCAGGGACTCGGTCAATTCCAGCTTGAGTGTGCCGCGTATCACGTTCGATCGGCCCAGCACCGTCCGCAGGTCGTGAATGAGGTCATGCCGCAACAGTTGCCGCGACGACACGTTGACGCTCACGAATATCGGGTCGCGTGCCCGCACGCCGCGCTGCCAGATGCTGAGCTGGCGTGCCGCCCGCTCGAGCGCGAACAAGCCGAGATCGACGATGAGCCCGATCTCCTCGGCGATGCTGATGAATTCCGCCGGCGACATGCGGCCCATCTTGGGATGGTCCCAGCGCGCCAGCGCCTCGAAACCGGCGATGGAACGGTCCTCCAGCCGGATGATCGGCTGATAGAGCAGGGTGATCTCGTCGCGTTCCAGCGCGCGCCGCAGATCGGATTCCAACGTGAGGCGGTCGGTCTTGCGCGCGCGCATCGTGGCCTTGAACACCTCGATGCGGTCGCCGCCGATGCGCTTGGCGTGGTACATCGCGAGTTCCGCGTCCTTCACCACTTCCTCGGTGCGGTGCGGCTGGTCGTCGGTGAGCGCGATGCCGATCGAGGCGGTAAGGAAGATTTCCCGTTCGTTGAAGGTGATGGGCGCGCGCAGCGCGCGGCGCAGCGTCTCGGCGAAGGCCATGACGCGCGTGGGCTCCCGCTCCGACAGCAGGATCAAGGCGAACTGATCGCCGGAGATGCGGGCCAGCGTATCCTGCGGCTTCAGCAGGCGCCCAAGCCGCCGCGCCAGCGTGAGCAGGATTGAGTCTCCGACCGCGATGCCGACCGAGTCGTTGACCTGCTTGAAGCGGTCGAGGTCCACCATCATCACTGTCGGGCGGATATTCGTGTCGGCGCGCGCGAAGCCGAGTACGGCTTCCAATCGGTCGAGGAACAATTCGCGGTTGGGCAGGCCGGTGAGGTTGTCGTGCACGGCGTCGTGCAGCAGGCGCTCTTCGGCGGTCTTGAATTCCGTCACGTCGGTGAGCGTGCCGACCAGCCGCACCACCTCGCCGTCGGAACCGACTACCGGCCGCGCCTTGAGCGCGAACCAGAGAAAGTGGCCGTCCGGCGTGCGCAGGCGGAAATCCTGCACCAGCCGCCCGCGCCGCTGCTCCACCACGCTGTCGAGCGAGGCGCGGAAACGATCCCGGTCCATGGGATGCAGCACGTCCAGCCAGCGCGCCGCCGGGCCTTCGAGCGTGCCGCGCTTGAGGCCGAGCAGTTGCTCCGTCTCCGGGCTGGTGAAGACCTTGTCGGAGGACACGTCCCAATCCCAGATCATGTCGCCGGCGCCGGTCAGCGCCAGCGCGCGGCGCTCCACGTCCGAGACGATGCCGTGGGTGATGCCGCCGGAAAAGGCGTGCTGCATCACCGTGAACCCGATCAGCATGACGATGAGCACCAAGCCGCCGAGCAGCGCGGGGCCGACGATGTCGTTGGTCATGGTGCCGGTCACCGTCAGCCCTGCGGCGAAGACCCACACCACCAGCAGGAACCAGGTGGGGATCAGCAGCACTGCGCGGTCGAAGCCGTGGGTCGATAAATAGATGACGAGGCCGAAGCCCAGAATCGCGATGGTCGCCAGCGACAGCCGCGCGATGCCGGAGGCCACCGCCGCGTCGAACAAGGCGAGCCCGACCAGCGCGCCGAGAAAGATCAGCCAGCCGAAGGTGATGTGGACGTAACGCACGTGCCAGCGATTGAGATTAAGATAGGCGAACAGGAAAACCAGCAGCGTGGCGGACAGGATCGCCTCGCCCGATGCGCGCCAGATGCGTTCGGCGCTCGCGGACAGGTCGAACACCTTGCCCCAGAATCCGAAGTCGATGCCGATGTAGACCAGCACCGCCCAACTCAGCGCCGCCGCCGCTGGGAACATGATGCTGCCCTTCACCACGAACAGGATGGTGAGGAACAGCGCCAGCAGGCCGGCGATGCCGAGCACGATGCCGTGGTAGAGTGTGAAGCTGTTGATCTTGTCCTTGTAGGCGTCGGGTTGCCAGAGATAGAGCTGCGGCAGCTTGTCGGTGCGCAGCTCCGCGACGAAGGTGAGCACCGCGCCGGGATCGAGCGTGATGCGGAACACGTCCGCGGTGGGGCTGTATTGCCGCTCGGGCGGCTCGCCGCTGCTCAGGATGTAGACGATGCGCGACAGCCCGAGATCGGGCAGCAACAGTCCGGATCCGACCATGCGGTAATGCGGCGCGACGATCAGCCGGTCGATCTGCTCGTCGCTGGAATTGGCCAGCGCGAACACCGCCCAGTTCGTGTTGCCCTCGCGCGCGGGCACCTGAATGCGGCGCACGATCCCGTCCGGCCCGGGCGCGGCCGAAACCGTGATGCGGTCCACCTCGGTCTTGTGCCGCTCCACCGCGCCGGTGAGATCGATGGCGGACGCGTCCGGGCGGACGTTCACGGCATCGACGGCATGGGCGCTGGATAGGCCGATCAGGAGGGCGATGACGATCGCCACCGGGTTAGCGGCGCGAGAAAAACGCAAACGTGGACCTCCCCTCCCGCTGGCCTTTACCCGCCGCCCGGACGGGGGTTCGGCAGGGCGGCATGAGTGGGCTGACTTTACGCCGATTTCGCGGCTCCTGCTCGCGCTTCTTGCGCCTGGCCGAGCCATAGTCGCAGCTTTGTAAACAGAAATTCTAAAGATAATTCAAATAGTAAGAACGATCTTGCCAATGTGTGCGCTGGATTCCATGCGGGCATGAGCCGCCGCGGCCTGGGCGAGCGGGAAAGTGCTGTCGATGATCGGCTTCACCCGGCCCTCGGCCAGGAGCGGCAGCACCTTGGCCTCGATGGCGGCGGCGATGGCGGCCTTGTCCTCGTTTGAGCGCGACCGCAGCGTCGAGCCGGTGTGATGCAGGCGTTTGAGCATGATGCGGCGGAAATCCACGGTGGCTTTGGGCGAGCCCTGGAACGCGATCTGCACGATGCGGCCTTCCACGGCGGCGGCCTCGTAATTGCGCTCGATGTAGTCGCCGCCGACCATGTCAAGGATGACGTCGGCGCCCTTGCCGGCCGCTTTGGTGGCGGCGACGAAGTCTTCGGTCTTGTAGTTGATCGCCAGGTCTGCGCCGAGCTTGCGGCAGGCCTCGCATTTTTCCGGCGATCCGGCGGTGGTGAAAACCTTCGATCCGAAAGCCTTGGCGAGCTGGATCGCCGCCGTGCCGATGCCCGACGTGCCGCCATGCACCAGCAGCGTCTCGCCGCTTTTCAGCGCCCCGCGTTCGAACACGTTGTGCCAGACGGTGAAGAATGTTTCCGGCACGGCCGCCGCTTCCACCATGGAAAGCGTGGGCGGCACGGGAAGCGCGTGGCCTTCATGCGCGATGCAATATTCGGCGTAGCCGCCGCCCACCACCAGCGCCATCACCTTGTCGCCGATCTTCCATCGCTTCGCGTCAGGCCCAAGCGCTACCACCTCGCCTGAGATTTCCAGGCCGGGAATATCCGGCGCGCCTTTCGGCGGCGGATAGAGACCCTGGCGCTGCATGACGTCGGGCCGGTTCACGCCCGCCGCCGCGACCTTGACCAGAATCTCGCCCTTGCCCGGCACGGGCACCGGGCGCTCCTCGGGGACCAGGACTTCAGGGCCGCCCGGCGCGGGGATGGCGATGGCGGTCATCTTTGAGGGGAGGGTATTCATGAGGGATTTCTTAGTCGGCTAGGCCGCATGTGACAACCGCGGCTCTCGCGATTAAATTGCGGTCCGCGTGCGGAGGATGCGATGCCAGCGATTGACGACGAGGGCGACCGGCCGAAGAAGAAGCTCACCCACGAGATCGGCCAGGACTTGGCGCTGTTGTCGGTCGCGGAGCTGCGCGATCGCATGGCGCTTCTGCGGGATGAGATCAACCGCCTGGAGCAGGCGGCGGCGGCCAAAAGCGCCTCCCGCACCGTCGCCGATCAGTTCTTCAAAAAGTAGCCCCCCGCCTCAAAAAAATGCGGCCGTGCCGGCACGCTTAAGGTGTCGTTAAGCTTTCTCGTTCATTACTGGAATGGTCCACTTTGTGGACATTGAGTGGCTCCTGTCCACTCTGTTTGACGCCTCCCTGTTATCACCTGCGAGCCGCCGGCAACGGCGGCTCCTTTTTTTGCCTTGTCCCATTTCGGGTCACGGGGGCTTCACCCGGCAACTATGTCTTAAGCTTTCCGGGACGGGCGCTGGACAGCCCTAGCCCGCCGCGCCATGCTGCCTTTACGTGCGTACACGTGGGGTGAGGCGTAAAAAATGTTCGAAAAGTCCGCCAACGAAGCGGGACCGGTTTCTTTTGCCGAGCGGCTAGCCAATTCCGATGTTTTTGCCGTGCTGTTCCGTGACGGAATGGCGCTGGTCGAGGAGACGGCGACCTATCTGGACGGGCCCGGCCGTCAGGAATCCAAGAAACTGGAACGCAGCGCGGCCCTGGCCTATGCCACCGAGAGCATGCGGCTGACCACGCGCCTGATGCAGATCGCCTCCTGGCTGCTGCTGCATCGCGCGGTGAAGGAAGGCGAGATGTCGCTCGCCCAGGCCAACAAGGAAAAGACCAAGGTGAAGCTGTCGGCGGGCCGTCCCAGCGACGAGCAGAGCGTCAAGCTGCTTCCCGCGAAACTGCGCGACCTGATCGACCGCTCCGGCCAGCTTGAGGTCAAGGTGCGCCGCCTGGATGCGACCATCCATGCGAGCGCGACGCCATCCGTGCCGGTTCAGGGCAATCCGGTGGAGCGCCAGCTTGGGCTGCTCAAGGCCGCCTTCGAGCAGGACGCGGTCTGAATTTTATCTACCGGAGCATCGCCTCTTTTTCCCCTCTCCCCTCGTGGGAGAGGGTGCCCGAACGTAGTGAGGGCGGGTGAGGGGGCTGCTTCAAATAAATCTCGCGCAGTGCCCCCTCACCCGGCTCGTTGTTCGCGGTGCTCACAACTCGCCACCCTCTCCCGCCAGGGGAGAGGGTAAGAAAAAGAAAAACCCCGCTCGCGCGGGGTTTTTGATTCCAGCCTCAGGCTGCCCTTACTTCTTGGCGCCGATGCCCGCGAACTTCTTCTGGAAGCGCGACAGCCGTCCGCCGCGATCGATCAGATGCTGGCTTCCGCCGGTCCAGGCCGGGTGCGACTTCGGGTCGATGTCGAGGTGCATGACATCGCCTTCCTTGCCCCAGGTGGAGCGGGTGGTGAATTCCGTACCATCGGTCATGATGATCTTGATGGCGTGGTAGCTGGGGTGGGTATCGGCTTTCATGGTGCAATTTCCCGCGCGCGCGAAGCCGCGCTGTTGATATCGTGTTCCACTGAGATTTGGCGGCTCTATAGCCCAGCCCCGCCGGTGAGACAAGCCGTGCTTCGGCCTGATTGCCAAGCCCCGCATGGCCGGGGCATTGTCGCCGCCACGGCCGCGGCCAAGCCAATCAGCGGGTTTTATGACGCGATGAGTGTTGTCGGAGGTGGGGACAAACAAGGCCCCGAGGCTTCCGCGCCCGCGCCGGTGCGGCGGCTGAAGCCCTTGGCGTTGCTATTGCCCTATCTCGCCCGCTACCGAGGCAGGGCGCTTGCGGCGCTTGTCGCGCTCATCATTGCCGCGCTCGCCACCCTGGCCGTGCCGCTCGCCCTGCGGCGCATTATCGACTTCGGCTTCTCGCCCGAAAACATCTCCCTGATCGACGACTATTTTGCCGTGATGATCGCCGTGGTGGCCGTGCTCGCCGTCGCCAGCGCCACGCGGTTTTACCTGGTCACGACGCTGGGCGAACGCATCGTCGCCGACCTGCGCAGCGAGGTTTTCGCCCATTTGACGGCGTTGTCGCCCGCTTTCTTCGATCAGGCCAAGACCGGCGAGCTGGTGTCGCGGCTCACGGCGGATACCACGCAGATCAAGTCCGCGGTCGGCGCGTCTATTTCGATCGCGCTGCGCAACTTGGTGCTGTTCATCGGTTCTGCCACCATGATGGTTGTGACGAGCCCGCGGCTATCCGCCTTCGTGCTCGCCGCCATTCCCTTGATCGTGCTGCCGCTGGTGGCGTTCGGCCGCGCCGTGCGCCGCCGTTCGCGGCTGGCCCAGGACACGCTCGCGGATGCCTCCGGCTATGCCGCCGAGCTGATCGGGGCGGTGCGCGTGTTGCAGGCTTTCACCAATGAGCGCCTCGCGCGCACGCGCTTCGCCGCGGCGGTGGAGCGCGCCTACGAAGCCGCGCTTTATTCCACGCGCGCCCGGGCGCTGCTGACGGCCGTCATCATCTTCCTCGCCACGGCGAGCGTCGTCGTCGTGTTCTGGATCGGCGCTCAGGACATCATGACGGGCGTCATCACCGGCGGGCGGCTTGGCCAATTCGTTTTCTATGCGGTGCTCGCCGCCAGCGCGCTCGGCGAGCTTTCCCAGGTCTGGGGCGAGATCTCCCAGGCCTCCGGCGCGGCGGAGCGCCTGTTCGAAATTCTTGCCCTGAAGCCCGCGGTGGAGGCGCCCGCTCGTCCTGTTGCTCTGCCATCGCCTGCGCGCGGCGAAGTGGGCTTTGACGATGTCCGCTTCTATTATCCCACGCGGCGGGACGCACCGGTGCTTGAAGGCGTGTCGTTCCATGTGCAGCCCGGAGAGAAAGTCGCCATCGTCGGGCCTTCAGGTGCCGGCAAGAGCACCATCTTTCATCTGCTCTTGCGCTTCTACGATCCGGAATCGGGCGCTGTGACTTTCGACGGCGTGCGTATCGCCGATGCCGACCCCTCGGAGCTGCGGCGGCGTATCGCCCTGGTGCCGCAGGAGACGGTGATCTTCGGCGCTTCCGTGCGCGAGAACATCCGCTTCGGCCGTCCGGATGCGGCGGACGACGACGTCGAGCGGGCGGGGGAACTTGCGCTGGCGTCCGAATTCATCCGCCGCATGCCGCAGGGCTACGACACGCAGGTCGGCGAACGCGGCATCACCTTGTCCGGCGGCCAGCGCCAGCGCATCGCCATCGCCCGCGCTATCCTCCGCGACGCGCCGCTGCTGCTGCTCGACGAAGCGACGTCGTCGCTCGATGCGGAAAGCGAAACGCTGGTGCAGGCCGCGCTGGAGCGTTTGATGGAGAAGCGCACCACGATTGTCATCGCGCATCGGCTTGCCACCGTGCTCTCCTGCAACCGCATCCTGGTCATGGACCGCGGCCGCATCGTCGAAGAAGGCACGCACGAAAGCCTCGCCGCCGCCGACGGGCTCTATGCGCGGCTCGCGAAATTGCAGTTCGAGGGGGCGTGACACTCTCTTTCCCCTCTCCCCTTGAGGGAGAGGGTGCCGAGCCGCATCAGCGGCGAGGCGGGTGAGGGGTCAGCCGCGCGGCATATTCGGAGAGCCCAACCCCTCACCCGGCTCGGATTTCGCTTCGCTCAATCCTTGCCACCCTCTCCCTCAAGGGGAGAGGGTGAGAAATCACGGCCGCCAACTCATCCAGTACGTGAGCCGTCCCGAAGAATTCTTGTCTTCCTTGGTGATGACAAATCCGTGTTTCTCGTAAAACCGGATCGCGCGCGCGTTATCCTGGTTGACCTGAAGGTCGAGCCCGCGCGGCGAGAGCCGTTTGGCTTCGCCCACCAGCGCCTCGGCTGCGCCGGAGCCCCAGGCCTCGGGGGCCACAACGATCTGGTCGAGATAGAGCGTTTTCGGATCCACGGTGACGAAGCCGGTCAGGGCGCCGCCGCTCTCGGCCACCACGATCCGCGTCTGCGGCACCAGTTCGGTGCGCCAGCGCGCGCGCCACCAGTCCAGACGTTTGTTGAAGTCGATCGCCGGGTAGGCGAGCTGCCATGTCCGCAGCCACAAGGCGATGGCCGCTTCTTCGTCGGCGGCGGCATAGGGGCGGAGGGTGGGAGGTGAATTAGACATCGTGTCCTGGGCGAGTGTAGCGAGGGCATTGCCCGAGTGGAACGAGACCCGGGATCCAGCGCAAAATTTGCGAAGCGCAAAGTTGCGACGCGGCCCAGGCCGCGTCATTCAATCCTGGGTCCCGGATCGGCGCTCCGGCTTGCAGTCGCGCGCCGTCGCTGGTCCGGGACACACAAGCTACCGTTCCGTCAGCTTCAGTTCGATGCGGCGGTTGCGGCTGTAGGCCGCCTCGTTGGCGGCGGCATCGAGCGGCTGGAATTCACCGAAGCCGGCGGCGACCAGGTGCTGCGGCGAGATGCCCTTGCTGATCAGATATTGCACCACAGAAATCGCGCGTGCTGCGGACAAATCCCAGTTCGAGCGGAATTGCGGCGTAGCGATCGGCCGCACGTCGGTATGGCCGTCCACCCGCATGACCCAGGCGATGTCGGTCGGGATCTGCTTTTCCAGTTCGAGCAGCGCGCTGGCCACCGTATCGAGTTGCGCCATGCCTTCCGGTTTCAGCGTCGCCTGACTGGCGTCGAAGAACACTTCCGATTGAAAAACGAAACGGTCGCCGACGACGCGCACGTCGGGTCGATTGCCGAGAATGGCGCGCAGGCGCCCGAAGAAGTCCGAACGGAAGCGCGAGAGTTCCTGCACCCGCTGCGCCAGCGCCAGATTGAGCCTCTGCCCGAGCTCGGCGAGTCTTGTTTGCGATTCCTTGTCGCGCGTCTCCGAAACCTCCAGCGCCTGTTCGAGCGCCGTGAGCTGCCGCCGCAGCGCCGCGATCTGCTGATTGAGCGCCTCGACCTGCGCCAGCGCGCGCGCCGAAAGCTGCTTTTGCGCGTCGAGTTCGCTGGACAACCGCGAGGCCTGGCCCTGCGCCGCCGCCGCTCCGCTGGCGGCATCGGCCAGACCCTTCAGACGGTCGCGTTCGTTCTCGGCCGACATAAGGCCGGCGCGCAATTGCGCGATCTGCCGCTCGAGATCGAGCGATCCGGCTTTCTCCATCGACAGCAGGCTGGTGAGCTGAGCGATCTGTGCGTTGAGGCGCTGAAGCGCCGTGTCCTTCCCGGTCACTTCCTGCGCCAGATAGAACTGCACGACAGCGAAAACCGAGAGAATGAAGATGATGCTCAGGATCAGCGTGGACAGGGCATCGACGAAGCCCGGCCAGTAGTTCATGCCGGCGTCATTGCGGCTCCTGCGGGCAAGTGCCATGGAGGCCTACTTGTTCACGTTTTCGCGCACCAGCAATTCCAGCAGCCGGCGGATGTCGCGGTGCTGCTCCGCCTGGGAATCCACCCAGTCGCGGATCATCTGTTGCTCGGTGCGCATGTGATGCACGAGGCCTTGGATGGCCTCCGCGAGATTGGCCATGGCGGCGGTCGAGGCCTTACTCGATCCGGTATCGGCCACCGCTTCGCGCAGCCGGTCGATGGCGGCCCGCGCTTCGCCGCCGCCATGCGGCACCGGTTCCGTCGAGAGGTCATGAACCGTCGTCGACAGCCAATCCTCAAGATCGATGTAGAAACGGTTCTGCGCCTGGCTTGATTGCAGATCGAGGAAGCCGAGCACGAGCGAGCCGGCAAGACCAAACAGAGAGGACGAAAACGAGATGCCCATGCCGCTCAACGGCGCGGCCAAACCGTCCTTCAGCGAATCCAACATCGACCCGGCGTCGCCGCCAACGTTGAGCCCCTCGATCACCTTGCCGACGGAACCCACCGTCTCGATCAAGCCCCAGAAGGTTCCCAGCAGGCCGAGGAACACGAGCAAACCGGTCATGTAGCGCGAAATGTCGCGCGCCTCGTCCAGACGGGTGGCGATGGAATCGAGAATGCCGCGCATCAATTGCGACGACATCGCCATGCGCCCCACGCGGTCGCCGAGGATCGCGGCCATGGGGGCCAGCAGCACCGGCGGGCGGTCGACGGCGAGCCCCGGATCGGCGATGCGGAAGCTGTTCACCCAGGCAACTTCCGGGCGGAGCCGCAGCACCTGGCGGAACGACAGCAGGATGCCGACCAGCAGGACGCCGCAGATCAGGGCATTCAGGCCCGGGTTGGCGAGGAACGCGGCCCAGATCTGCTTGTGCAGCACGATCACGACCAGCGAAAAGAGGATAAGAAACACCAGCATCCGCACAACAAAGATGCGCGGGGAGGAAAGCTTCAGTAAATCGATGTCCTGAGCGGATTTTGCCATGTCAACGCCGTACCTTGAGCCTCACTATGGCATAGGTAGGGCGAAAATTCCGCCCTGCGGAAAGGCAAATTGTCCTGGTGGTTTACGCGCTGCGGGCTTCCTTGAGCGCCCTCAGCAGGTCGCGGTGGACGATCTCGTTTCCGGCAATGATGTCGCCGGTGGCGAACATGGCCTCCTTGCCCTCGAGGTCGGTCACGTAGCCGCCGGCCTCGCGCACGATGATGATGCCCGCCGCCATGTCCCAGGGCGACAGCCCGCGCTCCCAATAGCCGTCGAAACGCCCCGCGGCGATCCAGGCAAGGTCGAGCGCGGCGGAACCGAAGCGGCGCAGACCGGCTACTTTTTCCTGTACCGCCCCGAGCTCCGTGCGGCTCAGCTCAAGATCGCCGCGCCCGAAGTGCGGCAGGCCACAGGCGATGACGCTGTCCGCCAGCCGCCTGCGTCCGGCGACGCGGATACGCTTGTCGTTGAGAAAGGCGCCCTTGCCGCGCTCGGCCAGAAACATCTCCTCGTTCGCCGGATTGTAGATAAGGCCGGCGACGATGGCGTCGTCCCGCTGGAGCCCGATGGAAATCGCGAATTGCGGGATGCCGTGCAGGAAATTCGTGGTGCCGTCGAGCGGGTCGACGATCCATGTATGGGTCGCGTCGCTGCCTTCGGTGCGGCCGCTTTCCTCGCCGAGAAAGCCGTAGCCCGGCCGCGCCTTCGCCAGTTCCTCGCGCAGGATTTCTTCCGCCTTGCGGTCGGCGGCGGTGACGAAATTGCCGGGCCCCTTCAGCGACACCTGTAGGTTCTCTACCTCGCCGAAGTCGCGCTTCAGCGTGCGCGCCGCCTGGCGCGCGGCCTTGACCATGACATTGAGCAGAGCGGAATGAAGCATTGATGGCTGTCCGAGAGGATTGGTGAGGCTGCTTACACGCCCATGCGCTCGGAAGCCACCCTCTCCCCGCAAGCGGGGAGAGGGAATACCCGTCAAGGGCTCGCCGCGGCGATGATGTCGAGCCAGGGCTTGGCGGCCTTCTGCGCCGCCGTGCGATCCTCAGGCTTCAGTTTGAAGACGAACTCATCGAGCCAAGGGTCTCCATTGCCGCCCGCCTTGGCGACGAGATGCCATTTCGCGGCCTCGACAGGGTCGGCCGGGCGGCCCATTCCACGCGCCAGAATGTGGGCGATACGATTCTGCGCGATCGGGTTGCCTCTTCTGGCGGATTTCAGAAACAGCGCCGTGGCCGCGGCTTCGTTCTTGGCGACGCCGGTGCCGTTGAACAAGGCGATGGCGTATTCCACCTCGGCATCCGGATTGCCGCCGCTGGCGGCAATGCCGAGCCATCGCGCCGCCTCGCGCGGATCCTTGTCGACGCCGTAGCCTTCCTTATAGAGCGTGGCCAGCACGTATTGCGCCTCGGGGCTCCCAGCCCGCGCGGAAGTGCCAAACAATTCGGCGGCGCGTTTGAAGTCCTGCGGGAATTGCTGGCCTTCCAGATAAAGCAGCCCAAGATCGTACGCAGCCGCCGGATGCCCGAGCTTGGCCGCCGCGGCGAAAAGCCTGACCGCTTCATCCCGATCCCGCGGCCCGCCGCGTCCGGTGAAACGGAAGATGGCGAGCTGGAACATGGATTCGCGGTCGCCGCGATCGGCCGCGAGCTTGTACCATTCAGCGGCCTTCTGCTCATTGAACGGCACGCCGAGGCCGTTGGCATAGAGCTCTCCCAGCAACGCCATCGCCTTCGGATCGCCGTTGGTTTCCACACGCCGCGTTGCCTCGGTGAAAGCGGTGATAAAGTGTCCGCGCTGAAAGGCGGCGTAGGCAACGTCAGGCTCCGATGTTGACTGACTGGGCGTTGGTGGGGTGGGCGTAGTCTTCGCCGCCGGCTTTGCCGGCCGCGCGGTCTGCGCCTGCGCCGGCAGGGTCACCGCGGCGGCGATGATGACGGCGAGCAGGACCGCGATGGTTTGCCGGGCGCTCATTCCACTTTTTCTGTCCGTGTGAGCTGCGCGGCGGCATCCGCGATTGCGGCCACCGGCCCGCGCGGATCGTTCCAGATGCAATCGCCGACGGCGACGAAGTCCGCGCCTGCCTGCGCCAGCGGGCCGATCTCCTCCAGCCTCGCCGCGAAGGCGACGCAGGGCGGCTGGAAAACTTCCGCCCACCACGCCACCCGGTCCTCGATCGCCTCGAGGCCCGGGCGCTCGCCGTTGAGATCCGGCTCGCCGAACATGACGTAATCGGCGTCGGCTTCCGCTGCGAGCATCGCATCGTGCCGCGTCGTCAGGCCGCCCGCGCCGGCAATGCGATCCGGCTTCAGCCGCTCCACCGCGCCCTGGAATGCATGGATGCCGGTGAGGTGCGCGCCGTCCGCCCCGGCGCGGCCCACAAGGTCGGCCTGGCCGTCGAGAACCAGCGCCGCGCCCGCCTGCTGGACGATGGGCGCAAGTTTCTTCACGCGCCCGACCATCTCGGACTCGCCCGCGGGTGCCAGCCGCAGCAGCACGGCCGCGACATCGGCCGTCCCCAGCACCGGCTCCAGCGCGCCCGCAAAAGCTGCCGCGTCCGCCACCGGTGGCGTGATCAGATAAAGCCGGGGCGCGACACGCGCCGATTCAAGTATCGGTTTGGTGGTCATTCTGTTTCGCATGATACCGCAATCGGGCGGCAATTTGGCTAGTGTGCGGACGTGCGATAGGCCGTTCGCCCGGCTTACCCTCTGCCGCGGCTGGTGGTATTCTTTTTATGACCTAATCATGCGGCCTTTTCCTGAAGATGCGATGAATTAGCCGGGTGATAAGCGCCCGGAAATAGATCTTAGGGTGACGGGTATGCGAGATCACGTCACGCAACCGGCAGCCGGCCTGATCGGTTGTGTTCTATTGGTCTTTTTCGTCTTTGCGCCGGCCATGCCTGCGCATGCTCAATGCGGCTCCCCGCCTGATCCGCGATCGAACAGCGCCGGTTACGCCAGTTGGTGCGGCTGCATGGGCGGCTCCTACAATTACCAGACGACCGCCTGCACGGGCGCGCGCAGCAGCGCGCCAAGCAGTTCTTCTTCATCTTCTTCGTCATCGGGCGGCGGTTGGGGTTGCCGGGCCGAATCCCGCAGCGGCGCCTATGGATACGGCAAGGACTACGCAACGGAAGCGGAGGCAAGACAGATCGCGCTCAGCTATTGCCGTCAGAATTCGCGGGGACAGGCCTGCAACATCACATTCTGCGGCTACGGAGCCGGGGATTCGGTTATGCGCCCGGTCCGAGCCGCGCCGGCGCAGCAGTCACGCAGTCCATCTTATTCCGTGGCTCCCGCGTGGACAGGAGGCGGTAGCTGGGCCTGCCGCGCCGAGGCCAGCAACAATGCGGCCGGATGGGTGAAGGACGGCGCGACGGAGGCCGATGCAAAGCAGGGCGCGCTCGCCAACTGCCGCCAATACTCCAAAGGCCGTGCCTGCTCGATCAAATTCTGCGGGTTGGGCGCCGGAGACGCGGTTGAAAGACCGGCTCCCGTTGCGAAAAAACCGGCCCCGGCTGCGCCCGTGCAGCAGTCTGCCCGTTCCAAGGCGATTACCGCGGCCTATGACTGCGGGGAATGTCACCGCAAGCTTGTCGCCGACGTTGACAAGGCCTGGGCCTCCAGCAGCACGCGACACTATGTGCGCCTTGCCCTCACCGACTACGCAGCTTGTAAATTGAAAGCCACCGGCGCTTGCTTCCTGGGAGATATTTTTGCGCGGTCGCTGGAAAACGCCTGCACAAGCTTCAAGGTGGAAAAAGATTATCGCGTTTGCCTCGGGCGAACTCTCGGCCGGTGAGCGGTATCTACTTCGCCGGCCATTTGCGCTCGACCCAATCCAGCAGCCGCACCAGGGGCGGCTGCATGAACGGGATATCGTGCGCCAGCAGCATGAGACCAAGCGGCACCATCCAGAACCCGAGAATAGGCAGGAAGCCAACGATGCCGCCGAGAATGAGGACGATGCCGAGCGGGATTCGAACCCAGCGCGAACTCGGCTGCCGCACCCAGCGAATGATCCGAGCCGCCCAGTTCGGCAGGCGGCGTTCGAAGCGTTTCAGGTGATCGTCGAGGTCTTTTTTCCAGCGTTCGCTCATATGCGGACCGGCCTTTGTGACGGCTCCGCGCAGCGAAACCGTCACCGCATATGGGAAGCGGAAATTGCCGGAGAAAGACCGGCTACACTGCCTTCTTCTCCAGGTCCTTCTTCCATTCGCGCAACGTCCGCAGGAAATTTGGTCAGCCTTCTACGGAAGATTCCGAGTGCTCAAATGTCTTGCGCCCAATTTGGGCACATAGTAGCCTGCAAGCATGAGGATCATTGCCCGGCGCACGTTGCGGGAGTTTGTCGCCGCGCGCACCGGACATAAGGATCAGACGGCCCTCAAGGCTGCGCTCGACGCATGGTTCGAAGAGGTGCGCAGGGTGCGCAGGGCGCGTTGGACGCGTGCCGCTGACGTCAAGCGCCGCTACGCGACCGCGAGCGTCGTCACTGCTGACCGGATTGTGTTCAACATCAAGGGCAATAGCTACCGGCTTGTCGTGTCCGTTGATTTCGAGAAAAGCATCCTCTGGATCAAGTGGATCGGCGCGCACCGGGATTACGACCGCATCGACGTGACGGAGGTGGAACATGAAAAATGAAGTAAAGCCGATCCGCACCAAGGCGGATTACAATCGTGCGCTGGCCGAGGTTGAGCGGCTGTGGGGAGCGAAGTCCGGCACCCGCGAAGGCGACCGTCTCGATGTACTCGCCACCTTGATCGATGCCTACGAGGCTGCACACTATCCGATGGACCCGCCCGACCCGATCGAGGCGATCAAGTTCCGCATGGAACAGCAGGGACTGAGTCGGAAAGATTTGGAACCGCTGATCGGGACACGTACGCGTGTCGCCGAGGTGTTGAATCGCAAACGCCGCCTGTCCATTGGCATGATCCGTCGCCTACACCACACGCTCGGTATTTCCGCCGACGTGCTTATCCGGTCGTCAGGCAGGAACGAGGCGGCATAGTGAGCGAGAGCGATCGTCTAGCAAATTTTCCGTAGCTTACGCTGCCTTCTTCTCCAGGTCCTTCTTCCATTTGCCGAGCGCGGCGAGGCTGTTCATCTCGGCACGGTGGGTAAAGGCGCGCTGCGCGGCGGCGACATTCGCGCTCTTGCCGGCCCAGGTCTTCTGCACCGGCGCCTGCAGCGCGCGGCCATAGGAGAAGGTAAGCTTCCACGGCAGCGGCCCCATCTTGTTCATCGCGTCGAGGTGCGCGGTAGCGTCCTCGTCCGATTGTCCGCCGGAGAGGAAGGTAATGCCTGGCACAGCGGCGGGCACGCAGCTTTTCAAGACCTTGAGGGTCTTCTCCGCGACTTCCTCGACTGAAGCCTTCTTGCCGCTCTTCTTTCCGGGCACGACCATGTTGGGCTTGAGCACCATGCCTTCGAGGGCGACGCGCTGGTAATAGAGCTGCTCGAACACGGTCTTCAGCGTCCATTCGGAGATCAAGTAGCAGCGGTCGATGTCATGGTCGCCGTCCATGAGCACTTCCGGCTCCACGATCGGCACAAGGTCTTCCTGCTGGCACAGCGCGGCATAGCGCGCGAGCGCATGGGCGTTGGCGCTGATGCCGGCATAGGTCGGAAAGCCGGTGCCGATGTCGATCACCGCGCGCCATTTCGCGAACTTCGCGCCGAGCTTGCGGTATTCGGCCAGCCTCTCGCTCAGGCCGTCGAGGCCTTCGGTGATGACCTCGCCGGGGCAGAAGGGCAGGGGCTTGATGCCCTTGTCCACCTTGATGCCGGGCAGCGAGCCGGACTGCTCGATCACCTTGACCAGCGGCGTTCCATCCTTCGCCTTCTGGCGGATGGTCTCGTCGTAAAGGATGACGCCGGAAATGTATTTCGACATGGCCTCGGTGGCGCGGAACATCAGTTCGCGATAGTCGCGGCGGGTGTCTTCCGTCGACTCCACGCCGATGGCGTCGAAGCGTTTCTTGATGGTGCCCGAGGATTCATCGGCGGCAAGAATGCCCTTGCCGGGCGCGACCATGGCCTGGGCGATTTTGTTCAATTCTGCGAGGTTCATCGGACTTTCCTCATTCGGTTATCTGTCATTCCGGGGCGCGTTGAAAGCGCGAGCCCGGAATCCATACGCCCTGTCTTTCAATTTACCACCGGGAGTATGGATTCCGGATAGCCGCTTCGCGGCTTCCGGAATGACACGGACAAATCGACCTTCATTTTACCCTCAATGCCTCCACCCCGGGCAAGGGCTTGCCTTCCATCCATTCCAGGAAGGCCCCTCCGGCGGTGGAAACATAGGTGAAACGGTCCGTCACGCCCGCGGCATTTAGCGCGGCCACCGTGTCTCCGCCGCCTGCGACGGAAACAAGCTTGCCGGCGGCGGTGAGTTCCGCCGCGGCTTCCGCCGCCGCGATGGTGCCGGTGTCGAACGGCTCCATCTCGAAGGCGCCAAACGGGCCGTTCCACACCAGCGTCTTGCTGCGCGCAAGCACGGAAACGACCTGCTCCACGCTGCGCGGGCCGATGTCGAGGATGATGTCGTCGGGCTCCACGCTCGTCACGTCAACGGCGCGCGACGGCGCATGGGCTTCGAATCTTTTCGCCACCACGACGTCGACCGGCAGCACGAGGTCGCGCTTTTGTGCCTTGGCCTTGGCGAAAATTTCCTGGGCGGTGGGGACAAGGTCACGCTCGACAAGGGATTTCCCGACATTGTTGCCGAGCGCCAGCAGAAACGTATTGGCCATCGCGCCGCCGATGATCAGCGCATCGACCTTGGCGAGAAGATTGCCGAGCAGGTCGAGCTTGGTCGAAATCTTGGCGCCGCCGACAATCGCCGCCACCGGGCGCGCGGGTTTCTCCAGCGCCTTCGACAGCGCCTCCAGTTCCGCCTGCATGGCGCGGCCGGCATAGGCGGGGAGCTTGTGCGCCAATCCCTCGGTGGAGGCATGCGCGCGGTGCGCAGTCGAGAAGGCGTCGTTGACGTAGATGTCGCCGAGCTTCGCGATCTGCGCGACGAAGGCCGGATCGTTCTTCTCTTCCCCGGGATGAAAGCGGGTGTTCTCCAGGCACAGGATAGCGCCCGGCTTCATCGTGCTTACAGCTGCTTCCGCCTGCGGGCCGATGCAATCGTCGGCGAAGGCGACTGGCCGCCTGATGATCTCGGCAAGCTTCGCCGCCACCGGCCCGAGAGAATCTTTCGGATCGCGCTTCTTCGGCCGCCCGAAATGCGACAGCAGGATCACCTTGCCGTTCTTCTCGGCGATTTCCAGGATGGTCGGCGCGACGCGCTCAAGGCGCGTCACATCCGTGACCTTTCCATTCTCCATGGGGATGTTGAGATCGACGCGCAGCAATACGCGCTTGCCGGTCACGTTGGCGTCGTCGAGGGTGCGGAAATTCGGCATGGAGCTTTTGATCCGTGCGCCCGCATCCTTCGAGACGCCTCGCTAACGCTCGGCTCCTCAGGATGAGGGGTTAAGCTTCAATCCTCATCCCGAGGAGGCGGCGAAGCCGCCGTCTCGAAGGATGAGGCCAATGGAATCAAATCAGCTTCCCCATGGCCACCGCGGTGTCGTTCATGCGGTTGGAGAAGCCCCATTCGTTGTCATACCAGGACATCACCCGCACGAACGTGCCGTCCATCACCTTGGTCTGGTCCATGTGGAAGATGGACGAATGCGGGTCGTGGTTGAAATCCGAAGAGACATTCGGCTGCGTGGTGTAGCCGAGGATGCCCTTGAGCTGCTGCTCGGCCGCGCGCTGGATCGCGCCGTTGATCTCGTCCTTCGTGGTCGCGCGCTTGGCGATGAACTTGAAATCCACCACCGACACATTCGGCGTCGGCACGCGGATCGCTACGCCGTCGAGCTTGCCCGCCAGCTCCGGCAGCACGAGACCCACCGCCTTCGCCGCGCCGGTCGAGGTCGGGATCATGTTCAACGCCGCCGCGCGCGCGCGGTAGAGGTCCTTGTGCATGGTGTCGAGCGTGGGCTGGTCGCCGGTGTAGGAATGGATCGTCGTCATGAAGCCTTTGTCGATGCCGACCGCGTCATTCAGCACCTTGGCGACCGGCGCGAGGCAATTGGTCGTGCAGGAGGCGTTGGAGATGATCTTGTGATCCTTCGTCAGCTTGTCATGGTTGACGCCATACACAACGGTCATGTCCACGCCGTCAGCCGGCGCGGAGATGATGACGCGTTTGGCGCCGGCGGTGAGATGCGCCGCGGCTTTCTCTTTCGTGGTGAAGATGCCCGTGCACTCCATCGCGATGTCGATCCCGAGATCCTTCCACGGCAGCGTCGCCGGGTCCTTGATGGCCGTGACCTTGATCGGGCCGGTACCGCAATCGATGCTGTCGCCCTTGACCCTCACCTCGGCGGGGAAGCGCCCGTGCACGGAGTCGAAGCGCAGCAGGTGCGCATTGGTTTCGACCGGCCCGAGATCGTTGATTGCTACGATCTGGATATCCTTGCGCTTCGCCTCGATCAGGGCACGCAGAATATTACGGCCGATGCGGCCAAAGCCATTGATGGCGACACGAATGGTCATAATTGTCTCCTTCGACGCAACTTTCTTTTGTCATCGCCCGCTTAGCGAGCGATCCAGTAAACCCAGCCGTCCGATGTGAAATCACCTGCGGCGATTACTGGATGCCCCGCCTGCGCGGGGCATGACATACCTATTTATCCGCGGAATGCCATCAAGTCTTTCCCAATTTAACCAACGCCACCTGGGCATTTAACGAATACCACCTTGGCATTTAACCAATGCCGCCTCGGCGATCTTTTCAGGCGTAATGCCGAACTGCTTGTAAAGGTCCTTGTAGGGGGCGCTGCCGCCAAAGCCGGTCATGCCGACAAAAACGCCGTCGCTGCCGATGATCTGGTCCCAGCCCTGGCGCACTGCGGCCTCAACGCCGATCCGCACCGGCGCGGTGCCGATGATCAACTTGCGGTAGTCGTCGGGGGCGGCAAAGAACAGTTCAAAGCAGGGCACCGAAACCACGCGGGCTGCAACGCCTTTCTCCGCGAGCAGCTTGCGCGCAGCCACCGCGAGCGGCACTTCCGAGCCCGACGCGAAGATTGAAACCTGAGCTTTGCCTTCGGCGGGGGTGATCTCGTAGGCGCCGCGGGCGCAACGGTTGTCGTTGTCGAGCCCGAGCCGGAGCTGCGGCAGGTTCTGCCGCGTCAGCGCCAAGACGCTCGGGCTCTCGCGCGCTTCGAGGGCAAGCTGCCAGCATTCGATGGTCTCGACGGCATCGCAGGGGCGGAACACCAGCACGTTGGGAATGGCGCGCAGCGCCGCGAGATGCTCCACGGGCTGGTGCGTCGGCCCGTCCTCGCCGAGCCCGATGGAGTCGTGCGTCATCACATGGATGACGCGCTCGCCCATGAGCGCCGCCAGCCGGATCGCGGGGCGGCAGTAATCGGAGAACACCAGGAACGTCCCCGAATAGGGGATGATGCCGCCGTGCAGCGCCATGCCGTTCATGGCGGAAGCCATGCCGTGCTCGCGAATGCCGTAATGAATGAAGCGGCCGGAATAATCCGAGGCCGCCATCGCCTTCATGGATTTCGTGCGCGTGTTGTTGGAACCGGTGAGGTCCGCCGATCCGCCGACCATTTCAGGAATGGCGGGCACCAGCGCCTCCAGCGCGAATTCCGAAGCCACGCGGCTGGCGATTTCCTTCGGAGTGGCGGCAAGCTGCTGCTTCACGGCGCGCACGGCTTCGGCAAGCTTCTCGCCCGCGATATCGCCGCGCATGCGTCGCTCGAACTCGCCGCGTTTTGCCGCATCGAGCGAGACGAGGCGCTTCTTCCAGGCCGCATGGGTTTCCTGCCCGCGCTTGGCGGCCTTGCGCCACAGCTCGCTCACGTCATCCGGGATCTGAAACGGCGGCTCATGCCAGCCGAGTTTCTGCCGCGCTCCCGCGATTTCTTCCGCCCCGAGCGGCGAGCCGTGGGATTTCTCTGAACCGGCTTTGGTGGGCGCGCCGAAAGCGATGGTCGTGCGGCAGGCGATCATCGTGGGACGGTCGGAGGCCTGCGCCTTCTGGATCGCCGCGGCGATCGCTTCGGGATCATGCCCATCGATCCGGCTTGCCGCCCATCCGGCCGCCTCGAAGCGCTTTACCTGATCGACGCTGTCGGCGAGCGACAGCGGCCCGTCGATGGAAATGCCGTTGTCGTCGAACAGCACGATCAGCCGGTTGAGCTTCAGGTGGCCCGCGAGCGCGATCGCCTCCTGGCTGATGCCTTCCATCAGGTCGCCGTCGGACGCGAGCACATAGGTGCGGTGATCGACGATGTCGCCGAACTCCGCCGCGAGATGCCGTTCGGCGATCGCCATGCCGACCGAATTGCCCAGCCCCTGGCCAAGCGGGCCGGTGGTCGTCTCAACACCTGGCGTAATGAAATTTTCCGGATGCCCCGGCGTCAGCGAGCCGAGCTGGCGGAAGCGTTTGAGCTGGTCGATGGTCATCCCCTCGTAACCGAGGAGATGCAGCAGCGCGTACATCAGCATCGAGCCGTGCCCGGCCGAGAGCACGAAGCGGTCGCGGTCCGGCCACTTCGGATCGGCGGGATCGAATTTCAGGAAATGCGTGAACAGTACGGTCGCGATGTCGGCCGCGCCCATGGGCAGGCCGGGGTGGCCGGACTTCGCCTGCTCCACCGCGTCCATCGCTAGCGCCCGGATGGCGTTGGCCATGCGGTGATGCTCGGCGCTCATGGCGTGCGGTGTCTCGGCATCGCGGCCTTGCCGCGAACCAGGTGCGGCGGCTGCGGCCGACAAGGGTTTTACTGTCATGGGGCCTATCCTATCCCCGTGGGATAGCACGTGAAAAAGGCGAGTCAAACCAAGGCAATGCCCCATATTGCTGCCATGCACAGGTTGAGGATAAGAACGCGCGGAAAAGGTCACGATAGATTGACGCCGCGATGCGGCAGCACGTAAGCTTCCCGACCTAAACAATTGCCCAAGAAAGAAATTTCAAGCGCCCAACGCGCGATCGAAACTCGGGGGTGAGTCTCATGGCGGAGGCGACCGCACTTGATGCGGCGACGAAGCGGCTTACGCTCGCGCTCGATACGCTTGAGGCCGCGGTCGAGCGCCGCTCCGACTCTGACCGCAACGGCCACTCCGTTGTCCAGCAGTTGCACGCGCTGGGGGGTGACCGCTCGCGGCTCGCTGCCGAGTTGGACGAGGTGACCGCGCGCGCGAGAGAGATCGAAAGCACCAACCGCGAGATCGCGCGCCGCATCGACGTCGCCATGGACGGCATCCGCGCGGTCCTCGACGCCGACGGTAGCTGAGGAAGGGCTGTCCATGACGCAGGTGAATGTCACCATCAACACGCGGCAATACCGCATGGCCTGCGAGGACGGGCAGGAGCAGCATCTGCTCAAGCTTGCCGAGGATCTCGATCAGCGCATCGCGCAATTGCGCCAGAGTTTTGGCGAGATCGGCGACAACCGGCTGACCGTGATGGCGGCTCTTACCATCGCGGATGAGTTGGCCGAAGCCGGCAAGCGCATCCGCCGCCTGGAGGAAGAGCTCAGCGCCCTGCAGGACGCGCGCATGATTGCCGCCGATCGCGCCGAGGCGACCCAGGCCGCACTGATCGCGGCCTTTAATTCCGCCGCCGCGCGCATCGAGGGTCTCGCCAAGACCCTCAACCAGGGCGTCTCCTCCGGCGAAGTCGCCATGGGGTGAATTCACCTCTCCCCGCGAGCGGGGAGAGGTCGCCCGCCGAAGCCCGTAGGGCGAAGGCGCGGCGGGTGAGGGGGCCTTGCAGCAATGCAATTCTGAGTATTGGAAATGCCCCCTCGCCCCGACCCTCTCCCCGTAAACTGGGAGAGGGAGAAGATGTGCTGGTGGCGTCCGCCCGCTCGCCGCATTACATTCCCCAAGCGGGGCTGCGGGGTGCGACAGAGTACATTCCCCGGGGCCTTACGATCCTGAAGGGAGCTGTCCCTGGCCGGGACCCTGGTTCCGGTCATATGGCGCCCACCTACTTATGTAGGTTCCCGGGATCAGCTCTGACGGCTTCGCGGCTCCGCACTCATTTCGTCATTCCGGGGCGCGCCGGAAGGCGCGAACCCGGAATCCAGAAGTTCTCTCCGTGATTGCGTCTGGATTCCGGGTCCGGCGCTTCGCGCCGTCCCGGAATGACGGTTATGCTGTCGCAATGACGGTTTCCCCTCCCTCCGAAAATTCAAAAGCCTCCATCCGCCAACAAGCAAAGGCGTTGCGCGACGCTATGCCCGCTGCCGAGCGCCAGGCTGCAACCGCGGCGATCGCAGCGCGGCCTTTCCCGGTGAAGGTGCCGCCCGGCGCAATCGTCTCCGGCTTCTTCCCCATGGGCAGCGAGATTAGTCCCATGCCGCTGCTGAAGCGGCTGGCGGACGCAGGCGCGAAGCTCGCGCTGCCGGTCGTCGCCGGGCGCGGCAAGCCGCTGATCATGCGCGCCTGGAATTTCGGCGAGGCGCTCGACACCGGCGTGTGGGGAATCCGCCAGCCGAAGCCCGAAGCGCCCGAGGTCGATCCCGACATTTTGATCGTGCCGCTGCTCGCCTTTGACCGTACGGGTCATCGCATCGGCTACGGCGCGGGCTACTACGACATGACCATCACCCGCCTGCGCGGGCTCAAATCTATTACCGCCGTCGGCATTGCTTTCGCCGCCCAGGAAATTCTGTCCGTTCCCGCCACCGAACGCGACGCCCGGCTCGATCTTGTGCTAACCGAGCGCGAGACAATTGATTTCAGGGTGTAGCCCGAAATGAAACGAGCGCGGCGGCAGTTGTTGTTACCTCCCCCCTTGTGGGGGAGGTCGGCGCGTAGCGCCGGGAGGGGGGTAAGCAACAAAGGTCGGCGCGAGTTTGTACCCCCCTCCCTAACCCTCCCCCGACGCAAGTCGGGCCTGCCCGACTTGCGCACTATGGTGCGGAACTCGAGCGAGCCCGAGTTCCGTGGGAGAGGGAACGCGCTGTGCGTGAGGCGAGCGTAACGCATGCGCATTCTTTTCATCGGCGACATCGTCGGCCGCAGCGGGCGTAACATTGTGGCAGAGCGGCTGCCCGGCCTCATCGCCGGTTGGAAGCTCGATTGCGTCGTCATCAACGGCGAGAACGCGGCCGGCGGCTTCGGCATCACCGAGGTGATCTATCAGGACCTGGTCGACCTGGGCGTGGATGCCATCACGCTTGGCAATCACGCCTGGGATCAGCGCGAGGCGCTGGTCTTCATCGAGCGCGCCCCGCGCCTGATCCGGCCGGTCAATTACCCGCCCGGCACGCCCGGGCGCGGCGCGGCCATGATTGAAGCCAAGAACGGCGCGCGCGTGCTGGTGATCAACGCCATGGGCCGCATCTTCATGGACCCGCTTGACGATCCCTTCGCCGCCATCGACCGCGAACTGTCCGCCTGCGCGCTGAAATCCGGCGCCGACGCCATCGTCATCGACATGCATTGCGAGGCGACCAGCGAAAAGCAGTCGATGGGTTATTTCGCCGACGGCCGCGCCAGCCTTGTGGTAGGCACGCATACGCATGCGCCGACGGCCGACCACCGCATCCTCTCTGGCGGCACGGCTTTCGTCTCCGATGTGGGCATGACCGCCGACTACGACTCCATCATCGGCATGAACAAGGACGAGCCGCTCAATCGCTTCCTGCGGCGGATTCCTTCCGCCCGGTTCGAACCCGCCAGCGGCCCGGCGACGCTATGCGGCATCGCGGTCGAGACCGACGACGCCACCGGCCTTGCAATGCGCGTCGGCGCGGTGCGGCTGGGCGGCATCCTGGAAGAAGCGCGGCCCGCCTTCTGGGATTGAGTTTTTTTCGTCATCTTATTGAAGTAATGTTGTTACGGGCCAAAACGCCCGCAGGGCAATTGTGAGGTTTCCTTATGAGCGATCATCCGTCTTTTTCCCGCCGCCGCTTCCTGGCGGGCACCTCCGCCGCCGCGGGCTTGGTTGCCGCCGCATCGTGCCTGCCGGCGATGGCCAAGGCGCCCATGCTCAACAAGCAGGCGCCGGCGTTTTACCGCTTCAAGATCGGGAGCTTCGAAGCCACGGTGATTTCCGACGGCCCCTTGAATCTCGGTCAGCCGAAGCAGGAACTTTTCGCCGGCCTCTCCCAGGACGAATTGAGCAAGACGCTCAGTGATAATTTCCTTCCCGCGGACAAGCTCCTCCTCGAGCAGAATGCCCTGGTGCTCAACACCGGCGGCAAGCTCATCCTGTTCGATACCGGCCTCGGCAGCACAAAATTGTTCGGTGACAAGACCGGCCGGCTTGTGTCCACGTTGAAGAGCGCGGGCATCCATCCGAACGCCATCGATGCCGTCGTGCTCACCCACGCGCATCCCGATCACTGCTGGGCGTTGATGACCGACAAAGGCGCACGCAACTTCCCCGGGGCGCAGATCTATCTGGCGCAAGCGGACTTCGATTTCTGGACCAATGAAGCTAACGGCGTGAACGACATGATGAAGTCCCTTGTGGCCGGCACGCGCAAGCAATTGCTGCCGAACCGCGACCGCTTCGTCTTCGTCAAGGACGGCCAGGAAATATTGCCCGGCGTCCAGACGATATCGACGCCCGGCCACACGGTTGGCCACACCAGCTATATGATCACCTCTCAGGGCGCGACCGTCTGCAACATTGCCGACGTCGTGCATCATCCCGTGCTGTCGATCGAAAAGCCGCGCGTGCAGTTCGCCTTCGATACCGACGGCAAGCAGGCGGTGGAAACGCGCCTGCGCATATTCGACATGCTGGCGGCAAAGAAGATTCCGATGCTGGCCTATCACTTCCCCTGGCCCGGCGTCGGGCATCTCACCAAGCAGGGCGATGCCTACCGCTTTATCCCGTCGCCCATGCAAACGGTGCTGTAATCTGCCGTTATTCCGGGGCGCGCCATCGGCGCGAACCCGGAATCCAGAATCTCTCTTGGTGATTGCTACTGGATTCCGGGCCCGGAATGACCTCGGCTTTATTTCCGGCGTTTCCCATCCTATAAACCCACCTCAATAATTCCTCACATCATCATCGAGAACCCATGGCTGGCCATTCGCAGTTCAAGAACATCATGCACCGCAAGGGGAAGCAGGATAAGGCTCGCTCCAAGCTGTTCGGCAAGCTCGCGCGTGAAATCACCATCGCCACCAAGCTCGGCATGCCCGATCCGGCATTCAATCCGCGCCTGCGCGCGGCCATTCTCGCGGCGCGCGCCGAGAACATGCCGAAGGACAATATCGAGCGCGCGATCAAGAAGGCGCAGGGCAGCGAGGCCGAGAGCTACGAGGAAATTCGCTATGAAGGCTACGGTCCGGGCGGCGTCGCCATCATCGTCGAGGTTCTGACCGACAACCGCAACCGCGCCGCTTCCGACGTGCGCTCCACGTTCACCAAGCGAGGCGGTAATTTCGCCGAGACCGGCGCGGTGTCGTTCATGTTCGATCGCGTCGGCGTGGTCGAATTCGACGCCGGCGTAGCGACCGCGGATCAGATGCTGGAAGCTGCCATTGAAGCGGGCGCGGAAGACGTCAACTCCACCGCGGGCGGCCACGAAATTTACACCGCCCAGGATTCCCTGCGCGAGGTCGCCAAGGCGCTGGAAGCGAAATTCGGCGAACCGCGCAAGGCCGCGCTCACCTGGAAGCCGCAGAACACCATCGCGGTGGATGATGAGAAGGGCGAGCAGCTTTTCGGTTTGATCGAAGCTCTGGAAGAGCTGGACGACGTGCAGAACGTCTACGCCAATTTCGAGGTGTCCGAAGCTCTCGTAACCAGGATGAGCGCGTGACCACTGCCGTCATCCTGAGGTGCGAGCAAAGCGAGCCTCGAAGGATGACGGTGCCACCACCCTTCGAGGCTCGGGGCTAGCGCCCCTCGCGCCTCAGGGTGACGGCGCGACTACCGCCTAGGCTTGGCCCTCAGTCAAGGCTATCACAACCACATGCTGCGCCGCCCGATTCGCATCCTGGGAATCGATCCGGGGCTCCGCCGCACCGGCTGGGGCGTCATCGAGATTGAAGGCAACCGGCTGACCTTCGTCGCCTGCGGCTCCGTCGACACCAGCGACAAGGCGGAATTGGCTTTGCGCCTTCTGGCGATTCATGACGGGCTCTTCCGGGTGGTCGAGGATTTTGCCCCGGACGAAGCGGCGGTGGAGGCCACCTTCATCAACAAGGATGCCACGGCGACCCTCAAGCTTGGCCAGGCGCGCGGCATCGCCATGCTGGTGCCGGCGCGGGCGAGCGTGCCGGTTTCCGAATACGCCCCCAACCTGGTGAAGAAGACCATCGTCGGCGCTGGGCATTGCGAGAAGTCGCAAATCCGCATGATGATCGGCGTGTTGCTGCCCAAGGCCGACCCGCGGAGCGAAGACGCCGCCGACGCGCTCGCCATCGCGGTGACGCATGCGCATCACCGGACGAGCATTTTGCTGAAGGCGGCGGCACGATGATCGGCAACTTTCCCTTTTTGTCATTCCGGGGCGCACCAAAGGTGCGAACCCGGAATCCAGATGCACACACGGAGTATGCTTCTGGATTCCGGGTCCGATGCTTTGCATCGTCCCGGAATGACGAAAGGAGCGCGCGATGAGCAGCAAGCACAGCATGCTCCCTCCCCCCTTGAGGGGGAGGGGTGGGGAGGGGGGTGGATGCTGGCGCGCGCATTCGTGGTTTACCCCCCTCCCGACAACTGCCGGCTTGCCGGCAGTTGTCGACCTCCCCCTCAAGGGGGGAGGTAACAAAAGAGTTTCCGCGCGCGGGAGCTTCCGATGATCGGCAAGCTCAAGGGCATCATCGACACCTACGGCGAGGATTCCGTCATCGTCGATGTCGGCGGCGTCGGCTATCTGGTGCATTGCTCGTCGCGCACGCTGCAATCGCTGCCCGCGCAAGGCGAGGCGGTGACGCTCGCCATCGAGACCCATGTGCGCGAGGACCAGATCAAGCTGTTCGGCTTCGCCACCGACATGGAGCGCGAATGGTTCCGCTTGTTGCAAACCGTGCAGGGCGTCGGCACGAAAGTGGCGCTCGCGATCCTCGGCACGCTCAAGCCTTCCGATCTCGCCTCCGCCATCGCGCTGCGCGACAAGGCGGCGATCACGCGCGCTCCCGGCGTCGGCCCCAAGGTGGCCGAGCGCGTCGTCACCGAATTGAAGGACAAAGCGCCGGCCTATGCCTCCGTCGATCCGGCGGTGATCCGGCTCTCCGGCGCGGTGGATGAGAACCGCGCGCCGAAACCCATCGCCGACGCGGTCTCCGCGCTGGTCAATCTCGGCTATGGTCATCCGCAGGCCGCCGCCGCCATCGCCGCCGCCTCGCGTAGCGCGGGCGAGGGCGCGGAGGCGAAACAATTGATCCGGCTCGGGCTGAGGGAGTTGGCGAAGTGACGATAACCCCGACCCCCGAAAAGAAGAACTTGGGATCGGAACCCGTCGAGTGCGGTGGTCTTCCACTGTCCTGGATGATCTTTGGAACCCCGTTGGTTACGTTAGCTTTGGTAAGCCTTTACTTTTTAATTGTCGTTGGTTGGAATTGGAATTCACGTAACCCCGACCTGTATCCTATTTTGGCTGTGATCGCCGGGTTTCCTCTGCACGTCTTGTCCGGATTTTTTGTTTGGTCATTTATCCAAATCGGCAACTATTTTGCAGTTCCACTGTATTGCTGGTTCTTATTTCGCCGCTTCGGTCGTGTATCCCTCCTTCATCTTTTGGTGGCAACACCTGTGTTTGCTGCACTGGCATTCCCTGGAAGCCGTCAACTTCACTCCGTACCGGAAGGCAATGAAGAAGGCTCTTTCTTGATCGCAATTTTTTTGGTTTGGGCTTTGACTACGTTGATAGTCATTTGCTTCTGGTGGCCCCTGCGAAAGACGCGCGTGACAATAAAAACATCTTCGGTTGCAACCGGCTCAACGTCATGACCCCCACCCCCCGCCTTGTCACCCCCGAACGCCGCGAGGATGATCTCGCGGAAGCCTCGCTGCGTCCGCAGCGGCTGTCGGAATTTGTCGGCCAGCAGCAGGCGCGCTCCAATCTCGAAATCTTCATCAAGGCGGCGCGCGGACGCAACGAGGCGCTCGATCATGTGCTGTTCGTCGGCCCGCCCGGCTTGGGCAAGACGACGCTGGCGCAGATCGTCGCGCGCGAATTGGGCGTGAATTTCCGCGCCACCTCCGGCCCGGTGATCGCGAAAGCCGGCGATCTCGCCGCGCTGCTCACCAATCTCGAAGAGCGTGACGTGCTCTTCATCGATGAAATCCACCGGCTCAATCCGCAGGTGGAAGAAATCCTCTATCCCGCCATGGAGGATTTCCAGCTCGACCTCATCATCGGCGAAGGCCCCGCCGCGCGCTCGGTGAAGATCGACCTGTCGAAATTCACGCTGGTCGGCGCGACCACGCGCGCGGGGCTGCTCACGAATCCGCTGCGCGACCGCTTCGGCATTCCGGTGCGGCTGAATTTCTATTCCGAAGCCGAGCTGGAGCAGATCGTCAATCGCGGCGCGCGGGTGCTCGGCATCGGCATGACGCCGGACGGCGCCAACGAGATCGCCCGCCGCGCGCGCGGAACCCCGCGCATTGCCGGCCGCCTGCTGCGCCGCGTGCGCGACTTCGCCCATGTGGCGGGTAGCGACAAGATCGACCGCGCCGCCGCCGACAAGGCGCTCGCCGAATTGGAAGTGGACGCCGCCGGCTGCGACGCCATGGACCGGCGCTATCTCACCACTATCGCGATGAACTATGGCGGCGGGCCGGTAGGCGTGGATACCATGGCGGCTGCGCTGTCGGAGCCGCGCGACGCCATCGAGGACATCATCGAGCCGTTCCTCATTCAGCGCGGCTTCATCCAGCGCACGCCGCGCGGGCGGCTGCTCACCAGCCACGCCTTCAAGCATCTCGGCCTCGCCGAGCCTGCGCGCGACCCGGCGCAGTTCGGGTTGTTCGGGCAGGGGGAAGAAGACGAATAAATTGTTGTCATGGCCGGGCTTGTCCCGGCCATCTCGCTTAGGCATGCATGGTGCTCACCCAAGCGGGATGCCCGGCACGAGGCCGGGCATGACGAGTTGAGAGTCCCGATGCTCCAAACCTTCCAAGGCGGTTGTCATTGCGGGCGCGTGCGCTTCCGGGTCACCGCCGATCTCGACACGATCGCGGAATGCAATTGCTCGATCTGCACCAAGAAGGGCATCTGGCATCTGATCGTGCCGCAGGATCGCTTCGAACTGCTCAGCGGCAAGGACGAACTGACCACCTACACGTTCAACACCGGCGTCGCGCAGCACGCCTTCTGCCGCGTGTGCGGAATGCATCCCTTCTATGTGCCGCGCTCCGACCCGGACAAGATCGACGTCAACGCCCGCTGCCTCGACGGCATCGACATCAACACCATCCGGCCGAAGCTGTTCGATGGGAAGAACTGGGAAGAAGCGAACCGCAAGCCCGTTCCGTGGCGTTGAAGCGCGCCGGCGTCAGTGGTTCTTGATCCAATCCGCGATCGTTTTCACCACGCTCGCTTCAAGGCCAAAAAAACCGTGCTGCGCGCGCGCATCACAGGCGGCTGATACCGGCGGATTGCCTCCGGTGACAATCTTGAGCTCCTTCGCCCGCGTTCCGCTGAGCGCGGCGATCAGCTTGCTGCCCGCCGCCGGGGTGCCGGGACTGCATTGGCAGCCGTCTTCACGGTGCGACACGACGAGGACCGGCACGTTGATGCTGGCGAGCCCCGCGTCATAGACCGACTTTCCGCAATGCCCGGTCGCGTCGAGACTGGTCATGGCCGAGGTCAGGACAACACCCTGCGGCCCCGCGTCGCCGCGGCTGAGCCGCGCTCCCACATTCGCGGCCGACAGCGTGCCGGCGCTCGTGCCGATCACCCAGACCGGCACCCGCGCGCGCTTTTTCACGTCGGCGATCACCTTGGCGAGATCGTCTGCATATTGCTGCGACAATCGGATCTGGCCGTTCATGCCCTTTTGATGATCGGAAGCGGCATCAAGCGTGGCCACGTAGAACCCTTCGCGGGCGAACTGCACGCGCGAGCGGACCAGAAAATTCAGGCCGAGATCGCTGCCGATCGCGCCGCCTGTGTCTAGCCGCAACGCGCCGTTTCCTCCGGCGAGCAAAATGACGGCGGCTTTGGGCGGCACGCCGGTCGTCACGCCGAGATAGCGCATGGTCGCGCCGGGCCGCACCGCGACGGTGACGACTTCGGTTCTCGGGGTTCCTTGTTGCGCCAGTGCGGAACAAGCCAACGGGAGCGCGAACAGCGGCGCGATCAGAGTGGCGGATAAACTTATGCGCATGGCGTTCTCCCTTAAGAAGGCCTGCGGACAAAGACTGCGCCCCACGGTGGAATCGCGCAATAGCTTGACGGCAGGCATCCGGATGGCCGTTTATCCCGGCGGAGCTAAGGTGACGGTATGAGCGGATATTCTTTGGCCGGCGCAATCCGCGGCGGCCATCACATCCTGCCGGTGCGGGTCTATTACGAGGACACGGACTTTTCCGGCATAGTCTATCACGCCAGCTACCTGCGCTTCATGGAGCGCGGGCGGACGGATTATCTGCGGCTGCTTGGCGCTGATCAGCGCGCGCTGTTCGAGCAGACGGAGAAGGAAGCGCCGGGCTTCGCCTTCGTGGTGCGCTCGATGGCCATCGAGTTCCTCAAGCCCGCGGTGATGAACGACGTGCTCGAAATCGTCACCGCGCCTGACGACGTGAAGGGCGCGTCCATCACCCTGAAGCAGCAGGTCATGCGGGGCGGTGAAACCTTGGTCGAGGCCCAGGTGCGGGTCGCCTTCGTTTCCGGCGGCCGCGCCCGGCCCATCCCGAAGCCGCTGCGGCAGGCCATGCGGGCCGACCAGGACACCCGGCAAAAACCTCCCCGATAGGGGGAATATAAGCGCCGGCGTAACCGGATTTTAACCATCACTGGCGCTGTCTAAGGCCGGGAAATGTGGGGTTTAGGCCCTCGTTTTGACACGTTTGGCGGTGATTTCGTAGCCCTCCGGTGGTGGACGTCTTTGGCCTTCGCGAAATGGTGGGTCTTCCGGCGAAAACGCGGGTGCGCCGCCGCCAGTCCTGCCCGTTTTGACCTAGGCCCCGATGCGCCGTCCCGTGCTGGACCGGGGGAGCCGATAGCCGAAAGGACGAGCTCATGAATCCTGCCGACATCGCGCAGTCGGCCTTGCCGCTTACCTCCGACCTGTCTCTGTTCAGTCTGTTCTGGCAGGCCCATTGGGTCGTCAAAGCAGTCATGATCGGGCTTTTGGTGTGCTCGGTCTGGGTCTGGGCCATCGCCATCGACAAGGTGCTGCTGTTCATGCGCACCAAGAAAGCCGCCGATCGCTTCGAGCAGGCCTTCTGGTCGGGCCAATCGCTGGAAGAGCTTTACCGCACGCTGTCGGCCAAGCCGACCCATTCCATGGCCGCGCTGTTCGTCGCCGCCATGCGCGAGTGGAAGCGCAGCTTCGAAACCCAGGGCAAGACCTTCGCCGGCCTGCAAATGCGCATCGAGAAGGTGATGGACGTGACCATCGCCCGCGAGATCGAGCGGCTGGAGCGCCGCCTGCTCGTGCTGGCCACCGTCGGCTCGGCCGGCCCCTTCGTCGGCCTGTTCGGCACTGTCTGGGGCATCATGAACAGCTTTCAGTCGATCGCCGCGTCGAAGAATACATCGCTGGCCGTGGTGGCGCCGGGCATCGCGGAAGCGTTGTTCGCGACCGCAATCGGCCTTGTTGCCGCCATCCCCGCGACGATTTTCTACAACAAGTTCTCATCCGAAGTGAACAAGCAGGCCCAGCGCCTGGAGGGGTTCGCCGACGAATTCGCCGCCATCCTGTCGCGGCAGATCGACGAGCGTACGTGAGGGGCCGCCAATGGCGATGAACGGGATTGCGACCAGCGGGCATCGCCGCCGCCGCCGTCACAGCGTTATGAGCGAGATCAACGTCACCCCGATGGTGGACGTGATGCTCGTGCTGCTCATCATCTTCATGGTTTCGGCACCGCTTTTGACCGTCGGCGTGCCCCTCGATCTGCCGCAATCGCAAGCCAAGAGTCTGGATCAGGATCAGAAGCCGCTGACGGTATCGGTCAACTTGCAAGGTCAGGTGTTCTTGCAGGAGTCCGAAATCGGCGTCGACGAGCTGGTGGCCAAGCTGAAGGCCATCACCGAGAACCGCGGCGGCTTCGACGAGCGCATCTATGTGCGGGGGGATCGCAAGGTGGATTACGGCACGGTCATGCGGGTGATGGGGCGGTTATCCTCCGCCGGCTTCCGCCGGGTTGCGCTGGTCACCGAGGTCGAGCAAGGTTCTTGAAACGCTGATCCATGAAGACCGGCACGACCATATCGGTGATTGGGCATGGCGCGGTGCTGCTGTGGGCGCTGGTCACTTTCGCGCGTCCGCTGGAAATGAAGCCCGGGGAATCGATGCCGGTCGAGCTTATTTCGGCGGATGAATTCACCCATTTGACGGCCGGCGCCAAGAACGCGCCGAAAGCGGAAACGCCGAAGCCGGTGGTCGAGAAGATCGCCGAAGAAAAACCGGTCGAAGATCCCAACGCCAAAATCGTCGAGAAGAAAGAGGTCGCGGCCGCGACGGCGGAATCCGCGCCCGAACCGCAACCCAAGCCGAAGCCGGAACCAAAGCCGGCGGCCGCGCCGCCGGAAGCAAAGAGCGAAGCCAAGGCTCCCGACAAGAAAGAGCCGGAGCAGAAAGTCGATCCCATCGCCGAGGCCTTGAAGAAGGACGAGGCGAAAAAGCCGGACAAGAAGGCGGAGAAAAAGCCCGAGCCGCTCAAGAAGCCCGAACCGCAACAGCCGAAATACGATCCGCGCAAAGTCGAGGCGCTGCTCAACAAGCGCGATCCTCAGCGCGTTGCCGCCGCCGGCGCCACATTGAATTCCATTCCCTCCCTCGGCTCGCCGGCCGGCAAGTCGGCAACGCTTTCGCAGACCGAATTGGATGCCTTACGCGCGCGCCTGAAGTCGAAATGGAATCCGCCGCCCGGATGGCCGGACGATTTCGTCATTCGCGTTTTCATCACCATCCGCCCGGACAGGACGCTGGCGCTCGCTCCGCAGATCGTGACGACCGGAAACGGCATCGCCTACCAGGCGATGCGCGATAGCGTGATCCGCTCCATCATGGCCAGCCAGCCCTTCGATATGCTGAACCCAAGTCATTACGAGACTTGGAAAGAGCTGGACATCAGTTTCACCCCCCGCGACTTCCTCATGTGACTTTCCTTATTTGAAAATGACGGACTCTATGACCGTTGGTGCCATGACAACGACGCCGATCTATTTGAACCGCCGCCGCCTGCTCCTGCTCGGCGCGGGTGCGACGGCGGCCACGCTCGCCGGCTTGACGCCGCGTCAGGCGATGGCGGCGCTCAAGCTCGACATCACCCAAGGCAATGTGCAGCCGATCCCGATCGCGATCGCGCCTTTCGTGCCGGTGACGCCGAGCGACACCGACGCCGCCGGCGAGATCACGCAGATCATCACGGGTAACCTGCGGCGCAGCGGCCTGTTCGCGCCCATCGATCCCGCCGCTTATATCGAGAAGATTACCAACATCGACGCTGTGCCGCGCTTCGACGATTGGCGCGTGATCAATGCCCAGGCGCTGGTGACCGGCCGCGTGCGGCGCGAGGCCGGCCGCGTCAAGGCCGATTTCCGGCTTTGGGACATCTTCGCCGGCCAGCAACTCACCGGTCAGCAATACAACACCACCATGGAGAACACGCGCCGCGTCGCGCACATCATTTCGGATGCGGTCTACTCGCGCATCACCGGCGATCCGGGTTATTTCGACAGCCGCGTGGTCTTCGTGGACGAGACCGGCCCGAAGGACCGGCGCGTGAAGCGGCTCGCCATCATGGATCAGGACGGCGCGGGATTGCGCTACCTCACGCGCGGCGACGATCTCGTGCTGACGCCCCGCTTCAATCCCACCACCCAGGAAATCACCTACATGTCGTTTGGGCAGGCCGAGCCGCGGGTCGTTCTGCTCAATATCGAAACCAACCAGCGCGAGATCGTCGGCAATTTCCCCGGCATGACATTTTCGCCGCGTTTCTCCCCGGACGGCCAGCGCGTCATCATGAGCCTGCAACAAGGCGGCAACGCCAACCTGTTCGTGATGGATCTGCGCTCGAAGGCCACCACGCGCCTGACCGAGACGCCTGCCATCGACACCGCGCCGTGCTACTCGCCCGACGGCACGCGCATCTGCTTCGAATCCGATCGCGGCGGCTCTCAGCAGGTCTACGTCATGAGCGCGCAAGGCGGCCCCGCGCAGCGGATCAGCTTCAGCGAGGGTTCGTATTCGACTCCCGTGTGGTCGCCGCGCGGCGACTACATCGCCTTCACCAAGATCGGCGGTGGAAAATTCTCCATCGGGATCATGAAGCCGGACGGCTCCGGCGAGCGCATCCTGACCGAAGGCTTCCACAACGAAGGCCCGACCTTCTGCCCGAACGGGCGCGTCATCATGTTCTTCCGCGAAGCCGGCGGCGGCGGCGGCCCGGCGTTGTTCACGGTCGATGTCACCGGCCGCAACGAGCAGCGCGTGCCGACTCCGGCCTTCGCTTCCGATCCGGCCTGGTCGCCGCTGTTATCTTGAACGCTGGTGCGATGTTACGCGCGGATGTCGCGGACATTCACCATGGGTTAACCATTCCAAATAGTTTCGACCGTTCAGGAGTTTTTCACCGGCCTAGCAAGACCCCATCAAGGTTGATGGAACGTTCGTTTAACGAACGGCAGTTAGACCGAAGGCTGACCCGGCAACGACGCGAAAACGGAGGCACCGGCATGATGATGCGTATTTTTGGCCGCGCGAAATTCGCAGCCTTCCTGGTGGCGGCGCTTGCCGTCGCGGGCTGTGCCAGCAAGCCAGCGGAACAGGATCAGGCCGCCGCGGCCGGATCTGCCGCGCCCGGCAGCGAGCAGGATTTCGTGGTCAACGTGGGCGACCGCGTCTTCTTCGAGACCGATTCCAGCGAGCTGACGCCGCAGGCGCGCGCCACGTTGGATAAGCAGGCGCAATGGCTGCAAAACTACAACCGCTACGCCTTCACGGTCGAAGGCCACGCGGACGAACGCGGCACGCGCGAATACAACATCGCGCTCGGCGCTCGCCGCGCCCAGACCGTGCGTGACTACCTCGGCAGCCGCGGCGTGCAGGTATCGCGCATGCGCACGATCTCTTTCGGCAAGGAGCGGCCGATCGCGGTCTGCGACAATATCTCTTGCTGGTCACAGAACCGCCGCGCGGTCACCGTGCTCAACGCCGGGTCTACCTGAGCCTTCGAGGTTTCGGCGAGTCATCGACCTCGTCATGCCCGGCCTCGTGCCGGGCATCTCGCTTAGGAGGGCAGTGACCGCTTATCGGGATGGCCGGGACAAGCCCGGCCATGACAGTAAAGGGACCTCAGTCACAATTTGAACGCAGCTTCGCTTATGCTACGGGACGACGGGAAACAATTAGCCTTCGCTCCATGACCTATTCATCTGCTCGGATTTTAGGAGCGGCGCTGCTCGCCGCGTCTGCATTCATCATCGTGGGAGCGGCCGCTGCCCAGGAGGCGCCGCCGCGCCCGCCCGGATTCCTCGACAATCTTTTTGGCGGCTCCTCGCAGCAGCCCGCGGCCGCGCCGGCCCAGGCAAGCTCGACCGATCTCGCCGTGCGGCTCGACCGCCTCGAAGCCCATATCCGCCAGCTCACCGGCACGGTCGAGCAACTCCAGTTCCGCAACCAGCAGCTTGAGCAGCAGCTTCAGCGCTTGCAGGGCGGCGCCGCTGTCCCTCCAAGCGTCAGTCCGCCTCCGCGAGGCGGCGCGCAAACGTCTCCGGTGCCGCCCGGTCCGCCGCCGGTTATCCCGGCTGTGCCGGGGCGGCGCTCCGACGTTTTCGACCCCGCGCAAAATCCAAATGCGCCCGGCGCGCCGCAGACGCTTGGCTCCGTGCCGGGCGCGCCCGATTCACCTGTCCAGCCGCCCATCGGCGCACCGGGCGGACGCGCCGTCGGCGCACCGCTCGATCTCTCCACGCTTTCAGGCGCGGCGAGCGCCGATCCGTCGCAGCCCGGCGATGCGGGACTGCTTCCGCCTCCGCCGCCGCGTAATCCGAACGCCACCAGCGCGCAGGTTGCGACCTTGCCGCCGTCGCAGACACCGCGGGATGAGTTCGACCTCGCCGTCGGTTACGTCAAACGCAAGGACTACGCGCTCGCGGAAGATGGTTTTCGCGCGTTCCTGAAAAAATATCCGAGCGACGCCATGGTGGCCGACGCGCACTATTGGCTGGGCGAGAGCTTGTATCAGCGCCAGCGTTATCAGGACGCCGCGAAATCCTTCCTGACCGTGACGACGAACCACGCCTCCAATCCGAAAGCTCCCGAATCGCTGTTGCGGCTCGGGCAATCGCTCGCGGCGCTGGGGGAAAAGGAAACCGCCTGCGCGACCTGGGGCGAAGTCGGCCGCAAATATGCCAAGGCCCCCGCCAACGTGAAGAACGCTGTCGCGGCGGAACAGAAACGTGTCCGCTGCTAGTGCCGCCGATTTGAAGTTCCTACACCACTTGCGGCAAAATCGCTTAGGAACTTCAAATCGAAAGCGGCACTAGAAACATATTAATTCCTAGTGCCCCTTTGCTTCCGAAGTTCGTGTTAGAGGACGCCGCGGTGCATCACGAACTTCGGAAGCGAGGCACTAGCGCAGCCGAGCGGGCGCGGCCGCTCTCGGCGGCGGAAGCCAAATCTTTATTTGCCGATCTGAATTCCGCGCCGGCCATCGTGCTCGCTGTTTCCGGCGGCCCGGACTCGACCGCGCTGCTCGTGCTGGCGGCGCGCTGGCGCAGCGCGCACAAGCGCGGGCCAAAGCTTCTCGCCGTCACCGTCGATCACGGCTTGCGCGCGGAATCGGCCGCCGAGGCGAAGCAGGTCGCCCGTCTCGCGCGCAAGCTCGGCGTCCCTCATCGCACGCTGCGCTGGGAAGGCGAGAAACCCAAAAGCGGTTTGCAGGAAAAAGCCCGCTGGGCGCGCTACCGCCTGCTCGCGGAGGCCGCTGCGAAATTCGGGGCGACGCATCTGCTCACGGCGCACACGCTCGACGATCAGGCCGAGACGGTGCTCATGCGCCTGTTGCGCGGTAGCGGCCCATCTGGCTTGGCGGGCATGGCGCGAGAAGTACCTCTCCCCGCGCGCCAACCTGCTCCCTCCCCCCTTGCGGGGGAGGGTTGGGGAGGGGGGTACGATGCAAAACGGACGCTGAGAAATTCACCCCTCTCCCGGACAGCTTCGCTGTCCGACCTCCCCCGCAAGGGGGGAGGTGACAAGAAAAGCGCGGAGAGGGAGATCACTCTTCTCCGCCCCCTCCTCGACATCCCGAAGGCGCGGCTGATCGCCACGCTGCGCGCGGCCGGTGTCCCCTTCGCCGACGATCCTTCCAATGTCGATCCGCGCTTCACCCGCGTGCGTATGCGCG
>Ga0209726_10000836_pt1 | contig 54662 bp, 48 predicted proteins | sample Subgrocontami54m_FD_187453 | JGI IMG/M metagenome (GOLD analysis project Ga0209726, IMG submission 187453) | Subsurface groundwater microbial communities from S. Glens Falls, New York, USA - GMW46 contaminated, 5.4 m (SPAdes) (version 3) | ecosystem: Environmental > Aquatic > Deep subsurface >...
GGCGGGCCGCGAGCGGAACGGGCGGCGGCTGCACAACCCGCCGGGAGAGCCGTCCGCGTCGGGCGGCGGCGGGAATGGGCGGCGGATGCGCCGAACGTGTCGCACACGGTACCACACGGGGAACGAGCGCCTCGGGGGGGACGGGCGGCGGCTGCGCGTGGAGGCGTTCAGTCATGCCGAGATTGGACAGGGTAGCGCGAATCGCCTTGGGTCGGAATGGCCTGTCACACGAGCAGCTCGAACCGGCCCGTAAAGAAGTCCCGAGCGACCAGCGCCTCGTGTACCTCGTCGGGCCCGTCGGCGATCCGCGCCGCCCGCGCGTGGCGGTACCACGTGGAAAACGGCATGTCCTCGCTGAACCCGAGCGCGCCATGAAGCTGGATCGCGTCGTCGAGCACGGTGCAGAGCAACTGCGCGACATGTCGCTTGGCCATCGACGAGTACGGTCGCGCCTCCTTTGCGAGCCCGCGCTCCAACATCCACGCACAGTGAAAGGTCATCAGGTTTCCCGCGTGAATCGCGGCGGCGTTTGCGGCGATCTTGTGCTGCACGAGCTGGTGCTGTGCGAGCCGCTTTCCAAAGCTCTGCCGCTCGGTCAGATAGCCCTTCGACAGCGTGAGCGCGCGTGCGGCCAGACCGAGCCATCGCATGCAGTGCGTCAGCCGCGCGGGGACCAAACGCTGCTGCGCGAGACGGAATCCCTCCCCGACACTTCCGAGAACGGCGTCCACTCCGACTCGCACGCCGTCGAACCGCATCTCCGCCTCGCGGTGCGTGAGCAGACTCTCAGCCATCGTCGGCACGTCGCGTACGTGCGTCACGCCCGGCGCGTTGCGGTCGACGAGAAACATCGTCGCGCCAGTCTTCGGGTCGTCCGACGTGCGCGCCATCACGATCATGAACGCCGCGCGACCTGCGCCCGTCGAAAACCACTTGTGCCCGTCGATCACCCAGCCGTCGCCATCCGGCCTCGCCGTGGTTCGCAGGTTCGACGGATCCGCGCCCGCGCCCGGTGCCGGCTCCGTCATGCAGAACGCCGACGTAATCCGCGCTTCGCACAGCGGCAGGAGGTACTTCTCGCGCTGCGCAGGCGACGCCGTGCTCACGAGCAGGTCCATGTTTCCCTGATCGGGGGCGTCGCAGTTGAACACGATCGCGCCGCAGAGCGATCGGCCCATCTCCCGAAACAGCACGCACATGCCCATGACACCGAGCCCGCGACCTCCGAGTTCGACGGGCAGATGCGGCGCCCACAATCCCTCGGAACGCGCGCGCGCGCGCAGCGCCGTCAGCGTGTCCGCGCGGGACTCTCGGTCCTCGCCAACGATCGCAGCCTCGGCGGGAATGACGTGCGTGTCGACGAAGGTTCGAACGCGCTCGCGGAGATCCCGCAGCTCGGGTTTGAGATCAAAGTCCATCGGTGGCCCTCGAATGTGCAGGGGAGTCGGTCACGGAACGTCGTCGTCGAGCGCGAAGCCCGGATTGCTGATGGCGAGGGCGTCGCGCAGCGTCGCGCGGGCGTACTCGGTGGCGGCGCGCACGAGTTCGGTCGCGGCGGAGGGATCCCGCAGCGCGGCGGCCAGCTCGCGATCTGCGTACGTGACGGCCGTGCGAAGCGTGTCGAGGCCAGCGTCGGTCACGTCGCGAACGCGTTCGGGGCCGAGCACCGTACGAAGCCCCCGCAGCTGCGCGTCGAGCCGGTCGCGTTCGGTGAGAAGTTCCGCCGAGAGCATGCGTGCGAGGTTCGCCGCGACCAACACGCGGAACGAGAGCGCGCGATCTTGAATCGCGGGCCGCGCGTCCTGCTCGAGGAACGCCGCGAGTCCAAACAGCACCGTCGACGCATCGGGCCGCGGGTTCATGATCTTACGCCTCGGTCGATCAGTCGCAGCGCTTCCCACTCCATTTCGACGGCGCGGCGGCCGATGGCGAGCAGCTCGAGGTCCTGTTCGCCGGCGAGGTACCGCTCGGTCTGCTGCAGCGACCCGACGGCCCAGCGCACGTTGCCCATCACTTCCCAATAGTGCACGTGGGCCGGCACGACCGTGCGGCCACTCGCGCGTTCGTACGCGGCGTACCACGCGGCGCGTTGCGCGAAGCCACCGACGGGCCGATCGATCTGCCCGAAGCGCCAGTCGCGCACGCAGACCCACGCGATGTCTTCGTACGGCGAGCCCCACCGCGCGAATTCCCAATCGAGAACCGCGGTGAGTCCGGTCGGCGCGACCATGAAGTTGCCGACACGAAAATCGCCATGCACGAGACAGGTCGTGCGATCGGCAGGCGTGTTGGCGGCGAGCCATCGAAGTGCAAGCTCGAGCGCGGGACGAGGTTCGGGAAGATCGGAGATCATCGCGCGCAACTCACGAACCGCGTGCGCCGCGGGGTCGTACTCGGGGTGGAGGACGCGCGCGGCGTCGAGCAACGTCGTGTGTTCCGAGGGCGTGACGGCGTGGATCCGCGCGGCGACGTCGGCGAGTTCGTCGACCAGCCTCGTGCGCGCGTCGGCGAGTTCGGGGCTGCGCAGCACGCGGCGGCCGATGGCGTCGCCGGGGACCCAGTCGAGGAAGTACGCGTGACTGCCGGGACGAACGAGGTCTTTTGTGAGCCACTGCGCGCGAGGCGTGCGGACGCCCCGGGCGGCGGCCGTGCGGATGACTTCGTATTCGCGGGCGCGATCGAGACTGCCGAGGAGCGATCCGCGCGCGTCGCTGCGCATCACGAAACGCCGCGATGTCTCCGTCCCCGCGTCGCGGAGGGTGACATCGATGCGAACGTTTTCCTGACACGCGCCGCCGGCGAGCGGCTCGACCGCGGTGACGTCGACGTGCGGGCCGAGGTGGTCGCGAAGCACTTCGGTCACGCGGCGTCGTAGCTCGGGGACGTCCATGGGTTCGTGCGTTCCTTGCGCGAGTCAGTACCGATCGGCCGACCGCAAGATGCGCGCGGCGGCGAATGCGGCACCGAAGCCGTTGTCGATGTTGCACACGGTCACGCCGGACGCGCAGCTCGTGAGCATCGACGCGAGGGCGGCGAAACCGCCAAGCGACGCGCCGTAGCCGACGGACGTGGGGACGGCGATGACCGGGATGGAGACGAGGCCGCCGACGGCACTCGGCAGGGCGCCTTCCATTCCGGCGACGACGATGGCCACCGACGTGCGATCGAACACGTCACGCTTGGAGAGCAGGCGGTGGATGCCCGCGACGCCGACGTCGTAGACGCGTTCGTACGCGACGCCGAGCATGCGCAAGGTTTCCGCGCACTCCTCGGCCACGGGCATGTCGCCGGTGCCGGCACTGACCAGGGCGACGGGGTGCGTGCCGAGGGGGGGGATGTCCGCGGGAGCGTACGTCGCGGTGCGGGCGATGGCGGCGTACGAGAGTTGCGGAACGAGGGCGAGCACGGCGGCGGCACCGTCGGCGTCGAGGCGCGTGATGAGAACGTTCTGGCCGCGGTCGATGATGGCGCGCGCGACGCCGGCGATCTGTTCGGGGCGCTTGCCCTGGCCGAAGATTACCTCGGGAACGCCCTGCCGCAGCGCGCGATGGTGGTCGACCATCGCGTAACCGAGGTCGGTGAAGGGCAGGTCGCGAAGAGCGGAGACCGTGTCGTCGACGCTCGATGCGCCCGCACGCAACAGCTCCAGGATCTCGCGCAGCCGCGCCACGTCCATGGCGTGCGACTAGCACGGAATTGCGCGGAGACGTAGCGGCCGGAGCACGCGAGCGGGCGGGGAGCCGGTGCGGCGAGCCGCAGACGAAAGTTAACAAGTTAACAAGTTAAGTCCCGGATGATCCCATGGCTTGACAGGCGCCTCGACCTCCGCCACCTTCCCGCTCCCGCGACGGGTCCCCCCGTTTCGCGATTACCCGAAAGTCGCCAGTCATGCAGGGCACGCACAGCGCAACGTCCGAGGAAATCAACCGCTCGTGGTTCGTCGTCGACGCAACCGACAAGCCGCTCGGCCGGATCGCCAGTCAGATCGCGTCGGTCTTGCGCGGCAAGCACCGCCCGACGTTCACGCCGCATGTCGATACGGGTGACTTCGTCGTCGTGATCAACGCCGAGAAGGTCGCGCTGACCGGCTCGAAGATGGACAACAAAGAGTACTACGCGTTCAGCGGCTTTTTCGGCGGTCTGCGCACGACGAAGGCGAAAGACATGCTCGCCCGCAAGCCCGAGTATCTGATCGAGCACGCCGTTCGCGGCATGCTTCCCAAGAACCCGCTTGGCCGCAAGATGGCCAAGAAGCTCAAGGTGTATGCCGGCGCTTCGCACCAGCACACCGCTCAAAACCCGCAACCGCTCCCGCTGCGATTCTAGGAACAACACGCCGATGACCACAGAGATTCACTCCGAACGACAGTACGCCACCGGCAAACGGAAGAACGCCGTCGCGCGCGTGTACGTCAAAGCCGGAACGGGGACGATCACGGTCAACGGTCGAACGTTCGAGAACTACTTCTCGCGCAAGGCGTCGCAGTTGCTCGTCGTGCAGCCGTTCGAGCTGGTCGAGGCGATCGGCAAGTACGACGTGGAAGCGAATGTGCGCGGCGGCGGGCTCGCAGCGCAGGCCGACTCGGTTCGGTACGGCATCGCCCGCGCACTCTGTTACGAGGACAGCGCACGACGACCGGTTCTCAAGAAAGCCGGTTTGCTGACACGCGACGCACGCAAGAAGGAACGCAAGAAGTACGGCCAGCCCGGCGCACGCAAGCGTTTCCAGTACAGCAAGCGCTAGTCGCAGGCATAGGGCACGCGACCGATGGACCGAGTGCGCGTCGCGATCGTCGGCGCGTCCGGGTACACCGGGGCCGAGCTCGTGCGTTTGTTGCTCGGGCATCCGCGGGCGGAGATCACCTTCCTTGCCGCGAAGGAGAGGCTCGCGCCGCGTGTGGCCGACGTTCTGCCGTCCCTCGAGGGCGTGCTGGATCTTCCGATCGAGGCGTTTGATGCCGCGGCGATCGCGAGCCGGGCCGACGTCGCGTTCTGTGCGCTGCCGCACGGGGCGTCGGTGCCCGCGGTGTCGGCGCTGCTGGACGCGGGCGTGCGAGTGTTCGATCTGTCCGCAGATTTTCGCCTGCGAGATGCGGCCGAGTACGCTCGGTGGTACGGGGCGACGCACACGGCGCCGGAATGGTTGCCGCGGGCCGTGTACGGTCTCGTCGAGGCCAACCGCGTTGCGTTGCGGGACGCGCGACTCGTGGCGGTCCCGGGTTGCTATCCGACGGCTTCGACGCTACCGCTCTTGCCATTGTTCGCCGGCCGCCTGGCCTTACCGGACGACGTGATCATCCACGCGCTCTCCGGCGTTTCCGGCGCGGGCCGAACGCCGGTGGCCAATACGCATTTCAGCGAGACGGGCGAAGGCGCTCGACATTACAAGATCGCGGGCACGCACCGGCACACGCCCGAAATCGAACAGACGCTTCGAGACGTCGCCGGACGCGCCGTGACGGTCACGTTCACGCCCACGCTCGTGCCCATGACACGCGGCATCTTGGCGACGGCGTACGTGCGACCCGTCGGCGAAGGCGCCTCGGTGGATCGAATGATCTCGGCGGCGCGGGAGTACTTCGCGGCGTCACCGTCGGTTCGCGTGCTCGATGCGGGCCGGCTGCCGGACACGCTGTGGGTTCGGGGGTCGAACCTGGCGCATGTTGCGTACGCATTCGACGAGCGCGCGAAGCGGATCGTCGCGTTGTGTGCGATCGACAATCTCGTGAAGGGCGCGTCGGGCCAGGCAGTGCAGTGCATGAACGTGGCGCTGGGCTGGGACGAGGGACTGGGTCTGCGCGCGCCCGCGATCTGGCCGTAGGGTATGCTCCGCGGCCGCGATGCCCCCACTCCATATCGACGTACTGGACGACGCTTCGGACTCGACGCCGAGCAGCGCCGGGTTCATTCGCGTGCGACGCCTGACCATGCGTGCAACCTACGAAGACGGAACGCGCAGCGAAGCGTTTCGGTACGACGTCGTGGATCGCGATGCGCTCGATGCGGTGCTGATGTTGCTGCACGCGCCGCGAGCCGATGCGCCGACGGATCCGCTCGTCGTACTGCGCACCGCGATGCGGCCGCCGCTCGCGATGCGCGCGCACCGAAGTCTCACGGTCCCCGACGCGCGGACGGAGCCGCTCTTGTGGGAGCTTCCCGCCGGTCTCATCGAGGCGAACGAACGAGGCGAGGACGGCATGCTCGCAACCGCCGCTCGCGAGACCGAGGAGGAAACCGGATACGTCATTGCACCCGAACGGTTCGCTCGGCTCGGGGCCGCGGTGTATCTCTCGCCGGGGCTGTGTGCGGAGAAGATCCACGTCGTTCACGCAACGGTCGACCCGGCGGCTCGATCGGCCGTGACCTCGACCGAGGCGGTGGAGCACGGATCACGGATCGAATGGGTGCCGCTGTCCGACGCCATCGCGCGAGCGGATCGCGGCGAGATCGAGGACTGCAAGACCGAGCTGGCGCTTCGGCGTTTTGCCGCGCAATTGGCAGCGCCCGCGGCCGCACCCGTGGTTCCCGCCGCCGATCAAGGCACGCCCGGGGGTGCCGCGTAACCATGCCTCGACGGCCGTCCCTCGATCGCGTGCTGGTCGTCGTCAAGCGCACGGCGTACGACTTCTACGTTCGCGAGTACCGCATGGCGCGCGTGGCGCGATTGCTTCGCGAGGGCGACCCCGTGGTGTCGCGATTGCGGCGCGCAGATCGTGAGCACCACAAGACCCTCGACGAGGTGAGACACGCGCTCGACGCACTCGGCGCGCGCGCCGTGTTCCGCGATCGCGCGAACGCGGGCAATACCGACGCGTTCGACCTCGTGATCACCGTGGGCGGTGACGGAACGTTGCTCAGTGTCAGTCACGCGACCTGGCGCACGCCGGTGCTTGGGGTCAACAGTGCGCCGCAGGACTCCGTCGGGTTTCTGTGTTCCACGCGCGCGGGCCGTGTCCGAAGATATCTCGCGGACTATGCGAAGGGGCTCGTGCCGCGGATCCAACTCGCCCGGATGGCCGTGAGCGTCGACGGGAAGCGTGTGCACTCGCGCGTGCTCAACGACGTGCTGTTCGCGCATACGAGTCCGGCGATGACCACGCGGTATTTTCTCGTGACCCGCGGCGGACGCGAGGAACAGAAATCGTCGGGACTCTGGGTCGGGCCGGCGACGGGTTCGACCGCCGCGATTCATAGCGCGGGGGGGCGAGTGCTTCCGCCGCGTTCGCGCAATCTGCAGTTCGTGGTGCGCGAACCGTACACGCCGACGGGGCGGCCGTTTCGGTACACGCAGGGAATCGTGCGACCGGGCGAGCGATTCGAGGTGTGGAACAAGATGCGCGAGGCCCGGCTGTACCTCGACGGACCACGCAACGTCGTGCCGCTCACGATCGGTCAGAGAGTTTCGTTCGAAGTGTCCGACGAACCGTTGACGATGGTCGGCGTGCACCGGCACCCGAGCGGGCCGAACGCGCGGTAGCTACCGTGCGGGCGGTTCTCGCGAACGCTCGCGACGTGTCTACTCGCCCAGGATGTGGAACGCGTTCAACGCCGCGACGACGATTCCCATGAGTGACTCGCCGGCGATCAGTCCGCTGGAGACCGGAACGATGTAGGCCGCGGCCCCTTCGTCTTCGTCGGAATCGGGAGTTGCGGTTGTTGGAGTCGGCGCGACGCCAGACGTCGCGGCCAACTCGGCCTTCGCTTGCGCCTCCGCTTTCTTCGACTCGGTCACAAGGCGCTTGACCCACCATGCGAGCACGGCGCCGAGGCACATCGCGAAGCTGTCCGACGCCGCGATGTAAAACGCGATGCCGATGCCCGTGGGCGACGGCATGTACTTCTTGTATCGCGGCAGCACTTCTTCGAGCACGGCGATCAAGATTCCGAACGAGCCCGCGATGACCATGGCCATTACGGTGCCCCGCGGCAGCGCGTGCAGACCGCCGCGAAACAGCCTTGCGACCGACGCCCACGCGACCGCGGCCGGCGCAGGCAACGCCTGACTGCCAAGCGTGCGCGGGTTGGCGATGAGGTTGTAGACCGGCACCGAAAGCAATGCCCCCGAGAGCACTCCGAACAATTGCGCGATGAACTGTCGACGCGCACTCGCGCCGACGAGGTAGCCCGTCTTCAGGTCGGTCAGGAGGTCGGCACTATGCGACGCGGCCCCGGCCGTGACGTTGGCCGTCATCAGATTGGTCGTGACGTTCGTCGGCACGATCACGCCGTAGATCAACTGCGTGATCTTCCCCATCGCCCCGGTGGGCGTCACATCGGTCTCACCGGTCGCGCGCGCTGCGACGAGGGACAGCAGCAACGTCGCGAAGACCGCGATGATGCCCATCCACCACGTGATTCCGAACAAGACGGCCTGCAGAACGACGCACGCGAACCCTGCGAGGACGAGGCCCATCATGAACCACGTCGCCGGAACTTCCGTCTTGGCGAGCGGATCCTCGGGCGCCCCGGCCTTGCTGGAAAACGCTCTCCCGAGCCCCGAAAACGCGCGACCGATCGTGCGCCACTTGAGCGCGAAGGCCATGATGCCCGACGTGACCATCATCGCGGTGCCCGGCCACAGCGCCCACGCGCGGATCGCGCCGTAGCCGCGGCCGGCGTTGATGATTCCGTGCTTATGAAGGAGCGGCGCGATGACCAAGTAGTTCAGGATGGCACCGAATCCCAGCGAGAGTGCGATGCGCATTCCAATCAGCGCGCCGCCGCCGAGCAGCAAGACGCTGACCGGAAGCCCGATCGTGAGATTCTCGAGCGTCACGCCCCGAGGCGCGCCGGGGCGTCGCAGAAAATGCCATCGCGGGGCGAGGTAGAGGTTGTCGGGCAGCGTCGTGAGCCAGCCCGTCAATCCGGTGAACGCTTTCACGATCACGCCGAGGATTCCGGCGTAGAGCAGCGCACGCGCCTTCTTGATCGCGCCGAGCCCGGCGGTGTGCATGCTCTTGAGCGTGACGGCGCAGGCGGTTCCACTCGGGAACGGAAGCTCCTCGATGTTGATGAACTGACGCTTGAGGGGCACCGCGGACATCACGCCGAGGTAGGAAACGGCCGCGAGCCAGGCCATCAGCATGATGGGGGTCAGCGTCGCGGGATAATGGATGACCGGCGCCTCGCCGTTGGCGCCACGCTGCGATAGCAACGTCAGCGCGGGGATCGCCGAGAGAAGACCGGCGGACGCCATTGCGCCGGCCGCCGACGCCGTCGTCTGCATCGTGTTGTTTTCGAGCAGCGTGAAGTCGTCTTGAAACGTGCCGCCCCAGAACGCGCCAGCCGTGACCAGGCAGAGAATCGTCGGCACGCAGCGCGCGATCATGCCGAGCACCGTCATGTGGGCATGGGCGGCGAAGATGGGATAGATGAAGTAGAGGCCGCCGACCGCAAGCAGCGCGAACACCACCGCGCCCGCGACACGCGGCACGCGCCGGAGCGCCGTGAACAACGCAAACGCGATGATTGCGCTGGTGATCGACGCGCCGAATGACCAGCCGATCTTCAACCCGGAATACAAGTTCGACAGCGACATCACGCTGCCGAGCAACATCCCGACGAAGACCGCGCGGACCGTCAGCTGCCGCTCGTGGTCCCCTTGGTAGACGTTGGCGAGCCACGCGCGGTCGCGCGCGTCGAGTTCGGCGGGAGTCATCGCTTGCCCCGCAATCCCCGCACCGGCGTCGCAGCGGCCCGCACCCGTTTCAACGCGGAGGACGCTCGTGTCTTACCCTTTTGCCCTTTCCCCTGCCCCTTCCCCTCCTCGTGGCCGTGGTCGTGGCCGTGGTCGTGGTCGTGGTCGTGGTCGTGGTCGTGGTCGTGGTCGTGGTCGTGGTCGTGCCGCGGCCCCTTCTCGTGCTCGCGCGCGCCTCCCTGCTCGCGCCCGGCCGACGGCAGCGCCGTCAGCACGATCTTCCCCTGCAAGACACCCTTCGTCGCGACCATCGCATCGCACGCCGCACCGATGCGGTCGGCAGGCCCACGCATCACGATCACTTCGAGACAGTGGTCATGATCGAGGTGGACGTGCAGCGTCGACACGACTGCGTCACCAAGCTCGTGCTGCGTATGCGTCAACCGCTCCGTCAGCTCGCGGCGGTGATGGTCGTACACGAGCGTCAGCGTAGCGACCGCCGGCTCGCCCGTGCGCACACGCAATTCCCCGAGATCGGCGCGAACGAGATCTCGCAGCGCCTCCGAACGCGTCGCGTATCCTCGCCGAGCGATGCTGTGGTCGAACTGTTCGAGCAGCGGACCCTCCATCGCGACACCGAATCGCACCAGGTCGGCCGACATGCACCGCAGCGTAAGCGATCTGACGACGCGCGCGAACATCGAAAGACGCCGACCGACCTAACCCCCCTTGGCGGGAATCGATCTGCCCAGCCGCTGCAGAACGACCTTCATGTCCTCCCACGTGTCACGTTTTGCGGACGGCTGTCGCAGCAGGTACGCAGGGTGCCACGTCACTCGCACCGCCATGCCCTCGTACGCGTGCCACTTGCCTCGCAGCGCCGCCATCGGTTCGCTCGCGCGCAACAGATAGCTGGCGGCGGTCTTCCCGAGGGCAACGATCACGGTCGGCTGCACATACGAAAGTTGCCGCGAGAGATACGGCCCGCATGTCGCCATCTCGTCCGGCAGTGGTGGGCGATTCTCGGGCGGTCGACACTTCACGACGTTGCAGATGTAGACGTCTTTCTCCGTCAGCCCCATGCCGGCGATGATCTTGTCGAGCAACTGACCCGCTGCGCCGACGAACGGCAACCCTTGCTTGTCTTCGTCGCGTCCCGGCCCCTCCCCGACAAACACCAGGGACGCGAGCGGATTGCCGCGTGCGAATACCGTCTGGGTCCTCGCCTCGTGGAGACGGCACCGCGTGCACGGTCGAATCTCTTCCTGGAGCACGCCCAGTCGATGCAGCTTCTCCTCGGATCCGAGCGGCCCGGACGGCGCTGCGACTGGGTGCGTGGGTGGGTTCAACGTAGCGTCCAACTTCGGTTCTTGGCGGTTTCGGACAATCGCGGGCGCATCGCTCGATCGCGGCAGTGATTCTGTGCCGCACGTGCGCTGCCATGCGACGTGCGCGCCGAGCAATCGGACCAAGTCTGCAACGGCCGTGCGTTCGTCCGCCACGGCGAGGGTCTACCACGAACGAGCGGCGGCCTGCGCCAACGCACGTTCCATCGACGGCCAGTTGCAGGTCTTTTCCGCAGCGATTCGCGTCATGCCAGAGTCCGCCCGTGGCCCGAGACGACGCGCAATGGCGAAGGACGGCGCTGGCGACGTCGCTGGCGGTTCTGGCCGCGAGCGGAGCCTGTCGATCCGGTCGCGCGTCCGAGCTTCCCGCCGAGCGCGACGGCCGCGCGCACGCCGAACGCGTGCAGGGCGTGACGCTGCACACGTTCGAGATCGGCGATCCGCGCGCGCGGTTGCTTCTGGTGCTTCATGGCGGTCCCGGCCTGGATCACACGTACATGCGCCCTTGGCTCGACGCGCTTGGCGATCACGCTCGGCTTCGCTACGTCGATTTGCGGGGACACGGGCGGTCGTCGCCGCCGCCGGACGGCGACGGGTACACGCTCAGCGCCGCCGCGGCCGATTTGGCAGCACTCGTTCAGTTGCTCCAGGGCGGACAGCCCGCGGACATCGTCGCGCACGATTTCGGTGCGGCGGTCGCGATGCAGCTCGCCGCGCGACATCCCGAACGCGTGCGGCGCATGGTCCTCATCGCGCCCTTGCGCGACGCGAACCAGGTCCGCTCGATCGGCGCGCGCACCCGGTCGAACCTCGGCGACGGCGCGTGGCGGCGGATCCAGGCACTGACGACGCCGCAGGGAACGCTTCGTGATCCGCGACAATCCGGCGAACTGTTTCGCCGTCTTGGACGCATGTGGTGGTTCCGACCGCCGAGCGATGCCGTGCTCGCACGCATGGCCCGTGACCTGACCTATCGACCCGAGGCCGACGAGCACTTCCAGCTCGAAACGACGACGTTCGACGGTCGGACGCTCGCCCAGGACATCCGTGCGCCGACGCTGGTTCTCTCGGGTCGCGAGGACCTCACGTTTCCCGCCGTCGACTCGCGCGCGCTCGCGGACATCCTCCCGCACGGCCGCTACGCCGAGGTGCCCGCGGCCGGGCACTGCCCGTTCATCGAACAGAACACAACTGCGATCGGCGAGATTCAGCGGTTTCTGGCGCACTGACGGGGCGGCAAAGCCCGATGGCTAGGAGTGCGCGCGCACTGCGATTTTCCCTTCCCTCGCCCGTGGACTTTGTTGACACTACGGAACGCGAAGGGATACCTCTACCAGTGTCGCTGAACTTGGGTAAGGCACCGAGACAGGCGGCGGAACCTCGAACAGGGGACGCGGCGTGAGCAACGGAATGGTGCGTCTGGAATTTGCCGGCGAGACGAACGTCGGCATGAAGCGGACGCACAACGAAGACAACTTCGGAATTCTTCCGGAGGAGAACCTGTTGATCGTCGCGGATGGCATGGGTGGCCATGCGTCGGGCGAAGTTGCGTCCAAGATGGCCGTCGACGCGATGCGCGAGTTCTTCGACGCGACGTCGAAAGACCCGGACGCGACCTGGCCGTACAAGATGGACCGCCACCGCGGGTACGAAGAAAACCGCCTGATCACGGGCATCAAGCTCGCGAACCTCCGGATCTTCGAGGCGGCGCAGCGCGAGCCGAAGTTTCGAGGCATGGGCACGACGATGGTCAGCCTGTTCGGCACTCGGGAGGGCATGTACGTCGGCCACGTCGGCGACTCGCGGGTCTATCGAATTCGCGACCGCCAACTGGAGCAGCTTACCGAAGATCACTCGCTGCTCAACGACTACTTGAAGATGCGCAAACTGACCGAGGAAGAGATCGCGAATTTTCCGCACAAGAACGTCATCGTTCGCGCACTTGGGATGAAAGACACCGTGAAGGTAGACACGCGACTCGAAGCGCCGCGGGTGGGGGACATCTTCGTTCTCTGTTCGGACGGGCTCTCGGGCCCCGTAAACGATCCGGAGATTCTGCGGATCGTGGAAGAAGCGGGAAACGACCTGAAAGGTGCGTCCGCCCGGCTCATCTCGCGCGCGAACGAAAACGGCGGGCCAGACAACATCACGGCGGTCGTGTGTCGGGTCGCGGGGTTCGCGTAGACGAGACTAGAGGCCGCGCGGCACGCGGTCGAGTTCGAGCTGGGACATGGCGACTCGAATCACCGCGGACCGGTTGGCTTTCGTGTACCCGCGGCGTTTGAGTTCGCGCACGGCGTCGTCCACGCGGCGCAAGTCCTCGATGTAGAGCGAGATGCAAATGACCTTGTAGTGGTCGGGCTTCGCGGCGCCGACGCGTCGTGCGGGCGCTCGGGGCGGCGGCTCGCGTGAACCCCCGGTGTCACCACCGGACGAGACGCCCGACACGAAGAATCCGTCGCGCAGAATTTCCTGAACCTCGGCTCCGTCGAGCACTTGCTCGACCGCCGTCGACGCCACCCTGCCCATCACACCACCTCCATCGGCTGCGCTGCCTCTTGCACATCACGAACGTCGCGGCGCGTCGCGGAGAGAACCCGCTCCACGACGGCCCGGTAGTCGTCTGCGCCGTGAGAATCCGGCGCGTACTCGAAGATCGACTGCCGCGTTGCGGGAGACTCTCGCAGCTTGATGTTCGTTCGCACGGTCGGGAAGCAAAGATCGCCGAACTTGTCCCTCAGCGTCTGCAACACTTCGCGCGAGAGCTTGTGTCGGGAGTCATAGAACGTCGGGATGACCCCGAGGATGTGCACGGGATGCTTCAAGTGCTCGTAGACGTTTCGCAGCGTCTTGATCACCTGCCGCACACCCACGAGCGCGAGATAATCGCACGAGACCGGAATCAACACGCTGTCCGCGTACGTCAGCGCGTTCTGGTTGAGCAGCGACAGCGTGGGCGAGCAATCGAGCACGACGACGTCGTAGTCATCGTGGCCGGCGAGGCGCTCGCGCAGCACGCGATCGCGATTCGGTCGTCCGCCGAGGTACAACTCGGCCGCCGCAAGCGTCTCGTTCGACGTGATCACGTCGAGGTTCTTGCGTACGGGCACCGCGGCCTCGGCCGGGTCGACGCCCAGAACGATCACGTGAAAGCTCGTGCGATCCCCGCGCACTCCGAGCGCAACGCCGACGTTTCCTTGCGCGTCCAGGTCCACGAGAAGCACTCGCTGTCCTCGCTCGGCGAGGCCCGCGGCAACGTTGACCGCCGTCGTGGTCTTGCCCGTGCCGCCCTTGTGATTGAACACCGCGATCCGACGCGGTCCCGCCGGGGCCGTCGGAACCGTCGCGGACTCGGCTCGGCATCCCTCGCTGCAGAAGTACGCACGCCCCGCGTCCGTCACGACCATCTGCCAGGTGAACTCGACGCGAAATCGTTTGCCGCAGCCGGCGCATTCGACGCCTTCGTTCTCGCCCGAAAGAACCGCGGCCTGTTGACACCGCTGCGAGCAATAGAACCGCGTGTCGGCGCCGTCGCGTTCGATCTGGAAGCGAAAGCGAGGTTCGAAGGCTTTCGCGCACACGCTGCAGGTTCGGGAGGTGCTCATCGATGTCCTTCATGAAGTGCCTACGCCCGGCCGGGAGCCGGTCGCAAGTTTTCGACCGAAAATCCCGTCGTTTTTGAGCGCACGGCTGGAATTCCAGCTCCCGGTGCGCCGGCGAGAATCCAGTACCGCTTGCCGACGCGACGCGCTCCGACCATGATGCCGCGCAATGCCCACCGCCCGAAGCGCTCCGAGTGTCGTGGACGCCATCGCGCGCATTCGTGCACGCAACGGCGCCGTGCGAGCGTTCCTGTACACACGTCTCGACGAAGCGCGAGGCGACTACGACGCGCGAATGCGTGAATCGCCGCGATCGGGCCTTCACGGCATGCCCTATTCCCTCAAGGACATGTGGGACACCGCGGACATCCCGACGACGGGCGGTTCGTATCGATTTCGCGACCGAACGCCGAGCGAGAGTTCTCCCGTGCACACGCTCTTCGACGCGGCCGGCGCCGTGCTGCTGGGAAAGACGTCGCTGTCGGACCTCGCCATCGTCCCCGAGGCATCGAACTACTTCGTCGGTCGAACCAGCAATCCGCACGATTCGACTCGGACGTCGGGAGGAAGTTCGGGAGGCGCGGCGGCGGCGGTCGCGGACGGGATGGTGGCATTCGATTGGGGGAGCGACTTCGGCGGAAGCATTCGACTGCCGTCGGCGTACTGCGGCGTGTACGGCGTGCGACTGAGCACCGAGGCGTGGCCGGTACGTGGAATGTTTCCGATGCTTCCGCCGTCCGTGGGCTGGATGAACGGCCAGGGACCCATCACCGGCAGCGTCGGACTGATGGAGACCGTGCTGAAAGTCGCAGCCCACACGTTGCGTACCGGCAGCGCGACGCGCTTCGAGCCCCGCGGCGTGATGTTGTACGCGCCCGATCGTGGCACGAGCGGGCAATGGCCGACGTTTGCCGACGACGTGCGCCCGGGCCTGCGCCGATCCCTCGAGGAAGTCCGCGAGGATCACGGCCTGCCGTCACCGTCGCAGGCTCGATTGTTCGGACCGGAGATGGTCGCGTCGCACTTCGACGATCTGATGGCCGCGGATGACTCGATTTCGTTCCGCGAAGGCGCGCGGGCGGTTCTCTCGTCCATCGTGCTGCGGGGCATGACGGGCGATCGACGCTTTCATCCGCAGACGGCGGCGATGCTCGCGCTCATCGCGCTGGGGCGTTACACGATCTACTCGAACCGCGAGCGAGCACTCGCGAAGGTGAATCGATTCCGGGACCAGATTCGAGAGCTGTGGCACCGCGGGTACGTCGTTGCGATGCCGACCGTCACGTTTCCGGCTCCCCGCCATGGGACGACGATGTTCAATCCACAACTCATTTCGTTTTCGATGCTCGGCAACATCTCGGATGCCACGGCGCTCGCGATTCCGTTTGGGCATTATGCGGGAGGCTTGCCTCGATCGATGCAGCTGTTGGGTCCGCCGGGGAGCGAGTTCGAGTTGCTGCGGGTCGCCGAACGGATGGCAACTTGACCCGCCTCGAGGGTCGCGGCTCGAGTTCCTAGAGCACCTCGTCGGCCAACGGATACAGTTCGCTCGTCTCCCGCATCACCCGTCGCGCGAGCATCTTGAACGCGTCCTTGGACTCGCGAACGAACGCGACGGGGTTTCCCTCGATGGAGGCGGCCGTGGGCCAGCGGCGGAGATATCCTGAAAACGCATCGTAGATGCCTCCGAAGGCCTCGACGAACTCACGGGCGACCGTGCTCACGCGCGGATCGGGATGCGCGACCATCCGGGGATACAGCGCGTCGTTTTCCATGCTCGCGTGGACACTCAGCTTGCCGGAAAACCGAGCGAGTCGCCTGCGCAGCTCGTGCGCATTGGCCGCGATCGTGTCGACCGAAAGCGCCGCGAGCAGCTCGCCTGCTTCCGCGAAGAGTTCTTCATGCTGCCGGCGCAGATTGTCGGTCGGCCGGCTTGGTGCCGCGGGCTTCGGTGCGGCGGTCTCCCTCGCGTCGTGCATGACCGTTGAAGAGCATACGCTCATCGCAGCCAAGTGGATTGCCTTGCGCGTCGAGTGTGCACGACCCCGAGTCCGTCGCCGCGCCCGCGGCGCCACTACCGAATCTCGACGACTTTCTCACCGAAGATGCGCTCGAGGCTCGCCATCAGCGCTTCGCTTGCGTCCACTCGGAGCGAGGCCGGGAGGGCGACGTTGACTTGCGGACCTTCGGGAAGCTCGAGCGTCGCCAGCACGGGACACTTGCCTGGGTGATCGCTGAGCGCCGTGCGCATCGAGCGCAACCGCGCGTCCGTCACGATCGACGACCGGAGCTTCAGCCCGACGCTCCGTGCTCGCGTTTGGAGCGCATTGGCGAGCGATGTGACGGCGTTCAGTGCGATCTTGCGCTCGATCTGCTCTTCCTCGTCGAGCGCCTCGAGTTCGCCGTTCTCGTCGCGCCGGCGTTCGATCGTCACTTTGCCCGTGACAAGAACGGCGTCGCCTTCGCGCAATACCGCGTTCGCGACGGTTCGCTTGACGTCGTCGCCCATGTCCGCCGCGAGCTGCGCGAACATCTTGGGCCGCACGAACACCTCGACGCGCCCGCCGCGGTCCTCGAGCTGGAAAATGGCCATCCGGCCGCCGGTTTTCGTCACGCGTTCGCGATAGTTCTCGACGACACCCGCAATCACGACCTCGGTCCCGTCGCGCGCGTCGGCGATTGCGACGGTGGTCGTGTCCGCAACGCGAGACACTTCGCTTGCGTAGCGATCGAGCGGATGGCCCGAAAGGTAAAATCCGAGTGACGCACGCTCTCGGCGCATGGTTTCCGCCATGTCCCACGGCGTCACTTCGGGATAGCCCGATTCCACTCGCATCACCTCCGTCGCGCCGAACAGCCCCATCTGGCCGCTCGCACGTTCCTTCGCCGCGCCCCGCCCTCGGTCGAGCGCTTGGTCGATCGCTGCCACGGCCTGCGCGCGCGATGCGCCGGTGCGCTTGAGCGAATCGTCGAACGCTCCCGATCCCACCAGCGCTTCCATCACGGCCTTGTTCACTCTTCGAATGTCGACGCGCGAGCAGAAATCGAACATGTCGCGAAACCCGCCGTCCTTGCGTGCTTCGATGATCGCTTCGATCGCCGCCTCGCCCACACCCTTGATTCCGCCGAGGCCAAATCGAATTCGCGGGCAATACGCATCCCGATCCACACGGGTCTTCGATTTTTTCGGCGGAACGACCGGCTGCGATTCATACACGACCGCGAACGATCGATCGGACTCGTTCACGTCGGGTGCCAGGACGGGAATGCCCATCGCGCGCGCTTCGGCGATCGTGCCGACGGCTTTGTCCAGCTTGCCGACGTCGCTCGTGAGCGTCGCGCACATGAACTCCACGGGGAAATGCGCCTTCAAGTACGCCGTGTGATACGTGATCAGCGCGTACGCGGCCGAGTGGGACTTGTTGAACCCGTAGCCCGCGAAGTACTCCAACAGATCGAAAATCTTCTCGGCGTCTTCGCGCGAGTACTTCAACTCGAGTGCGCCGTCGACGAAGCTGCTCTTCTGCTTGGCCATCTCCTCGGCCTTCTTCTTGCCCATCGCGCGGCGCAGAAGATCCGCTTTTCCCAGCGAATATCCGCCCATCTTGCGGGCCACCATCATCACCTGCTCCTGGTAGGTAATGACTCCGTACGTGTCTTGCAGAATTTCCGCGAGGTCAGGATGCGGGTACGCGAGTTTCTGCCGGCCGTTCTTTCGCGCGACGAAGTCCTCGACCATGCCGCTGCCGAGCGGGCCCGGACGGTAGAGCGCGACCGCGGCGACGATGTCTTCGAACCGGTCGGGTTTCAGGTCTCGGAACAGCTTCTGCATTCCGCTCGATTCGAGCTGAAATACACCGGTCGTCGCGCCCGACTGCAGCAACGCATACGTCGCGGGATCGTCGAGCGTGAGATCCACGACGTCGAACACGTCTCCGCCCCCATCGACGCGCGCGCGTTCGTCCGGCCGCTTGCGCACGAGCTGCATGGCGGTGTCGAGCACCGTCAGCGTCGTCAAGCCGAGGAAGTCGAACTTCACGAGCCCCGCGGCTTCGACTTCGTCCTTGGCGTATTGCGTGACGATCTCGCCGTTGGATCCACGGAAGATCGGCACCGTGTCCCACAACGGCCCGTCGCTGATCACGATGCCCGCGGCGTGAATGCCGGCGTGGCGGTTCAGGTTCTCGAGTTTCTGGGCGTAGTCCAGCAGTTGCTTCGGCACACCGCCTTCATTGTGCAATGCACGCAGACGCGGTTCCTTCTCGATCGATTCGGCGATCGTGACGCTCTTTCCGAGCACGGGTTCCGGCACGAGCTTCGCGATCGCGTCGACCTCCGCGAGCGGCACGCCGAGCGCACGACCGACGTCGCGCACGGCGCTCCGGCTCTTCATCATCGAGAACGTTGCGATCTGCCCCACGGAGTGTTCGCCGTACTTCTTGCGCACGTACTCGATCACCCGCTCGCGTTTGAGCATGCAGAAGTCGACGTCGAAGTCCGGCATCGACACGCGGTCGGGGTTGAGAAACCGCTCGAACAGCAGGTTGTACGGAATCGGATCGATGTCCGTGATTCCGAGCGCCCACGCAACGATGGAGCCAGCGCCCGAACCGCGGCCCGGTCCAACGGGAACATCATGCGTCTTCGCCCAGTTGATGAAGTCCGCGACGATGAGAAAGTAGCCCGCGAACCCCATCTTGCCGATCATCGCGATCTCGGTCTCGAGCCGCTCACGGTACTTCGGTTCGTCCACCGGTCGCGACTTGCGCCGCAACCGCGCGAAGCGTTTCTCCAGTCCTTCGCGGGCGAGGCGGGCGAAATAGTTGTCCACGTCCGCGACGACGTTGCCGTCCGCGTCTCGAAACCGCGGCAGCATCGGTTTGGCGGTCGGGTCGACGCTTTCGCACATGTCCGCGACGGCCACCGTGTTGCTCAACGCTTCGGGCCACTCGCGGAACTTCACCGCCATCTCGAACGGCGCTTTCAGAAACATCTCGCGCGATCCGTGATCTTGGGCATCCGACTGATCGACGGTGATCCCGGTTGCGATGCACCCGAGCAATTTGTGCGCGATGGCGTCTTCGCGTTGTAGATAGTGCGCGTCGTTCGTCGCGACGTACGGAAGACCAAGCGCCTTGGCCTGCTCGACGAGGATGCGATTGACCACCGGTTGCTCGACGAGCCCGTGGTCTTGAAGCTCCACGAAGAGCGATCCCGGCTCGCAGGCATCGCGGAGCTGACCGAGCAACTGCTTCCCGTGATCGGGCGAGATCTGCATGATCGCCTGCGGAATCAGTCCCCCGAGACAGCCGCTGAGCACGACGAGTCCCTTCGAACGTGCGGCGAGCTGTTCGAGCGACGCACGCGGCGGCTGACCACCCTGCACCTCGAGCCATGCCTCGGACACAAGCGTGACGAGATTCTTGTAGCCCTGCTGCGTCCGCGCGAGGAGCACCACATGGTGCGCATGCGTGCGGTCCACACCGCTCTTGTCGACGCGCCGCTCGCCGGGTGGCATGACCGCGAGCTCGCAGCCGAGCAGGGGCTTGACCCCGGCCGCCGTCGCCCGAGTGTAGAAGTCCACTACGCCGTGCATGTTCCCGTGGTCGGTGATGGCCACGGCGTTCATGCCGAGTTCCAGCGTTCGCTTGGGCAGATCTTTGACGCGAATCGCGCTCTCGAGCAGCGAGTACTGGGTATGAACGTGGAGGTGCACGAACTCCTGGGGCATCGACCCCGTCGGTAGCACGCCCGAACGGCACCGGGAACGCCCGCCCTAGGCCCCCGTGCACGCGTCTTGTGGCGTTTCGGCGGACGTGGTAGCCATTCTGGCGGTCGTCGACACGTGGTCGGTCGACTCGACCGCGTGGGTCTCGGCTCAGGGCTTCGGGACACACGCGGTGCGGTGTATGTGCTCGCCGCGCATGACCGTACACATGACAACGGTTTTTGAACCTGTAGCTTCACGCGAGGAGAATCGAATGTTGCGTCGCAAGATGATGCTCGGACTGGTGTGCGGAGCGCTCGGCGCGTTCGGCTGTGGTGGAACGACGGACACGGACGGCGGCGCCGACGGCGGTGGTGACACCATCCAGACCGGCGGAATGACGTACGACTACGTCGTGAACGCTTTGACCATCGACGACAGCGACGCCGTCGAGATGGCGCACACGGGGTTCAACCTCGACAACCTGTTCTCGGGTCCAACGGACGCCGACGGCTGCAACCACGAAGACTTCTTCTCGCTGCACGATCGCGACCAGCACCGACCCTCGGGCTGCGCGATGGGCGGAGCCGGCTGCGTGGGCGGTGTCGACAACCAGCTCCCGACCGTCATCAATTCCGTGCAGGCCGCCGTGATGAACATGGACCTGCGAATGTTGCTCGGGAACCAGATCCGTTCGGGCTCGGTTTCCATCCTCATCCGCGTGGCGGACGTGAACGACCTCGCAAACGACCCGTCGGTCAACGTTCGCATCTGGCAGGGCTTTCCGCAGTTCGCGGATTGCAGCACGGCCTTCTCGGGCAGCGCCGAGTTCTCGGTGTCGAGCGCGTCGCTACGCACGGGTGGAACGAACATCGACACGGACGCGTCGTTCAACTTCCCCGGTTCGATTGTGAACGGGCGGTTGATCGTGACGACGGGTACCGGAATGTTCCGCCTGCCGCTTCCTGAGATCATGGGTGCGACGATCAACCTAGATCTGAATGCGGCACAAGTTCGCATGACCCTGTCGGCGGACGGCATGCGCGGGACCAACGGCGACATGGGCGGCTGGGTGGCTGGCAACGCGCTCGTCGAAGCCGTCACGCGGCTCGCTCCGGATTTCCGTAGCGCGGTGGAAGCGATTCTCTCGGGCGTCGTCGACGTTCGGCTGATGGGCATGACGCAGTGTGTGGATCGCACCGGCATGACGCCGCAGTTCGGCGGCATCTCGATGGGTCTCGGGCTGACGACGGTTCGCGCGGTGATCCGGCCGATGGCTGCAACGGCGCGTTCGATGGGAACGTGCGGATTCAGCTCCGGCAGCGACGGCGGCCGCGGCTAAGCGCGCCGGGGCTTGAGAGCCCCGGCAACATTCCGAAGGTCCTCCGGACCCACGTTTGCACCGTTGCGCCGAGCGGTTCCGCGGCAGCAATTCACCCTCTCCACCAGCCTCAGACGCTTGCCCCTCTGGCCTTCGGTCAGCGCATCGCACCTTCCTCACGTTGCCGGGGCATTCATGCCCCGGTGACGTTTGTGAAACTGGCGCCTCCTTGTGGTACACCCCGGTGCCCATCGTGAGCGCGTCGCCCACTCCCGCGATCAGCCTCGTCATCCCGGTGTTCAACGAGGAAGAGTCGGTTCAGCGGTTGATTGCCGCGCTGGACAAGGCAGTCGTACCGTTGCCGCAACCGGTGGAAGTGGTGATGGTCGACGATGGCAGTCGCGATCGGTCCCTCGAGCTGCTCAAAGACGCCGCGATCACGCGACCGTGGATCCGAATCGTCGCGTTTCGGCGGAACTTCGGCCAGACGGCCGCCATGGCGGCTGGCATCGATCATTCGCGTGCACCCATCATCGTGCCGCTCGACGCCGACCTGCAGAACGACCCCAACGACATTCCAGCGATGCTCACCAAGCTCGCCGAGGGCTACGACGTGGTCTCGGGCTGGCGCAAACAGCGCAAGGACAAAGCCGTGACGCGCAGGTTGCCGAGCATGATGGCCAACTGGCTGATCGGCCGAGTCACGGGCGTGCGCATCCACGACTACGGATGCACGCTCAAAGCGTACCGGCGCGAAGTACTGGAGCCGTACGGACTCTACGGCGAGATGCACCGCTTCATCCCGATCTACGCGAGTTGGGCGGGCGCGCGCGTGACGGAAATGGTCGTGACGCACCACCCTCGGTTGGCCGGCAAGAGCAAGTACGGCTTGGGCCGGGTCTACAAGGTCGCGCTGGATCTGCTCACCGTGAGCTTTCTGGGCGGCTACAGCACCAAACCGATCTACTTCTTCGGCAAGCCTGCGCTCGTGCTCGGGTGCGGAGGCGTGCTCGCGGCCGGCACGTTCGTCGCGCAGTTCGTCAAAGAGCATGTGTTCAACAGTCCGGGGATCTGGCTTCAACCGACGACGTTGCTGCTGATGGCGGTGTTTCTCTTCTCGCTCGGCGTGCAGTTGCTGCTGATGGGACTGCTCGGCGAAATTCTCGTGCGCACGTACTACGAGTCGCAGAAGAAGAAGACGTACCTGGTTCGCGAGACCGTGAACTTCGACCGTGCGCTCGAGATGGATACGACGGCACCGGTTGGAGTCGTTCACACGGCCGTGGTCGACGCAGGCAATCCGTTCGGCGAAACCACCGTCGAAACCGCTGCGCCCAGTGCGATCGCGGCGCATTTGCCCTCGACGACGGCCACGCAGGACTGACGCGAATGTGCGGCATTGCCGGGATCGCGCACGCGGCCGCTGCGCCGATCGACGTCGAAGCGCTCCACGCGATGACCGACCGCTTGGAGCATCGCGGGCCGGACGGACGCGGGGTATTCGTCGAACCGGGAATCGGGTTTGGCCACCGCCGGCTCTCGATCCTCGATCTCAGCGACGCCGCAGCGCAGCCGATGCGCACTGCGAACGGTCGACACGTTCTGACGTTCAACGGGCAGATCTACAATTTTCGCGCGCTTCGGGATGCCCTCGAGCGCGACGGCGAGTCGTTCACGTCGACCGGCGATACGCAGGTGCTTCTGTTTGCGTTGCGACGCTGGGGCGCCGACGCACTGACACGCGTTCAGGGAATGTTTGCCTTCGCGTACTGGGATGCTGCAGCACGCACGATCCTCCTCGCGCGCGATCGCTTCGGAAAGAAACCGCTCTACTTCGCACCGTTCGGTCCCGACGGGCGCGAGGGCTTCGCATTCGCATCCGAGTTGCGCTCGCTGCTTGCGCACCCGCGCGTGCGCCGCGACCGGGCGATCGACCCGGCCGCCCTCGGTCAGTACCTTCTGCACGAATACGTGCCGGCGCCGCGGTCGATCCTCGCGAACGTGCGGAAGGTACTGCCGGGCCAATACATCGAATGGCGCGACGGCGGGCCGATCCGCACGGGTTCGTACTACGCGCCGCGCTTCGGCAACCGCGTGCGCGCGCCCGTGAAGGAACTCGCGGACGAACTCACGCGACGCGTGTCACTCGCGACGACCGATCGTCTCGTGGCAGACGTGCCGGTCGGCGTGTTCCTTTCGGGCGGCTTGGACAGCTCGTTCGTCGCTGCGTGCGCCGTGCAAAGTCATCCGCGTGTGCAGACGTTTTCCGTTGGATTCGAGGATCCGTCATTCGACGAGTCCGTGCACGCGCGAGCCGTCGCGCGACATCTGGGCACGACGCACATCGAGGAACGCCTGTCCGCTACCGCGATGCTCGACCTCGTGCCCTCCACGCTGGACTGGATCGACGAGCCGCACGCGGATTCCTCGCTGCTGCCGACCACGCTCGTTGCGCAGCTCGCACGACGACACGTGAAAGTCGCGCTCGGCGGCGATGGCGGCGACGAAACGCTTGCGGGCTATCCGACGTTCATCGCCGACAAGTTCGGCAAGCTCGTGCCCGCGCTCCGCCCAAGCTCCGAGCACGCCGTTCAAGCCCTCGCAGCGCTCGCGCCCGTTGGCGAAGGGAACTTCTCGTTTGGCTTCAAGGCGCGGCAGTTTGCGAAGGGCCTGGGATACATCGGCGCGCGTAGGCACGCGGCGTGGCTGGCCGCTCTCGGGCCGGAGGACATCGATCGAGTGTGCACGGACGCCGTCCGCCGCGAAGCGAGCGACCATGCGTTCGACGCAGTGGACGTTGCGTCCGCAGACACGGCAAGCCGGTTCGATGCGGCGACGGCGTTCTATCTTCGCTGCTATCTGGGCGAAGGCGTGCTGACAAAAGTCGACCGGGCGACCATGCGCGTGTCACTCGAAGCGCGCGCTCCGTTGCTCGACACGCGCGTCGTGGAGTTTTGTCTCTCTCTGGATCCGTCGATGCGCCTGCGCGGCACGACGACGAAGTGGCTCATGCGCCAGGCGCTCGCACCGCTCGTTCCCGCGTCGATTCTCGATCGGCCGAAAAAGGGGTTTGGCGCGCCGGTGGGGGCGTGGCTGCGCGGCCCGTTGCTTCCCTTGTTGCGCGAGACGCTCTCCGCCGAGCGCGTTCGTGCGTCCGGTTGGTTCGACCCCGCGGTGGTTGCCTCGTGGGTCGATCAGCACGCACGGCGCACGCACGATCATCGCAAGTCCCTGTGGGCGCTTCTCGTGTTGGAACACTGGAGGCAGCGATGGCTCGCGTGACGCGCGGCGAGTGGATCGCGCTCTGGGCGGCGACGCTGGGCCTGATCGCCGGTTGGCGCATCTTTCAATGGGGTCTGAACACGGGGGATCCGCGGTACGCCGCGGTCCGCAGCATTCGGAGCGAAGCCGATGCGCGACGGGACGTTCTGGTGTTCACGGACGAAGCGATCCACCTAATGACCGCGGCGCGTCCCATGATGTCGCTCCACGGCATTCCCGCCATGGACGATCTCACGGGCTTCCGGCGGTTGTACGCCGTCGGTCACGACGCCAACGCGCTCGCGCCGTTCCTCGCGCGGCTTGGAACGCCCACGCGGAGGTTCTCGGAGAATGCAGTCGGTTGGGACCTGGCAGGTCTGTCGCGAATCGTCTTCGACCTCGGGCGCGACTTTCTGAGCGAGCACGTCCGCGTCGAGCGCGTCGGCGGCGTCCATGCGGGCCCGTGTCCGCGGGCGACGGGATTCATGCAGTGTCGCGGCGAACCGTGGAATCACCTGCGCGTGGAGCCGCACCCGATGGGCGGAATGCAAGTGCCCTGCGTGTTTGCACATCCCCAGGCCGATGGCCGTCTGGTGATCGAATTGGATCACGTCCCTGCAGCGCGCTGGATGGTCGGCGTCGTCGGAATGGACGATCGCGCGTATTTCGCGGCCGGCGCTCCCGTCGAGAATCGAATTCGATTCGAACCCGATCGCGGCGCTGCCGTCGAACGCACCGTCGTCGCACCCAATCGCATCGGCGCGACGCCGTTTCGCATCGAACTCGGCGGTCGCGCAGGCCGCGTGCGATTCACGATCACCACGCGCAACGCCGGCGCGCGACAATACTGCTTCGCCGCGCGGGGGACGGAATAGTCGCGTCTACTCCGCGCCGGCGCCGTTGCGGGGCTGGATCGAGAACGGATAGAGCAGCGGCACGGTCGGGCGACGAAACGCTGGGAAGTGAGCACGGCGAACGACGCCGGTCATGCAACCCGTCGCCGCGGCGTTGAACGGCCCGCTGACACTGGCGCTCTGCACCGTGCCATCGCTTGCGACAGTCATCGCCACCGTCGCCATACCTGTTTGTCCCTGCGCGCACGCCCGAATTGCGGACGACAACGGGGCCATCGACGCGGTGACTTGACTGCGCGACGGCCGATCCGGGATCTCCGTCGGTGCCGCCGTCGCCGCTGCGCCGCTGCCGGACGCACCGCTCGAACCCCCGCCGGAGCCCGCGGCCGGAGCCGATCCGCCCGTGCGCGTCGCCCCCGTCGTCGCGGGAGGCGTGGTCCGACCGACGGCGCGCGCCATCAAGTCATCGATCGAAGATCCGGCCGCAGGCGCTCCACCGGCAGGACGCGAAGTCCCACCGGCGGATGCTGCGGGTGCAGACGTAGCGGTCGCGGGCGAAGGCGTCGTTGCGGGAGTCGGCCGCGCCGCGGCGACCGGAGCAGGCGTGGGCGTCGCAGGCGCGGACGGCGCAGCGCTCGCGCGGGATCCGCTCGAGTGCGAAGTCCGCGTGGCGTGCGGCGCGCTGACCGGGGCGATCTGCGGTGCGGCCGGCGCGTGAGAGTTCGCAGCAACGGCGGGCGCCGCTGCGCCCGGGGCTGCAACGGCGGGAACAACTGCTGCAGGCGGATTCGCAGCGGTTCCCGTGGGAGCAGCAGCCTCGACGGTTCCGGGGGGGGGGGTTGCAGTTGTCGCACCCGCGGCGGGTGCAGCCGCCGCGGTGGCGGCCGCGGGGTCGGGCGACCCGGGCGCGGCAGCGGCCGGGGGGGGCGCTGAAGGCGACGGCGTCGCCGCGGTTGACGGAGCAGCGGCAGCAGGCGCAGGCCCGGTTGATTCCGGGTTCGACGCGGGCGCCGGATCGTTGGACGCCTGGTCGTGCGACGGACCCATGGGCGAAGACGAGCGCTGGTTCTGCATGAAGAAGAACACGCCGCCACCCGCAGCCGCCGCCGCGAGAACGACCCACACGATCACGCCTGCGCCGCCTTTGCGTTCGGCCGGCTCGGATTTCGCCGCTCGGACCGGCGTCGCGCTGGCGTTCGCCGGCGGAACGGCGCCCGCGGCAGACCGCGCCTTGTCCCCGGACTTCGCGTCCGACGATTTCGCTACCTCGCGCGCGAGAAGCGCGGTGTCGTGATCGGGCGCCGTCTCCTCGCGCGTCGGTGCAAGATCGTTTGCCTTGGGTGGCAACGACTGCTTGAGCGCAAGCGCAGCCAACTTCTGGATGTCGACGATGCCCGAGCTTTCGTCCATCGCGTCATCGGAAATCGATGGACCGGTGGGCATCGATGGTCGCGACGGTGACGCAAGGCTCGTCGTCGGCGAACTGCTGGTCTTGGTCAACGCAGCGAGTCCTTCGAGATCGTCGTCTGCATCCCTGTCGTCACGCGGCTGGGACATGGGCTTCTGCTCCGGTTGTTTCGTCAAAGACTCGTCCTCGCTCAATGGAGGACTCTCGAGTGGATTCCATGAAATTGGTTGTAGCGTCCCGCGGACCTTGGCCACTTTTTCCCACGGCGCTTCGCCGAGCCGACGCTCGATCCCAGAAGCCGTCTTCTCCCAGTCCGCCGCCGTCCGCCGGGGTTGGGGCCAATTCTGCAACGCATCTTCGATTACGTATAGACCCCGCGCAAACGCGTGCGCTTGGGGATTGTTTTCCAGCGCGGCCACCACTTCGGGATCCGCCGACGCGTCTTCGGGCAGGTCGAGCGACGCGGCGATCTTGCGTTTCAGATCATCGTCCACGTTCGCCTCCACTGTCGCCGCCGGACGCACGCTCGAGCTGATCGATCAGATCGTCGGGAATCGCCTCGCGAAGCCGACGCCGAGCCTCGTGGACTCGCCACGCGACGGTCCCTTCGCTGCAGCCGAGAACCTGTGCAATGTTCCCGTACGGAATCTGCTCTACGCACGCGAGCAGCAGGGTTGTTCGAAGTGACTCGCTCAACCCGTCCACGGCCCGCGCGAGCACTCGATAGGACTCGGCGCGCTCGGCTTCGGCAAGGGGATCGCTGCCGGGGCCTTTCGCGGCGGGCTCCGGGATGCGTGGATCGTTGATGTCCGCGGTGACGCGCTTGCGCTGACGCCGGAGATTCAGCGAGACATTGACGCAGATTCGGTAGAGCCACGTGAAGAGGTCCGCGCGACCGTCGAAGCTCGCAATCGCGCGGTAGGCTCGAAGAAATGTCTCTTGCACGATGTCATCGGCATCGCCGCCGTTGCCCGACATGTGCAGCGCGAGTCGGTGGATCCGCGGAAGATGCTGGCGGACGAGTCGACCGAACGCCGCGCGGTCGCCGGCGCGCGCTTGTTCGAGTGAGTTCCGGTCGTCCGCGGTCGTCATGGCATGCGATGGAGAGACTCGGACGAACTCGAACGCACTACGTGCTGGGGACACAGCGCCGAAGTCGAAAAATTCGCCGGGGCCGAAAGAAGCGAACGCCATCCCGCGCAAGCCGGCACGCGCCGAGAAATCACCGTGGACGGGACCATAATCCATCGCGCCCAGTTGAACAACTAACGCGCGCGCAGCCTTGGCGTCTGAAACAACGTTTTCAACGCACCGCGGCGCGTGCTCTGTTGACCTCGACCTTGCCTCTCCCTACCGTGGGCCCGTCATGGCGACCGACCGTCCCCCACCCGCCCGAGAGCCGCTGCCGAGCCTGCCGCCCGGGGCCGAGCGGCGCGGCGAACTGCGCGCGGCCATTGAACTCAAGGTCGAGTACCGCCGACTGAACAGCTTCTTCGCGGACTACACCCGAAACATCTCCAAGGGCGGGACGTTCATCGGCACCGACAAGCCGCTCCGGGTCGGCACGGAATTCGTTTTCCAGATCACGGTTCCCGGCGCAACGACGCCACGCGTGTTCGAGCTGAAGGGACGCGTCGCTTGGACTGCGCACCCGGATCCGACGATACCGCAACGACCGTCGGGCATGGGCATTCGCTTCTTGTTCGATGACGACGCCGACCGAGGCCGGATTCAGAAAGACGTCGAAGACCTCATGATCGAGACGTTCGGCGAAGAACTCGCACGCCGTCTGCTCGCAGAGAGCGAAACCGAATCTGCATGAGCGCCGTGTGGCAGGCCGCGCGCTGGATCGTGTCCATCGCCTGGGAGCTTCCTCAGTCCGCGCTCGGCCTCGCGAATCTTTGCGTGCAGCACGCGACGGGAAACGTCGCGCACGTCGAGGTCGATCGAGGACGCTGCGTCGTCGAGCTGAAGCGCAACGGCGCGGTGTCCCTGGGCCACTTTGTGTTCTGGACCCGAAACACGAATCGCTTCGTGCGAATCACGGCGGCAAACCGCGGACACGAGTTCGGGCACGCACGGCAGTCGCGCTTGCTCGGGCCGTTGTATCTCATCGTCGTTGGCGTTCCGTCGTCGATGCGTGCCGCCATCGCCCTAGTGCACGGGCTGCGCACGGGCTCACCCTGGGAGGGATACTTTCGGGGCTTCCCGGAAGACTGGGCCGATCGTCTCGGCGGTGTCGATTCGACTCGATGACCCCCGCGCAACCCCCTCGCCCCGGTGCGCGATCGGCACTACAACTCGGCCAAGCCGTGCTGAGCGCACCGCGCATGCGAGGAACGCCATGGGAAGTGACTCGATCGCCGACATCGACGAGATCCAGCGACTCCGAAAGGAGCGCAACGCAATCATCCTCGCGCATTACTACGTGGACGGCGACGTGCAGGACCTCGCGGATCACGTCGGGGACTCGTTGCAACTGGCGCAAGCGGCGCAGAAGACCACTGCGGACGTCATCGTGTTCGCAGGGGTTCACTTCATGGCGGAGACCGCGAAGATCCTCAATCCGAGTCGAAAAGTGATCCTGCCCGACCTTGCGGCAAGTTGCTCGCTCGCCGACGGCTGTCCGCCGGAGCAGTTCGCGAAATTCGTCGCACGGCACCCGGACCACTACGTGATTTCGTACATCAATTGTTCCGCGGGAGTGAAGGCGGTCTCGGACTGCATCGTGACGAGTTCCAACGCCGAGAAGATCGTGCGATCCGTTCCGGTCGAACGGCCGATCCTCTTCGCGCCCGACCGCAATCTCGGACGCTACCTCGAGAAGAAGACAGGCCGCTCGATGACGTTGTGGCGGGGCGCGTGCATCGTCCACGAGACGTTCTCCGAGCGAAAGCTCATCGGGTTGAAGCTTCGACATCCCGACGCGGAGGTCATCGCGCATCCGGAGTGCGAAGAGCCGGTGCTGGCCATGGCGACGTTCATCGGCAGCACGAGCGCGCTTCTGAAGTACTCGATGACCTCCCCGACCAAGACGTTCATCGTCGCGACGGAAACGGGTATCTTGCACCAGATGGCGAAGGCGTCACCCACCAAGACGTTCATTCCGGCGCCGCCGGAAGGCAGCTGCAGTTGCAACGATTGCCCCTACATGAAGACCAACACACTTTCGTCCGTACGCCGCGCGCTCGAGCGCCTCGGGCCGGAGATCGAAGTGGATCGCGACGTCGCGCTGCGGGCGAAGCGCTCGGTCGACCGGATGCTGGAATTGAGCTGACGCCGTCAACGGTCGACGCGCAGAAGGCCGTACACGCGGGATCGCACGTCGCGGACCTCGGGGGCGTCGAGGGATCGGGGACGTTCGAGCGCGATCGGCAGGATCTCGAGAATCCGCGCGGGCCGTGGGGACAGGACGCACACGCGATCCGCCAGCTCGCACGCTTCGTCCACGTCGTGTGTCACCAGCACGCAGGTGGTTCTCGTCGCGATCCAGATCCGCAGGATCTCGCGCCGCATCTGCAACCGCGTGATCGCGTCGAGCGCGCCGAACGGCTCGTCGAGTAGCAACACCGCCGGGTCGACGGCGAGCGCCCGCGCGAACTCCAGTCGCTGCTTCATTCCACCGGAGAGCTCATAGGGATATGCGTCCTCGAATCCCTGCAGCCCGACGAGTGCAACGTGTTCTTGCACACGCCGCGCGATCTCCGAGGGGGCGAGGTCGCGCAGACCGAACGCGATGTTCTCGACGACGGTAAACCACGGGAACACGCTCGGCTCCTGCGCGACGTAGACGTGCCGGCGCGACGGTTCCGTGACCGGTACGCCGTTGATCTGAACCTCGCCTGCGTCGAGGCGCTCGAAGCCCGCAGCCGCGTGAAGCAACGTCGACTTGCCGCAGCCCGACGCGCCGACGATCGCCACGAACTCCCCTGCTGCGACGTCGAGGTCGATGCCATCGAGCACGGGAGTTCCCGTATCGGGATCGCCGAATCGTTTGCGGGCACCGCGGATCGAGACCGCGCTCATCGCGCGCCATCCCGCGCGGAGCGATACACGAACGCGCGCCGCTCGAGCGCACGCAGAAGCCCGTCGAGCATGTAGCCGATGGCGCCGATCACGACCATCGCCGCGACGACGAGGTCGAAGCGCAGATTGTTGCGCGCGTCGTTGATCTGATAGCCGAGCCCAGACGTCACACCCAGCATCTCGGCAGCCACGACGACCACCCATCCGACACCAAGCGCAACCCGAAGGCCCGTAAAGATCTGCGGCAGCGACGCCGGCAAGATCACGGTGCGGGCCAAGGCAATGCTATGCACTCCAAAGTTCTCGGCCGCGCGCAGGTAGCGCCGGTCGATCGTGCGCACGGCGGCCGCGGCGGCGACGACGATCGGGAAAAACGACGATAGAAAGATCAGGAACACCGCGGCAGAGTCACCGCTGCCCAGCCAGAGTGTCGCGATCGGGAGCCAGGCGATGGGCGAAATGGGCCGCAGCGCCTGCAAGACCGGGTTGAAGAACGCATGCGCGCGCGCGTGCCAGCCGATCCACAAGCCGAGCGGAACGCCCGCGAGCGTGCCGAGCGTGAAACCCACGGCGACGCGAAACACGGACGCGACGACGTTGCGAACGAGCGCACCGGAGCGCGCGACGTCGAGGAGGCCCCGCAACGTGGCCGCGGGCCCTGGCACACCACTCGGCGGCGCGTGCCGCGTCGCGACCGCCCAGGCGGCGACGAACAACGAAACGCCCGCGAGGGACCACGCAACGCGACCGATGCGGCTCACGGGCCGCCCCGACCGACGTCGTGTTCGGCTGCGTGTTCCGCAGCGTGGATCGCGAACCGCGTGTCGACGTAGTCGTCGAAGCCGAACGGGTCGCTCGGCGTGGACGGACGAAAGAAATGCAGGCGTTCGGCATACCGCTGGATCTCTTCGAAGTCGGCACGCAACGGCTCGAGTTGAACGTACCGCACGCGATCGGCCGGGCGAGAGAGCACGTGTCGAAGCAGCGCGGGGTCCTGTCCGTAGTACTCCGCGCGCGCAGCGATCAGTGCGGCCTGCATCCGGTGTGTCCGTGGCCAGCCGGCGGGCAGCACGACGGTGTCGGTATCGACCCGCGAACCGGCCGCGGTCGACGCAACGACGCCGGCCGCCAGTTCTTCACCCGGTGCGTCGAGCCAGCGACCCGACGCCGCGATGCCGTCCACCAGCTCCTGCACAATCGCCGGATTCGAACGAATCAAGTTTTCATTTACGACCAGAACGCAGGAGATGAAGTTCGGCCATACGTCGCGCGTGAAGTACAATACCCGTCCGAAACCGTCGACCTCGGCACGTGCACCGAACGGCTCGCCCGTGATGTACGCATCGAGCTGTCCCGTCCGGAGCGCGGCGGGCATCTCGGGCGGCGGAAAGTCCAGCAGCGTGACGTCGGCGTCGGTCATGCCGTACTGATCCATCAGTCGCTGGATCAAGATGCGCTGGTTCGAGTATCGGTGGGGCACGCCGATTCGCCGCCCGCGAAGGTCCGCGAACGAGTGAATCGGATCGTCTCGGCGTACGAGCACCGTCGTGCCGTCTCGGTGGCCGAGGTACACGATTCGGATCGGCACGCCACGGCGACGCATCGTCATCGCGAGCGGTGCGAGCACGAATGCCGCCTGAAGATCGCCGGCCTGGAACGCCTCGGTGACGGCCGGCCAGCTCGTGAACCTCCGCGAATCGAACACCGATCCGCGCGCCGAGTGTCGGGTCACCCAACTGGTGACCGGGCACGTGAGGTGTCAAGTGACGGGCAGGTGACCGACGACGAGGCGATTTCGCGCGGTGCGTTCCCGCAAGACGTGCCGCCACCCGCCGCGATTGAGCTGGACGTGCAGCGCCGAGACCACCGCGAGCAACGCCGACCACGCGAGGACGACTGAAACAGCACGAATCCGACGACTGGATCGCGGCGCACGCGCGTCGCTGTTCGAACCCACCGTCATCGAGGCAGACACCCGCGGCCGGGCTGCAGTCCACCGCTCGTAGGACGCAGCCAGTTGATGTCCAGACACATCGCCGCCGCAGGAGGACAGTCCGAAGCGACGGTACACGGTGCCGTGCACGCGCCCATTCCCATCGTCCCGGAGCCCGGGACGCACAGAAGTGACTGGCACTCCGATCCGTTCATGCAGTTCGCGCCGGGCAGCAACGTCCCCGACGAGCGCCCGCACACGAAGTCCATTCGATCGGTCACGTAGTTGAGCGTGGGCAGGCACGCCTCGGGCGCGGTGCAGTCGCCATTGCGCAGGCAGCCGCGGCGACAGACTCCGAGCGCCACCGTGCTGGACGTTCCCATCGGCGACACCGTGTAGTTCAACTGTGTACAGATGTAGCCGGCGGCCGAGCGCGAGCACTCGGTGTCGCCCGTTGCGCCGAGCGGGCACGGAACGGTGCAGGCACTGTTGCGGCAAACGCCACCCGCGCAATCGGTCCCGACGGTGCACGCAGCGCCGATGGCGCCGGCACCCGGCGTTCCGCAGCGGAAGCAGCCATGCGTGTCGCATGTTTGGGGGCCGATGCAGGCTTGTCCCGCGGGGCAATCCGCCGGGCGCGAACATTCGCCAGCGACGCGAGTGAACGCGCGGCACGTGCCCGAAAAGCAGTCCGCGCCCGGGAGGCAGAACGTTCGTCCGCAGCAGGCCTCGCCGCCGTGGCCGCACGGGGGTGCCGCGTCGCCGACGACGTCCGTCCCGCCCGCTTCGCCGCCCTCGGACGGTGCGACGTCGCCGGGTCCGACGCCGTCCATGCCCGCGCCATCACCCGACGGGATCACGTCCAATCCGCCCGCACCGTCGCCCGTCGAGATCACGTCGATCTGGCTCACGCCGTCGACGGTCGACACGACGTCCGATGGCGCGCCGTCCGAGCGGCCCCCGTCGCCCGCGGACCCGCCGTCGGCCGTCACGCAACGAGCATTGTTGAATCCGCCGACGCAGACCTCGCCGATTCCGCACGGCGGATTGCAGGCGGACACGCACGCGCGATTCACGCACGTGTATCCCTCGCGGCACGCGGGATCGCACGTGTTGTTCGTGGTCGTGCACGCCGAAGCCAGGCACGCGAGGCACACGAGAACGCTCGAGAGTCGAAGCATCATGGCGCGCATTGTCGCACGAGCCGCGCTCGAGGGCGACGTCGTCTAGCTCTTCGAGCCCAGCTTGCGCCGGGCGAGCTGCTGCAGCGCCCGATGGTTGGGAATGGCTTCGAGATACGTTCGACGTCGGCCGGCGTCTCGGATCTTCGCCGCCTTGCGCTGCAACCGCTCCCGAGCGTGATAGAGCGCGGTTTCCGCCTCGTTGGATCGGCCCGCAGCGTCGAGCGCGAGGACGTGGACCGTTCGAATGTATTCTTCATATTCCTCGACGGAACCGAGCGCCCGCAGCGTCTCCTCGGCACGCTCGCTCGCAATGATCGCCCGGTCGATGTGTCCCACGAGCAGCTCCGCGCGCGCGAGAACGGCGTCCAGAATGCATCGCAACGGCGCGAACGGCGCGGTCTCGGGGAGCGTCCGGCTCGCCGCTTCGATCACCGCCCGCGCGTCCTCGGCGCGGCCGCGATCGAGCGTGTGCATGCATCGATGGACGAACGAGCTGAGGCGCAGGCGGGTCGCTCCCGTCTGACGACCGAGTTCCATCCCGCGCTCCTGCGACGCGATCGCCCCGGCGAGATCGCCCTGCACAGCGAGCACATCTCCGAGCGCGTGGACCGCGTGTCCCTCGACGCCCGGCAACCGCAGCGCACGCGCCTCGGCGATGGCGCTCTCGAGTCGTTCGCGCGCCTCCTCGATCGCACCGACACGCAGCAGCGCGCGGCCAAGGGTCGTGAGCGCTTCGGCGCCGCGGGCACGGTGACCGGCCGTCGTGCATGCCTCGAGCGCGATGTACGCCGCATCGAGCGCGCGTCCGTGATCTCCGATGCACGCATACGCCGACGATCGCGCCCGCAACGCGAGAAGTCGTTGGTACTCGAACCCGCTGCCAGCTTGCTCCAGAAACGACAGCGCCTCGTCCAGGAGTGCGCCGGCCTCGTGGCCGCGACCCATCGCCAGGTCCACGCGAGCAAGCTCCAGCAGCGCTTGAACCCTCGGCGCAACGAGCGTCGCGTGACTCTCTTCGAGAACGCTCCGCAAGATCTCTTCGGCCTCGTCGAGGGACCCAAGCAGCCCGAGGGCCTGCGCGACTCGCGACCGCGCCTCGATCTCCATCGAGGGATCACCGCGGGTCATCGACTCGGCGCTGCGCGCGTCGGCCAACATCTCCGCGGATCGTCCGAGGGCTCGCCGCGCCTCGGCGCGCAAGAGAAGCATTTCGATCGCAACCTCGCGCGGTGGGCTGCAGTCGAGTGCACGCGTCGCGTAGGTATCTGCACTCTCGTAGGCACTCTCTGCGAGTGCGTTCGCCGCCGCTCGTGCAAAGTGTTTCGCCGCGTCCTCGAGGCGCCTTCCGAGCTGATAGTGGTGCCCGATCACGGCCGGGTCGCTCTCGCCCATGCGCTCGAGCCACTGCGCCGCACGCCCGTGGAGTTCCGACGCCTCGCTCGCGATCAGCATTGCGTACGCGGCGTCGCGAACGAGTCCGTGCGCAAACGCGTATTCCCGGGTGCTCGCGAAGCGGGACGCATGCCTCTCGACGACGATCTCGGCGCGAACCAGTTCGGCGACGGTGGCCGCGACCTGCGTCTGAGGCCGCATCGCCGCGACGCCCTCGAGCCAAAACGTCGCCCCGAGCACGCTTGCGAGTTGCGCCAGGCGTCGAGCGTCGTCCCCCAGCGCGTCGAGTCGAACTTGCATCGCGCTCTGCACGGCGACGGGTAGCTCTTGGACACCGTCGGCGCGTGCGCGAATCAGCGCTTCGAGAAACAGCGGATTGCCGCCAGCGCGCGTCACGATCGCGCGTCGTTCGACTTCGTCGACCTCGAGCACCGTCGAGACGATCTGTTCGCTCACGCGTTGGGACAATGGCGAGAGCTTCAATTCGGTCCGCGCCGTGCCGTGCCAGAGCACGGGATGCCGGTCGAAGATCTCCGGTCGCGCGAACGCGAGAAACGTGATGGGCGCGCTGCGCAGTTCCTCGAAGAGCCACGCGAGCAAGTCGATCGTCGCGCCGTCGCACCATTGCAGGTCGTCGAGCGTGACCAGAAGCGGCGCATCCGTTGCCATCCGACGCATCACGGCCGCGATGGATTCGCGGACGCGTTGTCGCATCAGAAAGGGATCCTGGCGTGCGGCGCGCATGGCGGTCGATGCATCGCCGATGGACGGCACGCGCAAGAGTTCCCCGAGAAAGCTCGCGTGCAGTTCGGGAGGCGTGACGTGTGCCGCGACGAATCGGTGAAGCGCGTTCCGTGCGTCTTCAGGGGCCGCGCCGTCCTCGATGCCCGCGGCCTCGCGCAGGCCCTTCGTAAAGAGTCCGTGCGCGACGTCGGCCAGCATCGGCTCGCCGCCGAACGAGAGTGACCTCGGTGGTGCGGGCGTATTCGCAAGCCGGGCGCCGATCTCGTAACGCAATCGGCTCTTGCCGAGACCCGCTTCTCCGATCACCAATGCAAGACGGAGCGCTTGGTCGTCGACGCATTCCAGGTACACGCCTTCGAGCAATCGAAGCTCTTTCTCACGACCGAGCACCGGCACGGACCGGCCGAGCAGCGGCGGGGGCGCGCCCGGCGGACGCATCGAACCCGCCGCCCGCTCGCGCACAAGCCGGTAGACGCCCGCCGCGATCAGCTCGAACACGAATTGCCCGTCGAGCCGCGCGACCGCGTCGTGCGGAACACGAACCTCGCCGCGCACGGCTTCGTCGAGCAACAGCGCGCCGCGCTCGATCAGTTGGCCGGCGAGCAGACCGCCGACACGAACCTCGGCCCAGCCGGTCACGAGGGCCACGGATGCACCCGCGGCCTGCGCGTCGCGAGCGGCCCGCGCGGCCGCCACGAGTTCATCGCCTCGGGCGCGCACCAAACCGAATCCGCCCAACCACGCGCCTCGCAGGGGCTCGGCACGCCCACCGTAGCGCTCGATGGCGGCGCGCGTCGCTCGCTCGGGCTCGCCCGACTCCACCCGGGCGAACAGCAGCGCCACGAGGCGGCGCTCGCCGTGCAGCTGCTGTTGTTGTGTGCTCTGCAGATCGCTCGACGATCGACGCGCGGCGGGCGGGCCGCTCAGCGCCGGCGAGTCGTGAGCGGTCGTCAGCGTGGCGTCCAGACGATCCGCGAGCTCCTGCGCCGTCTGGACGCGCCGATCGCGCGACTTTTCCAGCAATTGTTCGATCAGCGCCTCGAGGTCGGGCGGCAGATCGTTTCGAAGCGTCCGCAGCACCGGAACTGGCTCGAGAAGCACGCGGCCGAGCACGGCGATGGCGTTCGTCGTGCCAAACGGCGGCTCGCCGAGGACCAATTCGTAGAGCACGACGCCGAGCGCCCACATGTCCACTCGTCCGTCGATCGCGTCGCCGCGGACTTGCTCGGGCGCCATGTACGACGGCGACCCAAGGATGGTTCCGGTCTGCGTCAGAACCGTCACGTCGAGTCCGTGTGCGATTCCGAGATCGACGATCTTCGCAACTCGACTCCCGTCGGCGCGCTTGGCGACGAACACGTTGGTGGGTTTCAGATCGCGGTGGATGATCCCGACGGCGTGAAGCGCCTGGGCCCCGCGCGCCGCGTCGCGTACGAAACCGACGGCGTCGGACAGCGTCGCACCGTCGCTCGTTCGCCAGCTGTTCAGGTCTTCGCCGCTGAGCCACTCGGTCGCGATCCAAGGGCGCGCGTTGTCGTCGCGTCCGTGTGCGATGTAGCGAACGACGTGCTCGCTCCGCACGCGCGCGAGCAGGGACGCCTCGCGGAGAAACCGTGTGATGGCTGCGCCGTCGGACAAGTGCGCGTGCAGCCGCTTGATGGCCGCGGACTCGCCGGTGTCCCGGTCGAGCGCCCGCCAGACCTCGCCAAACGCACCGCTCCCGACGCGCTCGATCAAGTCGAAGCGCTCGTCGATTGCGGGTACGGGCTCGACGGTCACGTTTCGCGCACGATACACCAACCTGCCAGCGAGACGTGTTAGCGCCCCGTGGCCGTCGCCGTCGCACGGTCCGGGTTGGGAATGACCTCGCGGCCGATGACCCACGCCTCGCCTCCCGCAGCCGCGCCGGCTTCCAACGCAGCGAGCACCGCGGGCAGCGCGCCGGTGAGAATCACGTATCCCTTGCCGCCGATTCCTCGGGCGAGGTGCATTCCCGCGAGGGCGACGTCGGCGGCCTTCAACGCGGCATCGGCCGCGCGAACGGTGGCGGCGATGGATCCGAGTTCGAGCGCGCCGACTGAATCGATGCGCGCGGTGACGACGGCGTCGCGGGCCATGGCCGCGCGAACGGCGGGGTGCACGTTGGGCAACATCGTGTGGTCGATGCGAGACTCTGCCGCAGCGTCGATGCCGGCGTTGAGCGCCTCGTCCACCTCGGCTTCGCCGCCGGCGATGGCGATCCAGAACTTCCCCGGCGTCGTGGGCTCCGCCCGCAGCACTTCGATTTCGGCACGCTTGGATGTCGCGTCGAGCACGACGTAGCCGCGTGCGATCGAATGGACTTCTAGAATCGCCAGCGCCGGGCCCAAGAGGATCGTTCCATCGCGTACCACGCCGCGCGCGGGAATGTCACCGCTGAGTCGCGTTCGCACTCGGTGGAGTCGTCGAGCACGAGCCGTCGGAGGCCGGCGCGCAAGCCCCCACCCGCCGCCTATGGCGGCGACCCGGTTTTGCACTTCCACTGGCGACGCCAGTTGACTCTTCGATGCACGGTGCCTATATGCTTAACTGCATGGTGCATCGAAGATCCATTTCCGCGAAACGTTCGGCGCCTCCTGCGGCGAGTCGCAAGCCTGCCGGGGGTCTCCGTGCGTACGACCCGTCGGCGTTTCCGCGGCCGTCGCTGACCGTCGACGTCGTACTTCTCGCGGTCTCCGCCGGCGCGCTGTTCACGGTTCTGTACCGGCGCCGCGAGGAGCCCTTTCGCGGGCGGTGGGCGTTGCCGGGCGGATTCGTGCGCATGGACGAATCGCTGGACGACGCAGCCGAGCGTGTGCTGCGCACGAAGGTCGACGTCGGTGGCGTGTTTCTCGAGCAGTTGTACACGTTCGGTTCGCCCGCGCGTGATCCGCGTACGCGCGTCATCTCCGTCGGGTACGTCGGGCTCGTTCACCGATTGCGTCTCGCGGAGCGCACGGCCGATCGGTCCATCGCGCGGCTCGTCGTTCCGTGGGAGGGCGAGACCGGCGGTCCGGTCCACGCGCTCGACGCTGGCAGCCGACGGCTCACGCTCGCGTTCGACCACCGCGAGATGCTCGGGATGGCCGTCAAGCGGCTTCGGGGCAAGCTGAACTACTCGCCAATCGGCTTTCAACTGCTTCCCGAGCGTTTCACGTTGCTGGAACTGCAGCAGGTCCACGAGACGGTGCTCGCACGCCCGTTGAACAAGGACTCGTTCCGACGCCGGATGCTGGCGTCAGGCCAGCTCGACGCGACCGGAGAGACCCAGGCAGAGGTCGATCACCGACCGGCCGAGCTGTATCGCTTCGCACGGCGATCGGCCGTGTGATTCCCACAGGAGGCGCACCATGGCTGACATCCGAAATCTTCTCTTCGCTCGTCACCTGCGATCCGACGCGAGCGCGCACATTCTGGTATTCCGCGGCGGCAAGACCGTCATGAGCGGCCGCGGCCTCGCATTCTGGTTTGCACCGATGAGCGCGAGCATTGCCGAAGTCCCGGTGGACGACCGCGAGATCGCGCTGTCGGTTCACGCACGGACGGCGGACTTCCAGGACGTGTCGGTGCAGGGCATCGTCACGTGGCGTGTCCTCGACCCTGCGAAAGTCGCCGAGCGGGTGGACTTCTCGATCGACACGTTGCGTGGTCGGCACACGAAAGAACCGCTCGAAAGCATCGCGCTGCAAGTGTCTCAACTCGCGCAGCAGCATGCAGCGACGTATGTCGGGCAAACCGACCTGCGCGTCGTCCTTCGCGAAGGTGCGCAGAACATTCGGGAGCGCGTGCTCAGCGCGCTCTCCGCGGATACAGACTTTGCGGAGATGGGGCTTTCGTTCACCAGCGTTCGCGTGGCGGCCATCACGCCGACGAACGACCTCGAGCGAGCGCTCGAGGCCCCCGTGCGCGAGCGAATCCAGCAGGAGGCCGACGAGGCGACGTTTGCGCGGCGGGCACTGGCCGTCGAGAAAGAGCGAGCGATTCAGGAGAACGAGCTGCAGAATCGCATCGAGTTGGCCCGACGCGAAGAGCAGTTGATCGCCCAGGAGGGCGCGAACGCACGACGCAAGGCAACCGAGGCGACGCTGGCCGCGCGAATCGAGACCGAAGGCCGAGCGGACCAACGCCGCATTTCCGCGGGAGGCGACGCCGACGGAGAGCGCATGAGTGGTCAGGCGCGCAACGAAGTCGAGCGCGCAAAGATGGACATTTACCGCGACGCACCGCCGATCGTCCTGGCAGCGCTGGCCGCACGCGATCTCGCGCAGAAGCTCGAGCGCATCGACCACGTGCACATCGGGTCCGACGCGCTCGGGCCGTTGCTCGCAGAACTCGCCGCCGCCGGCACACGAGCACTCGAGGGAGGCTCGCACGGGGACGACCGATGACCTCGCAAGGAGCGCCGCGCGTCGTGGTCGTCACGCGGCCGACGGACTATGCGGCGCTCGTCGCGCAGCACGGCACGCACGCAATGGCGAAGTTCTTCTTGGAATCGCGCGGGCAGGACATCGGCGAAGTGCGCGCACGCCACGCGCGGTTCGAGCAGGTACTGCACGCCGTTTCCCGCGCGATTCCGTCGCGATGGCGCTCGGTGCGTGTTCCGCGCGCGGAGCTTTCGCGGTTCGTGTTCGAGCCCGACGACGTCGTGGTGGCCGTGGGGCCGGATGGACTGGTTCCAAACGTTGCAAAGTACCTTGCCGGCCAGCGCGTGATTGGCGTGAACGCGGATCCCGAACGCTGCGACGGGGTCCTGGTTCGTCACGCTCCCGACCGTGTCGAGGGTGTTCTGCACGCTACGATCGCGGGCCGCGTTCGCATCGAATCTCGCACGATGGCGGAGGCCCGACTCGACGACGGACAGCGCCTCGTTGCGCTCAACGAGATCTTCGTGGGTCACCGCACGCACCAATCGGCACGCTATCGCATCGAGTCGACCGCGGGCCGCGAGCGTCATTCGTCCTCCGGCGTGATCGTGTGCACAGGCACGGGCGCCACGGGCTGGGCGGCGTCCGTAGGTCGCGAGCGCGCGAACCCGACGAACGCGCCGGCGCCGTGCGCATCCGTTCTCGCATTCTACGTGCGCGAAGCATGGCCGAGTGGAGCCACGGGGACTGCCGTCACTTCGGGGCAGATTGCGGCGGACGAACAACTACAGCTCGTGAGTGAAATGAACGACGGCGGAGTGATCTTCGGCGATGGAATCGAGGACGATCGCCTGTCGTTCCACTGGGGCGTGCGCACGACGATCGGCGTCGCACACACGCAGCTTCAGCTCGTTACGGCCGTCGCGTAGCGCGAGAGTCGCGCCCGGCAATCGGCGCTCGCCCGCGAGGCGGCGCTGCACGGCGGCTGTCGTTCGTCCCGGACGGCACGATCCGTCGACGACCCGCGTCGCCGTGCCGGTTCGCGACGCCGCTCCATTCCGTGACGACCGAGATGGTTCCGCCGTCCAACGCCGAGCGGGGCGCGGCCGCGCGCAGCGGATGGTCCTGCACGACCGGGACGGAGTGACGAATCAAGCGCTCGATCTGGCGGAGGTACGCGCGCTCTTCGCCGTCACAGAACGAGAATGCCACTCCCGAAGCGCCCGCCCGTGCTGTGCGCCCGATGCGATGAACATAGCTTTCGGGTTCGTTCGGCAGATCGAAATTGATCACGTGCGTCACGCCGTCGACGTCGATGCCGCGGGCTGCGATGTCCGTCGCGACGAGTACGCGCGTCGCCCCGCGCTTGAAGTTCTCGAGCGCGCGGATGCGAGCGTTTTGGGATTTGTTGCTGTGGATCGCCTCGGCGACGACGTTGACCCGTGCGAGCGACTCGGTCACGCGATTGGCGCCGTGCTTCGTGCGAGTGAACACCAGCGCCCGCGTGATTGCGGGATTGCGGAGCAGATGCTCGAGCAACTTGCGCTTGTCGGCCTTCTCGACGAAGTACACCGACTGCTCGATGTTGTCCGCCGTCGCCGAGGCCGGCGCGACTTCGACCTGGACGGGATCGGTCAGAATCTCGTCGGCGAGATTGCGAATTTCCGGCGGCATCGTTGCGGAGAAGAACAGCGTCTGCCGCTTCCGCGGAATCGCAGCGATCACGCGCTTGACGTCGTGGATGAATCCCATGTCCAGCATGCGATCGGCTTCGTCGAGCACGAACACCTCGATCTTGCCGAGCGCCACGAAGCCCTGGTTCATCAGGTCGAGCAAGCGCCCAGGGGTGGCGACGAGAATCTCGGGATGGTTGCGCAGCGCGCGCTCTTGGTTGCCCTGCGGAACGCCACCGAAGATCACCGTGTGGGAAAGCCCCGTGTGTTTTCCGTACGTGCCGAAACTCGCGCCGACTTGCGCCGCCAATTCGCGCGTGGGCGTGAGAACGAGACACCGGATCGGACGACCATGGCTGGGGCGCGACGCCGCAAGGCGCTGGAGAATCGGCAGCGCGAACGCTGCGGTCTTGCCGGTGCCCGTCTGCGCGCACCCGAGTAGATCTCGGCCTTGGAGCACGTACGGGATGGCACGGGTTTGGATTGGCGTGGGCTGCGTATAGCCCTCCGCGTGCACCGCGCGCACAAGCGCGGGGCTGAGATTCAGAGATTCGAAATCCATCGGGGAACGACCACTTTGTGGCCGCGTGATGGAGCGGGCGAGTCAGCGTGGTGCAAACGGCACCCGGGACATCGCGCGTTCTCCGCGGCCGGAGAAATGAGGGCGCTGTATGGACCCAACCCGCCGCGTTGTCAATTCGGCGCACGATGGCGATCGTTCGATCGCATGATCACCCGTGCGGAAAATCAACCAGGCAGCGTGCCGCCGTCGGCGGGAACGATGATGAACACGTCGCGTCGGTCGACTTCGGACCGTGCGCGACCGAGCACCACAATCGTAGCGCGGAACAGCGTCGCAGTGCGTCCGCCGGGCTGGAAGTCGTTGTAGAAGTCCACGTCGAAGACGACTTGGGTGCTCGGAATCACGTCGTAGAACGTGGTCATGTCGTGACGCATGTAACCCATCGGCGCAGGCGGGATCCCGCGTGCCGGTGTGACCGCCTTGATGAAGTCCCCGGTCGTGTGACCCATCGTGAGTCGCATCTCCATGCGGTCGGGATCGGTTCGCGTTGTGATGTCCTGACGGCTGGAGCCGGCAATGGTCGTGATCGCGTTGACGACGTTCGCCGCGATGGTCGACGGCGCTCCCATGAACGCGATGGGGTTCCCCATGCCGTCCAGCGTGCGTGTCACCATCGCGAGGGTTCGCGAGTTCGCGAACGTCGAACCCCCGCCGACGTCGATGCCGACGAAGTACGCCCCGCGACGAACGAGTTCGGTCACGAGTTGGTCGTACGTGGCGGCGCCGGGAACGGAAGAGTAGAAATTCGTCGACGCCATCGCCGGGCCGTTGTGCCACGGCGCATCCGAGAAGAGCACGATGATCGGGACGCGGCCGGGCTCAAAGCAGCCCCAGCCGTAGGGCACCGGCGAATCGGGGCCGGTTCCACAATCGACGGGCGGATTGACCATCCGCGTGGCGGTGCCGCCATACCCTGGAAGCCCGAACCCGGAGATCAGCGCGTGCATCGCGGGCACCATGGACTCGGGGCCGTCGCCGCCGCCGTTGGCGGTCAGCCGCCCGGTCGCTGCCTGGGTAAGGGCCGCGTTGCGATTGAGCGACTGGTACCGCGTCATGCATCCGTCACTGTTGGTGCCGCCGTTGGCAAAGTCTCCGTGGGCGGCCATTCCGTACCGCGCGTCGCCCATCGGCCCGAGCGCGGCGACGATGCCGGGAACGATGACCGTGTTGAGCGTGCTGCGGACCGCAGAGATCGTCGCGCCCATCGATCCAGTGGTGTCGACGACGAAGAAGATGTCTGCGGCTCGCAGACGGGTCGAGAACGTGAACTCGCGGTGCACGTGCATCGCCATGTCGCCGGGTGGGTGATACGGCAACACGACGTACAGTGAGCCGGTCGGCGGCATGGACGTGTTGCTCGTCGGGTCGCTCATCGCCGCGCGCTCGGTCAGGTCGTCGATGCCGTCGCCATCCGTGTCCGCGGCGCAGGGGTTCGTGCGCGCGGTGAGTTCTTCAGCGTCCGTCAGCCCGTCGTTGTCGGAATCCGTATCGCGAAAGTTCGCGGTGCCATCCATGTCGCAATCGTCGGGACCCTGTCCGCACGTGAGCGTCGGCCGCATCGCGTTGAAGTTGGGATAATTGCCCACGGCCTCGTCGATGTCGTTGAACCCATCGCCATCCGTGTCGGGGTCTTGAAAATTGGGGATGCCGTCGCGATCGTCGTCGGCGAGTCCATCGATCCCGTTCGCAATGCCGTCGTTGTCCTCGTCGACGCACGGTCCCGGAGCGCCCGCGTCGGGATCGGTGGTCGTCGAGTCCCCCGCCACGCCGTCCGTGCGCGCATCGCGACGCCGTCCCGTGTCTCCGGGATCCACGCCATCACCGTCGCCACACGCTCCCATCGCGATCGCAGCGAGAACGACGAGAGACAACCGTCGATTGCCTACACCGGGGGAATGCATCGCGCGGCTCCTTCCAGAAATCCGAAGAATCCGAGTGAGCGAAAGCTCAGATGGACTGGAATTTTCCATACCCCGACTTGGCCATGGAGCGCAAGTTGACCCGCCGGACGGGGAGCCCGCCGGGACGCAGTGGTACGCTCGTCGCACCGTGCTCGACGTGGTTCGCAATGACGGCGAGTTGATGCTCGCGAGTTGGAACAACGTACTCGTGAACGAATGGCGCGGTCGGGTGACGGCCGAGTTGCTTCACGCGATCGAGCCGTTGCAAAAGCACATGATCGCTGCGTACCCCGGGGGCTACGGCTCGCTCGCGATCATCTCGAGTGCTTCGCTTTCGCTCGACGACAATGCGCGCAAAGAAGCGGGACGACTCGCGCGGGCGTCGCAGCATGTGTTGAAAGCCAACGCGCATCTCGTGGAGGGAGCGGGGTTTCGGCTGTCGGTGATACGAAGCGTGATCACCGCCGTGCACGCCGTCACCGCGCAAACCACCGGAACGAAAGTGTTCAGCACGCTCACCAAGACCTGCAAGTGGCTCGTCGAAACCATCCAACCTGTGACGGCCGTGCGCCTGGACGCCGTCGTTCTCGAGCGTGAGATCGTCCGGGCGCGGGCGGCGCGGTCGTAGCGGGCGGAACCGCGGTTGGAGAGAATCATGGAACAGGAAGGAGGGAAGACGGGAAGGATTTGGGGATGGTTCGGACGCTGTGAGCGGCGAGTGTTGGGCGTGTGCATGCGCAGCGGTCGTGTGCTCGTCGGGGTCGTCGTCGTTTGCGTCGTGCGCGTTGCGGGGGCGCAGTCGCTTCCCGTGGGCGTAAGTGCAAACGGGGGGCCGAGCCTCGGGTGGGAATCCACGGCGACACCGTCGCACCCGCCCACCGCGGCGCTGATCTCGGGCATCACGATGCTCGCGGTGGCGGTTCCCGGACAGATCGCGATCGGCGTCGCACACGTCGCAAGCACGCACGGTCTGCCGCTGCCGTGGTTTCCATTTCTGCCGCTCATCGGCCCGTTCGTGGGCGCGAATCTCGCGGCGGGACGGCCGGCGGATGCGTTCTGCACGCACGATGCGACTGGGACAACGAGTTGCGCGGATGTCCGTGGTTTGTACATCGCCTTGTATCTCCTCGACGGTGCGGTGCAGGTCAGCGCTGCCAGCCTGCTGCTTGCCGCGGGCGCATCGGCCAATCGACGAACCGCGCGCGCCGACGCCTGGATGACGCGATTCGCGTGGAGCGTTTCGCCGGCAGATCGGAACGGAGGCGTCGTGGCCGTTTTGCGATTGGGCGGGGAGTTCTGAGCCTGCGCGGAGCGGTCGCCGCGTGACGCCGTTCGGGGATCGTGCGATGCACCACGCGCTCGATCCCGTCGATGAACGCCGCGCCACCGTCTCAACTTCGTGTGTGGATCGCCTACAGTTGGGGTGGTTTCGGCGTAGTCTTGCTGCTCGTGCGTTCGACCGTTCGGCTCGCGCTGCAGGGACACCGGATGCTGTCGAGTTTCCATCTCACGACCGCCCACTGGTGTGCACTCGTGGCGTGGACGGCATTCGGCACGTACGCCGAGGGCTACCGTGGATTCCAGAAGCGGTTCTGCCCACGCGTCAGCGCGCGAACTCGATGGCTCGCGCTCCACGGCTCCGCGCTCGATCTCGCGCTGGGTCCGCTGTTCTGCCTCGGCCTCGTGCGCGCGACCCGTCGGCGATTGATCACGAGTTGGTCGATCACGCTTGGAATCGTGGGCCTCGTGGCACTCGTGTCACGCATGCCGCCGCTCCCGCGTGGAATCGTCGACTTCGGCGTCGCGCTCCCGCTCGGCTGGGGCGCGGGGTGCCTGGTCGTGATGTACTGGCGCGACCGACACACGGTACCCACCGACGACGCGGCGCAGATGCCCGTGGGAACGTAGCCGCCCGCGGCGTCAGTGCCAGAGTCGAACGCGGGGTGAGACCGACCCGTCGATTCTGGCCGTCAGTCTCACTGGCCGCGCGCACGTGATCGAAGCTACGGCGTCAGGTGTGCGATGCTGATTCATCCTCACTCCTCCAACACTATGTCGCGTCGTCTGAAATAATCGCGCATCCACGCACTGCGGCTCTCGCCGTCACGGCGCCACTCCCATACTCCATCGTCATTCTCGCACAGGTCCGCTGCCGGATCGAACGATTGCGCTCCAAGCCAGCTGAGGGAGTCCTGGTAGCGCCGCGCGGCGACGTCACCGTGCCATTGGTGTAGCAGTGTGCCGCGTACACAACCAATGCGGGCGCGCACGTCCTCGTAGATCCGCTCGCACCACGCGACGGCGTGCGCTCGGTGCTCCGCGCCGCCACCCGTGATCCGGTCGATGCATGCTGACTCCCAGTCGCCGCCGAGCCCGTGCGCTATGAGGTGATCGCCCCGACCCGCCACGCAGCAGTCGTACAGGCCATGACGCTCGACGATATCGCGCCGCGCGGCCCAGGCGAATCCAGTGTGTCCGTGCGCGCCGAACGAGCCGACGGCGATTGCATCGGGCTCTCGGAGCATGACACTCGCGAAGCTCTCCCATCGCACACCGGTGCCGTCGTCGACGCAGGCTCCTCGGGGTAGCCGCACCGCGACGTCGAACGGCTGGACGACATTGCACGTCTCGAGCACCGCGGACGTCTCGGTCATCCAGTCGACGTTCTCGAAACTCACGTCTGCGTCAAGCCACGCGACCTTGGTGCACCTCGCAGGAAGTCGACGAATCGCGAGATTCAGCAGGCGCTCTTTTGGCCAGAGAACGCTCTTCGTCCGAACGCGGATCGGCGCCATCCAATCGGGGAGACGAAAGTCTTCGTCTCCAAAAGCGCATTCAACCACGATCCACGCCACGCCGGAATCGATCATCGATCGACCGAAAGTCTCGATGCCCGCACGACGTGACGCGCTTCCACTCGCGTCGAACCACGCGACCGCCACGCCCAGGTCCGGCGCCGTGCGGAGAGTGCTCACACCTGATCTGGCTCGCCCGCGGGCCGCACCGCAGGAGCCGGGACGATGCCGGAGTCGTCCGTGGGGTTCCTATCGCTCCAGCCCGATGCGACCGCGGCGCCGGCCGCAAGCACGAGTGCAGCCGGGAACAGCCACCGCCACACGCGGTCTTCGCGTTTCGCTTGCTCCGCGCGACCGCCGGCCACCAGCACTCCCCCACGCACAGCGGTCGCGATCGCAACCGCGGTCGCCAGGTAGCACAGGATGTACACGCGGTCGGCGATCGTCAGATAGGGCACGCGCGGGAGGTCGGCAGCCTGCGTGATCTGAAATGTGATGATGGCCAACAGGCATGTGACTCCCACCGATGCGGAACTGCCAAGATCGTCAGGGCGTATCCAGAAGAGGCTGTAGGCCAACATCACGATCACGATGAGCGGAAGAAAGTATCGCGTCACAAAGAACAGGGAGAGCCTATGAATCGGGAACGAGACGACGAGGAGAGTCGGCCGGGGGGCAGCGGACGGGTACGAGAAGCTCGAGCGCCGGACATTCAACATCGGCGTGTGCGAAAAGCGCCAACCGCTGAGTTCTCGAATGGCATCCACGGACACAAGACTGGGCCAAAGCTCGCGCTCGAAGACGATCTCCGTCGGACCCGAATGCCGCTCCTCGACGTGAAGCCGAAGATCTTGCGCATCGAACGGGAAACGCCGCAGGCGGAACCACGTCTGGAAGTCGCCCTGTAGCCGCAGTTCCCGGTAGCACTGATTCCCGGAGAGAAACGTCGAGTCGAGAACCACGGTGTAACCCGAACCGGCGTTTCGAGGACGGGGGTCCGGCCTCAATCCGCCCGACCTCCAGCGCGTCAAGAGCGCGATCTCGGCATTGTAGGTTCCGGCCTGCTCGCTGATCGCGCGAAGGCGCATCACCCTCAACCCGAACCGGACGCGCGTCGGACGCGGACCGACGACATCGGCAGCGGTCTCGACGCAACACTCCGCCGGGCCGGTACATTCGGCGGACGCTTGACGCGACAGCGCGAGCACTAGGAGTGGCGCGCAAATGCGGATCGCGAATGGCACGCCGATTTTCACGAAAGTCGATGCTCGACGAACCGTTTCGGATCGTCAAGGATCATCGAGGTCGGCTCGCCCCGCACCGAGGTTGCTGACTGGTTGTCGCCGGATGGTGTAGAAATGGCGGCGAGAGTGTTGTGCAAGTGCGGACGACTCCGAGCCGCCGGTTGCACGCTGAGCATCGCGATCGCACGCAATCTACGCGAGAGGTAGGGACTTGATCGTGCAGACGCAGACAGAGACGACGGCGCCGGCGGCGGTCATGACGGATCGAGCGGTGGCGGTGGGAACTTCCAGCGGGGTTTTCTCGAGAACCAGCAGCCGTGTATGCTCCGCCATCGCGATGACCGACGAAAGGCCCACCGCGCTGGTTCTCCACCGCAGCGCCTTCGCGGCGCTCTTTCTCGCGTGCGTCGCCGCGATCGCCGCGGTGCTCTTGCGCGATTCGACGAGTCGCGCTCAATCCGAATGCAACCGTCGCTGCACTCCTGGTACGCCACGCGATCCGCGTGGGTGCTGCGTTGCGCCTTCGACGATTACTCCTACTGGTGCCACATCGTCGGGACAGCGCGCGCCCCGCGGAACGTCGACAAGCGCGATGCCGGGGAGCGTGTACGAGACCGACTTCGAGAACGTTGCGGACGACCTGGTGGCGTGGTCGAACCGTCACGTCGACGCGACGCCGACGAGCGGTCGACGCTTTCTGGGGCAGTTCGGCACGGAGGTGGTCGAGCTTCGTCTGCAACGCCTGCCACAACATGCACGCGCTCGCGTCGAGTTCGATCTCTATGTCATCCGAAGTTGGGACGGGAACAGTGCGGAGTGGGGCGGCGAGCGATTCGAGGTCGCGATCGACGGCGATGAAGCGATTGTTCGTACGGGGTTCCACAACGGCTTCGGCGACGCGAGAAATACACAACTGTGGCCGGGTCGCTCACCCAATCAGCAGTATCCCGCCGGCACTGGTGCGCGCGAGCGCAACACGCTCGGGTACACGCCCGACGCGGTCTACCATCTCGTCGTGGAGTTCGCGCACCGAGCAAGCTCAATTGCCATCGTGTTTCGCGCGGACCGGCTCCAGACCCAACTGCCAGATGGTGGCGTGACGCTGGAGGACGAAAGCTGGGGACTCGACAACGTGTCGGTACGAGTCGTTCCCTAGGCAACGCTGCAGCGAGAGTGGTCGCGCGAATGGTGGATTCTGCGCTCGCCAGCGCCACGCCCGCTCCGCTACGATGTGCCTCAGGCCTCGGGCCCCACGACGACTCGCGCACTGAGCCATGGACGCCGCTCCGATTCAACTAGCCTCCGCGACGCGCTCGCGCGAAGCACGACGACAGGAGCGCTTCGCCAACGCGCGCGCACTCGGAACCCCGACGCCGGCCGCACAGAACGACGCCTCGATCCGGGTGGTCGGCGAATACGATCACACGGACCCCGACGACACTCCGGCCACCCCGGACGGCGGCACGCACGAGACGCCTGCGACGAACGACAACGAACGACCCGACGACCCGCCAACCGACGCGTCCGTCGAAACACCCTCGGCGACGCAAGGCCATCAACCCGGAGACGCGGCGGGCGGCTCGGACGACTCGGGCGGCGGTGGCGGCGGCGGCGGGCGTCGCGACGAGCCCGACGACCACGCCGACGACCACGCCGACGACCATGATCACGACGACACGAACCGAGTTGGCCACCCCGACGCAGACAACTCGCCGTCGCAGTCGGTCGACGGTCACGAGCCAGAGCAACCCGCGCACTTCAGTGACGGGTCCGGCCGCGACGAACCCGAGCCGGGCGCAACCCCGTCGGCGGACGGCCACGCGATCGCGCCCGAGCCACGCAATGTGTTGCAACGTGCGTATGACGCGCTCGTGCCGAGTGCGGCGGCGAACTCGGACGTTCCCGTTCGCGCCACGACCGCGAACGTGATGGCCAGTGAACGGGGCGCCCCTCCCGTGGTGCCACCCATTGCGAGCGAGGCCGGGCAACCCGACACGGGAATGGCGGGCGCGCCGCTGCCGCCGGACGTGCGGTTCGAGGTTCAGCGCACCCCGCCGGACCTCGACCCCGCGACGGCGGAGCGAGTGCAAGGCGTTCAGAGTTACTTCGGACACGTGGCAGCGAATGCCAGCGGCCGCGACATCGCAGTGACCGGTGCCTATCGCGCGGGCGACGGAGCGCACGAGTCGGGGGCCATCGACATTCGTCCAGGCGATCGCTCCGCCACGCCGGCCGGCTTGGTGAGTCGGCGCAACGAAGCCGAATCGAACAGCAACGAGGCGGGCCGCGGTGTCTTCGTGCAGGACGAAGAGCGAAGCGCAACCGGACAGACCAACTACCGTTATCAGGACGGCGAGTCGTTGCCGACCACGACCGGAGGCGGTGCGAACGCGACGCACATCCATATGCAGATCGATCGGAATCAACGCGACGCCGACGGCGTGCCTACCGGCGAGGCCGCCGACTCAATTACTCGGGGGATGGTTTCGCAAGGCGTGGGCCCGGCTTCGCACACGGGCGAGCAGTCGGGTGCGCGGCGCGAGGCGATCTTCGATGGCGCCCCTGCATCGGACTCCACGCGGGTCGCGCCCGATCCGGAGACCGGTAGTGGGATCGTCGACCCGCACGACCCGAATCAGTTGCGACACGCCCCCGACGCCGACGATCGTCCCGCGACACCGTCTGCATCGGACTCCGCGCGCGGCGCGCCGGACCCGGAGACCGGTTTTGGCATCGTCGACCCGCGCGATCCGAATCAGTTGCGACACGCCCCCGACGCCGACGACCGTCCCGCGACGCCGGCCGCGGTGACGCCGCCGTCGCCATCGCCATCGCCGAACACGCCGTGGACGACACCCACACTCGTCACGTCTCCGGTCGGGAGCGACCTGACCGGGGGCGCGCGGGAGGTGCAATTCAATGCCCCGCAGCCGGCAGCGCCACTTGCCCCGACCCGCGATGCTCCGCTCTCTCCCGAGCCGCCGACGTCGCCCCCTGTTTCCAGCACCGCGCCGCCATCGACGCCCCCTGTTTCCGGCACGGTTCCGCCCGCCCAACCGCTGCCGTCGAGCACCGCGCCGCCTTCGCCCGCACCGCCGCAACTGCCGTCTCCGCCGACGCCGGACGCGGACACGGCCCCCGCGCCGCCCGAGACACCGCCGGAAGATCCCCCGCCAGCCGGGCCGTTGGACCGGCTTACCGACGCGTACCATCGCGGGACGGAAGCTCTTCGCAACGCAAGGCAGTCGGTGAGCGATGCCGCACGCCACGCGCTGAACGCCATCACGCCCGGCGGGCCGCAATCAGAGACGCTCGATCAGACCCTTCGGGTGCCCGGAGAGCAACCGGACGGCCCGAGCGGTGGGTCGGGCGGGAGCGGGAGCGGCAGCGGTAGCGGGAGCGGCAGCGGCACACAGTAGCGGGATGCGCGCGCCGCAGCGCCCGGGTTGACGCTTCGCGTTTGCCCGCCGACGCTACGCCCATGCATCGCAACCGTGACCGACTCTTGTTCTTCGTGCTCGGCGCACTGGCCGCGTCCGCGGCGAGCGCGCGGTGGCTCGCGCCGGCGTGGGGCCAGGCATGCAATCGCAACTGTGGTCCTGGGGACCGTCGTGACTCCAGAGGGTGCTGTGTGGTAGCGCCGACGCCGTCGCACGGGACGCCGGTGCGCCCCACAACTTCGCCGCAAGTCCCCGCGGGCACCGATGCGCCGCGTGTTCGACGGACGGCGGTGCAATTCTCGGGCGCCGACTTCGCGAGTCGCACTTCGGCGGGCACGAACATCTGTGACGCCGGCTATCACCCCTGCACGGGGTGGGAAGCGATGGTCATCGACATCACTTCACCGACGGCGCTATTCGACAGCCAGGGTTGGGTGGTGGGATCGTTTGCGGGCTTCGACCCCCACCTTCGTTCGTTGGTCAACGGACAGGACAGCACGGTCTGCCCCGAACACTCTCACGTCACAAAGTACCCGAGTTCCTACACCTTCAGGGCGATCACGACGCCGGGCGGACTCCACTGCGCTCCGGACACCGAGAACTACCCAGTCTGGTGCTGCCGCAACCGTGCGGCACCGTGAGAATGCCGACCACGCTATTCGACGCGAACGAACTCGATCTGGTCGACCGTGTCGAGGGGAATGTCACATCCGGGCGGAGAAACGGTGCAGCGATCCCGCATTCGACCGGCCGCCGTGACCGTGATCGTGCATTGCTGATCGGTCCAGCAGCCCGCGGGGTTACGCCGTCGACGCGTCCCTTGCACGACCGTGGGAGACGCGAAGGTTCCCGTGAACCGATGGGTGTAGCCGCCCATGAACCACGTGTATGTCAGCCGATCGCCCTCCTGATACACGCTGAGCGGCGAGTTCGGATGTCTTGTGGCTCTCCAAGTTCCGTTGAGATCCCAGGCCGGCGTCACAACGCCGCCTGCTGGCCGAGCCCCGCACACGGCTGGGTTCACGCACGCGCACTGGCTCCGGTCGGCGGCCCACTCCTCCCCCGCGCGGCAACAATGCCCGGCACTGCGATGCTCGTTCGAAGCACAACGCGACGGCGCTTGAACGGGCGGCGGTTGCGCGGTTCGACAACAGCCGTGCGCGTCCCGTTCGCCCGCGGGGCACTCGCGGGCACACTGCTGACCCGTCGTCGGGGCGGCCTGCAGGGCTACCGCGAGGCAGATTGAGGTGACACAGACTCCACGTGCGACCATGCAAGAACTCTCGGAGCAAGCCGCAGGGAAGTCAACGCTTCGTCACATCGGGCGGCTCCGAGGCACGTGCGACACTTCGTAGCGAGCACGTCGGCCCGACAGCGTCGCGTAGGGCTGTTCCCCGATCAACACGCCTTGCCGATCGACAAAGAAACGGCCCTCGCTGTGATCCTCTCAGAACCGCCCCGAGACGATCGCCGACCACGTGTGTCGCCACCCTTGATGTCCCGCAAGCCACACAATTCCCGCGCCGCCGTCGGTTCGGTAGAACTCCCCCTCTCCGGCTTGTGCATCGTAGAATAGAAGATCCGTCAGCGCGTCGGCGTCGTACGCGCCCGGCACAATCGCCGTCCAAGTATGTCTCCACCCGGTGTGGTGCTGCATCAGTGCCATACCACCCTGACCGTCCGACCGATAGAACTCACCGTCGCCAGCCGCAGCGTCATAGAACAGAACATCGGAAAGATCGTCGGAGTCGAAACGTCCTGCGACGATGGTGGTCCATGTATGGCGCCACCCAAGCTGCCGTCGCATCAGCGCAATCGCGCCTCGGCCAGTGACCGCAAAGAAACTGCCCTCGCCTGTCGTCGGATCGTAGAAGAGCAGATCGGTGATCGTGTCGCGGTTGAATCGACCGGGAATGATCTGACTCCAGCGCGCGCCCCAGCCGGTGTGCGCCTGCAACAACTGAATCCCGCCCGCGCCGTCACAGCGATAGAACTCGCCCTCGCCCGCGGCACGATCGTAGAAAAGCAGATCGGTGATCGCGTCTCCATCGAAGTCACCCGATACGACGATGTCCCAGCTTCGCCGCCATCCAGTGTGACGTCGCATCAACTGGATATGTCCGCTGCCGTCGCTGCGATAGAACTCGCCCTCGCCCGCGACGGCGTCGTAGAGCAGAATGTCGCCGCGACGATCGCCGTCGAAGTCTCCGGCCACCGCCGCCCGCCAGG
>Ga0209726_10000841_pt1 | contig 54470 bp, 43 predicted proteins | sample Subgrocontami54m_FD_187453 | JGI IMG/M metagenome (GOLD analysis project Ga0209726, IMG submission 187453) | Subsurface groundwater microbial communities from S. Glens Falls, New York, USA - GMW46 contaminated, 5.4 m (SPAdes) (version 3) | ecosystem: Environmental > Aquatic > Deep subsurface >...
ACCGGTGTCCGGCGCCTGGATCACACCAGCTGCGCCGCCGCCGGGGCGCGTCGGCGCGGGCGCCGGCGGGACTGCTGTCACCGGCACCGCGGTCGGCGGCACGGCCGTCGCGGACGGGGCGGGCGTTACCTGTGAGGCCGGCGGGTTCTTTGGACATCGCGAATTCACGATGCCCTGGATGCAGGGCGTGGCTACAGCCGTCGCCGCCGATGGCGTGACCGTGCCGATGACGAGGATGCCGCACGGCAGGTCGTTGTTGCTCGGCTGGAGCGGAGTCTGCAACTCCTGCAGCCAGATCTTCTCCAGGCCGTTCGGGTATGGCGGCGAGGACTCATCGCCCAGGTCGTCCACGTCGAGCCCGTTGTAGATGATGAGTCCCGAGCCGTGGAATGCGTAGGCATGCACCGGCCCCGTCACCTGGTTGTTGTTCGTGCCCGACATCGACAGGCACCAGTTGGGGTCGAGCGTGGTCATGACGTTCATGTCACCCACTGCGTCGCTGTTCGAGCCCAGGCCGTCAGCATCGATGAAGTGCGGGCTCGCATCGGACGCGGACGCCAGTATGTTCTCTTCGGCGATGGTCAAGATGCCGGTCGCGCCGGCGGCGCCGGGATTGTTCGTGGTGAACGGGAACGGAAGCCAGCTGTAATCCTGGGCCGAGCATTCGGAGTCGTAGATGATCAGCTTGCCGCCGCCGGAGACGAACGATACCAGGTCCGCCTTCTCGGAAGCACCAAGCGTGTCCACGTCGCAGTCCATCTCGTAGCTGGCGACGTTCAGCACCGCCGTGTCGAATGCCGCCAGGTTCGCTGTGGACACATCGGCCGGATCAAGGCCATTGAAATTGAAATCGCCCAGGCCGCCAGCAGCTCCCGTCACGACCAGCTCGCCGCCGTTGACCACATCGCCGGAACCGATCATCGCGACGTCCACGGACTGTCCCGAATGCGGCGTAGCACCGGCGGATCGCTGCAGCACAGCACCACCGGCAACAACAAGCAACAGGGCCGCAGCCAACCGGGCGGCGCCCTTCCATCGACGGATACCAGGTCGCACTCGCATGTCTCTCACCCCCAGTGAACTAAGAGCTTCCCGTTCAGAGTGAACGCCTCACCGGTGCGGCGGACGATAGCCCGGCCGCGACGTCCTCCGCGCCATTCGCGCCATTCGCGCCATTCGCGCCATTCGCGCCATTCGCGCCATTCGCGCCACGGACTAGGCTACGCGCGGGGTTATCCGAGCGACCAGAGCCACATGACCCGGACGGCCTGTATCTGACGATCCGGTGAGGCGAGCCATGATCGTCCGCCCGCGCGGGGAAGCGTGCGCGCCCGAAGGGGCTGCACCGCCGCGCGTCACACGCCCTGCGCGACCGGCAGGCCTGCGAGTTGCCACTCCGGGTAGCCCTCGGCAAGGCGGCGCGCGCGGCGTCCGCTCGCGTGGAGCAGCTCGATCGCCTGCGGCGCCAGCACGCAGTACGGACCGCGACAGTACGCGACGACCTCAACATCCGCCGGCAGTTGTCCGAGACGCTCCGCGAGTTCTTCCAGCGGGATCGAGACCGCCCCGGCGATGTGGCCCGCCGCGAACTCCTCCGGCGGGCGGACGTCGATCACCACGACGTCGCCGCCGTCGATCCGGCGCTGTAGCTCATCGCGATCGATCGGGTCGAGGGCATCGCGGGACGTGAAGTACGCCCGCGCCGTCTGCTCGACCTCCGTCAGCCGCGCGCGCGCCAACTCCTGGAGTGCCGTCAGAAAGCGCGAGACGCTCTCATCGGCGATGCGGTAGTAGACGCGCGTCCCCTCCTTCCGCGTGGCGACGAGACGCGCCTGGCGGAGCAGTTGGAGGTGCGCCGAGGCCGTCGAGAGGCCGAGGGCGGTCGCATCGGCAATGACGTCGACGCTGCGCTCGCCCTGCCGGAGCAGGTCGAGGATCTCAAGCCGTTTGGGGCTTCCGGCCGCCTTGCCGAGCCGCGCGAACTGCTCGTACAGGGCGTCTTTGACTTCGCGTGGCTCCATGTCTTGCGCTTCTCCCATTATCCATATATCTTTGGCACACTGTAGATTCTCCAGAGATTCACCGCAAGGACGTGTCACGTGGCCGAATCAGCGCGCGTCGTCATCCTCGGAGGCGGAATCGGCGGTGTCGTAGCCGCCCGGAAGATCCGCTCGCTCGTCCCGGGCGACACCCGGGTGACTCTGATCGACCGCCAGATGCTGCAGTCCTTCCCGCCTTCCTACACCTGGGTCATGACGGGAGAGCGCCAGCCCGCGGCCATTACCCGCGATCTGCGCCGCCTTCGCCGCAAAGACATCGAAGTGATCGAGGGCGCGGCTGATGCCATCGACCTCGACTCCCGCAAGATCGCCGTCGGCAGCGCGGAGGTCGGGTACGACTACCTGGTCATCGCGCTCGGCGCCGAGCTCGCGCCGGAGGCCGTGCCCGGGCTCGCCGGCGAGGCGCACTCGTACTACCGCGCTGCGGACGCCGAGCGGTTGCATCGCGAGCTGGGAGACTTCAGCGGCGGCCGCGTCGCACTGCTCATCCCCTCGCTCCCGTACAAGTGCCCCGCCGCGCCGTACGAGGGCGCGATGCTGCTCGACTCGCTCTTCCGCAAGCGCGGCATCCGCGATCGCGTCGAGATCTCGCTCTCCACGCCGGAACCGCAGCCGTTGCCGGTTGCCGGGCCCGTGCTCGGCGCCGCCGTCGTCTCGATGCTCGAACAGAGGGACATCGCTTACCACCCGCAGCGCAAGACGGCCGAGATCGATGCGGGCACACACGAGATCGTGTTCGAGGACGGAGCGCGAGAGAAGTACGACCTCCTGGTCGCCGTGCCGCCGCATCGGCCGCCGGCGATCGTGCGCGAATCGCCGGTTGCCGCGCCGTCGGGCTGGGCGAAGGTGGACGGCGCCACGCTCGCAACCGCGAGCCCGCGGGTCTACGCCATCGGCGACGTCACCGCGATCCCGCTGTTCGATGGCCTGGTGTTGCCGAAGGCCGGCGTCTTCGCGCACGCCGAGGCGGACGTCGTCGCCCGCAACATCGCCGCCGAGATCCGGGGGAGCGACGAGCGCCGCAAATTCGACGGGCACGGGTACTGCTTCCTGGAAGTTGGCGACGGCAGGGCGGGGTCCGCCAACGGCGACTTCTACGCGTCGCCTCGCCAGGTACAGATGCAGGATCCGACGCGGTTGCGGCGTCTCGGTAAGAAGCTGTTCGAACGTTGGTGGCTCCACAGGTGGTACTGAGATGAAGCTCTCTCAGGCCCAATACGAGGCGCTGGTCGACCTGGCGCGGGCGGCGCTCCCCCGTGAGGCGTGCGGACTGCTCGCCGGCGACGACAGCGTGGTCCGGGAAGTGCTGCCGCTGACGAACGTCGAGCACAATCCCATCGGCTGCGGCTGGCGAGCGGACTCGCGGGAACAATATCAGGCATTCGAGCGCATCGACGACCAGGGCTGGCAGATGCTCGGCATCTACCACTCGCACCCGCGTTCGGATGCGTATCCGTCCGACCGCGACATCGAGCACGCCCTGTACCCCGATGCGTGCTACGTCGTGGTGTCCCTGCTGGACGCCGGCGCTCCGGACGTGCGTGCGTTCCGCATTGCGGACGGAATCGTGAGCGACGAACCGCTCCTGTTGTCAACTGACACACCCGGGGAAGTGCGGGTTACACCGGAAGCCCGCTGAGCGAGGAAACATGAACGCGCTATTCATCATCAACGACCCGCCCTACGGCACGGAGCGCGCGTACAACGCGCTGCGGCTCGCCTACTCCGTCGTGCAGCGAGACGGCGAGCAGGTGCGCGTCTTCCTCATCGGCGATGCGGCGTCGTGCGGCAAGCGCGGGCAGCAAACGCCGAACGGCTACTACAACCTGGAGCGCATGCTCACGGCGCTCGCGCGGCGCGGTGGTGAGGTCGGTGTGTGCGGAAGCTGCATGGACGCCCGCGGCATCGCTGATGCTGAGCTGGTCGAAGGCGCGCACCGAAGCAGCATGGATCAACTGACGGACTGGACGCTCGAAGCCGATCGCGTCCTGACGTTCTAATCCGCGACCGCTGGTCAGCGCAGCAGCAGCACGAAGAACACGACGAGGCCGTATGTGATGACGACGATGCGCAGCCAGCGGCGTCCGAGCCGTCGCGCGACGCCGACGCCGAGGTAGCCGCCCGCCACCGCGCCAACGCCCATGACGACGACGGGAATCCATCGCACGGGGCCGAAGAACGCGAAGTAGATGACGGCGATGGCATTGACGATCAGCGAGAGCATGCCCTTGAGCGCGTTGGAGTGCTGGATGTCGTCGGGCAGCAGGATCGCCAGGAACGCCAGCGTCAGGATGCCGAGGCCGGCGCCGAAGTATGCACCGTAGATCGCGAGCACGAACGTCGATGCTTGCAGCGCCAGCGGCACGTGATCGTCGCCTCGAGACGCCAGGCTGTGCGCCGTCGCGAAGCTCGACAGGCGGTCCTGGAACGCCATCAGCCCGCAGGCGAAGAGGATGAGGAACGGCACGATCGCGTCGAATGCCGAGTCGGGCGTGGCGAGCAGGATGATCGATCCGGCCAGCGCGCCGAGCACCGCCGGCGCGAGGAGCGCGAGCAGGCGGGTGCGCTGGCGCCGCAGCTCCGAGCGATAGCCAAACGAGCCGCCGGCGTATCCCGGCCAGAGCGCGACCGTGTTGGTGACGTTGGCGGTCTTCAACGGCAGGCCCGCGGCGACGAGCGCGGGAAAGCTGATCAGCGAGCCGCCGCCCGCCACCGCGTTGATGGCGCCCGCGACGAACGCGGCCACGAGCAGGCCCAGATATTCGATAAAGCCCATTGCCGCTAACGATGCCCGCTCGCGCCGCTACGCGCCAATGGCCCCCGGCCAGCGCCCGGCCGCGCTATCCCGCGCCCGGCATGGGTGTATTACACTATGCGGCATCCACAGCAGACAGCTTCACGAGGTGCGCCATGACGACGGGAACGCGACCGGCAGCGAGCGAAGGCATCGACTACAGCAGCCTGGAGAGCGCCATCGGTCTCAACTGGTACGACGCTGACCCGAACCTGCGGCAGCTCGTCGAGCGGCTGGCGGCGCCCGAAGACCGCGCCTTCGCCGAGGAGCAGCTGCGCAAGATGGGCGGCGTCATCGGCGGGCCGATAGCGTCCCGGGCCGAAGTGACGGACAAGAACCCGCCGCGGCTCGAGAAATATGACCAGTGGGGCAACGAGGTCAACGACGTCGTCCACCACCAGGGCGCCATCGATACGAAGCGCGACCTGTGGGAGAGCGGCTTCATCGGCCTGCGGTGGACGGACGAAGTGCGGCGGACGCGCGCCGGGCACCTGCCGTCCGTCGTCAACACCGGCTTCTCGTACTTCCTCAGCCAGGCCGAGACGGGCATGCTCTGCGCCATCGGCATGACCAGCAGCGCGGCCGGCATCATCGAGCGGCACGCGCCGCCCGAGGTGCGCGAGCGCTTCCTGCCGCACCTGACGACGATGGACTACGGCGAGGCATGGGACGGCGCGATGTTCATGACGGAGATCCGCGGCGGCAGCGACCTCGCCAGCAGCGAGTGCAGCGCCGTCAAAACCGCCGGCGGCTGGCGCATCAACGGCGCAAAATGGTTCTGCTCCAACCTCGATGCGGAGGCGATCCTGACGCTGGCGCGGCCCGAGGACGCGCACCCGGGGCTTCGCGGCCTGGCGATGTTCCTCATCCCGAAGCGGCGCGCGGACGGCAGCCGCAACGGCATGCACGTGCGCCGCCTGAAGGACAAACTCGGCACGAAGGCGGTGCCGACCGGCGAGGTGGACTTCATCGACGCCGAGGCGTACCTGATGGGCGCCGAGAGCAAGGCCGACGACACCGGCGCCCGCGACGGCAAGGGCATCAACCGCATGATGGAGATGGTGCAGGGTTCCCGCTTCGGCGTTGCGCTGATGGGGCTCGGCATCATGCGACGCAGCTTCCTTGAAGCAGCGATCTACGCGCACCACCGCGAGGCGTTCGGGCGGCCGATCTCGGAGTACCCGCTGGTGCGGGAGACGCTGGTGAACATGGCGGCCGAGGTCGAAGCGGGCTGCGCCCTCGCGTTCGAGGCGGGGGAAGCGGGCACGCGGCAGGACGACGAGTCGAAGCGGCTGTATCGCATCCTGGTGCCGCTGGCGAAGCTCCGCTGCACGCGCCGCGGCATCGACCTGGCGTCGCAGGCGGTGGAGATCCACGGCGGCAACGGCTACATCGAGAACTGGCCGGTGGCGCGCCAGTTGCGTGACGCGCAGTGCCACACGATCTGGGAAGGCGCCGAGAACATCATCTGCCTCGACGTACTGCGCGCCATCGCCAAGGAGCGCGCGGACGAGGCGCTGTTCGGGCGCGTCGAGCGCGCGCTGGGCGGCGCCGAGCATCCGGCGCTGACATCGACGGTGACGGAAGTCGGGCGCTCGCTCGACGAGGTGAAGGAAGCGGTCGCGTACCTGGAGCGCGCGCCGCAGGAGATCCGCCTGCTGCAGGCGCGGCGCATCGCCGAGTACATGGCCGATGTGACGCAGGCGGCGCTGCTGGTGGAAGAAGCCGTGTGGGAACTCGCGAACAAGGGCTCCGCGCGTAAGGCGATCGTCGCGCGGCACTTCGCGTCGATGCGGCTGGGCGAGGCGCCGGTGCGGGGCATCACCTCCGGCGACCGCACGGTGCTGGACTACTTCGACCCGATCGTGAGGTACCAGCCGGTCGCGCCGTAGCGGCGCCCCGCAGCGCCGAAGCGGGCAGCCGGCAGTCGCGGTGCTTCGCGAGACAGACGCGCGAACGCCATGCGGTGCTAAGGGCCGGACCGGGCGAGGCAAGGCCTCGGGTGCGATGCCGCACCCGAGGCCTCTTTCTCCTGTTCGTGGCCCGCTTCTGCCTGCGAGTTACTTGAACTTCAGCAGGAGGACATCGGGCGACACCGTGTGGTTGACGCCGTCGGTGTTGTCGAAGACCGATATCCCAAACGGATACGCCTTCCCCGGTACGAGCTTGATGTCGTCATCGTGGCCGGTGTCCAGCTTACGATGCATGACGACGGTCCACCTGCCATTGGCATAGACGCCCTTCGATTCGATGTCTCCGCGGCTGCCGACCCACGGCGCGAGCAGCTCCCGCGCGATCTTGTCGCCCGACTTCAGGCTGGACGGGTCTAGGACGACCGCTTCGCTGACAAGTATGAACGGGCCGCCCAGAGACGCCTTCTTCGATGGGTCCAGCATCTTCTCCGGGCCGGAGCCGTCCTTCGTCACGTTGTCGGAATAGCCGCCGCTGTCCTTCTTGTCACCATGGTTCGCCGACTCAATGTCCTCCGGGTCCTCGAGGGTGCCGGTCAGACTCTTGTCGTCAGTCTGGCCGATGGGGTTAGATCGGGCGGCCTTCCAGTGCCAGTTATCGGCAAGATCGTCGGCGGTCGGCGCGATCATGTACCAGTCTTCGATCGGGTCCGATTCCGGGTTATGGCACAGGGTCGTGCAGCCGCGCGTCTGGAACTTCTCGATTGGGGTGATCTCCCAGTAGAGGCCGAGGCGGTCCTCGTTCCCCGACTTGGTCCACTTCGTGCCGTCGTAGTCCCAGAGACGGTTCGAGCTCTCGGTGGCGTCAGCCCACTCGAAGCGGAACCAGATGTCGTCGCCGCTGTACAGCGCCTGGGCGTTGACCTCGACGCCTTGCTTCGTCTTCGAACCTTCGATGACCGTCGTCTTGATGGTGGTCACCTTGGCGTCCTTCCACGCCGCGTCGTCCCCCGCCAGCGAGGCTGGCGACTGCTTCGCTGCCACAAGGTCGGTTGCGGATCCGCTGCCTCCTCCGCCGCATGCGCCCAGGGTCGTGCCGGCGATCGCCGCGGCCACCGTGAGCCAAATGAACCGTTTCAACATCTTCGACATCGTCTCACTCCTCCTCTGACTGTCCGGCGTTGCGGATCCATCCAACTTCGTCGCCGTTGTTCAACCGTTGCCGAGTACGGTCAGGACGATGACCGCGGCGGCGTACAGCACGAACGCACCCGACGTGATTGGTTTCTTCCAGGGTCTCCGTTCCTCGCCCCGGTCCACGAACGGCAGCAGCGCGAGCGACCCGAAGAAGAAGATCGGGATCGCCATCGTTGCGATCGGCTCCAAATTGCCGGGGAAATACTTGAGGAGCTGGAAATAGAACAGGAAGTACCAATCGGGCCGCGGGACGAAAGCCGAGTCCGTCGGGTCGGCCCGCAATCCGAGCGGGGCGTGGAACTGGCTGGCGGCGACGATGAGCCCGACGATCACGATAAGGGCGATCGTGGCCTCAATGGCAAGGTGCGTCGGGTAGAACGGGACGGTCTTTTCGGGCCCGTCGCCCTTGCGGATGAGCGGCGGGGCGAGCTTGTTGCGCCGCATCAACGCCAGGTGTGCGGCCACCACGGTCATGAATGCCCCTGGCAACACAAGCATGTGGACCGCGTAGAAGCGCGTGAGCGTCGAGATGCCCATCTCCTCGCCCCCGCGCAGAAGGCCACGCAGCGTACCGCCGGCAACGGGAACGGAGCCGGCGATCTCGGTGCCGACCTTCGTCGCCCAGTAGCCCTTCTGGTCCCAGGGCAGCAGGTAGCCCGTGAAGCCGAAGGAGACGGTGATCAGAAGCAGCAGCACGCCGACCAGCCAGGTAAGTTCGCGAGGCTTCTTGTATGCGGCGTACAGGTACGTGCGCAAGAGATGCAGCACGACCATCACGACCATGACCGAGGCGGCCCAGTGGTGTACTCCCCGGATCAGCCAGCCGTACTTCAGGGTGAACTGAATGTAGTCGACGCTGCCATACGCGCCCTCGGGCGAGGGGTCGTAGTAGAAGGCCATGAACATGCCGGTGACTGCCTGTACCACGAACAGCACCATGAGCAGCGAGCCCATCGAGAACAGGGGGTTGAGGTGGGCGTGGGCGGGCACCGGGTAGCGCAGAAGGCTCCGCAGCGGGCCGCTCCAGCCAGTCCTGTCGTCAAACCAACCGAGAATCGCTTTCATCCCGCCCCCTATACCAGCGCTTCGACGACGCCGTCCTTGATGCGCGTCTCGATCTTGCGGAGCGCCCTCGGCGGCGGCCCGGAAATCACTTCTCCCTCGGCGTCGTAGATCCCCTTGTGGCATGGACAGACGAACCGCTCCTCGTCCTGGCGCCACCGCACGTTGCACGCGAGGTGGGTGCAGACCGCCGAAAGCACCAGGACCTCACCGTTGGCGTTCGCCCTGGCGTAGATCAGGCCCTCCGTCGTCACGTCGCGCCAGGCGTCTTTGTCACGGAACTCGTAGACCACGCGCTTGAAGCCGTCGGTGGGAAGCTTGTCGGCCGCGCCGATGGAGACCCAGTGCTTCGTCCGCTCGTCCAGCGACTTGCCAACCGCGAAGCGGCCCGCAGGCAAGCCGACCGCGCCCATTGCCGCCAGCGTGGCGCCCCAGAACCACATGGTGTGGAGCACCTCGCGGCGGGAAAGCTCGGGCGAGGCGTCCTGCTCGTCAGCCATGGTCATACTCCTTTCGAACCACACCGAATATATCGCCGGTTCTAGGCCTCAGGCATTTGCCAGACAGCACAAAAGAGGTGTGCACATTGACACACGGTGCACCCGCACCCCTGTGCGGGGTACCGGCCCGGCGCAGGTCACGCTTAGGCGCGCAACGACTGCTGCGCTCTCGACGCTGGCGGCACGGATCCCGGTCGTGCCGGTCTGCGCCGTACCAAAACATACGTTCGACGTGGTAGGATACGCCGCAGGATCCGGGCGCCAGCAGGGAATCGCGACGGCAGCATGCGGCTTCTCAAGATCGACCCACGCCCTCCCTCGTACGACTCCGTGGCGGAGGCGGCGCTCGATGCCGGCTCGAACGCCACGATCGTCGATAGCGTGGAGATGCAGGACTGGCGTCCGATAGCACCACCACCCGTCGTCAGCGCGCCGAAGCTCGCGTTCGTCGACGGCGTGCAACGGCTTGAAGTGCGCGTCTCGGCCGAGGGCGACGGCTGGCCGATCCCGGGCGCGCTGGTCTCGTACGCGGCGGGCGCGGCGTGTCCGGGGCGCGAGCCAGCCGTGCGCCACGTCAACGTGCAGCGGCGGGTGATACTGGCGAAGGGCGTGCAGCCGTCCTCGATCACGCTGGCCGCGCGCAACGGCGAGCTGGACTACCTGCCGGCGCACAACGCGGGCGAGGACTTCGAAAGCCTGGGGAAGACGCTCAACGACCTGCGCGCCAATCTCGAAGCCGAGGTCGTGCGCGCGCTGATCGTCGAAGGGATGGAGTTGATCATCGCAGACGGCCGGCTGCCGGACGTGCGGCACGGGCCGGTCGTCGGGTTGATTAAGACGCTGCACGATCTTTACGTCTCCAAGCCGGAGCAGGTGGACTGCCTGACGCGGCTGCGAGCCGGCGAGCGGTCGCCGCTGTTCCTCATCCAGCGGGCGCGCACCACCTATTACTCGTGGTTCATCTGCCTGCGCGACCCGGGCCCGCTCGACCTCGCGCTGTCCGGCCTCGCGCGGCTGGAGATGGATGACGCGAAGTCGAAAGAAGAAGTGCTGCGGGTGGCCGACGTCACGGCGGCGATCCTGCCGGCGTACGCATCGACGGCGGCGCGCGATGACCGGGCACCGCAGAACCTGCTGCCCGTCGGCCAGCTCGAACGCGAGCTGCGGCACCGGCTGGGCGACCCGGAGTTGCTGAAGCGGCTGATGGTCGAGACGTTTGCGAAGGAGAGCCCAGGTTGGAACCCGTGAACCAGGACCCGGTCGGCCTCGTCATCGGCACGGAGGATGCGTTCGCGCTCGACTTCTGGGTGTGGGTGTACCCGCACGCCTACCTGCAACTCGATGACGTGGTCACGGTGCCGGTGGCGCTGCCCGACGGGCGCGAGGTGCGGATGCACGGCATCGTCGACAAGGTGCGATCACGATACGAGGGCGCGCGCTTCGACTCCGACGCGGAGGCCGCGCGCGAGCAGCGGCTGCCGGTGGGCATCGCGCACGCGGCGCACGTGACGGTGACCCGCGTGGAGCCGGAGGTTTTCGTGGCGCCTACACCGGGCGCGGCCGTGCTCAAGAGCGAGCTAGGCCAGCGCGACGAAGCGCTCTACTTCGACAAGATGCGCGCCGATGGCACGGCGTTTCGGGCCGGCTACTCGCGCGACGGCAACCCCGTCTACGGGAACATCGAGTTCCTCGACGGAACCCGCGGCGCGCACATGAACATCTCCGGCATCAGCGGCGTCGCGACGAAGACGAGCTACGCGCTCTTCCTGCTGTACTCACTGCTGAACTCCGACGCGCTCGGCGCGGAAGTTGCGCAAACGAAGGCAGTGATCTTCAACGTGAAAGGCGAAGACCTGCTGTGGCTCGACAAGCCGAACGCCCGGCTCGATGAAGCGGCGAGCCAGCGCTACAAGGACATGGATCTGCCGGTCGGGCCGTTCCAGAGCGTCGGCATATGGGCGCCCGCGCTGAAGGCATCAGACGCGCTGATGCCGGCCTCCGACACGAGGCAGGAGGGCGTGACGGCGTACGCGTGGTCGCTGTCGGAGTTCTGCCGCCAGCGGATGCTGAAGTTCCTCTTCGCCGACGCGGACAACGAGACGAGCCAGCTCTCGTTCGTCGTGCGCCTGGTCGAAGACTGGCTCGCCGACCCATCGTTCGTCGCCGATCCGGACGACCGTGGCTTCGTCAGCGTCGTCGGCGCCGAGATCGTGACGGCGCGCAGCTTCATGGACCTCGTGCACGCCATCGACGCCAACATCGACGCGATCGCCGGGCGCGCGGCGCAGGGCACCCAGAACGCGTTCATGCGGCGGCTGTACGATGCCGCGGGTACGGCCGGCCACCTGATCCGCGCGATCCCGCCCGCGAAAGTGGAAGAGCACAAGATCGCCGTCCTCGACGGCAAGGGGAGCAGCCGCGGGAACAAGCAGGTAACAGTGATCGACATCCACAGCCTCCCGGACCGCGCCAAGCGCTTCGTCGTCGGCGTCGTGGTGCGGCGGCTGGTGGAGCTGAAGGAGGAGATGGGCACAGGGCGGCCGCTGGTCTTCCTGGTGCTGGACGAGCTGAACAAGTACGCCCCGCGCGAGGGCTGGAGCCCGATCAAGGAAGTGATCCTCGACATCGCAGAGCGCGGCCGCAGCCTGGGCGTGATCCTCATCGGCGCGCAGCAGACGGCGAGCGAGATCGAGCGACGCGTGACGGCGAACGCGTCGTTCCGCGTGGCGGGCCGGCTCGATACCGCCGAGGCAGCGCGCGGCGAGTACGGCTTCCTGACCGATGCGGCGAAGGCGCGCGCATCGATCCTCAAGCCAGGCACCATGTTCGTGCACCAGCCGGAGATCCCGGTGCCGTTGCTGGTGCAGTTCCCCTTCCCGGCGTGGGCGACGCGCAAGGACGAGGTCGACCGCGCGTCCGAAGGCAGCGGCTCCGGGCTGCGGGGGCGGTAACCGATGCGCTTCCTGCACACCGGCGACTGGCATCTGGGCCGGCAGATCCGCGGACAATCGCGCCAACCCGAGTTCGAGCGCGTCGTGATGGAAGTCGTCGATATCGCGCGGCGGCAGCGGGTCGATGCGGTGCTGATCGCCGGCGACACCTTCGACACCTTCGCGCCGCCACCGGACGCCGAGAGGCTGCTCTACGAGGCGCTGACCAGCCTGGTGCGCGATCACATCGATGTGGTGATGATCGCGGGCAACCACGACCACGCGCAGCGGATGGATGCGATGACGGGCATCCTGCGCATCGCCGGCGTGCAATGCGTCGGATCCGTGCCGCCGGACGAGGGCTACGAGCCGGTCACGCTAACGTCGAAGGACGGCGAGGCGACGACGATCGTCGCGCTGCCGTGGGTGCCGGAGCGGGTCGCCGTGGAGTACGAGCGGTTATTCGGCGAGCTGAACGAGGCGATGCAACGTTACGCGGGTCAGATGGAGCGCGCCATCGCCTACTTCTGCAAGCGTTTCGCGCCTGGCACCGCCAACGTGTTCCTCGGCCACATGTTCATCGGCGGCTCGACCGTCGGCGAGGGGAGCGGCGAGCGCAAGCTGCATATCGGCCAGAACTTCGCCGTGCCGGCGTCGTGCTTGCCGGGGGCCGCGCAGTACATCGCGCTGGGCCACCTGCACCGGCCGCAGGAGATCGCGCACGCGTCGCCGGCGTTCTACGCCGGTTCGCTGCTACAACTCGACTTCGGCGAAGAGGGGCAGGAGAAGTCGGTGAACATTGTCGAGGTGCACCCGCGGCTGCCTGCGAAGGTGGAGCGCGTGCCAGTGAGCGGCGGCAGGCAACTGCGCACCGTGCGCACGACGCTCGACGCGCTCCCCGAGCACGGCGGCCGCTACGGCAACGATTTCCTGCGCGTCGTCGTCGAACTGGAGCGGCCGGCGATCGGGCTGTACGAACGAGTGCGCGACGTACTGCCGAACGCGCTCGAGGTCACGGCGAGCCTCGTGGCACAGGCGGCGGCCGCGGCGACTGCGGACGGCGACCACGCATCGGTCACGCCGGAAGTGCTGCTGTCGCGGTTCTACGCGCAGAAGTACGGCGGCGGCGCGATGCCGGAGGGGCTGCTGAAGCTGTTCAGCGAGCTGCGCCAGGAGGCCGAGCGTGCGACCGCTTGAGCTGAAAGCCGCAGGCTTCACCTGCTTCGCCGACCCGATCGAGATCGACTTCTCGAACATGGACGTCTTCGTGATCACGGGGCCGACGGGCGCGGGCAAGACGACCATCATCGACGCGCTGTGCTACGCGCTGTACGGCAAGATCCCGCGCCACAGCGAGACGCAGCAACTGATGTCGCACAACCGCGACCACCTGCACGTCGCGCTGGAGTTCTCGGCCGGCTCTGAGCGCTATCGCGTGTTCCGCAGCATCAACGTCACGCGCAAGACCGGCCGCGACGGCGTCGAGAAGGTGACGCGTGCCGTGTCGCCCGTGCAGTTGGAGCAACGCGGGCCCGACGACGAATGGAAATCGGTCGAGGGGCGCGTTCGCGCTATCGACGAGGAGATCGAGCGCATCGTCGGGCTCGACTTCGACGCGTTCCAGCGCTGCGTGGTACTACCGCAGGGGCGATTCCAGGAGTTCCTCTCCGGCGACCGCAAAAAGCGGCAGGACATCCTCAAAGACCTGCTGGACATCGGCATCTACGAGCAGGTCATGGCGGCGGCGAACGCCCGCGCGCGCGACCACGCGAGCCACGCGGCGCACATCGAGCAGCAGCTGCGCGACGACTTCGCGGACGCGACCGAGGAGGCGCTCGCCGCGAGCCGCACGGAACTCGAAGCGATCGTGCCGGCGCTGGAGACGGCGCGCGAGTTGCGCACCGCGCTGGCGGCGGCCGGCGAGCAGGCGGTGACGGTTGTCGATGCGCGCGGCCGCGAGCGCGACCGCGGCCAGGCACACGCCGCCACCTTGAAGGAACTGAAGGTCGCGGAGGATCACGCGAAGGACGGCCAGGCACGGCTCAAGGTGCTTCGCAAGGAGTCACAGGGGATCGAGGCGGCGCTGAAAGCGGCGCCGTACGACCGGGCGTTGCATCAGGCGCTGCACGTCGCCCGCGAGCGCGCGGCGCAGTTACAGCGACACGACGCGGACCTCGTAGGGGCGAAGGCTGCCGCCGCCGACAACGCGGCGCTGGCGGTCGCCACGGCCACGCTCACCGCCGCCGAGAAAGCGCACACCGAGGCCGAAGGCGCATCGCTCGCGGCGACGGAACAACTGGAGACGGCGCAGCGCACTGATGCTGCCGCGCACCTGAGCAGCGGGCTGAAACGCGGCGACCCGTGCCCGGTGTGCGGCGGCGTCATAGATAAGCTGCCCCGCGCGGCGGCAGGCAGTCTCAAGACGGCCGAAAAGGCAGCGCGCGACGCGAAGGCCGGCGAGCGCGCGACCGCCGAGGCGCTGCGCGCGGCAGGACTGGCGTCCGAACGCGAGAAGCAGCGGCTGCAGACGGCGACGGAGCGCGTGGCCCGCATCGAACAGGAGCGCGCGAAGGCAGCGGCCGAGTTGCAGGCATCGCTTCCGGCCGGCGTCGCGGCCACGGCGGAAGCCATCGCGGCCGCGGCCGACGCGCAGGACGCGGCGCTGTCGCAGTTCGACGAGTTGAACGCGCGGCTCGAAGCGCAGCGCAAGACCATCGCGGAGCTTGAGCCGCTGGTGAACAGGAGCGGCGAACAGATCGCCGGGCTCAAGGCGAGCGCGGCCCAGCTCGAACAGGAGATCGCCGCGGCGAAGAAGCAAGCGGATGAGGCGAAGGTGCGGCTCGTGGCGCTGGCTGAAACCTGGAAGTGGACCGCCGTGCTGGAGCTCGTCGAAGCGAAGAAGGACCCGCGCGCCGCGATCGCGGCGATGTCGCAGGAGGCGGTGACGCAGGCCGACGCGCTGACCGCGCGCAAGACCTCGCTCGAGGAGCGCGTGCGCACGATCGAGCAGAAGATCGAGCGCGCGGGCGAATTGCGCGAATCGCTCGATGCGGCGCGCGGCGAGGCGGCTCTGTGCAGGGAACTGGGGCTGCTGCTGCGCGCAGATCAGTTCCAGGAGTTCGTCCTGTCATCGGCGATGGCGGTGCTGGCGGAGACCGCGACGACGCACCTGGCGTCGCTCTATCCGCGGTTCGGGCTGAAGGTGGATGGCGGCGAGTTCGAGGTGATCGACCACTGGCAGGCGGACAGCGAGCGGTCGGCGCGCACGCTGAGCGGCGGCGAGACGTTCGTGGTGTCGCTGGCGCTGGCGCTCGCGCTCTCGGAACGGCTGCCGGAGCTGCGCAGCGCCGCGGCAGCGGCTTTGGAGAGCCTGTTCCTCGACGAGGGCTTCGGGACGCTCGACCCGGAGACGCTGGAAACCGTGATCAATGCGCTGGAGGGGCTGCGCTCCGAGGACCGGATGGTCGGCATCATCACGCACGTGCCGGAACTGGCACAGCGCATCGAGAACCGCATCACCGTGATCAAGTCGCCCGCGGGCAGCCGCGTCGAGGTGAGCGCGCCGGTCTGAGGCGCCTCAGTCCTGCACCAGGAACCGGAAGCCGGCGAGCGCCAGCACGTCGTTCGAGCCGTCTTCGATCAGCGACGCGCGCGCGTCGCGGTACAGCATCTCCACCGGCACGCCCTTCGCCAGCCCCATGCCGCCGAAGATCTGGATCGCGTCCGACGCCAGGTCGAAGGCCGTCTGCGTGCAGTACGTCTTGGCGGCGATCGAGTAGTGCGTCGTCGGCTGGCCGGTCAGCAGGCGGCGGTTGGCGAGCCTCGAGAGCGAGCGCGCCGATTCGAGCCGCGTGAACATGTCGAACAGGCGCCGCTGCACGAGCTGGTGGTTCGTGATCGCAACGCCGCCCTGTACCCGCTGCTGCGCGTACGTCAGCGCCTCCTCGAACGCGGCGCGCGCGAGGCCACAGAACGTCGTACTCATGCCGGCGTTGGCGCTGGCGAGGATCGTGTCCGTGGCCGCGCCGAAGACGCCCGGCTCGACCAGCATGTAGTGGCGCGGGATGCGCACGTTGTCGAAGAAGATCTCGCCCTGGTTGAGGGCACGCTGGCCAAGCTTGTCCAGCGGCTTGCCGCGCGTGACGCCGGGCAGCCCGAGCGGGATGACGGCGACGCCCGTGCCCGCCATGCCCATCGATGGCTCGACGCAGAGGAAGGCGAGCGTGTGCGTGGCGATGGTGCCGTTCGAAACCCACGCCGACTTCTGGCCGTTGATCACCCACTCATCGCCGTCGCGGCGGGCGTTGCACTCGAAGTGGATGTCGGCGCGCGAGTGCTCACCGGAGTAGAGGATGGCGTCGGAGCCGTGGTTCGGTTCCGTCGCGCACCAGCAGCCAATGTACTTGCCTTCGGTGTCCTCCACGAACGGCATCACGAGGTCGCGCATCAGGTCCGGATTACCGGTCATGGCCGCGAAACGGAACGGCATCGAGGTGACGCCAAGGCTGATCGAGAGGCCCGCGCTCCCCCAGCCCATCTCCTCGCTCACCACCCATGCGTCCATCGGGCCGAGGCCCGGCCCGCCGAGCTCCACCGGGAACGATCGCAGGTGGTGTCCGGCGCGATAGGCGGCGCGGAAGACGTCGCGCAGCCGCGAGTCAGGTGCGATCACCTGCTCCGGCGTCAGCGCGTCGAGTTCGAGCGCGGCGGGACGGATGACTTCTGCCGCGAAACGATGCGTCTGCTCGCGGAGCTGGATCTGGTCGCTGGTGAGGTCGAAATTGAGGTCGAGTGCCGGCATGGTCGCACGCTCACATTCACTTATCGAAGATCATGACGTTGACACCGCCGATGCCGGCGTTCTGCACGAGTCCCACGTTCGCGCCCGCAACCTGCCGCGGGCCCGCATCGCCCCTCAACTGGCGGACGATCTCTGTCACCATCGCGCCGCCGGTCGCCCCCATCGGGTGGCCGCGGCTGAGGAGGCCGCCGTCGGTGTTCACGGGGTACTTGCCCGTGATCTCGGTGCCGCCTTCGAACACGAACGGGCCGCCTTCGCCGTGCGGTACGTAGCCAAGCTCCTCGATGGTCAGGATCTCGCCCGGTGTGAAGGCATCGTGCACCTGGGTAACGCGGATGTCCGCCGGCCCGACGCCGGCGCGCTCGTACGCGCGCTTCGCCACGAGCGCGGTCGGCCCTTCGCCGAGGCCCTCGCGGCCCGAGGTATACATCGGCGATCCGCCGGCCCACGCCCGCATACGGACGGGCGCAGTCGTGCGCGTGCGCGCGAACGCCTCGGAGGCCAGGATGACGGCCGACGCGCCGTCGCTCGTCGGGCAGCACTGGTAGAGCGTGATCGGGTCGCACACCATGCGCGAACCCAGCACTTCCTCCAGCGTGATGGCGATGCGGTACTGCGCGTACGGGTTGTGGACGGCGTTGCGGTGCGACTTCACGCTGACCTGCGCGAAGTGCTCGGGCCGCGTGCCGTAGTCGGCCATGTGGCGCTGCGCCATCATGCCATAGGCGGCGGGCATGACGTTCAGCCCCATCACGGAGGCGTAGTTGGTGGCGCCCGCGCCGCCGACCTGCAACATGCCGCGCTCCATCTTCTCGACGCCGATCACCATCGCGACCTCGGCGGAGCCTGCGCGGATCGCATCGGCAGCGAGCATCAACGCGCGCGAAGAACTGCCGCACGCCAGCTCGACGTTCGTGATCGGCATGCCGTGCTGCCCCAGTTCACCGAAGATCCGCATGCCGACGCCGACGGGCGGGCCTGCGCCGCCAACGCGGCCCAGGTAGCCCGCCTCGACGGCCTTGAACTCGATGCCGGCGTCGTCGAGCGCCGCGACGGCGGCCTCGCGGCCGAGGTCCTCTATCGTCTTCTCGGGGAAGCGGCCGAACGGATGCAACCCGACGCCCAGTACGACCACGCCGTCGCTCATCGCGCGTCCCTCCTCGGCTGAAACACGTAGGCCACGACGCGGTTGCCGGCGTCGTCGCGCTTCACGTCGTGCAGCGCCATCTCCACGGGCAGGCCGACCCGCACCGATTCGAGCGGGACGTGGAGCAGCGCGGTCTGCACGATCGGGCCATCCTCAAGCTGCACCTGCGCGATGGCGTACGGCGCTTCCATCACGGAGCCTTTCGGCGTCTGGTGGATAATCGTGAACGTGTGGATCACCCCGTACGGGCTGAGGCGGCACTCTTCGAGGCCGCGGTGCGCACATTCCAGGCAGATCGCACGCTTGCCGGCGAAACGCGTGCGGCACGCGGGGCACTCGCTGCCCAGCAACTGCGGCAACGCGCCCGGCTGCTCGGGGATGACGAACAATCCCTCGCGGATCGGCGCCATGCCGGCCGCATTTGCGACGGTCATCGCGTACCTCTTCCAATTCCCCCCGGCGGATGGCTTCTTGCGGTCTTCTTCCTCGCCATGGGTAACCACGAGTCTCGGCCCGGCGCACGGGGCTTACAAGGGACGAATGGCACACCCGCCACGGGGTCGTATGGCCCAGCCGTTTCAGCACAACAGGGAACTTGGAGTCTTGTGCCAGCGGGACTAGCATGCGCATGCTAGCCGCGAATCGAGGCGACGTACCCACTCGGCGCGTCCGGGGAGTCGTGCCCGCGCGCCATCGGCGGCGCTCCGATCTCAACACCTGCAACGGTGCCAGGCCCGCCCGGCCGCGTCGAGGGCGCTCCGGGCCCAGGGATGGAGAAGGTGATCATGCTTAAGGCCGCGCCCGCGAAGACGAAGAAGCCAGCCGCCGGGGTGAAGAAGGCGAAGGCAAAGCCTGCCGCAAGGGCGAAGGGGCCCGTGGCGAAACAGCCAGCGGCGAAACCCGTCGCGAGGGCCAAGAAGGCCGCGACGAAGGCCAGCGCCACAAAGAAGGCGCCGGCGAAGCCCGCCGTGAAGGCGAAGAAGCCCGTGACGAAGGCCGCATCCGTGGCGAAGAAGACCCCGGCGAAGAAGGCGCCGGCGAAGGCGCCCGGGCTCCCGCACGTGGAGATCACGGTGAAAGGGCAGCGCTACATCGTCGGGGAGTACGGATCCCTGATGACGTTCGAGGATTACGAGCGGGTGATGGCGATCAAGCAACAGCAACAGCGCTGAGCACGGCGACGAGCCGTAGAGGGGAAAGAGGGACACATGGAACTCAAAGAGGTCATCGGCCGCAGGCGCACCATACGCTTCTTCCTGCCGTTTCGGCCGGTCGAGCGCGCGAAGATCCAGAAGATGCTCGAAGCGGCTCGCCGCGCGTCGTGCGTCGGCAACGTGATGAACGTCCGGGGCATCGTGATCTGGAAGGACCAGGCGTCGCCGGAGCTGATCAAGGCAATCACACCGCCACTGGGCTACCAGCAGATGCAGACCGCTCCGGTATTCATCTTCTGGTACAACGAGACCGAGGCCTACCAGATCGACAGGTGGATCGGCGCCATGGAGGGCCTCGCCGACACGCGACGCATCGGCACGAACGTCGAGAGCACGAAGCAGCAGATCGAGAAAGGGCTGCGGCCCGCGTTCGGCGCGATGTGGAAGCAGATGGCGGTCGCGCCGCTCGCGTTCATGGACGTAGGCCAGGCGGTCGCGCAGGCGACGCTGGTGGCCTACGACGAAGGGCTCGGCTCCTGTTTGATGAGCAGCCCGCGGCTCGAGGCGGTCGGCAAGCTGCTGAACCTGCCGGAGTCCGCCGTGCCGGTGTGCCTGCAGGCCATCGGTTACGCAGCGGAGCAGTGGGAGGCGGGCGGCCAGACGGTGAAGCCGCCGTTCGACTCGCTGTTCTCCGAGGGCACCGCCGGCACACCGTTCAAGCACGACGCCGCGGTCGACGACGAGCTGCGGCGCGACAAGATGATCTGCGACCCGGCGCCCTTGCCATGGCGCGAGGCGGAGCTGAAGTACGTCCAGCAGGCGCTCGGGCTCGAGGAGCGCATCACCGCGTTCCCGATCCCCGGCATCACGCCGGCAGACGGTGGCGGTCGTGGCTGACACTCCCGCCAAAGGCGGGCCAACCATCCGTATCCTCGATGAAGGCGACGGCCACTACCGGCCGCCGGATCCCGACGGACTGCGCGCGTTCGTGCGCGACAACAAGGACCGCCGGCTCGTCGACAAGCGCATGTCGGAGCAAGACGCGATCTCCCGCTTCGTCGAAGACGGCGCGTACGTCAGCTACGACACCAACGTCTGGCGGCGCGGCCCCAGCTCGCTGATGCGGGAGATCATCCGCCAGAAGAAACGCGACCTCTGGCTCGCCGCCAAGTTCAGCGCGCACGACGCGACGTTGCTCACCGCCGGCGGCTGCGTCAGCAAGATCGACGTCGGCTGGATGGAAACCGGCCGCGTGATCACCGAAGCGATGAACGCCGGCACGCTCAAGATGTACGAATGGACCAACGGCGCGCTGGCGTACCGGCACCTGGCCGGCGCGCTTGGCGTGCCGTTCCTGCCACTGCGCTACGTCGGCGGCACGGACGTCTTCCGCAACTCCGGCGCCAAGCTCATCGAGGATCCCTACACGGGACAGGCGGTCTGCCTGGTGCCGGCGGTCAATCCGGACGTCGCGCTGATCCACGTGAACCAGTGCGACATCTACGGCAACGCCCGCGTCTTCGGCCCGGGCCTGGCGCCCGTCGAGACGGCGATGGCGTCGAAGCGCGTCATCCTCTCAACCGAGGAGATCATCGACACCGCGGAGATCCGCAAGCACCCGGGCGCGACGACGATCCCGTACTACATCGTCGATGCCGTGGTGGAGGCGCCGTTCGGCTGCTACCCCGGCACCGTGCCGGGGCTGTATCGGGCGGACCTGCAGCACCTGATGGAGTTCGGCGTCGCGCAGATGCAGGGCAAGATGGACGAGTACCTGGAGAAATGGGTGCACAGTGTCGCCTCGCACACCGAGATGCTGGAGAAGCGCGTCGGACTCGCCAAGCTGAACCTGCTGCGGTCCGAGGAGACGCACACGGAGGGCTACTACACGTGAGCACGGCGCTGGCATTCACCGACAACGAGGCGACCATCACCTACACGTCGCGGCTGATGGAGGAGGACAAGCTCTACTTCGTCGCCATCGGCGGCCCTCCCCTGCTGGGCATCCTGCTGGCGAAGCAGCTGCGGGCGCCGGCCATCGCGTACGTCGTCGAAGACGGCACGATCGCACCGCAGGTGCCGATGCCGACGCCGCCGTTCATGATCGGCGCCGGGCTGGCGTCGAGCCGCGCCGTCGCCTGGACGGACATGAACACGGTCGACTTCCACGCCGGGCTCGGCTACCTGGACTATGGCGTGCTCGCCGCCGTCCAGGTCGACCAGTACGGCAACTTCAACTCGACCTTCACCGGCGGCACGTACGACCACCCGGTACGCCGCTTCGGCGGCCCCGGCGGCGCGACCGAGATCGCGGCTCTGTGCTGGCGGACGGTGCTGATGACGCGGCTGCAAAAGCGCAAGTTCGTCAACAAGCTCGACTTTATGTCATCTCCTGGATTCCTCGACGGCACGCCGCGCGCGCGCGAGCGGGCGGGCATGCCGCCTGGCACCGGCCCCTATCGCGTCGTCACGGAGCGCGCGATGTTCGGATTCGACGACGCGACGCGCCGCATGAAGCTCATCGCGATCGCGCCGTGGACCAGCGTCGAGGAGGTGCTGGCGGACATGGAGTTCGCGCCGATCATCGCGAGTGATCTCGGCGTCCTCGATCCGCCGACCGACGAAGAACTCGATATTCTCCGCACGCAGGCCGACCCGACCGGCCGCACGATCGCCGGCGAGTGGATCATGCTCGAAGAGACGGACGCCGGCCTGCGGCGCGTCGTGACGGAAGCGGCCACGTAAGCAAGACCCGGCAACCTCCATGGAGGCGCGATCAACGACGCGCGGTGCAAGTTCAGCACCGCGCGTCGTTCTTATCTCCGCTGGGCCGGAGCACTCCCGGAACTACAACCTGTCGATGATCTGCCGCGCGGCGGCCAGCGCCAGCACGTCGTTCGAGCCGTCTTCGATCAGCGAGGCGCGCGCGTCACGGAACAGCTTCTCGACCAGGAACTCCTTGGCGAGGCCGTAGCCGCCGTGCAGCTGGATGGCGTCGCTCGCGACGTCGACCGCCGCCTGCGTGCAATACACCTTCGACGTGATCGAGAGGAAGGTGGCCGGCGGGAACGCGCGCGCGTTGTACTTCAGCGCCGCGCGCGAAATCTGCCGCGAGGTCTCGACCTTGGTGTACATGTCGAACAGCTTCTTCTGCACCAGTTGGTGCTCGGCGATGGGCTTGCCGCCCTGAATGCGCTCTCGCGTGTACTTCAGCGCCTCCTCGAACGCCGCGCGGGCGACGCCGGTGAACGTGGCGCCCATGAAGGCGTTTGCCGTCGCCAGCGTCATGTCGATAACGAGCGGGTAGATGTCCGGGCGCGCCAGCATGTACTCGGCCGGAATGCGCACGTCGTCGAAGAAGATCTCGCCCTGGTTGAGCGCGCGCTGCCCCAGCTTGTCCAGCGGCTTGCCCTTCGTGACGCCCGGCAGGTCCAGCGGCACGAGCGCGACGCCGCCGCCCCCCATCCCTTTCTCGCGTTCGATGCCGAGGAACGCCAGCGCGTGCGTGGCGATGGTGCCGTTGGAGACCCACGCCGACTTCTGGCCGTTGAGCACCCACTCGTCGCCGTCGAGCTTCGCCGTGAGGCCCCACCAGACGTTGGGGTCGCGATAGAACTCCGTGCCCACCATCAGCGTGTCGGAGCCGTGCTGCGGCTCGGTGATCGCCCAGCAGCCGATGTACTTCCCCTCGCGGTCTTCAGCGAACGGCTTGACCACCTCCTCGAGCAGCCGCGGCCGGTCCTGGAGCTGGAGCGACGCGAACTGGAACGGGAACGACGTCACGCCGAGCGCGATCGCGAAGTCGGCGCTGCCCCAGCCCAGCTCCTCGGCGACGATGTGGTTGCCGACCGGGCCAAGGTCGACGCCGCCGAACTCCGCCGGCAGGCTGCGGGTGTGGTACCCCTGCTCGTACGCCTTCTTGAATACATCCCACATGATCGAGTCGCGCGCGATGACGGCCTCGGGGTCGAGCCTGTCGAGCTCAATGCTGGCCGGGCGGCACACTTCCGCGGCGAAGCGGTGCACCTGCTCCTTGAGCTGCACCAGTTCCGGGCTCAGATCGTGATCCAGTTCCAGATACGGTCCCATCGTCGAAAACCGGTCCTTTCGTAAATGGCAAGCGCCGCCGCGCGAAGGTACGCGCATGCGCGAGCCGGCGCCCCGCCGTCCCGTGCCTACGCTATAGCCGGCCCAATTGGGCCGTCAGGACCGAAGGGCCCGTCGTCCGCGGTCCACGTGGCCCGACTTCCGGCCGCGTTCCCCGGCGTTGGGTGCGGCATTGGCCCGCGTTGCGACCATATGTCATCGTGGATCCGGGCCGACTGTCTCTACGCCGGAGCGCGGCGTATCCGTAGGCTGCAACGTATGGAAGCGGGAAGGAGCACACGTGAGTCGCTGGTTGATTCCGGGCATCGGCGCGCTCGTGCTGGCCGGTGCGGTCGCCGTCGGCGCCGTCGTGTGGACGCAGCAGGGTGGCGGCGCGACGTGCGACCAGGCAGCGCTGGCGCACGCGCTGAGCGAAGGCCTGCGCCAGGCCGAGCAACAGGACAAAGAGACCTGGGAGATCGAGCGTCCTGCCGGGTGCGGCGACGCAGACCAGGAACAGGCTGTGGCCGAGATGACGCGCGACTGGCACATGATGGCGGGCGGCATGATGATGCGCGCGTCGAAGCATCCAGGGCCGTAGCCCGATGACCAGCGATCCGGGCGGCGACTGGGTCCAGGAGCTGATGCGCTCCTTCCGCGACAAGCTCCTGGGCGGCCTGTACGAGGGGCTGTACGAACTCGACGGCGGGCCACTGCGCCGCGTGATGGACGCGCAGGCCGAGACGTGCATGCACGCCTTCGTCGCGCTCGCCGACATTCCGCCACACCTCGACTTCGACCAGTTCATCGACCGCATGAAGATCTCCGGGCCCAGCCGCGTCCGCATCGACCGAGAGGGCGACGACGAGTTGCTGTGGACCGAGCTGCACGAAGGCGAATGCGTGTGCCCGCACGTGCGCCAGGGCGTCATCCGGCTCGATCCGAAGCTGTGCCTGTGTGGCGAGACGTGGGTGCGGCTGCTCGTCGAGCGGCACGCCCGCCGCCGCGCCACCGTCGAGATGATGGAATCGGTCGCGACGGGAGCACAGAACTGCGTCTATCGCATCAGCCTGGGCGAGCCGCTGCCGCCGGCACCCGCGTAAGGCCTACTCGGGCCGGCGCGGCTCTTTCGCGCACACGGCGCCCACCTTCTGCACCAGCTCCGCAACGCCGATCCGCTTCAGGTGGAAGTCGGCGGCGCCGGCGGCCCGCGCTTCTTCCCACTCGGAGCGGCTCAGGTAGGCGCTGAGCAGCAGCACGGGCGCGTGCTCCGCAAGCTCGCGGCACAGTTCCAGCGCGCTGGGGTCATTCGGATGCAGGTCCAGCAGGATCACGTCCGGCGCGAAGCGGCGCACGAGCTCGGGGATCTCGTCGCGGAGCGATGCCGTGGCCACGACAGCCACTTCGCCGCTCCGTTCGAGCGGGCGCTGCAGGTTGCCGCGCACGCGGTCGTCATCGCTCACCAGCAGGACGGAGACGGGCACGGACTGCGGCACCACCCTCAAGCACTCCTCGTCGATCCCGGCGGCCCTGTCGATGCCACATTCCAGCATCGACAGGGGGGTCCCCGATAGGGTCGAGAGTCACGCTATGGCGGGCCGTTCGTACCTTGGGCGGCACCCCGGTCGGGTGCGGCCGGTCAGTGCGCGTAGCGGCTGGTGTGCCGCGCGACGAACGCCGCGGCCTCGGACCGGCGGCGCAGGTTGAGCTTGCTCAAAATACTGCTGACGTAGTTCTTCACCGTCTTGTGGCTGAGGTAGATCTCCGTCGCGATCTCCTTGTTGGTCTTGCCTTCCGCGATCAGCCCCAGGATGCGCTGCTCCTGCCCGGAGAGCTGCGACAGCTCATCGCGCCGGTGCTCGTTGCCCGACCGCAGGCGCTCCATGACGTTCGCCGTGACCGCGGGATCGAGAAGGGATTCGCCGCTGGCCACGGTGCCGATGGCATCGGCCAGCGCCTGGCCGCGCGTCTGCTTCAGCAGGTAGCCGGAGGCGCCGGCGAGGATCGACGCGATCACGGCGTCTTCGTCGGAGTATGACGTGAGCATGATCACCCGCGTAGCCGGCGCCTCAGCGCGGATCTCGCGGCACGCTTCCACACCGGAGCCATCGCCCAGCCGCACATCCATGACGATGACGTCTGGCTTGGCGCGCGCGGCCTCCGCGATCGAGCTCTCGACGGAGTGGGCCTCGGCGACGACGGTCATGTTGGCCCGGCGGTTGAGCAGCGCGCGCAGTCCTTCCCGCACGACCTCGTGATCATCCACGATCATGACGCGTATCTCCTCAGACATGGGCGTATGCTCCTTCCAACGGCACAGCGACGGTGATACATGTGCCATGACTGTCGCTGCTCGTCAGCTCATAGGTGCCGCCCAGCGCGCGCGCCCGGTCAGCGATGTTCCCCAGGCCGCGGTGGCCGACGCCACCCGGCCGCGCCGTGTTGAATCCGCGGCCGTTGTCCCGCACCGTCAGTTCGACGGCGTTGTCGTGAATCCGCAGCCGCGTCCACGCCTGGCTCGCGCGGGAGTGCTTCGCGACGTTCGCCAGCGCCTCCTGCGCAATGTGGAAAAGATTCTCCGCGACGTCGTGCGGGAGCTGCTTCACGCCGTCTTCACCCAGCTCCAGGTTGACCTCGATGAGCGAGTTGACGCGCACCTCGCGCGCCAGGTCACGTAACGCCGCCGAGAGGTCGTTCGAGTCGAACGCCGCCGGCCGCAGGTGGAAGATGTAGCTGCGGATGTCCTTGATGACCTGGTTGAGGTCGTTGACCGCCTTGTCGAGTCGCGTGCTGACGAACTGCGGGTCATCGGCGACGACATCGGCGCAGTCCTCCAGGCTGAGGCCGACGCCGTACAACGACTGGATCACGCCATCGTGCAGGTCCATGCCGATGCGCTCGCGTTCCTCCAGGATCGCCAGGTCCTGCGATTGCTCCAGCAGACGCGCGTTCTCGATGGAAGCGGCGGCCTGGGCGGCGAACAGCCGGACCATCTCTTCGTCCTCGCTACTGAACAATTCCGCGCCCTGCTTCTCACTCAGGTAGAGCCGCCCGACGATGTTCTCCTTGTAGACGACCGGCACGCCGAGCAGCGTGCGCATGGCCGGGTGATGCGGCGGGAAGCCAATGGCCCGGGAGTCTCTGCTGATATCGGGCAGCCGCAGACTGGCTCCCTGGTGAATCATCACGCCGAGCAGACCGTCGCCCTTCGGCGGCGGGCCGATCGCCGCGACCTCCTCCTCGCTCAGGCCGGAGGTGATGAACTGCTCGAGGCGGCCATCGCCGCTAACGATGCCCAGGGCGCCGTAGCGGGCGTTCGTGATCTCCCGCGCCAAGTCGACGAACCGCAGCAGCAGCGGTTCGAGCTGCATTTCCGATGCCAACGAGATGCCGGCGCTGTGCACCGCGGCAATCTGGCGGTTCCGCTGCATCAGCCGGTTCTGGATGCGCTTGAGGAAGCTGAAGATCAGGATCGAGAAGAATGCGGAGCCGGTGAACACCACGGCGATCGTCGTAACGACGGCGACCTCCTCGGAGATGCGATCGCCAACGACCAGATGGACCGCGACCTCGACGGCGGCGATGAGCACGGCCGGCACGACGATGGTCAGCCGACGCAACTGTCGCAGCGCGGCGTTGACCGGCAGGTCGTGGGTACCGAGCGAAACCGCCTTTTCCGCACGCTCCCGCATGACTAGCCGCTCCATCCGAGCGCACAGGGGCCCGGCGCTGCCGCCATCGCCCCCGGAGCATCACCCGCACGCCCCATCACCGACACCACTACCGCCCTTATCACGCCCGCTCGCCTCTCCCCTACGCCGGCCGGCCCGCGTAGTTCGGGTCGTTCTGGTCCAGCCACACGTTCGCGAACAGGAAGTTCGATCCGAACCACGACACCTTGAAATTGTTCTGCATGTACGACCACGCCACGCCGCGGGTCACCGGCGAGACGTAGTCGAGCCGCGCGCACACGCTCTCCAGCAGGTAATCTTGGATCTCGTAGCCCAGCGCCTGGCGCTTCTTGCGGTCGAACTCCGCGCGCTGCGCATCGAGCTTCGCGTCCAGCTGGGCATCGGACAGCAGGAACGAGTTTTTCGTGCCGCCGGTGTGGAAGTACGGGTACACCCAGTCATCCAGGTCGATCCAGCCGTTGTCGAAGCCCCAGCTTGATGGGAACGACCCCTCGCTCTCGTCCTGCGCCGCATGCAGGAACGCCTGGGCGAGGCCGTTGTAGCCGGTCGGGTCAACCGTCTCCTCGATCTTGAGCCCGAGGACCTCCTGCATCTGGCGTTTGAACTCCGGCATCGCCTTGTCCGGGATGTACGCGGGGATGCCGGCGAAGATCATCTTCACCGAAGCGGGACCGTTACCCGCCGCCCAGAGCTTCTTGGCCTCCGCGATGTCGGCGTCGCGGCCGGCCTTGTCGGAGCGGAATCCCGGGCGCTTCTCCAGCTCGTTCTGCGGGATCGCGAAGGCGGTAATGGGGTACGAGACGGGCCCGGCGACCAGGAAATCCTTGAATCCCGGCGCGCTGGGATACATCTGCTGGCCGATGCGCTCGCGATCGACGGCCAGGTGCATCGCCTTGCGCAGGCGCACGTCTTTGAAGGGCGACTTCTCCGACATCCAGAGGCGGGTGTTCAGGAAGCCTGCCGTCCCCATCTCGCTCATCACCATGCCGCTGTTCTTCGCCACGCGTGTCGTCGTCGACGTGTCCGCGAAGCCGGTGGAGTCGACCTGCTTGCTGTTCAGCGCCGCCTCCTGCGTCGAGTCGCTCTGCGGCGTCCAGAGCGAATCGTAGCCATCCAGGAACGGCCGTCCGGTGCCGATGCCGCGCGGGCTGTCGTCGGCAGCGAACCAGCTGGGGTTGCGCCGCACCTTCACGACCTCCACGGCCTTGAACTCTTCGAGCTGGAACGGGCCGCTGCCGATGATCGCCTTGTCGCTGTTCATCGCGTCGTTGGCGTCGACCAGTTCCTTCGGGACGATGAACGCGTTGCGGTCGGCCAGGTAGTGCAGGAACGGCGCGATGGGCGCCTTCGTCGTCACCTTCAGGGTGTGACTATCGACCAGCTCGAGCTTATCGATCGTCTTCCAGTGGCCGGCGCGGTAGTACAGAGCGCGCTGCGGGCTCTTGTCGTTGATCTGCCGCTCGATGCTGTACTTCACGTCTTCCGCCGTCAGATCGCGGCCGGCGACGTTCGGGAAGTTGCCACGGGCGCGGGCATTGTCGTGGAACTTCGCCCCCTTTCGGACCTTGATGATGTATGTCAGCTTGTCCGGCTGTTCGGGCATGCCGTCGGCGAGGTCCGCGCTCATCACCTGGTTGGCGTCATCGTCGTACTGCAGCACCTTGCTGAAGACGGCCGAGTGCATGTTGTACATCGGGCCGAACTGCGTCTGGTGCGGATCGAACGAGTCGAGCGCCAACGCATCGAAGCCGAAGGATCGATAGATGCCGCCCTTCGTCGTCGCCGGGGTCGACTGGGCCGGCGTCGGCGTGGCGTTCGGTGACGCCGTGCCGCCGGTGCTGGTCTTGGCGCCACCGTTCGTCTTGTCGTCGCTGCAGCCGGCAATCGCGAGGCCGGCGACGCCCACGCCGAGTGCGGCACCGCCTTTCAGCACCTTGCGGCGGCTCACACGCGCCTCCTGCATTTTCCGCCAGTAGTTGCCTTGCTGCATCGCTCTCTCCCTCCGCGTTTCGACGCTTGTGCGCCTCCGGCGCAGTCTCATATGCGCAACCGGGGATCCAGGACGTCCCGCAGCGCATCACCCACAAGATTGAACGCGAGCACGGCCATCGTAATCGCCAGCCCGCTGAACACCGCCTGCCAAGGCGATGAGTTGATGAAGTTGCGGCCCGCATCCAGCATCGCCCCCCAGGAGATGCCGGCCGGCGTCAGCCCAAGGAACGCCAGGCTGGCTTCGGCGATGATCACCGTGCCAAGTCCGAGCGTGAACACAACGATGACCGGGCCGAGCGCGTTGGGCACGATGTGGCGTAGCATCAAGCGCATATCCGATGCGCCGATGACGCGCCCCGCATCGACGTACGGCAACTCGCGCAGCGTCAAGACCTTGGCGCGGACAAGCCGCGAGACCTGCGTCATGCCGATGAAGCCGAACGCAAGCACCAGGTTGCGCACCGTCAACTCGAACGCGCTGGCGATGAGCAGCAGAAGAAGAAGGGGCGGGAACGCCTGCAGCGCGTCGAGCAGGCGCTGCATCGCCGTATCGACCAGGCCGCCGTAGTAGCCGGAGATCACGCCCAGCAGCGTGCCGGCCACGACGGCGATCGCCATCGACGCGACACCGATGCCGAGCGAGCGACGGGTCCCCCAGACCAGCCTCGCCCAGATATCGCGACCGGCGTCGTCCGTGCCGAGGTAATGCTTCGCGCTGGGGGCGGACTTTGCATCGAGGACGAACTCGTTGCGATCCGAGCGCAGTAGCTGGCTTGAGCTAGGGTCGTACGTAGGGTTGCGGCGGTCGAACGATTGCGCCGGGTCGTAGCGGGCGAACAGGGGCGTCGCCAACGTGAGCGCCATCATGACGGCGATGACCACGCCGCCAATCGCCCCCAGCGGCTTGCGCCTGGCAAGCCGAAACATGCGCGTTGCCAGCGGCGCGCGCTCCGCGATGGGCGCCTGCGCCAGCGCGATCTCCGCGATGTCGGCGGCGCCGGTTACTTCACGAGCCACGTTCGCACCTGCATGCCCTCACCCCGCTTACGAGTAGCGAATGCGTGGGTCTAGCCACGCGTACGTCAGGTCCACCACCAGATTCGTCAACACCAGCGCGGCGGCGATGATCACCACGACGCCCTGCACGACCGGCTGGTCGTTCTGCTTGAGCGAGATGACGATGAACTGGCCGGCACCCGGGATCGAAAACATGCTCTCGAGGACTACGTTGCCACCGAACAGCACGCCGATCAGCACGCCGAGAATCGTCACGACCGGCGCGAGCGCGTTGCGAAGCACGTGCCGGGTGACGATCATGCGCTCCCGCAATCCCTTCGACCAGGCGGTACGGACGTAGTCCTGTCGCAGCACTTCGAGCATCTCTGAGCGGAGGAGACGCATGATCACGGCGGACTCGGCGAAGCCGCCGACCAGCGCCGGCAGCAACATCATCTTCAGGTTCGCCGCGGGATCCTGCCAGATCTCGCGATACGACGTGGTGATCAGCGGCGGCGTCCAGCCCATGAGCTTGGTGGCGAACAACAGAAGCAGCGTGCCGAGGTAAAACGATGGCACCGCCACGCCGAGGACGGTGACAAAGCGCAACACGTAGTCGATCCACGTATCCTGCCGGATCGCCGAGATAATCCCGATCGGCACGGCAATGACGAGCGCGAGCGCGATCTGCAGCACGCCAAGCTCCATCGACGCCGGCAGGCGGTCCTTCAGTTCCGCCGTCACGGAGTGGCCGGTGATGAAGGAGGTGCCGAAGTCGCCGCGCGAGACGTCGGCGAGGTAGTTGGTGTACTGCCGCCACAGGGGCTTGTCAGTACCCAGCTGGTGCCGGATAGCTTTGATCGCTTCCTGGTAGTCCTTGGTGCTCGACTGTCCCTGGGCGGCGCGCTGCTCGGCGTAGTCCGTTCGGATGTGGCTCGTGAAGAACACGAGCGTGACCACGATCAGGATGACCGGCACGTTGAGCAGCATCCGCTGGAGGATGTACTGGCGCACCTACCGTCTCCTCACGCGTTCGGCTTAGTGCCGGGCGAGATTAGCGGGCCGGTGTCAACGCGATTCGGCTTACGGTCCAGCTTGCCGGGGTCCTTCGTGAAGCCCCCGAACATGTCCTTGTGCCGGAACGAGATCAGCGTGTCCATCAACTCCGAAGGCTCCCCGTTCGCTCGCTTCTCGATCTCCGCCTTCACGATATCGAGCGCGGGCCAGACATCGGGGCCGAACATCCACTCAAGATACTCTTTCGGGATGCGCGGGCTGGACTCGTCGACGTTGCCGTCGACATCGAGACGCGACGGCGCCAGCGGCGGCACGTAGTAGAGATTAGGCTCGGTGCCGAACTCCGGGTGCAGCGGGATCGCCACTTTCCACTTCTTCACGAGCTTGTAGACCGCGCTATCCTCATCATCCAGGTAGCCGAAGAAGCGCACGCGGCCCGGGCACTGGCGCATGCACGCCGGCGCGACGCCCTGCTCGACGCGTGCGAAGCATAGCACGCACTTCTGCGACAGGCGGCGCTTTGGGTTGAAGTATATGCGCTTGTAGGGGCACGCTTCGGCGCAGAAGCGGTAGCCGTGGCAGCGTGCCTCATCCATCAGCACGATGCCGTTGTCCTCGCGCTTGTAGATGGCGGTGCGGGGGCACGCCTCGACGCATGCGGGGCGCGTGCAGTGCATGCAGATGCGCGGCAAGTAGAAGAAGTAGCTGTTCGGCCACTCGCCCGCGCCCTCGTCCTCATCCCAGTTCATGCCCCACTTGGCGTCCTGGTCCTTGGTGAGCGTGACGCCGGGGCCGCCGTTCCAGACTTCCTCGTAGTTGTAGTCCCAGGCGACGCCGAAGTCCTCGTTCGTCATCAGCACGCTCGGTCTCGGTTTGCCATCGGCGTCGAAGCCACCGGCCAGGTCAGACAGGTCCATCCATTGGCGCGGGGAGCCCGCGCCGGGCGCGGTGTTGACCAGCGCCCACCACATGTGCTCCATGCCCTCCTGGTCAGTCCAGAGCGTCTTGCACGAGACCGAGCACGTCTGGCACCCCAGGCACTTGTTGAGGTCAAAGACCATGGCGAGTTGCCGCTGCGGCGTTATCGCGCGCTCTGCCATACACTCACTCCAATTTCCCTGGCCTTCGGCCCGGCGCTCCAGATCGAAGCGAGCAGCAGGTACCCGCCGGCCGCCACCGCGAACGACACCGCCGTCGCGGGCAGCGGCGTCAGATCCCCGCCGAGCGGGAACGGCGCACGCAACACCGTCGCGAAGACGAAATGCAGAGCGTCGCGCCAGTAACGGACGTCGCCCGGGTTGATCCAGCCGTACGCTGCAACGCCCGCGAACCACGACAGCCACGACAGCACGCGCGGCGCGTCCGGCAGCAGGTTGCGCGCCAGCACGACCGCAAACAGCGGCAGGAAGAGCGACGCCAGCAGCATCGCCAGGTCCTCGACGCCCAGCGCGTCAGTCGCGACGACCAGCGCGCCCGCAAGCACGCCCGCGACGACGAGCACCGGCCGGAACCAGCGGTAGCCGAAGCGGCCGCCCGCCTGCGAAGCGGCGTACATGTTCGCGGCAATCGCATTCGACTGCAACGCGATCACGATGACGAGCGCACCGGCGCCGATGGGAATCTGCGAGATGAAACCGGCGACATCCCCCGCGCTGACGGTGAAGACCCACATCATGCCCACGATGGCGTACCAGGCGGTAAAGACGCCGGCGCCCGCGAACGCGCCGACGCCGGCATCGCGCGGCGCGCGGGCGCCGTTGGCGTAATCCGCGACGACGGGCAGCCAGAGCAGCGGCAGCGCGGCGATGAGGTCGAAGCCCTGCGCGCGCGTCGGCCAGCCGCCCATACCGTCCGCATCGTGCAGCACCGGGACGCCGTAGCTGGTGAGCCCGGTGAACGTGATCATCGCGATGAGCAGCAGCCCGATCCAGAAGGCGAACCAGCCCAGCCAGCGCTCGATGAACGTACGTGTGGGCAACAGCGCCAGCGCCATGGCCAGCGCGCCAAGCGCGATGGCCCACAGCATCTTACTTCCGCCCAGCCCGGGCACGTGCGCCGCCACGTTCGCGGCGAACGCCAGCGTGAACGTCGCCCAGACGATGTGCCGCAGGAGCAGGATCGTCGCGATCACGGTGCCCGCGGGCACGCCGAGCGCCGACGACAGCAATCCGACGGTATTGCGCCGGCGGCGCGCCGCGAGCGCGGCAACGGCCGCGAGCACGGACGCCCCGGCGGCGCTCCCGAGCACCGCCACGGCCAGCGCGTCGCGCAGGTGCAGCGCCGGCACGAGGTACGCGCCCGGCACGAACACCAGCAGGCTCATCGAGAGCGCGCCCCACAGCATGACGTAGTTGCGCGCGGTCAGCGGCCGCGCTTCGGCCAGGTCGCCCGTAGCGGGAGGAGATGTGATCCAGCGGGCGGCGTCACGCACTACCATATTGCCCCTCCGCAAGGTCCTCGATCCTGGGCGCGCCTTCCATCGGGCGGCCGTCCAGGCTGTGCGGTCCGGCGACATCGACCGTCGCGTAGATCACGTCCTCCCCGTCGACGCACGCCTCCGCCAGCAGCGAGTCATGCGGGTCCGCCTGCGCGCTGCCTAGGTTGCGGCAGATGCGGGACTGGCCGTGAGAGCGCACGTCGAAGATCGGCCCTGCCAGCATGGCGCTGACGCCGTAGCGCATGTGCTCGCGCCCCTGGATCATCGTGGGCAGGCCGTGGAGCATCCATGCCTCGCCGACAGTGATCGACTTGTTGAAGCCGGCAGGGGCGTCCCACCGGCGTTCGTTGTGCGACGGGTTGAGCACGATCTCGACGGCCATCGCGTCCAGGCGCTCGATCAGGCTGCGATGGAACGCGTCGTAGCAGACGAGCGTGCCCAAGCGGCCAATCTTCGTATCGATGGGCATCACGTCGGCGCGGTTGCCGGGGCTGAAGCCGAAGCGCGGCTCGGTCGGCGGCGCCAGGTTGATCTTCGGCGTGCGGCGCAGGCAGACACCGCTCGGGTTGAAAAGGTAGGACTGGTTGTACACCGCCTTGCTGGTGATGTGCCGGCCCTTCACCGCCTCTTCCTCGATGTGAGGCAGGTAGATACAGCCGGCGGATATGTAGACGCCGTACTCGCGCGCCAGCGTCGAGAACGTCGAGACATAGACGTCTTCGGCTTCCAGCGCGGTCTCCAGGAAGACAGTGCGGAAGAACGCGGTGCGGAACTTGAGCCACGCCCGAGAGAAGCGCGGCAGGTTCTTCGGCACAGCCCGCAGGAACACCTGGACGATCGTCTTTGCGTCGCCGATCTGGTGGTACGTCTGCGGCACGAACGCCAGCGCCAGGCCGATGCCTTCGGGATAGCACACCAGCGTGGGCAGCGAGCGGTCGACATCGCGCATCGCGCGCGCCATCAGGTCAGCCATCTTGCGATAGAACGCCTCGGCGTCCGCGTAGTCGGAGATCACCGGCTTGGCCTGGACCGCGACGAGGTTGATCTTCACGCGATCTTCTCCACTTCCACCGGCACGCCGCGGTCGACCTGCTGCGGCACCCAGTTCCAGCGGTAGTAGTTGAGGTGGCCGTAGCCTCCGGCGAGGTGCAGCCATTTGATCAGCCCCGGGATCGCGAAGTCGTACGACTTGCCGCCGGGGAACTGCTGCGGCTCCCACGCGTGGTAGATGACCACCTGCCCCGGCCGCGTCGATGGCGCCGTCTTGACGCGCACGTTGAAGGAGTCCATGTCGTTGTGCACGCGCACCTCTTCGTCATCGATGAGACCGCGCTTGAGCATGTCCTCCGGGTTCATGAAGAGCGACGGATGGCCGCGGTGCGTGTGCGACAGCGTCTTGTTGAGCACCCACATGGAGTGGATGGAGTAGCGCGTATGGCCGCTGGTCATCATCAGCGAGTAGTCCCCGCCCATCCGCGGTGTCTCCTTGTGCACCGGAAGCTCTTCGCCGGCCTCCAGGAACCACTCGTGGTCGATGTAGAACTGGATGCGGCGCGCGTAGCTGGGGTACGGCAGCTTGTCTTCGACGTGCCAGCTCAGCGGGTTCACGGTCTTGTTCGGCTGGATGTCCGTTGCCTGGTTCTGTCCCACCGCATCGACGCCGATGTGCGTGAAGCGGACGATCCCCTTCTTGCGCAGCGTGTCGAGCGTGGTCTTCTCGGGAAGCGCGCCAGCTCGCACCGTGTCGTCAATCAGGTCCGCGGCCAGCTTGTCTTCGTCGTACGGTCCCACCTGGCCATCCATGGAGAAGCGCTTGAGCAGCCCCTTGAAATGGTACGCCCGCTTGCGGTTGTCCTGGTATTCATTGAGGCCGCGCGCCTTCGCCCGCTCCTCGATCTTCTCCGCCAGCAGCCAGGAGATCTCCCACTCCGGCTTGGCTTCACCGGGCGGCGCGACCGCCTTGTCGGTGAACACCAGGAAATTGAGGTGCGCCGTCGGGAAGCGGAAGTCCGTCTTCTCGTAGTACGCCGCGGCGGGCAGGAAGATGTCGGACTGCCGGGCGGTCGCGCTCATGCGGTAGTCGATCGTGACGATCGTCTTGAAGTTAGGCCAGGCGTGCTTGAGCAGCAGCTTCCCGCCGCCGCGCGTGCGCCGCAGCGTGTTGCCGCAGGACTCGATGAGCACGCGCGGCGTCTGGTGCTGCAGCGGCTGGATCAGGTCGTCCCACCAGCCCTTCTCGATCGCCTCGTTGAAGTACTCGTCGAACGTGCGCTTCATGCCGGTGTCGGCCCACTCGCGCTTGTTCCATGCTTCCTTGTAGCCGGCGTGCCAGTACCAGAAGAAGTGCGGCGGAATGAGGATGCCGGACATGGGCACCGGCGCGAGCGCGCTGTGGCGCGCCTCGGCGCGCTCGACCTCGACCGCCAGCATCTCGGGCGTCAGGTCCGGATCGTGCTTGAGCGCCTCGTCTTCGATCTCGAGCTGGTTGGTGGCGAGCTCCATGAAGCCTTCGAAGCCCGGCTTGCCTTTGAGGCCGTTGGCCATCACGAGCTGGCTGCTGTTGTGGCCGCGCAGTCCGGTGCCCGGCCGCCCGAAGTTGCCAGTCAGCGCCAGCACCAGCGCCATCGACCGCTCGATGAGGTCGCCGTGGTAGTACTTCGGCGTGTTGAAGCCCTGCAGGATGTGGACGCGTTTCGCATCGACCACCATGCCGGCGAGCTTGCGGATCGTGCGCGGGGAAGCGCCCGTCAGCTCCGACGCATGCTCGGGGGTGTACTGCTCCAGCACCTTGCGCAGGCGCACAAACGCCGGCTGCACCTCGACCGTCGAGCCGTCGAGCAGTTCGACTTTGTAGGTGCCTTCGAGTGCGGGATCGATCTTGCCGAGCTTGAGCGTCTTGCGCGATGCGCGTACCGGCGCGCCGGTGGCCGTGTCCCAGAAGTAGAGCTGGTCCTCTCGGCCCTTGCCGTCGACGTCGGGCTGGCGCAGGTAGCGGCCGGTGTCCGTGCGCACCAGCAGCGGCAGGTCGGTCTGTTCCTTGACGAAGCCGGCGTTGTGCTTGCCCTCATCGATGATGATCTTGCACATCGCCAGCGCCAGCGCGGCATCCGTCCCGATCTGCACCGGCACGTAGAGGTCGGCGTGGATTGTCGATGCGTTGTAGTCCGGCGCGATGGAAGCGACCTTGGTGCCGTTGTAGCGCGCCTCGGTGATGTAGTGAGCCGATGGGATGCGTGTGTACAGCGGGTTCATGTGCCAGAGCAGGATGAGGTCGGCCTTGTACCAGTCGTCGATGGAACTGGCGAACTGGAACTTGCCGAAGGTCTCGTACAGCCCGACGTTGAAGTCGGACGTCATCGCGTTGTTGTCGAACACCGTGCCGCCGAGAAGCCGCGTCAGCCGCCATGTGGGGATCGCGCCGTGGACGGTGCCGCCCTCGCCTGTGCCGAAGTCGTTGATAACCGACTCCGGACCCTGCTCGACGATCGCATCGATGATGCCGTCGGCGACGTCGGTCAGCGCTTCATCCCAGGTGATACGCTCCCATTTGCCTTCGCCGCGCTCGCCGGTGCGGCGCATGGGGTACGTGATGCGCTCGGCGCCGTACATCACCTCGCTGAAGCTGCAACCCTTCTGGCAGCCGCGCGGGTTCATGTCCGGCACGCGTTTTTCGATGAGTGGGTACAGGGCGGCCTGCTCCTCGCGGAACACGATGCCGTCCTTGGTGTAGACGCGCCAGGAGCACGAGCCGGGGTAGCAGTCGACCAGGTGCGTGCCCCACGTCACCTTGTCCCACGTCCACTTCTGGCGATAGAGGTCTTCGAACGACGAATAAGTCCGCGCCGCCGTCGTCAGCGCCCGGTTGAAATTCGGTAGCGGCACGAGACGGCTGAGCCCGAGGCCGGCCACGATGGCGCCGCTGCCTTTGATGAATGTCCGCCGAGTAATTCGGCTCATGACAAACAATCCGTTCCGCTTCAATAAGGAAGCCCAGCCGTCGTCCTGTACTGGCGTCCCGCTGGCACCCGTCCACCGTGGACGGACCAACCGCTCATCGTCTTCGCCTGTATGGACGCCGGCTGGGCTTCTTGACCCCGGCCTCTACGATTGTCGTTAGCGCTTGCTCGCTGTTTGTGGTCCACCCACCTCCACAGGGTCGCGTGTGAACGGCTCAAACAACGTGTGCCAGCGGTACACGATGAGCGTGTCCAGGAGTTCCGACTTGCCGCCGGCCCGTACCTTCTTGAGTTCGCTCTCCATGGTGTTCAACGCCTTGTGAACACGTGGTCCGAACAATCGCTCCAGGTACTCTGTCGGGATGCGCGGCGTCTCGGTGTCCAGACTCCCATCCTCCTTCAGCCGGTAGGGGCTGAACGGCGGGATGTAGAAGATGTTGGCTTCGGTCCCGTACTCCGGGTGCAGCGGCAGCGCCACCTCCCAGTCGTAGACCAGCTTGTGGATCGGCCGTTCCTTGTCGTTCAGGTAGCCGACGAACACCAACCGTCCCGGGCACTGGCGCGCGCACGCCGGCGCCACACCCTGCTCCAGTCGCGGGAAGCACATGATGCAGTGCTGGCTGACCTTCTTGATGTAGTTGAAGTAGATCTTCTTGTACGGGCACGCCTCGGCGCAGAACTGCAGGCCGTCGCACTGCTCCTCATCGCGCAGCACGATGCCGTCCTGCGGCCGCTTGTACATCGCGCTGCGCGGGCAGGCTTCGACGCACGACGGGCGCGTGCAGTGGTTGCACAGCCGCGGCATGTAGAAGTAGTACGCGTTCGGGTACTCGCCGGCGCCCTGGTCTTCGTCCCAGTTCGGGCCCCACGTCGGCTTCTTGCCGACGGGCTGCAGGTGCACCGTGTTGCCCTTGCCCTCGTAGAAGACTTCGTCGTAGTTGAAGTCCCAACCGCCGCCGAATTCTTCGCGCGTCGGCAGTAGGCCGGCCTGCGGCACGGAGTCGCGGTAGCCGCCGCCCATCTGCTCCCAGTCCTTCGGGGCACCCTTGCCCGGCTGGGTGTTCACCGTCATCCACCACTGGTAGTCGGTGCCTTCGTCCCTGGTCCACAGGGTCTTGCACGCCACCGAGCACGTCTGGCAGCCGATGCACTTGTTCAGGTCGAACACCATCGCGACCTGGTTCTGCGACCGGTGCGCGAGGGCTGTCTTCCCGGCCGAGGATCCGTTCTTTGTTGAGCCGTTCTTCGCCATGGCCTGCTCCTCCTATGCTTCCAGTGTGAGCTCGCGCCACTGGCGTGAGTACGACCGCAAGTCACCGCGTTCCGCGTTTCCGCCGTCCCAGACGCTGAAGCCGACCTTCACCGCCTCGCCGGGATTGAGCTTGACGTTGTCCGCGCCCTTCGCCTTCAACGGCCGGCTGACGACGACCGTCCAGCGGCCATCATCCCACGCCGCGCGGCTGTCGATGCTGGCGCCTTCGGCCTTCACGTCGGTGCCGAGTCCCTGGGCCACGCGGTTCTGCGCCGCTTCGAGGTCCGCACGCCAGAACCACTCGTTGACCTTGGCGTCCGGCGCGCCGAGCGTTGCGAGCGGAGCGTCGCCCGCTGCCGGGAAGAGCACCGCCGCGGCGTCCGGGAACTGGCGGTCGGCGAATTCGACGTTCTTGGTGTCGTCGTTCCATTCCATCCGCACGGCGACGCGCTCGCCATCGTGCGCGGCGCGGACCGACACGGCACGCACCTTACCGATGAGCTTGTCCGCCCAGACCGTGCGCACGTAGCGCGACGTCTGGAGATGGACTGGCACACCGACCAGGTCCACCACTTCGCGTTCGACTTTCTCCCACGCCTTCGCGTTGGGATCGAGCAGTGCTGAAGCGTTCGATACTTTCTTGGCAAGCATGCTCAGTTCGCCTCCTTTCCCGATCCGGCTGATATCTTCCGCACATCGAGCCGGATGGCCCGGTCGATGGGCACGGGTTGCCAGTGAATGCCCCGGTAACGCAGGTGCCCGTAGCCGCCCGCGAAAGCGAGCCACTTCACCATGCCCGGCTCGATGTTCGCCGGGTCGTACCAGTTCTCGAACTGGAGCGGCTCGTAGCCGTTGTAGATGATCAGCTGGCCGGGCCGAACCGATGGCGCCACGCGCGCCGCGACCCGAATCGAGCCCATGTCGTTGAACAGCTCGATCACCTCGTCGTCAAGCACGCCGCGCATCTCTGCATCCGTCGGGTTGATGTAGACGAACGGGTGTCCGCGGTGCGTGTTGAGGATGATCTTGTTCGTCATGTTCATCGAGTGGATGGACCAGCGCGGGTGTCCGCTCGTCAGGTGGAACGGGTGGTCGCCGCCCTGCGCGGGCGTCTCCTTGTGGACCGGGAACTCTTCGCCGGCCTCGAGGAACCAATCGTGGTCGATGTAGAACTGCGCGCGCCGCGTCAGCGTCGGGAAGACCATCTTCTTCTCAACGTGCCAGCGGAACGGCGCGTGCGTCTCGTCGTCCTTGATATCCGATGCCTGGCCGATCGCCATCGGCGACTGGCCCCAGTCCTTGAAGCGGACGTAGCCCTTTTCCTTGAACGTGTCGAGCGTCGTGCCCTCGGGCAGGTTCCCCATGACGACGCTGTCGCGCACCATCTCGTCGAGCACCTTCTCAGCGCTGTCGTAGTAGCCGTTCATCGTCATCTTGTCGGCCAGTTCGTCGAGCCGGTGCGGCATGCCGTGCCCGTCCTTGTACTCGATGAACTTGCGTGCCTTCGCGCGCTGGCCGATCTTCTTCGACAGCTCGACGGCAATCGTGAACTCGTCCTTCGACTCGCCGCGCGGCGGCACCGCCTGGTCCGAGTAGGTCAGGTGCATGATGTGCGGCGTCGAGTAACAGAAGTTCGGCTTCTCGTAGTGGTGCGCGGCCGGCAGCACGTAGTCCGACCACATGCCCGTGGTGTTCATGCGGGTGTCGATGCTGACGATGCAGCTCAGTTTCGGCCAGAGGTTCTTGAGCAGCATGTTCTGCCCACCGCGCTGGCGGCGCAGCAGGTTCGAACCGATCTCGAAGATGACGCGCGGCTCCTGCCCCTTGGCCGGCTGGACGGCGCCGGTGAACCAGCCCTTCTCGATCGCCTCGTTGAAGTAGGCGTCGAACGGGCGCTTCATGCCCACGTCGCCCCAGGTCTTCTTGTTCCAGATCTCCTTGTAGCCGCAGTGGTAGTACCAGAAGAACGCGGGCGGGACCATGCCGCCCATCGCCGCGCCGCGGTACGCCATCTCGTGGCCGATAATCTCGTCGGTCATCGTCGGGTCTTCGGCGCGGAAGGCCTGCTTCATCGCCTCGCCGCCGGCCATCGCCTGCGCCGTGATCTCCTGGCCCGGCACGGGCTTGTTCGGCGCGAAGAACTGGCCGTCGAACATGCCGACCGCCCACGACCGTGCGCCGGTGCCCTTCTTGCCCCAGTTCCCGGTCAGCGCCAGCACCAGCATCATGGAGCGTTCCATGAGGTCGCCGTGGTAGTACTTGCCGGAGTTCCAGCCCATCAGCATGCGCGTGCGCTTCTTCGCCGCCTTGCGGGCGATGGTGCGGACGAGCTCCGGGTTCGTGCCGCTCATCTCCTGCGCCTTTTCCGGCGTGTACTGCTCGTTGAGCATCTTCTTCAGCAGCGCGAACGCGGGCGTGACCTTCACGGTCTTGCCCTTCTTGAGCTTCGCCGTGAAGACGCCCTCGAGCGCCGGGCTGCGGCCCTTCAGTGCGAGCGTGCCGCGCGGCGCTTCGACGATCTTCTTTTCTTTCTCGTCGTACCAGTAGAACTGGTCGTCGCGGCCGTCATCGACGTCCGTCGCCCGCAGGAACCGGTTGTTATCGAGGCGTACGAGCAGCGGCAGGTCCGTCTGCTCCTGGACGAACTTCCAGTGGACCAGATTCTCTTCGATCAGCACCTGGCACATGGAATTGGCCAACGCGACGTCGGCGCCGATGCGCACCGGCACGTAAAAGTCCGCGTGCGGCGCCGTCGGATTGAAGTCCGGCGCGATCACCACCACTTCGGCGCCGCGATAGCGGCCTTCGGAGATGAAGTGGTGCCACGGGATCGACGTGTAGGCGGGGTTGATCTGCCAGCAGAGCATCAGGTCCGTGTGGAACCAGTCATCGCAGCTGGCCGCCGGGTCGAACTTGCCGAAGGTGATGTAGATGCCCGGGGAGAAGTCGTTGATCTCGGCCTGCACGTCGGTAATCGTTCCACCGAGCTGCCCGACGATCTGGCTACCGTAGACGAGCGACTGCGTGCCGCCCTCGGCCGGCTCGCCGATGCGGATGATCGACTCCGGCCCCTGCTCCTGGATCGCGTCGATCATGTGGTCGGCGATCTCGGTCAGCGCCTTGTCCCAAGAGATCTCTTTCCACTTGCCCTCGCCGCGTGCGCCGGCGCGCTTCAGCGGCTTGAGCACGCGCTCCTTGCCGGTGAGCAGCTTGTGCCACGAGACGCCTTTCTGACAGCCCGATGGGTTGAAGTCCGGCACGCCCTTCTCAATGGTGTCGTAGGTGCCCGACTGCTCCTCGCGCCAGACCTCGCCGTCCTTGCCGACGTAGACGCGGAAGGGGCAGTTGCTGGGGTAGCAGTCGACGCAGTGGCTGCCCCAGGTCCATTTGCTCCACTTGATCTGCTCGCGGTACTCGTCCTCGCCCGGCCGCGGTAGCGCCGGCGACAGCCGCTCGGCGCGCGCCAGCGCCCCGGCGTGTCCATTGCGCGCCGACGCTACTTTCCGAGCCACGGCCGTCTTCTTGGGCCTGGTCTTTACCTGCGCCATGCTCTTCCTCCACTCGGAAGCAAAATGTTTCGATGGCCGCTAATTTAGCAAGCGCTCAGTTAACGGCATCAGAGCCATAGGTCACAACGGGCTGGCCAAAGGGCACGTACCCGACCGCCGATCGGGCCTTGAACGGCCCGATCGCTTGTGGATCACGCAGGCATCACGGGGCCTTCGACACGGCGCCGGCGGGTCCTTTGGCACTTATGCGGGCATCACAACCGCGATATACCAGCCCTGACCCCGGCTTCACCTCTCCAGGAGGAGCCATGGTTCTGCACGCCCCACCCCCTGCCCGCAAAGCCGCACCCAAGCCACGAAGACTGAGCGCCGACGGCGAGATCGACGCCAGCGCCTACACATCCGCCGAAGCCCTCTACCGCGACCAGTGGAACTGGGACAAGGTGGTGAAGGGCACGTGCAATCAGGCCGACTGCATCGCCGCCTGCACGCTCAACCTCTTCGTCAAGGACGGCATCGTCTGGCGCGAAGAGCAGAACGCGATCTACGAGGCGTCCGGCGACCATCTCCCTGACTTCAACCCGCGCGGTTGTCAGAAGGGCATGGTCTACGCGGACCTGATGTACGACGCCACCCGCATCAAGTACCCGATGAAGCGCGTCGGCGAGCGCGGCTCCGGCAAGTGGGAGCGCATCTCCTGGGATGAAGCGCTGACGACGATCGCCGACAAGGTCCTGGACGTCGCCACGACGACCGGCCCCGCCTCCATCGTCTACGACATGGGGACGACGAACATCGACTTCGGCCCCGGCACGCCGGCGCAGTTCCGGCTGACGAGCCTCATCGGCACGACGTCGCTCGACGAGTGGGCAAGCGTCGGTGACCTGCCCATGGGCGCGATACAGACGTGGGGGCTGTTCAACACCGACGGCACGTCCGACGACTACTGCAACTCCGACTACATCATGATCTGGCTGGGGAATCCGGCGTACACGCGCATCCCCGACATGCACTTCATGCTCGAGTCGCGCTACAAGGGCGCGCAGATCGTCATGGTCGCGCCGGACTATAACCCGACCACCATGCACGCCGACCTCTGGGTGAACTTGCGCGTCGCCACCGACGCCGCATTCGCCCTGGGCGTCGCCAAGGTGATGATCGACGAGAAGCTGTACAAGGCGGCCTACGTCAAAGAACAGACGGACCTGCCGCTGCTCGTCCGCTCGGACGACCAGCGCTTCCTGCGCCAGTCCGATGTCGCCGAGGGTGGCAGCGACGCCATCTTCTACTTCTGGGACACAAAGAAGAAGAAGATCGTGGAGGCGCCGGGCTGCCAGGGCTCGCCGACTGCATCGATCGCGCTCGATGGCATCAGTCCCGCGCTCGAAGGTTCGTACACCGTCACGCTCAAGGACGGAGCGAGCGTCACGGTGCGTCCGCTCTGGGAGAAACTGCAGGATCAGCTCCAGGACTACACGCCCGAGAAGGTCCAGGCGATCACCGGCGTCCACGCGGACGTCGTGCGCAAGGTCGCGCGTGATTATTCGAAGGCGAAGGCTGCATCGATCTTCGCTTCGTGGGGCGCGTGCAAGCACTACCACATGGACCTGTTCCAGCGCTCGATGATCTTGATCTCGGCGCTCGCGGGCCACACCGGAAAGCAGGGCGGCGGGCTGCGCATCGGCGCGTGGTGGAACATGCCGCTGACCTACGACAAGGGGCAGTTGGCGCTGATCGGCCAGGCACCCGCGCCGGACCAGCGCCCGAAGGTGCGCGACATCGAGAACATCATGAAGGTGATGTCTCGCGGGATGTCCAGCAGCGCGCCGACCATGGCCTACCTGTACGCTCACGACGAGGGCTACCGCAAGGTCGTCAACAACATGAAGTTCCAGGACCCGGCGCTGCCGCATACGGTCGCCGAGTACGCGAAGGAAGCCTTCGACAACAACTGGATGCCCGTCGGTCCGAAGCCGCGAATGATGCTGTTCACCAGCATGAACCCTCTCCGCCGCTGGCCCGCGCCGCATATTATCCGCGAGGGTTTCTGGGAAAGCCTGGAGCTGATCGCCGTGTGGGAGTTCCGCATGTCGAGCTCCGCCATGCAATCCGACATCATCCTGCCCGCAGCCGGCTGGCACGAGAAGGCCGGCATCAAGTTCTGCCAGTCGCTGGTCCCGTACATCTGCGTCGGCGAGGAGGCGGTGAAGCCGCTGTACGAGTCGCGCAGCGAGTTCGACATCATGGCGATGCTGGCGATGAAGATCCAGGAGCGCGCGATCGCACGGGAAGAAGGCACGTACATCGATGCGCAGGGCAACGTGCACGACCCCAAGCGCTTCTACCAGGACTGGAGCCTGAACGGCGAGTTCAACGAGGGCGACGACACAAAGGCGCTCGACGTCTCGATCAGCCATTCCCAGCCACTAAAGGACGTCTCATGGAAGGAGATCTCCGAGAAGGGCGCAGTGCGCGTCAAGAACCCCGGCAGCTACGGCCCCATCACCGCCATCTGCTCCGACATGGAGGACGGCGAGGCGCTGGCGCCGCTCAAGTGGTTCATCGAGAACAAGGAGTCCTGGCCGACGCTCACGGGCCGCCAGCAGTTCTACCTCGATCACCCGTGGTACCTCGACGCAGGTGAAGGACTGCCGGTGCACAAGGAGAACCCGAACGGCGGCGGCGATTACCCGATCGAGGTGACCGGCGGCCACACGCGGCATAGCATCCACGCGATCTTCCGCGCGAACAAGACGCTGCTCAACCTCCAGCGCGGCGAGCCGGTGCTCTACATGAGCGAGCGCGATGCGCTCGCACGGGACGTCAAGGATCACGACCTCGTCTGGGTACACAACGACGTCGGCGGCTTCAAGGTGCACGCGAAGCCTACGCCCGCGCTGCAACCGGGGCAGGCGGTGATCTACCACGCGTGGGAGCCGTACCAGTTCGCCGACTGGGCCAGCAGCCAGACGATCGTCGCCGGCGCCTTCAAGCCGCTGCACATGCTCGGCGGCTACGGGCACCTGAGCTTCCGGCCGATCCACGGGCAGCCGAGCCACACGCCGCGCGCGCAGAAGGTCGAGATCGAAAAGGTTCTCAGCTAGACAGGAGTGGGCGCAGTGAATGACACCATAGCCAGCACGCCAGCCGCCACCGCGGTCCTCCCGGTCATGCTGGCGGACGGCGAGGAGCAGGCGAACATCCTCGCCAAGCTCCTCAAGCAGCACATCGACGCCATCGTCGCCGCCGACGCGGGCAAGGCGACGGCCGCGCTGAAGATCCGTGGCAAGCTCGGGCTTCACTCCACCGAGCCGGAGGCCGAAGTGACGCTGGTGTTCGATGGCGCCGGCGTCGTCGTCAAGAATGGGCTCGATGCGGAGCTGGACGGCAAGATCACGGGCCCCCTGAAGCTGCAAACGGAAACGCTCGTCGGAGTGGCAAACCCCTACCGCGAGATGCTCCGCCGCAAGCTGAAGGTGGGCATGAAGTGGTCGCGGCCATTGTTCACCCTTACGACCTACGCGTTCCTCAAGGTGCCGGCGTCCTTGAGGCCAACGGGCGGGCAGGCCAACCAGTAGCGGGTGGCGCCGCGCGCGGGGCGTGCGCACGCGGCGCCATCACGCCGGATCCTGAACGACAACGAACGTCATGCACAACGGCCCGCGGCAACAATGCCGCGGGCCGCTTCATGGTCTTCGGAACAGCGGAACGGTGTCGCTTACACCAGCAACGACCGGACGTGCGCCTGGTCGCCCGCAAGCACCGCGCCGGTCAGCGCCGCCAGCGTCGCGTAGAACGCGCTGGGATTCTGGGCAGGCAGCTTGCGTCGCAGCATGGGCCACCACTTGCCCGGGTGCCGCTCCAGGAAGTCCCGCTGCGCGCGGAGAAGCGGCACGGTATCGGTACCGCGAGCGCGCGCCGAGCCCTCGGCGAACGCCATGACCTGCATGAACTCGAACTCGAGTGTCACGTGATCCGGCAGCTCGTGCGCGCTATCGTCCACCTTCAAGCCGAAGAAGCGGTAGAAGCGCAGCGCCTCCTCCATCGACCGCTTGCGCGCGCCGCCCCATTCGCCGCCGTAGAGCGGGCAAGGCGGCCGCACCGCGCCGATGTCGAACAGGCGCATGTATTCGCCCTGGAACTCGACGTAGCCGGCGTCTTCGACCAGCGCGGACGTGTCGATCTGCTCCGGCAGATCGTACGGGAGCGCGCTCACCAGCGCTGCGACGCGCTCGGCGAATTCGCCCGCTTGCACCTGCACGTGGAACTCCTTCGACGGAAACTCCAGCGCGTCGGCGAGCAGACCGTACAGCTCCGAACGCGCCGCGGTGCCGTCGTCGATGGCGATGGTGTCGGCGGCGGTGGTCATGCTTCTATCTCCAGTGGCTGCCACGACGGCTGATACGCCTTCAGGCCGGCGCGCTCCTTGTTCGACCCCTGCCAGACCGCGAACGTGCACTTGTGCTTCATGCCCGGGGCCAGCGGCACCATCAATTTCGCCGGTATGTTGGTGATCGTGAAGGGCCGCGCGATCACCACCCGCCAGCGGCCGTCGCGCCACGTGCCCTTGCCGCTCAGCGGCGAATCGGCGTAGTACGACGACGTGCCTCGGCCCTCCGCTGTCACGTAGGCGGGCGTCTCGACGCCGGCGCGCCAGAGCCACATGTTGACCGGATTCGCCACCATCCCCATCTCGGCGATCACCGCATCATCGTTGATCGGCAACATCACGCCGCACTGGTCGGGGAAGTCCGCCATCTCGTTGGTGCCGCTGTCGTCGTTCGGGTCGTCCCATTCGAGCCGGAAGAAGATGGACTGACCGTTGTGCGCAGCCGCCACCTGCACCTCGGGCGTGGCACCGTACGGCAGCGACGCCCACTTGTTCTGGATGTACTCCGAAGGCATGGAGACGAGCGGCGTCGCCAGCAGCGAGACCGGCTGCTTCTGCACCGCACGCCAGGGATCGCCGTCCGGGTCAAGGAGCAACTCGTTCGCCGCCGAGGTGATCTTCACCGCCTTCACCATGGCAAGCGCACCCCCTGGTCGCGCCCGGCCACGCGATAGTACGCGCCGCCGGCGCAGGCCTTGCACATCGGCCCGTCGTCGCCCTCCACGTGGCGGTGGTCGTTGACCTCTTCCTCGCAGATGGCGCAGACGACGCGCGCGCCCGGCTTGCCCGGCCGGTCGTACTCGCCGACCTCGACTTCAACGGTCTGCACCGCGAACAACTCCGCGTCGGGCAGCGAGCGATAGGCCGCCATCTGCGCGGCGTGACGCTCGAGGCCGGGGTACAGGACCGCGGCGCGGGCGCGCGAGTCGGCGCGCGCGGACACGCGCACCGCAACGCCCGTCTCGGTGTTGAGGAACGTCGCCGCAAGCTTGCCGTAGTCCACCAGCTTCAGCGTGCGCTTGCCCGGCTTGCACCCCGTCACGGTCTGCACGGCGTCGGCGCCGCAGCGGTCGATCTCGACCCAGGTGATGAGCTTCTTCGAGCGCGTTGGGTTCTCGATGCCAACCGCCTTGACGCCAAGCAGCGCCAGCCGCACACCGAGCACCTGGCCCGGGCACAGGTGCCCGTGGAACGCCTCGGCCTCGCGCAAAACGCGGTCCAGCTCGACGTCCTCCTCGCGGCGCGACGCCAGCCAGCCGGCGATGCCGCGCGCAACGCCCGCGGGGTCGCTGCGCTCGTAACTGCCGCCGGCGTCCGTATCGGTGTGAATGACCCCGATCATCTCGCCGGGCTCGTCGCGCGCCGGGCTCGGGTCGCCGGGGCCCAGCAGCAGCAGGTACGGCGTCGCCACGCCGTGGAATCCCTCGGCCAGGATCAAGTCGATGCCATCGCCGAGGCGCTTCGCCAGCTCGAGCAGGCCTGGCTCTTTCGCCGGCGCCTCGAAGGTGGCGACCTTATCGGCCGACACGACGGTCACGGACACGGCGCCGGCGGAAGCGTAACGAAACGAGTCCTTGCCCTTGCGGTCCAGGTCGACGCGATGGTGCGCGTGCTTGAAGACGGCGACGCGCTTGCCGTCCGCCAGCAGCAGCCGCACGACCTCGGTGAGGAGCGTCGTCTTCCCGGATCCCGACCGGCCTATGAGACGAATGATTGGCGCCATCGTGCGGACACTATGTCCGGCGGCGGCTGGAAGCCACTAGAGCCGAACGTCGCGGCACCTTCGCCACGCAGCCACAGGGGGCGGGCCATATGGCCCGTGCGAACGGAAACACGGCACTTGCCGCGCGCGGGAGCCGCCACGAGTATGGACGCACCCGGCACCTTGAGGGAGGGACTGCATGGTCACGGAGTCGAAACGGAAGTCACACGAGGGACGGGAAGAGACCGAGGCGGAGTACCGCGACCGCTTCAAGTTCGACCGGGCCGTCTTCGCCAGCCACTGTATCGACTGCTATCCGGGCAACTGCCCGTATCGCGTGTACCTGCGCGACGACAAGATCGCCTTCGAGGAGCAGGCCGGCACGCTGCCCGTCATCGAGGCTGGCGTTCCCGATATGAACCCCATGGGTTGCCAGAAGGGCGCCGGGTGGAGCCGCACCCTGACGGGCGGCGAGCGCCTGCACTTCCCGCAGAAGCGCATCGGCGCGCGCGGCTCCGGCAAGTGGGAACGGATCTCGTGGGAGCAGGCTTGCGACGAGATCGCCGACGGCATCATCGACGCAATCCAGGAGATCGGCCCGGAGTCGATGATCGCGCTCTCCGGCTGCAACCTGAGCACCTGGGGCGCCACCGCACGTGGCCGCTTCTTCGGCCAGATCGGCGGCATCACCACTGACCTCAACGCCGAGATGAACGACTTCTCGCCGGGGCACTACCTGACGTACGGCAAGTTCGACCCCGTCAGCAGCACCGACGACTGGTTCCACGCCGACGTGTTCTTCATCTGGTTCTCGAACCCGGCCTACACACGCATCCCGCACCAGCACTTCATCACCGAGGCGCGCTACCGCGGCGCGACCATCGTCACGGTCGCGCCCGACTACTCGCCATCCGCCATGCACGCCGACTACTACGTCAGCGTCAAGCCCGGCACCGATGCGGCGTTCGCGCTCGGCATGGCCGCCACCGTCATCGAAGAAGGCCTCGTGCACGAAGACTTCGTGAAGGACCAGACCGATCTGCCGCTGCTCGTGCGTGACGACAACGAGCGCCTGCTCGTTGAGTCCGACCTCAAAGAAGGCGGTCACCCGGAGCAGTTCTTTTGGCTCGATGCGAAGACCAAGACCATCGCACCGGCGCCTCGCGACACGCTCAAACTGGGCAAGGTCGACCCGGCGCTCACTGGCAAGGTCAGCGTGACGTTGAAGGACGGCACGAAGATCACCGCCAGTACGGTCTATGGGCGCGTGGTCACGCGGCTGAAGGACTACACGCCGGAGAAGGCGTCCGAGATCTGCGGCGTCGGCCCCGACACGATCCGCGAACTCGCGCGCAAAGTCGCCGGCGGTCGCACGAAGACGCTCGGCAGCCTCAACAACGCCGGCAAGTACTACCACGGCGATCTCATCGAGCGCTCACAACTGCTGCTGCTCGCTCTTACCGCCAACTGGGGACGCAAGGGCACCGGCGTCCAGGCATGGGTTGCCGCGCTGTTCGATGGCTGGTTCATGTCCATGGCAAAGCCGGCCGCCGGACCCGAGATGACGAAACTGCTCTACAACGGCTACCAGTCGTTCGTCGCGGGCGTGCGCGCCGAAGATCCGACGATGACGCAGGAGTTGGCGACGATCGAGTTCACGAAGCGGTCGGCCAACAACGGCGCCGGGGGCTGGGTGCCGCCGGTCTTCCTCTGGTACAACCACGCCGGCTACAAGAAGAACTGGAACCAGGCGAGCTGGCACGACGAGTCGATGCCGCGTACGTTCGACAGCTACTACAACGAAGCGCTCGAGCGCGGCTGGTGGGCGGGTTCCCCTGGCAAGGCTGTCGAGCCGCGCGTCTTCATCGAGTGCGGGGGCAACGCGCTTCGCCGCACGCGCGGTGGCCGCAAGATGCTCGTCAAGCAGCTGTGGCCCAAGCTCAAGACCATCGTGACGATTGACTACCGCATGAGCGCAACCGCGCTGGAGTCCGACTACGCTCTGCCGATGGCCGCCCAGTACGAGAAGATCAGCTTCGGCATTCCCAGCACCCACACGATGAACCTGACGTTCTGCGACAAGGCCGTCGAGCCAATCGATGAGTCAAGATCGGAACTCGAGGTCTTTGGCATGCTGGCCCAGGCCGTCGCGCGCCGCGCAAAGGCGCGCAACTTCCTCACCTACAAGGACGGCGCCGGCGCGGAACGCCGCCTCGATGACCTCTACGAGCGCTACGCGTTTAACAATGGCTACGCCCGCAACGGCAACACGCTGATCGATGAGGAAGCACTCGCCGACGAGATGATCAAGGACACGATCATTACCGGTGCGTTGCCGGAGGGTTCGAGCCTGGAAACCGTGCGCGAAAAGGGCTTCATCCGCTGGACGGGTCTCGGCATGACCGCCCGCGGGCAGGGCCAGGCCAGCGACATCGAGCCGGACAGCACGTTCGCACCCTACCGCAACCACACCGAGAAGAAGTACCCGTACCCGACGCTCACGCGCCGCGCACAGTTCTACATCGACCACGAATGGTTCCTGGAGGCGGACGAGCACCTGCCCCGGCACAAGGATCCGCCGAAGGCCGGCGGCGACTACCCGCTGCTGATCACCAGCGGCCACAACCGCTGGAGCCTGCACTCCGTGAACATCGTCAACAAGCTCATGCTGCAGACGCACCGCGGCGAGCCGCACCTGGTGATGAACCCGGGCGACGCCGCGGCGCGCGACCTCGAAGACAACGAAGTCGTCGAGGTGTTCAACGACATGGGCTCGTACCGCACGCCGATCAAGACGTCGCCGTCGGCGCGGCCCGGCCAGATCATCATGTACAACGGCTGGGAGCCCTACCAGTTCCCGAACTGGAACGGCCCGTCCGACATCGAGCCCGGCATGATCAAGCCGCTCCATCTGGCCGGCGGCTACGGCCACCTGAAGTACTGGCCGAACGAGTGGCAGCCGGCGCCCGCGTGCCGCGGCACGCGAGCCGACGTGCGCAAGATCAAGGACTGACCTCTCCTGCGGGTGGGCGCTCTGGCCATTAGCGCCCACCCGCGCTCCCTTGTGTCTCAGCGCGCGATCATCACCAGCCGACCGCGGCGCGGGCAGCGCCGGACATGCGGTCGGGGCTCCACGCCGGCTCTTTGACGATGTCGATGTCGACCGTCTCGATCCCCGGCACCTTCAGCAGCGCCGTCCGCACGTCGCCTTCGACTTCGTCGGCCATCGGGCACTCGGACGCGGTGAGCGTCATCGTCAGGTGCGCGTACGCGTCGCGCACGGTGACGCCGTACACCAGGCCCAGATCCACGATGTTCACCGGCATCTCCGGGTCGTTGCACGTCTTCAGCGCCGCCAGCAGTGCGCCCTCCGTGACGGCGGTCTCGATCAGCTTGAAGTCGATCGGCGCGCTGCCGTCGGCGCCGAGCGCGCGCGTCTGGCCTACGGCCATGTTCAGCGTCTCGACCAGCGACTGCGGGTCGGTGCCGACGAATGCCGCTGCACGCTCGATAGTGATCGTCGGCGCCGTGCGGGCGCGCATCTCCGGGTCCGCCAGCGGGCCAAACCCGTAGTCGAGCAGCACCTGCAACACAAGCGGGCTGAGCCGGAGTGCGTCGGCGACGACCGTATCGCGGCGGATCGGTCCCGACGCGCCGGCCGGCGGTGAGGGCCGTTCGAGCACGCCCGGCGGTGGCCCGCCCGTGGGCACACGCACCTCGCGCTCGGCCAGCGGCGGCGCGGCCGCCATGGGTTCGCTCGCCGCCGACGCCGCCTCGGCCGCGGCGCGGCGCCCGAACATCGAGGACACCATCTCGGCCGCGAAGACGGCGAGCCCGAAGAACAACAGGAAGCCGCCCGCCGTCATCAGCTTGAAGTCGAGCTTCGACGGCGCGGCCGTCAGCGCAACCGGGAACACCCGAAGCACCGCCGCCATGGCGACCAAAGCGAACGACGCCGGCACAAGCGACGGCCAGCGCAGCCCCCGGCCGGAAAACACCGGCACGGTGCGGTACGCCATCGCCATCATCATCAGCGTCGCGAAGCCGAGCAGGAACGCGTGGCGAATCGCGCCCGCGGCATACATCGGCGTGAAGCCGCCGTCCATCTCGCGCAGCCGCCAGTACACGTCGAGCGCGGCGCCGGCGATGAGCCACGCGTACGCCGTGCGCACCATGGCCCCGTAGGCAGGAGGCGTTGCGACCGGCGGTGCGTCCGGCGCCGGACCCTCGAAGACGCGCAGCGCGGCCACAACGCCGACGACGCCGAGCGCCAGCGCGAAGGTCGAGGCGTAAGCGGCGTTGTCGGTCCAGCCGTAACGCCCGAACTGCGGCGCCCAGACCGCGGCGACGCGCACCGGCGCCGCGACGAGCAGCAGTGCGAATGAGGCATCGCGCAGGCGCTCGTGCGCCGGCTGCAGCGAGAGGAAGAACGGCAGCACGCGCAGCGACACACCGAGTACGAACAGCACCAGGAAGCCGTAGATCGCCGCTTCGAGCAGCGCAGCGTCACCGGCGAGGTTGAGCACGCGCTCGCCCGCAATCGCCGCGTCGACCACGAGATATGCGTTGATCGCGGACAGCGCGACGAACCAGGCGAGCGCGGCCATGATGAAGCGGTCGAACGGCTCGCTGCGGGCGCGCGCTTGCCAGAACAGCCGGCCGATGACGCCGGCAAAGAGCACAGCCCCCGCGAGTTCCAGCGGCGCCGATGCGCCGAGCATCCATCGCACGAAGCCCTGGCCGTGGGGCTGCGCCGACGCGCGCAGCACGACGCCCGCGGTCATCAGCCAATACGTAGCCAGCACGGCGCCGCGGCCGGGCGGCGGCAGCGCCTTGAAGCGCGGCAGGATGTGGTACGCCATGCCCATGACGAACAGACCGAGGAACCCGAACAGCTGCATGTGCCCGTGCGTCTGCACCATCGCGAGCCATGCTTCGCCGCGCAGTGCGCCCCAGCCGCCGCCGGTCATCGCCGAGGCGATGCCGCTACTGACGCCCGCGATAAGCGTGATCGCAAGCGCGGTCGTGACGAACAGTCGATACGGCTGCGCGGCGGTCGCATCCATCGCCCCGTGCGCGTGCGCAGGCGGCACCGCCAGCGACGAGGCATATTCGTCAAGCTCGCGTACCAGTTCGGCGGGATCGACGTGGTGGACGGCGGCGAAGAAGCCCACCGGCTCGACCGGGCCCTCAGGTCCGCCGCAGCCGGTGAGGCCGTACTTGTCGAAGATCGTCTCGGCGCCGGGATACCGCGTCACCGCTTCCCGCACCGTCGTCCGCGCCGTGATCAGACCAGCCATGGGCACCTCCATGAGCAGTCTATCGACGTGGGGTGCCGCCACGCTGTAACTTTCGTTGTATGGAGCCACTACAATGACCGGCGATCCCCTGTCGTCGATCCCCTACTTCGCGGCGCTGAGCCCGGATGAGCAGTCACGCGTGATGACGCTGACTCGCCGGCGGCGCTTCGCCGCGGGTGAGGTGCTGTTCCGCGAGGGTGAGCCATGCGCCGGGCTGTTCATCGTCGTCAGCGGCATGATCAAGCTCTACAGGACATCGGCCGACGGCAAGGAGCAGGTGTTGCGCCACATGCCGGCCGGCGAGTCGCTGAACGAGGTGCCGGTCTTCGACGGCGGCCCCAACCCCGTGAGCGCCACCGCCATCGAGCCCGCCGAGGTGCTGGTACTCTCGCGCGAACGCGTGCTGGAGTTGCTGCGCGAGTACCCGGCGCTTGCCGCCGGCGTCGTGCAGCTGTTCGCGTCGCGGCTGCGCCATCTCGTCGCCGTGGTCGAGGACCTGTCGTTCCGGCAGGTCACGGCGCGCGTGGCGCGCGTAGTGCTGCAATCCGTCGCGCCGCACGAAGGCATCGGCGCGGGCGTCGGCGGG
>Ga0209726_10000845_pt1 | contig 54366 bp, 48 predicted proteins | sample Subgrocontami54m_FD_187453 | JGI IMG/M metagenome (GOLD analysis project Ga0209726, IMG submission 187453) | Subsurface groundwater microbial communities from S. Glens Falls, New York, USA - GMW46 contaminated, 5.4 m (SPAdes) (version 3) | ecosystem: Environmental > Aquatic > Deep subsurface >...
CCAGCCGAGGCGCCGGTTTTGACGTTCCCAGGCCTCGGGTTTTCCGGATGAATCTCCCGGAAAAACCGAGATCATTGGGAAACCAAATCAGCGCGGAGGGCCAGCCGAGGCGCCGGTTTTGACGTTCCCAGGCCTCGGGTTTTCCGGATGAATCTCCCGGAAAACCCGAGATCATGGGAACAACAAATCGGCGCGATGCGTCATGCGTCGCACCACACGCTGAGGGCGCAGCCTACGCGGCGATGTCCTCGACGTGAAACGCAACCCGGCCCGCGGAGCGGTCAGCGAACCAGTGGCGTAACGTCATCGCGACGGTGCGAAAGGCGATTTCCTTCCAGGGGATCTCGCTTTCTTCGAACAGCCGGATCTCCAGCGTTTCTTCGCCCGGCTTGACAGGCATATCGGCGACCCGCGAAAGAAAGAACAGGTGCACCTGGTTGACCCGCGGCACCGAGATCATCGAAAACGCCTCGCCCAGCTCGACGCGCGCGCCGGCTTCCTCCAGCGTTTCCCGCAGCGCGCCCTGGCGGGTGGTTTCGCCGTTTTCCATGAACCCGGCGGGCAACGTCCAATAGCCGTAGCGCGGCTCGATGGCGCGGCGGCAGAGCAGCAGTCTTCCATCCTGCTCCGGAATGCAGCCCACGACGAGGCGCGGGTTCTGGTAGTGGATCTCGCCGCACTGATCGCAGACATGGCGCGGAAGACTGTCCCCCGGGGGCACGCGCCGGACCACCGGTGCGGCACAGTTGGCGCAGAACTTCACGCCGCCAGCGCCTCGGGCAGATCCCCCAGCCCGCGCAACGTGCCCTCGGGCGTAAATCCCAGCCGGTCGAGCGGCGCACTGCCGCGGTTGATCCACCAGACGCTGAAGCCGAAGGATTTCGCGCCGAGCGCGTCCCAGCAGTTCGAGGAAACGAAACCGATTTCCGTGGCTCGCAGGCCGAGGCGGCTGGCCGCCAGCCCGTATACCTCGGGCGCCGGTTTGTAGACGGCGAGCGAATCGACGCTCAGCACCGCGGCGAAGCGCGCCTTCAATCCGCGGTGCGCGACCAGCGGCTCGATCATGTCGGAGGAGCCGTTGGTGAGGATCGCGAGGCGTCGGCCGTCCGCCTGCAGCCGCACCAGCGCGTCGGGCACGTCGGGATACACCGCGAGCCGAAGATATTCCTGCATCAGCGCTTCGACCTGAGCGTCGCCGCAGGGCAGGCCGAGCGATTCGCACGCGTACCCCAGCGCGTCTCGCGTCACCTGCGAGAACGGCGCGTAGCGTCGCATGAGGCTGCGCTGCCAGGTCCATTCGAGTTGTTTCGTGCGCCAAAGCTGCGACAGTTGCGTGCCGTGGCCAGGCCAGAACGACTCGCAGCGCGCGACCACCGCGTGCACGTCGAACAGCGTTCCGTAGGCGTCGAATACGAGAGCGGCGGGCTTCATTGCGTCCTCGGCTGCGAAGTTCGATCGGAGGGTCGATGGTAAACTCGACCGGGCCAAAAAGGGAAACGCGACGCGGTGCCATGAGCGACCGCTACGACGAGCTCTACCGCAGCTGGCGCTGGGAGGTGCCGGACCGATTCAACATCGCGCGCGCCTGCTGCGGGCGCTGGGCCGAAGACCGCACGCGCCTCGCGCTGTACTGGGAGGACGAGTCGGGTGCGCGTGCCGCGTACTCGTTCTGGGACATCCAGCGCGAAGCCAATCGCCTGTCGAACGCGCTCGCGGCGCTCGGCGTGCGGCGCGGCGAGCGCGTCGCCATCCTCCTGCCGCAGCGGCCCGAAACGGCGATTGCCTACATGGCGATCTTCCAGATGGGCGCGATTGCGCTGCCGCTCAGCCACCTGTTCGGGCCGGAGGCGATCGAGTACCGCATGAACCATGCGGGCGCCTGCGTCGCAATCGTCGAACCGACCACGCTGCCCAATCTGCTGCAGGTGCGCGACCGCCTGCCGGGACTGCGGCAGGTGATCGGGGTCGGCGGCGCCGACGGCGCCGGGCTGCATCGCTGGGACGAGCTGCTGCAGAAGGCGGCGAGCCGTTACCGGGCCGTCGATACCGCTGCCGAGGATCCGGCGCTCATCATCTACACGAGTGGCACCACCGGAGCGCCCAAGGGCGCGCTGCACGCGCACCGGGTGATCATCGGCAATGTCCCGGGGTTCGTGTACTCGCACGATTTCTTTCCGCAGAAAGGCGATCTGTTCTGGTCGCCCGCCGACTGGGCTTGGGCGGGCGGGCTGTTCGATGCGCTCCTGCCGAGCTGGTATTTCGGCATCCCGGTCCTGGGCTATCGCGGCAAATTCGACGCCGAGCGCGCGTACGACCTGCTCGAGCGCTACGGCGTGAGAAACACGTTTCTGTTTCCCACGGCGCTCAAGTTGATGATGAAGGCGGTACCCGAGCCCGGAAAACGGTTCGACCTCGGGTTGCGCTCGATGATGAGCGCCGGCGAATCGGTCGGCGTCACCGTGATCGAGTGGGCGCGGGCCGAACTCGGCGTGACGATCAACGAAATGTTCGGTCAGACCGAAATCAATTACGTCGTCGGCAACTGCCAGGCGGCGTGGCCGGTGAAACCGGGCGCGATCGGTCGCGCCTATCCGGGCCATCGCGTCGCGGTCATCGACTCGGGCGGAGCCGAAGCGCCGCGCGGAGAACTGGGCGAAATCGCGATCGATCGGCGCTGCCGCGGCCAGGACGATCCGGTGTTCTTCCTTGGCTACTGGAACAATCCCGAGGCGACCCGGGAAAAGTTCGTCGGCGACTGGGCCTGCACGGGGGACCAGGGCCGCGCGGACGAGGACGGCACGATCTGGTATCAGGGGCGATCCGACGACGTCATCAAGAGCGCGGGCTACCGCATCGGGCCGGCGGAAATCGAGAACTGCCTCGTGCGTCATGCTGCGGTGGCGAACGCTGCGGTGATCGGCAAGGCCGACGAGACGCGCGGGCAGATCGTCAAGGCGTTCGTGGTCCTGCAGCCCGGCGCGGTGCCCTCGCAGGCGCTGATCGACGACATCCAGCGGCACGTTCGCGGTCGCCTCGCGCCCTACGAATACCCTCGCGAAATCGAATTCATCGACGCACTGCCCATGACCACGACCGGCAAGGTGCAGCGGCGGGAACTGCGAAAGCGCGAAGGCGCGGGCTGACCGCGCCTCACGCCGGGCGCGACGCGACCAGCATCTTGCCGTCGGCGTCGACGGCAAGGTCGCCGTGCTGGTTGGTACAGGCGGCGCGCAGCGTCACGATGCCGCCGCGGTGCTTCGGCTTGTCGGTCTTCGCGGTGACGGTCCAGCGTGTCGTCAGCGTGTCGCCCGGGCGCACCGGCGCCTTGAAGCGGCAGGCGTGCTCGAGGTAGGCGATCGCGGTGCCGGCGAAAAACATTCCCGCGGGCGCCGCGACCAGCGCGCTCGTAAGCGGTCCGTGCAGCACGCGGCCCGCGAACGCCGATGCGCTCGCGAACTGCTCGTCCACGTGCAGGGGATTGAAGTCCCCGAACAACCCGGAACCGAGCACCAGGTGCGCCTCGGTGACCGTGAGGCTCGAACCGAAGGTTTCGCCGACCTCGACTTCGTCGTACCACTTGCCGTGAAACACCAGCATATCGCGCCTCCGGGACGGTTGAAGGCGCGAACTATAGCGTTAGAATGGCCGCTCCTTAGGAGGAGGAAACGATGAACCGATGGACCACCGTGATTCTTGCCGCCGCCGTCCTGCCGCTGGCGGTGCAGGCCGCCTACCCGGATCGTCCCGTGAAACTGATCGTGCCCTGGGCCGCGGGCGGCGACACCGACAACATCTTCCGGCCGTTCGCTCCACTGCTGCAGAAGCACCTCGGGCAACCCGTGGTGATCGCCAACGTCGGCGGCGCCTCGGGCACCAAGGGCGCCAAGGAGGCGAAGGACTCGGCGCCCGATGGCTACACGCTGTACGCGGTGCACGACTACATCCATTCGACCTATTACACGGGCGTCGCCGACGTGCAGTACACGGACTTCGAGCCGATCTGCCTGATCGCCTCGACCCCATCGGTTCTGACGGCAAGTCCCAAGACGCCCTGGAACGACTGGAAGAGCCTGCTGGCCGACGCCAAGGCACGCCCAGGTCAGATCTCGGTCGGGGCGACGCTCGGCTCGACCAGCCACTTCTTTCCGGCGCTGATCGAGAAGGCGGCCGGAATCAAGTTCAAGTACGTTTCGTACGAAGGCCTCGCGCCGCGCATGAACGCGATTCTGGGCGGTCACATCGATCTGACCGATTCGAACATGACGCAGAAGGGCAAGGTCGAGGCGGGACAGCTCAAATTCATCGCCATCGGGACGGAAAAGCGCAGTGCCGAGATGCCGAACGTGCCGACGCTCAAGGAACTGGGCGTCAACGTGGTCTACGACGTCAATCGCGGCCTGCTCGCCCCGAAAGGCACGCCCGCCGACGTGATCGCCAAGCTCGAGAGTTCCTGCGCGGCCGCGGCGCGTGAACCCGCGTTCGGCGAGGCGATGCATAAGCAGGCGACCGACGTACGTTATCTCGATCGCAAGGCCTACGCCGATTGGCTGAAGCAGAACGACGAGCTCAACAAGGGGCTCGCGAAGGATCTCGGGCTGCTGAAGCGCTGATGCTTCACCGCGACGGTTGGGCGGGGCTCGTCGTACTCGCGACGAGCCTTTTTCTTTTCGCCCTCACCCTTGGCCTGAAGGACAACCCGATGGTGCCGATCGGACCCGGGTTCTATCCCCGAATCGTCCTCGGACTGACTGCGGTGCTCGCCGCGATGCTCGTCCTGAGCGATTGGTTCGCGCCCCACCGTCGTGCGGCGGCGAAGGAAACGCCCAACTACGGGATGGTCGCGTTGATGTTCGCGGTGTTCGGACTGTACTGCGGCGCGCTGCCCTATCTTGGCTTCCGGATCGCGACCCTGGCTTATGTCGCGGGCACCAACGCGCTGCTCGCGCCGCCGAGCGGCGCGCGCGCCTGGCTGCGCGTCGCGCTGGTCGGCCTGATTTCGACGGCGATCGTCTACTACGCCTTCGAGCACTATCTGCTGGTGCTGCTGCCGCGCGGCCGTTGGACCGACTTCTAGCCGATGTACGAGCTGCTCGCCGGGGGCGTCGTCAACGTGCTGCAGTTCAAGTACCTGCTGCCGCTGTTCGCTGGTACGCTCGCCGGCATCGTCGGCGGCGCGCTGCCGGGCGTCACCATCACGATGACGATCATCGTGGTGCTGCCGTTCACCTTCGGCCTCGATCCGCTCCAGGGACTCGCCGCGATGACCGGCGTGTATGTCGGAGGTTCGGCGGGCGGCCTGGTGACCGCCGTCTTGCTCGGGCTGCCCGGAACGCCCTCGGCCATCGCCACGACGTTCGACGGCCATCCGATGGCAAAGAACGGCGAACCCGGACGCGCCCTTTGGCTCGGCATCTGGGCGTCGTTCTTCGGCGGCTTGCTCGGCGGGCTGTTCCTGGTCGGGGCGACGGGGCTGCTCGCGCGGATCGCGCTCCAATTCGGTCCCTGGGAGTTCTTCTCGCTGTTCATCCTCGCGTTGTCGATGGTCGCGGGCCTGGTCGAAAGTTCGCTGCTGAAGGGGCTGATTTCCGGGGCGCTCGGGCTCATCGTCACGATCATCGGAGCCGATCCGGTGCTCGGCCACGAGCGGCTCACGCTCGGAATCCCGTTCCTCGCCGGCGGGGTCGATTTCCTGCCGGTGCTGATCGGCGTGTTCGCGTTCGCGCAGATCATGACCGAGGTCGAGCGGCACGGCGGTGCGGCGACGCTCGCGGCCACGATGGAGCGCAGCGCGAAACTGGCCGTATCGCACCTGCGCGTGATCTGGGAAGTCGTCTCGCGTCCCGTGCTGCTGCTCTGGGCCTCGATCGTCGGCGTGTTCATCGGCGTGCTGCCCGCGATCGGGGGCAGCGCAGCGAGCATGATGGCCTATGACCAGGCGAAGAAGATCTCGCGGCGGCCGGAGAAGTTCGGCAGCGGCATTCCCGAGGGCATCATCGCCTCCGAGGCATCGAACAACGCCAACGTCGGCGGGTCGCTCGTCACCATCATGGCGTTCGGCATTCCCGGCGACGCGGTCACCGCAGTCATGCTGGGCGCGCTCACCATCCACGGCATCCAGTCGGGGCCGCTGTTCATCTCGCAGAACCCGACGCTCGCCTACGGCATGTTCGCCGCGTATCTGCTCGCGCACCCGATCATGGTGCTGCTGATGGGCGTGGGGGCGCGCTGGATGGTGCGCGTCACGACGGTTCCGAAAGCCGCGCTGTTCCCGATCGTGCTCGTGCTCTGCGTCGTCGGCGCGTACGCGCTCAACAACACCATGCAGAACGTCTACGTGCTGCTGGTGTTCGGCGTGCTCGGTTACGCGATGGTGAAATTCGGCTTCCCGCTCGCGCCCTTCATCCTCGGCGTGATCCTGGGCGACCAGATCGAGCTCAACCTGGTGCGCTCGATCATGACCGACGCGAATCCGTGGCTGTTCATCACCCGACCGATCTCGGGCGGGCTGCTGCTCGCCTCGGTGCTCTCGGTCCTGTTCGCGCTCTGGCAGCACCGCCGGCAGCGCAGGGCGGTGGCGGCGGCCGAGGGCGAAGCGGATTTCTGAACCGTGGCGTACGCGTGCGACAATGCTGGCGCCCCCGACACGAATCGAACGTGCGACCTGCCCCTTAGGAGGGGGCTGCTCTATCCACTGAGCTACGAGGGCGGCGCAGCGATTTTACCTGCATGAAACTTGCACACTGGTTGATGTTCGCGGCCTGCGCGGTTGCAGGCACGGCGGGCGCGCAGAGCTGGGCCTGGGACGACGGCACCACGCCGTTCGTCGTTTCTCCGCCGGAAGTGGTGGAGCGAATGCTGCGGCTCGCTGAACCGAAGGCGGCAGAGCGACTGGTGGATCTTGGTTCCGGCGACGGCCGCATCGTGATCGAAGCCGCGCGCAGATTCGGCACGCGTGGACTCGGCGTGGAAATCGATCCTTCGCTCGTGGCGCGCGCCAGGGCCAATGCGCGGCAGGCGGGCGTCGACGCGCTCGCGAAGTTCGTCGTACAGGACCTGTTCGAGACCGATCTGCGCGGAGTCGATATCGTCACGATGTACCTGCTGCCGGACGTGAACCTCAAGGTGATGCCGCGGCTGCTGCAGGATCTGAAACCCGGCGCGCGCGTGGTTTCGCACGATTACGGCATGGGTGCCTGGACCCCGGACGAACTGATCGAGCTGACGGTGCCGGAAAAGCCCGTGGGACCCGCGGGACGTACGCGGATACTCCTCTGGTTGATCCCGGCGAACGCCCAGGGGGACTGGACGAGCGATCTGCCGGGCGCGGGCGGGGAGTGGACCTTCCGCATCAAGCAGCAGTATCAGAAGCTCGAGGCGGACGCGCAGGTGGCGGGTCGGCAGATGATGGTGCGCGGCTCGCGGCTGCGCGGCGAGGAACTGAAGCTCGTGGTGACCGGAAACCTGGACGGCAGGGTGCGAAACCTTCTGTTTCGCGGGCTGCTGCGCGGAGACCGGATCGACGGCGAAGTCACGATTTCCGACGGAGAGGACGGCACGACACGGTCATGGACAGCGACGCGAAACCGGTAGGTTCACAGCCACGGACCCTGCTCTCGGTGCCGGACGGCATTTTCCTCGTCGTCGGCATGGTGGTCGGCGTCGGCATTTTCAAACTGCCGGCGCTGGTCGCGGGAAACACCTCGGGGTCGACGCAGTTCGTCCTGGCGTGGCTGCTCGGCGGCGCGGTCTCGCTGTGCGGCGCGCTCGTCTATGCCGAGCTTTCGGCGCGACATCCCGACACCGGCGGCGAGTACGCCTTCCTCACGCGAGGCTTCGGCCGCGGCGCGGGGTTCCTGTTTGCATGGTCGCGCATGACCGTGATCCAGACCGGGGCGATCGCGGCGGTCGCTTTCGCGTTCGGCGACTACGCATCCGAAATTCACCGGATCGGCGAGAACAGCTCGGCGATCTACGCCGCGCTCGGCGTAATCGCACTCACGCTGCTCAACGTCGCGGGCACGCTGCAGTCGAAGTCGCTGCAGAAAGGGATGCAGATCGCGCTGCTCACTGCGGTCGTGCTGCTCTCGCTGGCTGCGCTGTTGCTCCCGGAAGTGCCGAAACCGGCAGCGCAGGGCGGCGGCGGGACCGGCGCCTTCGGGCTGGCAATGATTTTCGTGCTCTTCACCTTCGGCGGCTGGAACGAGGCCGCCTACCTCGCGGGCGAGGTTCGAGACGCGCGGCGCAACATGCTTCGCATCCTGATCTGGGGCATCGTGGCGGTCACCGCGCTCTACCTGTTGGTCAATGCGGCCTACCTCGTCGCGCTGGGGCTCGACGGAATCCGGGACTCGAAAGCCGTGGCGGCCGACGTGATGCGCCTCTACGCCGGCGAGCGCGGCGCCGCCCTGCTCGCGCTCGTCGTATGCATTTCGGCGCTGACGACCATGAACGCGGCGATCTTCACCGGCGCGCGAACCAATTTCGCCTTCGGGCGCGATTTTCCGCTGTTCGGCCTGCTGGGCACCTGGCGCGAGACGGGCAGCACGCCGGCGAACGCGCTCATGATGCAGGGGCTCATTGCGCTCGCGCTGATCGGTGCCGGATCGGTGACGCCCGACGGTTTCGGCGCGATGGTGGCGTACACCGCGCCCGTGTTCTGGACCTTCTTTCTGCTCACCGGCCTCACGCTGTTCGTGTTCCGCGCGCGCGACGGCGGGTTCGGCGCCGCCGATCCCGTGTTCCGCGTTCCGCTGCACCCGTTGGTGACGCTCGCATTCATCGCGATGTGCGCGTACATGCTGTGGTCGAGCATCGACTACATTCGCAATCCGGATTTCGGGCCGAAGTTCGGCGACCTGGTGGTGGCGGGCATCGTGATCATGGCGGCAGGAATCCCGCTTTATTTCCTGAACCGGAAATGAGATTCGTGGTTGCGCCGGCGTCGGCCTGCGAATCCGTTGCGAACGTCCGATGACGCTGACCGAACTCCGCTACATCGTCGCGGTGGCGCGCGAGCGGCATTTCGGGCGCGCCGCCGAAACCTGCTTCGTGTCGCAGCCGACGCTCTCGGTCGCGATCAAGAAGCTCGAGCAGGAACTCGGCGTCGTGCTGTTCGAACGCGGCACGGGCGAGGTGTCGGTGACTCCGGTCGGGCAGAAAATCGTCGAGCAGGCGCAGCGGGTGCTCGAGGACGCTTCGCGCATTCGCGACCTCGCTGCGACCGGCCACGACCCGCTCGCTGGCACGCTGCGCCTCGGCGCGATCTACACCATCGGGCCCTACCTGCTGCCGCGCCTGGTTCCGATCCTGCGGCGCACGGTGCCCTCGATGCAGCTGCACATCCAGGAGAGCTTCACGCACCGGCTCGCCGAATCGCTGAAGCAGGGGGAGGTCGACGTGATCGTGGTCGCGCTGCCCTTCGAGGAACCCGGATGCCAGGCGTTGCCCGTGTACGACGAGCCCTTTCTCGTCGCCGTGCCGGTCGGACATCCGTGGGAAAAGCGCAGGCAGATCGCCGCCGATGAACTGAACAAGGAAAGCCTGCTCCTGCTCGGCGAGGGTCACTGCCTGCGCGACCAGGTGATCTCATTCTGCGGAACCAAAGGCCGCAGCGGGTTCGCGCGATCGCTCGAAGGCGGGTCGCTGGAGACCATTCGGCAGATGGTGGCCGGCGGCGTGGGCATCACGGTCCTTCCGTCCACTTCTACGGCGGCTGGGAGCGCGGCGGAAGACCTGATCCGCGTGCGCCCGTTCGCCAGGCCGGTGCCGCAGCGGCGAATCGCAATCGTCTGGCGCAAGAGTTTCCCTCGACCGCAGGCAATCGAGGCGATCCGGCAGGCGATCCTCGCCTGCGATCTCCCCGGCGTGACCAAACTGCGCCCAGCGGCATGAGCGACGCGCTGCAGCAGCTGAAGGCCGAGCTGGAGCGCTTCGGCGCGGCGAACGACGCTGCGGTCGCCGAGCGCAGTCGCCGGATGCTGAACATCACGCGAGACACGGGCGAGCTGCTCGCCGTTCTGGTGCGCGCCGCGGTTGCGCGCCGCGTGCTGGAGATCGGCACGTCGAACGGCTATTCGACGCTCTGGCTGGCAGAGGCGGCGCAGTCGATCGGCGGCGAGGTCACCACGGTCGAGCGCTCGGACCTGAAGGTCGCGATGGCGCGCGCGAATTTCGAGCGCTCGGGGCTTTCGGCGGCGATCCGCCAGGTGCACGCCGCCGCGGGCGACGTGCTTGCGCGGACTGCGCGCGAAAGCGTCGATCTGCTGTTTCTCGATTCCGAGCGATCGGAATACTGCGCGTGGTGGCCGGAGGTCGACCGCGTGCTGCGCTCGGGGGGATTGCTGGTCGCGGACAACGCCGTGTCGCACGCGGCCGAGATGGCCGAATTCGTCGCGCTGGTTCGCTCCCGGTCCGGCTGGGCGAGTTGCCTGGTCCCGATCGGCAACGGCGAGTTCCTCGCGGTGAAGAATGCACGGGAACCTTGATTCGCCTTCGTCCTGGGTGGTTCGCTGGACTCCCTGGATCGCCGGCGCGCCGGTGCTCGATGTTGCCTGCGGCTCGGGGCGTCATGCGCAGTGGCTGGCGGCACGCGGACTGGCGGTCGTCGGAGTCGACCGCGAGGCGAGGAACCTCCCCGGAATCGAGTTCGTCCAGGCAGACCTCGAGGACGGCAGCCCCTGGCCGTTTTCCGGGCGGCAATTCGGCGCCATCGTCGTCACCAATTACCTGCACCGGCCGTTGTTCGAAACGTTCGCCGCGGCACTCGCGCCGCACGGCGTCCTGATCTACGAGACCTTCATGCAAGGGAACGAACGCTACGGCCGGCCATCTAACCCGGACCACCTGCTGCGTCCGGGGGAGTTGTTCGGCGCGTTCGAGCGTTTGCGCATCATCGCGTTCGAGCAGGGCGTCCAACGCGGATCCCGGATCGCGGTGGTGCAGCGGCTTTTCGCCCTGAGGGATGGGTAGGATTAGAATACGCGGTTAATCTCGGATAAAGGCGTGCAACACATGATCACAGGCAGTCTGGTCGCGATCGTCACCCCGATGCACGAGGACGGGCGGCTCGACCTGCAGCGTTTTCGCAAGCTGATCGACTGGCACGTCGCCGAGGGCACCGACGGCATCGTGGTGGTCGGCACGACGGGCGAATCGCCCACGGTCGACTTCGACGAGCACAAGGAGTTGATCCGAATCGCCGTCGAGCACGCGCAGGGGCGGATCCCGATCATCGCCGGCACCGGCGGCAATTCGACTGCGGAAGCGATAGAGTTGACCGAATCCGCGAAGCGCGCGGGCGCGACCGCCTGCCTGTCCGTGGTGCCGTACTACAACAAGCCCACGCAGGAAGGGCTTTACCGCCATTTCCGCCGGATCGCGGAAGCGGTCGACATCCCGATGCTCCTGTACAACGTGCCGGGACGCACGGTGGCGGATCTGCAGAACGACACCGCGCTCCGCCTCGCGCAGGTTCCAGGCATCATCGGCATCAAGGATGCGACCGCGAACATCGAGCGTGGCACCGACCTGATCCGGCGCGCGCCGCGGAATTTCGCGCTCTATTCGGGCGAGGATTCGACCGCGCTCGCGCTCATGCTGCTGGGCGGGCAGGGGGTGATTTCGGTCACCGCGAACGTCGCGCCGCGCCTGATGCACGAAATGTGCGCGCGCGCCCTCTCCGGAGACGCGCGGACTTCGCGCGACCTGAACCTGCGGCTGCTGCCTCTGCACCAGCGGCTGTTCGTCGAGGCGAACCCGATCCCGGTGAAATGGGCGCTGGCGGAAATGGGATTGATCGAATACGGGCTGCGGCTGCCGCTGACGCCGCTGTCCGAACGCTACTACGAAACGGTTCGCGAGGCGCTCGTCGAGGCGGGCATCTCGTTGCCGCTGCGGGTGGTGGAGAAACGGGCATGAGGCGCCGCGGCGCGCTCGCGCTCGCTGCCGCCCTCGCGCTCGCCGGCTGCAGCACGACCACCGACCTCCTCGAGGGCAAGAAAGTCGACTACAAGTCGGCGGGTTCTCTGCCGCCGCTCGAGATTCCGCCGGACCTCACGACGCCGGCGCGCGACAATCGCTATCTGATTCCGGATACCGGCAAGGGCGCTGCGACGTTGTCGGGTTTCCAGGCCGAACGCGCGCAGCAGGCCAAACTCGGCGGCAGCACGACCGTGCTTCCCGCGGTCGAGCGAATGCGCATCGAGCGCTCCGGCACCCAGCGCTGGCTGGTGGTCAAGGAGAACCCGGAGAAGCTCTGGCCTTTGGTGAAGGATTTCTGGCGCGAGAACGGCTTCCTGATCAACGTCGAGCGGCCCGAGGCCGGCGTGATGGAGACCGACTGGGCGGAGAATCGGGCCAAGCTGCCGCAGGATTTCATCCGCAACACGATCGGGAAAGTTCTCGAGCAGGTCTATTCGACATCGGAGCGCGACAGGTTCCGTACGCGAATGGAACGCGCCGGGGAGGATGCGACCGAAATTTACATCAGCCATCGCGGCATGATGGAAGTCTATACGCGCGAGCGCAGCGACCAGACCGTCTGGCAGCCGCGCCCGCCGGATCCGGAACTCGAAGCGGAATTCCTGCGCCGCCTGATGGTTCGGCTCGGCGCGCAGCAGGAGCAGGCGCGGCAGATGACTGCCGCGGCGACGCCGCAGGAGGCGCGCGCGGCGATCAAGAAAGGCGCCGACGGCCGGGAAATGCTCACGGTGTTCGAGCCCTTCGACCGGGCGTGGCGGCGCGTCGGCCTGGCGCTCGATCGCGTCGGATTCACGGTGGAGGATCGCGACCGGCAGAAAGGCCTGTACTTCGTCCGCTACGCCGATCCGGATGCGGAGATGGACAAGAAGAATCAGGAAAAGGAGGGGCTCCTGGGCAAGCTCGCGTTCTGGCGTTCGACCGATCCGCAGGTCAAGGCCGAGCAGTACCGCGTCCAGGTCACGCAGGAGGTCGAGGCGAGCCAGGTTCAGATTCTCGGCAAGGACGGCGGCGCCAACCAGACGCAATCCACGCGGCGGATCCTCTCGCTGTTGCATGAACAGCTGAAGTGACGCGCCGCCTGGCGTGGGGCGCACCGGCGTGATCCGTTTCGCCTCGCTGGGAAGCGGCTCGAAGGGAAACTGCCTGGTCGTCGAGTCGGGCGCGACGCGCCTGCTGCTCGATTGCGGTCTCTCTGCGCGCGAAACCGAGCACCGGCTCGCCCGCCTCGGACTGGCGCCCGCGGACTTGAGCGCGGTTCTGCTGACGCACGAGCACGATGACCACGCCGGGCATGCGTTTGCGTTCTCGGCGGCGCACCGACTGACGGTCTGCCTGACCTACGGCACGCGCGCCGCACTCGCCGAGTCCCGCAAAACGCTTCCCGGGGTTGTCGTGCAATTGATCGATGGCCGCGCCGCGTTTTCGGTCGGAGCGTTGGAAGTGCGGCCGTTCACGGTGCCGCACGATGCGCGCGAACCCGTGCAATTCGTGTTCACCGACGGCGCGAATCGATTGGGCGTGCTGACCGACATCGGAACGCCTACGGCACACGTTCAGGCGGTCCTGTCGGGCTGCCACGCGCTGGTTCTGGAGTGCAACCACGAATCCGCAATGCTCTGGGCGGGGGCGTACCCGAAATGGCTGAAGGAACGGATCGCGGGCCCTTTCGGACACCTGGACAACGCCAGCAGCGGGCAACTGCTCGGCGCGCTGGACCGATCCCGCCTTCAGCACGTCATTGCGGCGCACCTGTCCGAACAGAACAACCGGCCCGAACTCGCGCGCGATGCGCTCGCCCGTGCGATGGGTTGCGAAGCCGACTGGATCGGGCTCGCCACGCAAGCCGAAGGATCCGGCTGGCGCGAGTTGCGCTAGAACAGAAAAAACGGCGACGGCCACCTTCGACCGCCGCCGCTTCCCAGATCGTGATGCTTACTTCTTGGCGTCGTCTTTCTTTTCCGCGTCCGTGGCATTCGCGGGTTCGCCGGCTTTCTGTGCGTCACCGGTCGGCGCGGGCGCCGGGGCTGGAGCAGGGGCTGGAGCAGCGGCGGGTGCCGGAGCCGCCTTGGGAGCCGGTTTCTGTTCCTGGCCGCAGGCGGCCAGCGCGACCGCGACGGCAGCCGCCAGCAGGAGCGATTTTTTCATTTTCAATCCTTGTATTTGAAGTTGAGGAGGGTGCTGCTCGACCGCGAACCCGCGGCGAGTGCCGAATTATAACCAACAACATCCCCCTTCAGATACCGAGGGTGGTGGGCGAAACGGCGGGGTAGGACGCCGCCCAGATTTCCTCGAACCGTGAACGCATGGCGTAGGCTTCGACGCGGTCGCCGAGGCCGATCACGCCGCGCCGCGAACTGGCCTCGGGGCGGCGGACGAAATCTGCGGTATCGAGCACCAGAAAGGCGTCGCGAAGTTCCCGGATTTCCTCCTGCGTGCGCTGGACCTGGATTGCATGCGCGTATCGCTTCAGCAGGACCAGCATCCGTGGACAGAATTTCGTTACCGGTTCCGGGTCGTGCAGCGCGATGTACAGGCGCCTCGTGCGACTCGCGCCGAGGAAACGCTCGAGTTGCGCCACGCGGGCCGGCGCGTTCAGCCGCAGCGCGACCAGATCGGGATCGAAGATCCGCAGTTCACGACCTGTCTGCGCGAGCAGGCGATCGACCGCCTCGTCGAATCCCGCTTGCGTGTCGAAAAGTTCGTGGCTTGACGGCGGTCCCGCGACCGCCTCCGTGGCTTCGCTCAAGCGCTGCGCTCCAATCTCAGGTATCCGGACCGATACCAATCGTACAGCAGCGCCGCGCTGCCGGCGCGCGCGAACGCGGCGCCGCGGACCTGCCGGCGATCGGCCAACCGCGCCAGGCGCGCACGCATCGCGACCGGCACCGCCACCGTTTCGCCGTTGACAAAGAACAGCGCGCCGCGGTACAGCAACCGGGTCCTTGCGTCGAGCGCGACGTCGCGTCGCCCCAGTTGCCGGCGGAACGACACCGCGGAGAGCGGTTGCGCGGGCGGAGCGAACACGGTTTGCGGCTTGGGTGTCGTCAGCTGCCGGCCCATTGCATGCGCGACGTCGGCGCCGGTCCAGTGGATTCGGCGCGACACCTGATGCGCGAACTTCATCAGCGAGCTGCCGATTTCCGCGGGCCGGCCGGCAGGGCGCAGGTCCGGATCGCGGAAATTTGCGTCGGGCAGGCCGCGCTCGTGAAGGTAATCGAGCAGCGCGAGCGCGAGTTCGGCGCCGCTTGGCGCGCTGCAGCCCACCGAATACGTCCAGCAACGATCGAGCGCGATTCCGTCGTGGCCCCAGCCCGGAGGAAGGTAAAGCAGGTCGCCGGGCTCGACGAGGTATTCCTCGTCCGGCGTGAATCCGGAAATCAGTTTCAACGGCGCCTCCGGCTCGAATTCGAAACGACGCGGGCGCTGCAGGCGCCAGATCCTGCGGCCGCGCGCCTGCAGCAGAAACACGTCGTAGGCGTCGCAGTGCGGCCCGACGCCTCCGCCGGGTGCCGCGTAGCTCACCATCACGTCGTCGAGCCGCGCCCGGGGAAGGAAATCGAAGCTGCGCAGCAGTTTCTCCGCAGCAGGGAAATGATGATCGCTTCCATTGAGGAGCAGGGTCCAGTTGCGGGCAGGCAGACGCTGCAACTGCGCGCGCCGGATCGGACCCCGTTCGACTCTCCAGTTCGAACCGCGCCGCAGCACGAGGCGCGACTCCGCTTCGCTTCGGCGAGCGAGCGCGAGGAGTTGCGCGAGACGCGGCAAGCCGGGCGCGGGACGCCAGGCGGCGCGCACCAGCAGCGGCCGCTTCTGCCAGTGGCGCCGCAGGAACTCGCGCGGCGAAAGACCGCCGAGGAGTCGATCGGGCATTCGCCGATTCTATGCGCGCGGGCCTGTCGCACTGGCGCGACAGCCCGCTTGTCAACCGCGGCAGGTCGTGCTTTAGAATCGCTCACGGTCGTCGGCCATGATTCGTGTCGGTCAACATGCACCACTTTTTTCGCTGCCTGATGCGGACATGCAGCCGGTGGCGCTGTCGGCGTTTCGTGGCAAGAAGCACGTGGTGCTGTTCTTCTATCCTCGCGACGGAACGCCGGGCTGCACGCTCGAGGCGAGCGATTTTTCGGACCACGAGAATCAGTTCCTGGAGCACGACTGCGCCATCGTCGGCATATCGCGCGACGACTGCCTGACGCACGCCGACTTCCGCGATCGCAACGGCCTGTCGATCCAGCTGCTCTCGGATCTCGAGGGCGAGGTTTGCCGCCTCTACGGCGTTCTCAAAGACAAGCAGATCGAGGGGACGCGCCGGGAATGTCTGTTGCGTTCGACGTTCGTGATCGACAAGAAGGGCGTCGTGAGGCACGCCGCGTACGGCGTCAGCCCGCGTCATCACGTCGCCGACATCTTCGAGGTGGTGCGCGCGCTGCGGCACTGAGGCGTTGCCCGCGGGCGCCGGGGTCCCGGCGTATGATTCGGCCACCGGGAGACGACGCTCATGCTGATGGGAATCCTTTCTTACGGGCTCGGCACGCTCGCCGCGCTCGCGCTGCTGCTGTGGGTCGCGTACATCTTCATCCGCGACATCACGCAGAAAAAGCACGGCGTGCTTCGCAACTACCCGGTGGTCGGGCACCTGCGCTATTTCTTCGAGCAGCTCGGGGAATACTTCAGGCAATATTTCTTCACCGGAGATCGCGAGGAGATGCCGTTCAACCGGGCGACACGCGCCTGGGTCTACCGGCTGGCGAAGAACGAGGCGGGCGTGATCGGCTTCGGCTCGACCTACGATCTGCACGAACCCGGCGCGCTGATCTTCGTCAATCACCCGTTCCCGGTGCTCGAGGAGGAGCGCCTGCCGACGCCTTCGCTCGTGCTTGGCGAGGGCTACTGCCGCGAGCCGTTCGAAGCGCGCTCGATCGTCAACGTGAGCGGCATGAGCTTCGGCGCGATCTCGGCGCCGGCGGTGACTTCACTTTCCAGGGGCGCGGCGGTCGCAGGGTGCTGGCTCGACACCGGCGAGGGCGGGCTGTCGCCCTATCACCTCGAGGGCGGCTGCGACCTCGTCATGCAGATCGGAACCGCCAAGTACGGCCTGCGCGATGGGCAAGGCGATCTCGATCCCGAGCGGCTGGTCGAGGTCTCAAAGGTGGTGAAGGCATTCGAGATCAAGCTTTCGCAGGGCGCCAAGCCGGGCAGGGGCGGCGTGCTGCTCGGGCGCAAGGTGACGCCCGAGATCGCGCGGATCCGCGGCATTGCAGAAGGCCGCGATTCGATCAGCCCGAACCGGCATCGCGACATCTCGAACATGAACGATCTGCTCGAGCGGGTCGCGAGCATCCGCGAGCTGACCGGGCGACCGGTGGGCGTGAAGACCGCGATTGGCGGTTGGCGCCTGATGAACGAGCTCGCCGAAGCGGTGCATCGCCGCGGACTCGAGTTCGCTCCGGATTTCCTCGTCATCGACGGCGGCGAAGGCGGATCGGGCGCGGCGCCGCAGGCGCTCGCGGATCACATGGGCCTGTCGGTCGACGAGGCGCTGCCGCGCGTGGTCGACGCGCTCATCGAATCGGGTCTGCGGCAGCGAATCCGCGTGGTGGCCTCGGGCAAGCTCGTCACATCGGCGCGCGCAGCCTGGGCGCTCTGCGCCGGAGCGGATTTCGTCAACACGGCGCGCGGTTTCATGTTCTCGCTGGGCTGCATCCAGGCGCTGCGATGCCACCAGAACACCTGCCCGACCGGGGTGACCACGCACAACCGCCGGCTGCAGCGGGGGCTGGTGGTGGAGGAAAAGTTCCAGCGCGTCGCCAACTACTGCATGAACATGAACCGGGAAATCGACATGATCGCGCACTCCTGTGGCGTGCGGCATGCGCGCGAACTGCGCCGCGAGCACGTTCGCATCGTGCAGGCGAACCACCAGTCGGTCGCGCTCAATATGCTGTACCCGTACCCGGAGCCCGTGGCGCGCGTGAGGGCGGCCTGAGGTCGTCGCCCGCCTGCAGCCAGCCGTTCCAGAGGCGGCGCGCGGGTCCGATCAGTTCGCCCGCGGTGAGGCCCACGGGGCCGCTGCCGGAACGAACGCATTCGTCGGCCGCGGCGCCGTGCAGATGAACGCCGAGTGCGAGCGCGCATTCGCCCGAGTAGCCTTGCGCGAGCAGCGCGCCCAGGACACCCGATAACACGTCGCCCGTCCCGGCGGACGCCATGCCGGGATTGCCGGTCGTGTTGACGAACCAGTGACCGTCGCGCGCCACGACGACGCTGCCGTTGCCCTTGAGCACCGCATGCGCGTTGAGATTGGCGGCGAGGATTCGCGCCGCGTGCAGCCGGTCGGCCTGCACGTCCTGCGTGCTGAGCGCGAGCAACCGCGCGGCTTCGCCCGGATGCGGCGTGAGCAGCGTCTCTGCGCTTCGGCGCGCGCAGGCGTGACGCAGATCGCTGCTTTCGGCGACCAGGTTGAGCGCGTCGGCATCGAGCACGCACGGAATTTCGCTGGCGAGCGCAGCGCCGAGCAGCGTCTCCGCGCGCTCGCTCTGCCCGAGCCCCGGTCCGACCACGAGGACATCGAGATCCATTCCGAGCGCATCGTCCGGATGACGCAGCATCAGTTCCGGGGCGCCGGTGTCGACGGGGAGCGCGCCCGGATCGAGCATGCCGACGTAAACCCGGCCGGCCCCGAGCATGAGCGCAGCGCGGCCGGCGAGCAGCGCGGCGCCCGCCATTCCCGCCGCGCCGCCCAGGATTCCGACGCAACCGGCCTGTCCCTTGTGGAAGTTGCGGCGCCGCGGCCTGAGCGCGCCTGCAAACAGATCCGGTGAAATCACCCATCCGGAGGCCGCGCGCGCGGCCTCCGCATCCAGGCCGAGGTCGGCGACCGTGATGCTGCCGCAGTGATCCGGTCCGTCGAGCGTGAGCAATCCCGGTTTCAGGCCGATGAACGTGATCGTGTGCGTGGCGCGGACCGCGTGCCCCATCACCCGCCCCGTGTCGGATGCGATTCCGCTCGGCACGTCGAGCGCGAGCACCGGGCAGGGCTGCGCATTCGCGAGCGACACCAGTTCGGCGAACTCGCCCTCGACCGGGCGCGCGAGCCCGATGCCGAACAGCCCGTCGACCACCAGTCCCCAGTGCCGATCGTGGGCCACTTCACTGGGGCGCGTCGCGACTGCAACCCGGTGGAAGCGTTCGGCGAGAACGCGCGCCACGACGCGCGCATCGCCGCCGTTGTTGCCCGGACCGCAAAGCACCAGGACGTCGCGATCGCGATCCGAAAGCAGCGACGCCGCGAGATCCGCAGCTGCCGCGCCGGCGCGCTCCATCAGCGCCGGCGAGACCTCGCCCGCGGATCGCTCGATGCTGCGGATTTCCCCGGTCAGATAGATGGGCTTGGCCATGGCGCGGTATCCGATCGTGACGCTATTTGGCCCCGGTGCCGATGATCAGGTCCGGAAGCCAGGTGGCGATCCCCGGATAGACGACCACCACCGCGAGCGCCGCCAGCATCACGAGGAAAAACGGGAACGACGCCCGGGCGACGTAGTTGATGTCGCGCCCGCTCATGTTCTGCAGCACGAACAGGTTGAAACCGACCGGCGGAGTGATCTGGGCGATCTCGACCAGGATGACGATGAAGATGCCGAACCAGATCAGGTCGATTCCCGCCGCGTCGATCATCGGCAGCACGATCGAGGCCGTCAGCACGATCATCGAGATCCCGTCGATCGCCGTTCCGAGCACCAGGTAAATCACCGCGAGCACGGCGAGCAGCTCGAGGCGGCCGGCGTTGAGCGACGCGACCCATTCCGCGAGCGCCCTGGGAATGCCCGTGAACGCCATGCACGAACTGAGGAACGCGGCGCCGGCGAGGATGAACAGGATCATGCACGACAGGCGTGTCGCGCCCATCAGGCTGTCGCGGAAACTGCCCCAGCTGAGCGAGCCGCTCCACCAGGCGATGGCGAGCGCGCCCAGCACGCCGAACGCGGCCGCCTCCGTAGCGGTGGCCCACCCGGAGAACATCGAAGCCATGATGAATACGATCAGCAGGATGCAGGGAATCAGGTTGCGGGCGCGGCGCACGCGTTCCAGAAAGGGCAGGCGCTCGACCTCCTGCGGCGTTTTCGAGGGATTGAATAGCGCCCAAACCACGATGTACCCCGAAAACAGCGAAATCAGCAGTGCGCCCGGGAGCACGCCGGCGATGAACATCTTCAGGATCGAAACCTCGGCAGCCACTGCGTACACGATCATGATGATCGAGGGCGGAATCAGCAGGCCGAGCGTGCCCGCGCCGCACAGCGAGCCGAGGCAGACTTTCTCGTCATAGCCGCGCCGACGCAACTCCGGCAGCGAGACCTTGGCAATCGTCGCGCAGGTCGCGGCCGAGGACCCGGAGACCGCGGCGAAGATGCCGCAGCCGAAGATGTTGACGTGCATCAGCCTTCCCGGCAGCCAGCCGAGCCAGGGCGAGAGGCCCTCGAACATCTCTTCCGAGAGCCGCGTGCGAAACAGGATTTCGCCCATCCAGACGAACAGCGGCAGGGCCGCCAGCGTCCAGGAAGCGCTCGAACCCCAGAACGACTGGAACAGGCTGACTTCCGGGGGGCTGCTGGTAAAGACCTGCAGGCCGAACCACGCGACGACGCTCATCGCCATCGCGATCCACAGCCCGCCAGCGAGCAGCAGCAGCATGAACCCGAACAGGATCGCGGCGACCGTGATCGTGCTCATCAGAGGTTTTCGGTCAAATCCTTCTTTACGCGCCGCTGTTCCTCGGCACGCAGATAGGCCGGCATCTCGCCGCGCAACAGGACCACGAATTCGTCCAGCAGGGCGACGAAGAACACGATCGCACCGATCACCAGCGTCATCTGCGGGATCCAGATCGGCACCTGGAGCAGTCCCTGCGCAATCTCGCCGAACTTCCAGCTCTGATGGACGAAGCGCACGACTGCGAAGGTGATGTAGCCGACGACCACCAGCGCGGCGCCGAGCGCGACGATTTCCATGCGGTGTCGCGTCCGCGCGCCGACGTGTTCGAGCACCAACCCGACCCGCACCAGTTCGCCATGCCTGAAGGTGTATCCGAGCGCCAGGAACGCGGATCCGGCGCAAAGCCAGGAAACGATGTCGTCGGCGCCCCGGAGAAGCAGGCCGACTTCGCGCATTCCCGCCTGCGCGAGCATCATCACTGCGATCCCGGCGAGGCAGCATGCCGCCAGCGCGCCGCTCGCGGCGTAGAGAAAATCCAGCGCCCGCCGGAACGGCGAGCGCTGCAGGGGCTGCATTGCCGGGTTACTTGCCGCGGTAGGCCTTGAGAATCGCCTGGCCGTCCGCGCCGGCCGACTTCTCCCACTCGGCGGCCATCTGCTCGCCGACCTTCTCGAACGCAGCGTTCATCGCGGCATCCGGGTCCTGCACGGTCATGCCGTTCTTCGCGAGCGTCTCGTTGCCTTCCTGTTCGCGCGCTTTCGACATGTCCCAGCCGCGCTTCTCGGCGACGGCCGCGGCGTCCGAAAGCGCCTTCTGCTGCGCAGCCGGCAGCGCCGCGTAGGCGCGCTGGTTCACCACGACCACGTTCTTGGGATGGAAGGCGCTCGTCTTGTAGTAGTTCTTGACGAATTCCCAGGCCTTGGTCGAAGTGCCCGTGGCCGAGGAGGTGATCATCGCCTGCACCGCGCCGGTCGCGAACATCTGCGGGATTTCCGGCACCTGGATCACCGTGGGGCTCGCGCCCAGCAGTTCGGCGAGCCGGGCAGTGAGCGGGCTGTAGGTGCGGAATTTCGTCCCCTTCAAGTCGGCGACGCTTTTCAGCGGTTCCTTGGTGTAGATGCCCTGTCCCGGCCAGGCAACCGAATACATCAGTTTCAGGCCGCGCTTCTGCAGGCTCTTTTCGAGCGCGGGCTTCTGCGCCTGGTAGAACTTCCACGCGTTGTCGTAGCCGGCGGCGACGAACGGCAGGTTGTCGGCGGCGAACACGGGATCCTCGTTGCCGAACTGTCCCAGCAGGAATTCCCCGATGGCGACCTGCCCGGTCGAGACCGCGCGCAGGATGTCCGGGTGCTTGATGAGCGAGCCGTTCGAATGCACGTTGATTTCGAGGCCTCCGGCCGTTTTCTTCACGTCCTCGACGAACATGCGCACGTTGCGGGTGTGGAATTCGCCGTCGCTGTAGGGCGTCGGCATGTCCCACTTGGTCTGCGCGATGGCGTTTCCGGCGGCCACTGCGAAGCATGCTGCGGCTGCGACGGCAAGCGTGACTCTGCGGTCGATCATGGATCCTCCAGGTTCAGGGTTCAATCAGGTTCACCACATCATCGGCTAACGCGAGCGACGCTGTCAATCCGGGGGATTCGATGCCGAACAGGTTCACCAGCCCGGGAATGCCGTGTTCCTTCGTGCCCTGGATCAGGAAGTCCGCGGCGGGCTCGCCCGGGCCGGAGATTTTCGGACGAATGCCGCAGTAGGCGGGCGAAAGCGCCCCGTCGGGCAGTCCGGGCCAGTATCGGCGGATCGAGCCGTAAAAGCGCTCGGCGCGCGCCGGGTCGACCGAGTACTCGATGCGATCGATCCATTCGACGTCGGGCCCGAACCGCGCCTGGCCGGCGAGATCGAGCGTCAGATGCACGCCGAGGCCGCCCGGTTCCGGCACCGGGTACACGAGGTGTTTGAACGGCGCCCGCCCTCGAAGCGAATAATAGTTGCCCCGCGCGTACAGTTCGCGCGGCAGGAGCGCGGATGGGAAACGCTCGATGCGCCGCGCAACGCTCGGTGCGGTCAGCCCGGCACAGTTGACGAGCCGGCGTGCAAGAACGGTCACGGCGCTGGCGCCGCCGACTTCCAGCTCGAAGCGCTCGCCGGCGCGCCGCACCGCGAGCAACGGACTGCGCAGCGCCAGCATGGCACCGGCGCGCTCGGCATCGCCCAGGTAGGCGAGCATCAACGCGTGGCTGTCGATGATTCCCGTGGACGGCGAATGCAGCGCGGCCACGCAACGCAGTTCCGGCTCGAGCCCATGCGCCGCGTCGCGCTCGAGCCAGGCGACGTCGGTCGCGCCATTGCCGTGCGCCTTCGACTGAATCGAGCGCAGTTCGTCGATCTGGCGGTCCTCGGCAGCCACGATCAGCTTGCCGCAGCGACGGTGGGGGACGCCGTGCCCCTCGCAGTACCGGTACAGCAGTTCGCGCCCGCGAACGCAGCTGCGCGCCTTGAGCGAGCCGTGAGGGTAGTAGATGCCGGCGTGGATCACTTCGGAATTGCGCGAACTGGTGTGGGTTCCGATCGCGCTCTCGGCCTCCAGGATCACCACGTCGCGCCCCGCGAGCGCGAGCGCGCGCGCCACCGCCAGACCCACGACGCCGGCGCCGACGACGACGCTGTCGACGCTATCCATGCGCGTGCCCCCGGCGCAGCAGTTTCATTGCGAGCCACGCTCCCGTCGCGCTCACCGCGATCGCGGTGGCCATGGGCCTCGCGCTGCCGTCGAAAAGCCACCCCAGCGCGGCGCCCAACCCGGCGCCGATCGCAAAACTGATCGATCCCATCAACGAAGACGCACTTCCGGCGATCCGCGGAAACGGCGACAGCGCGGCGGCAGTGGCATTCGGTATCACGAGGCTCGAGGCGAACAGGTATACCACCATCGGGGCGACCACCGCGGCCCAGTGGCGCGGCCCGAGCCAAGCCATGGCCGCCAGCGTGATTCCGGCTCCCGCGGCCAGCGTCGCGCCGCTCCGCAGCATGAAGTGGATGCCGTGCCTCGTCACCAGGCGCGCACTCGCCAATGCTCCAGTAATCTGGCCGAGCATCACGCCCGCGAACGCGAGACTGTATTCGAACGGCGTCAGGCCAAAACCCTGGATCAGCGCGAGCGACGAATTGGTCACGAAGGCGATGATCCCGAGCTGAACGCCCAGAAGCACAAGAAATGGCGCGAGGAATTCACGCTGGCGCAGCAACGCCGCAAACGTGGAGGCAATGGCGAGCGGCGCGGGCGATGCGCGCGCGAGCGGGGCCGTTTCCGGCAGCGCACTGAGGACCGCGGCGAGCAGCGCCACGGCGACGACTGCGTGCATCCAGTACACGGCCTGCCAGCCCCATCCCGCGAGCAGCGTGCTGCCAACGATGGGCGCGCAGATCGGCACCAGACCGAAGGCGATCATCATGCTCGAAAGCAGGCGCGCCGCCTGCTCGTTGCTGTACAGATCGCGCACGATGGAGCGGCCGATCACCGGTCCGCAGGACAGGCCGAATCCCTGCGCAAACCGCAACCACGCGAGCGCCGCCGTACCCTCGGCCCGTACGCTTGCCAGGCTCGCCGCAACGACCAGCGCGAGGCCTGCGAACAGCCCGGCCCTGCGTCCCAAGCGGTCCGAGAACGGGCCCCAGACGAGCTGCCCGCAGGCGACGCCGAAGAACAGTCCGGTGAGCGTGATCTGCGCCGCGCCCGCGTCCGTGCCGAATGCATGTGCCAGCGCCGGCAGGGTCGGCACGGTCGAATCGATTCCGAGCGCGACCAGCGCAATCAGAAATCCGAGCAGGAGCGTGAGGCGGAGTGACGCGGGTGCTTGCGGCAAGGCACGCCAGTCTAGCATCGGCCTCACCGATACCGCCTCGGCGTAGGCACAGCAGGATTTGATGCCTGCTGCTTATAATATGGCAGAGCCCCCGCTGCCATGGCCACCAATCCCAACGCGATTTTCTCAAAGACGGGCAAAGGCGTTCAGGAAGCCGCCGGAAAGACGAGTCTTCTCGGGCGAGGTGAACGGGCCGTGCTGCAGCAGATCGATGGCAAGGCCAATTTCGCCGAGCTGCAGCAGAAGTTCGAGAAGACCCCGCCTGTGAAACTGGATGCCCAGATCCAGCAACTGGAGCGGGATGGCTTCATCCGCGAAGTTCCGACGAGCGCGCCGCGGCCAGCGCCCATACCGGCGCCAGCGCCCGCGGCCCCGATCGCCAAGCCGGCGGAGGAGCCCAAGGGCGAGGAGGAACTCGATTTCACGCGTCTAGGCACGCCCTCGCGGAAGCCGCAGACGCCACCCGCCAAGCCCGTGATCGACCTTGCTGCAAAGGCGCGCGCCGAGGCGGACCGCCAGGCGAGCGAAACTGCGGAATTCGATTTCCGGAAACGCGAAGAGGCGATGGCGCGCGCGCGCGCGGAGACCGAAGCCAAGACGCGGGCGGAATTCGAGGAGAAGATCAAGGCGGCTCGGGAGGCGGCAGTGCGAGCCGCGGCGGAGGCCAAATTGCGCGCCGAGGCCGAGGCGATGGCCAAGATCGAGGCCGCAGAGAAGGCGCGACAGGAGGCCGAAGAGCTGAGGCGACAGCTCGAGGAACAGAAGGCGCGCCACGAGACCGGGCGCGAGGAAGCCGAGCGCCAGCGCGCAGCGCAGGAGCAGGCGCGCAAGGAAGCCGAAGAAAAGGCGAGGCGCGAAGCCGAGGAACTGCGGCGGGAGCTCGAAGAGCATCGCGCGCGTGCCGAAGCGGAGCGGCGGGCGCGCGAAGAAAGCGAGCGCCGTGGCAAGCAGGACGCAGAGCGCCTGGCGCGCGAGGCCGCGGAACGCGCGGTCCGCGAGGAAGCCGAGCGCCAGCGCTCGGCGCAGGAGCAGGCGCGCAAGGAAGCCGAGGAAAAGGCGCGGCTCGAGGCTGCGGCGCTGCAGCGGCAGCTCGAGGAAGAGCGCCGTGCGCGCGAAGAAACCGAGCGCCGGGTGCGGGAGGAGACGGAGCGCCGGACCCGCGAGGAGACGGAGCGCCGTGCGCGGGAGGAAGCCGAACGGCAGTCGCGCGACGCGGCTGAACGCGAGGCGCGTGAAAAGGCCGAACGCGAGCGCGCGGCGCAGGAGCAGGCGCGCAAGGAAGCCGAGGAAAAGGCGCGGCTCGAGTCCGCGGCGCTGCAGCAGCAACTCGGGGAAGAGCGCCGTGCGCGCGAAGAAACCGAGCGCCGGGCACGCGAGGAGACCGAGCGCCGTGCGCGGGAGGAAATCGAACGACAGGCGCGCGACGCGGCGGAACGCGCGGCGCGCGAAGAGGTCGAGCGCGAGCGCGCAGCGCAGGAGCAGGCGCGCAGGGAAGCCGAGGAAAAGGCGCGGCTCGAGGCTGCGGCGTTGCAACGCCAGCTTGCGGAGGAGCGCAGCGCACGCGAGGCGAGCGAACGCCGCGCGCGCGAAGAGGCCGAACGCGCACGGATAGCGCAGGAGCAGGCGCGCAAGCAAGCCGAGGAGAAATCGCGACGCGAGGCAGCCGAGGGGGCGGCGCGCGAGGAATCGGATCGACAGCGTGCGGTGCAGGAGCAGGCGCGCAGGGAAGCCGAGGCAAAGGCCCGGCGCGAGGCAGAAGATTTGCGCCGCCAGTTGGGGGAGGAGCGGGCGCGGGCGGACGCCGAGCGGCGCACGCGCGAAGACGCCGAGCGCCAGGCGAGAGAGCGGACCGAACGCGTGCAAGGAGAATCCGAGCAGCGCGCGAAGGACGAAGCCGATCGTAAGGCCCGGGAGGACGCCGAACGCGAGGCCAGCCGCGTCGCGGACGAAGAGCGCGCGCGCGGCGGGAAGGATTCAACGCCCGGCGGCGCGGACGACGAAGAAAATCGCAAGCGCGCGGCTCGTGCGCTGGTGTCGAAGGCGAAAAGCGCATCGTCGATCGACGAATCGCTGATGGCGGACCTGGACTCGTTTGCCAAGCAGGATGACGAGGCCCGGCAGGCGCAGGAAGCTGAGGCCCGGGCGGCAAAAGAGCGGACCGAGCGTGCCGCCAGGGAACAATCGGAACGTGCGGCGCAGGAGGCCTCGGCGCGCGCCGCAAAGGACGCCTCGGAACGGGCGGCGAAGGAATTGGCCGAACGCGCGGCGAAGGCGGTATCGGATCGATCCGAGCGACAAGCGGCCGTAGGCGATGCGGCCGCGCGCGATTCGGCGCCGGCGCAAGGCGGGCGCGCCGCTTCCGTGGAAGACGCTCGTCGCGAAGCCGAGGAGGAACGGCGGCGGGCGCGGGAAAAGCTGGCGCGCCGATCCGTGAAGGCAGCGGGCCGGGCGGCGGAAGCCGAGAGCGATCAGGCACGTCTCGAGCAGGAGGCGGAGCGCCGCCGCAAGGCCCGAGAAGCCGTTGCCGGGACCGTGCTGGAGAAGGTGATCGACGAGGACCTGGAGATCGACGACGACGAACTCGGTTTCGAGGAAATCGAGCGCGAACGCATGCTGTTCGAGCAGGCTGCAGGCCGGCGCGAGCGCAAGTCGATGCCGATGCCGCAGGAACGCCAGCCGCCGCCCGATTCGGAGCCGGCGCAGGAGGCGCCGCAGCGTCGCGTCATATCGTCCGTCAGCTCGCGCGCGCAGGCGGATGACGTGATTGGAACGGAGTCGCACCCCGAGCGGGAGCCTGTTGCCTGGGCGAAATATGGCGTCATCGGGCTGATCGTATTGCTGGTGGCGGGAATCGGCGGCGTGCACGTGGTGCCGTTCTCGACCGCGGATTACGAGAAAGCCGCGTCCGAGGCGCTCGGTGTCCAGGTGCGCATCGGCTCGGCGCGCCTGTCGCTGATCACGGGCATCCAGATGAAATTCGAGCGCGTGACGATCGGGGACACGGTCCAGGTCGCGCTGGCGCGAGCGCACGGTGGCATCGGCGGGCTGACCGGCGACCGGAAATCGTTCGACCGCGTCGATCTCGAAGGCGCGTCCATCCCGCAGGAGATGCTCGGCGACGCGTTGTTTGGTGCCTTGAAGGGCGCGAACCTGAAGATTGCGCGGGTGACGGCGAAGCAGTTGAAGCTTCCGGGGCCTGTGACGCTTCCGGAGTTGGGCTTGGACCTGACGGTCGGCGGCAACGGTGCGCCGCAATCCATCCTTCTGACCGGCGCCGACGGGTTGCAGATTAAATTGATTCCTGGCAGCGGCGGCCTCAGCCTCGAGGGCAGCGCTGCGAGTTTCCCGGTGCCGATCCTGCCGGGTTTGTCGTTTGCCGATTTCGCCGTCAAGGGCAGCGTCACGCGTCAGGAGCTGAGCATTTCGGAATTCGACGGACGCCTGTACGAAGGCGTGGTGTCCGGGAGCGCGCGCGTGCGGTGGGGCGCCGCATGGTCGGTCGAGGGCGAAGTGCGCGCGAAAAACCTGAATGCCGCGGTATTTGCCCCGGCGCTCCTGTCCGAAGGACGGGGAGAGGGGCGTGCGCTGTATTCGATGGCCGCCGCCACGCCCGCGAAACTGGGCGAGGACGCAAAGCTCGAGGGCAACTTCAAGATCGACAAGGGCGTGCTCGGCAGCTTCGACCTCGGCCGCGCGATCCAGACCAACGGCGCGCAGAGCAGCGGGCGCACGCTGTTCAGCGAACTGGCGGCGCAGTTCGCCTACCAGGCTGGCGCCGCGCAATTGCGCAACATCACGATCGCGGCCGGTCCTTTGAACGCGGGCGCGAGCCTCGACATCGCCAACGGCGGCGCGCTGACGGGAAGAATCGTCGCGGACCTCAAGACGCCGGCGCAGACGATGCGTGCGACGCTTTCCATCGGCGGCAAGGCGCAGGATCCCGTGCTTCGCAGGTGATGCGACGAGCGTCGCGGGCGCCGGTATAATTCGCCTTTACCGGCACCGTCTGGATGTCATCGTTCAAGAAACTCCGCGGCGCGCGTGCGCTGTCGGAGTTCCGCATCGCCAAGCTGCTGCCGCAACTCCAGGCGGTTGATTCCGGCGTCCGCGGCCTGCGCGCGGAATACTGGCACTTCGTCGAGACCGGGGAGGCGCTTTCGCCGGATCAGGACGCACTGCTCGCGCGCCTTCTCACCTATGGATCTGCGCCCGAACCCGGCGCGACGGACGGTGCGCTCATCGTCGTCGTTCCGCGCATCGGCACCATCTCTCCCTGGTCGTCCAAGGCGACCGACATCGCGCGCAATTGCGGGCTCACTGCGGTCCGGCGGATCGAGCGCGGCACGGCCTACCGTCTCGCTGGCGGGAATGCGCCGGAATTGCGTGAGCCACTCGCAGCGCTCCTGCACGATCGCATGACCGAAACCGTGCTCGCGGATCTCGACGAGGCCGCCAGGCTGTTCCAGCACGTACCGCCGCGGCCCCTGGGCGCGGTTCCGATCGCCGAGCTCGAAACGGCCAACCGAAGGCTCGGGCTCGCGCTTTCCGCAGACGAGATCGGATATCTGCGCCGCGCCTTCGAGGCGATCGGGCGCGATCCGACCGATGCCGAACTGACCATGTTCGCCCAGGCGAACTCGGAGCACTGCCGCCACAAAATTTTCAACGCCGAGTGGATCGTGGACGGCGAACCCAGGCCGCAGTCGCTGTTCGACATGATCCGGCACACGCACGCGGTGAACCCGCAAGGGACGGTGCTCGCCTACGCCGACAATGCGGCGATCATGCAGGGCCGCGAGGCGCGGCGCTTTCACCCGGACGCCGAAGGCCGTTACGCGGCGCACTTCGGCGTGACTCACACGGTCATGAAGTGCGAAACGCACAACCATCCGACGGCGATTTCGCCGTTTCCGGGGGCCGCGACGGGCGCCGGCGGAGAAATCCGCGACGAAGGCGCGACCGGTCGCGGCGCGAAACCGAAAGCGGGCCTGGTCGGTTTCTCGGTGTCCAATCTGCGCATTCCCGGCGCCGAGCGACCGTGGGAGTCCGGGCCCGCCGAAAAGCCCGAGCGGATTGCAGGCGCGCTCGCGATCATGCTCGAGGGACCGATCGGCGCCGCCGCGTTCAACAACGAGTTCGGCCGCCCCAACCTCGCGGGATATTTCAGGACCTTCGAGCAGCGGGTCGCCGGCGTGGCGCGCGGCTACCACAAGCCGATCATGCTCGCGGGCGGAATCGGCAGCATCGTCGCGTCGCAATCGTCGAAGGCGCCGTTGCCCGAAGGCGCGCTGCTGGTGCAGCTGGGTGGCCCGGGAATGCTGATCGGCATGGGCGGCGGTGCAGCGTCCTCGATGGGCTCGGGCGCGAACGTCGCGGATCTCGACTTCGATTCGGTGCAGCGCGGCAACGCAGAGATCCAGCGCCGCGCCCAGGAGGTGATCGACCGCTGCTGGCAGCTGGGCGAGGGCAACCCGATCCTTTCGATCCACGACGTCGGCGCAGGCGGTCTTTCGAACGCGCTGCCGGAACTCGTCCACGGGGCGGGGCGGGGCGCGCGCCTCGATCTGCGCGCAGCGCCTTCCGAGGACTCGGGGATGTCGCCGCGCGAAATCTGGTGCAACGAAGCCCAGGAACGCTACGTCCTCGCGATCGATCCGGGGGCGCTCCCGAAGTTCCGGCAGCTGTGCGACCGCGAGCGCTGCCCATTCGCGGTGCTGGGCGCCGCCACTGCGGACGGACGCCTGCACGTGGACGATCCGAAACTGGGAGCCGCACCCGTGGACATGGAGCTTTCGGTGTTGCTGGGCAAGCCGCCCAGGATGCTGCGCAACGTGCGGCGCCTGGCGCGGGCGCCCGGACCGCTCGCGCTCGAAGGCATCGAACTCGAGGAGGCGGCGAAGCGCGTTCTGAGCCACCCGACGGTCGCCGACAAGACCTTCCTCATCGCGATCGGCGACCGGACGGTGGGTGGTCTGTGCTCGCGCGACCCTTTCGTCGGTCCGTGGCAGACGCCCGTGGCCGATTGCGCGGTGACGCTGCTCGATTTCACCGGATACGCCGGCGAGGCCTTCGCGATCGGCGAGCGCACGCCGCTCGCGCTGATCGACGCGCCGGCCTCCGGGCGGATGGCGGTGGCTGAGGCGATCACCAACCTCGCGGCCGCGCGCATCGCGTCGCTCGACCGCGTCAAACTTTCGGCGAACTGGATGGCGGCCGCGGGCTATCCGGGCGAGGATGCCGCGCTCTACGACACCGTGGCGGCGGTGGCGCTCGAATTCTGCCCCGCGCTCGGGGTTTCGATCCCGGTCGGCAAGGATTCGCTCTCGATGCGCACCGCCTGGAACGATCGCGAGGTGGTCGCGCCGCTCTCGCTCATCGTGTCGGCTTTCGCGCCGGTGGAGGATGCGCGGCGCACGCTCACGCCGCAACTGCGCACCGACTGCGGTGACACCGAGCTGGTTCTGGTGGACCTGGGGCGCGGTCGCAATCGCCTGGGTGGATCGATTCTGGCGCAGGTGTGGTCGCGATTCGGGGACCAGGCGCCCGACGCCGACGACCCGCGGCTCGTGAAGTCCCTGTTCGAAGCCGTGCAGACGCTCGCTTCCGAGAATCGCCTGCTCGCCTATCACGATCGCTCGGACGGCGGTTTGTTCGCCACCGTCTGCGAGATGGCGTTCGCCGGCCGCTGTGGCGTGACGCTCAATCTCGACGCGCTGGTGTTCGACGCGGCGGCCGACGACGTGGACGCGTTCAAGCGCGACAGCGACCGCCAGCTCGCCGGCCGTGCGCGCGAGCGCGCGCTCGCCGCGCTGTTCGCGGAAGAACTCGGCGCAGTGCTTCAGATCCGCTCCGCGCACCGCCAGCGCACGATGGATGTCCTGCGCGCTGGCGGGCTGGGCGAATGCGCCCACCTGATCGGCCTGCTCAATGCGCGCGACGAAATACGCGTCACCTGCAACGCGCGCCCGCTGTTCGGCGCGAAACGCGCGGAGCTGCAACGCGCCTGGTCCGAGACGACCTGGCGAATGCAATCGCTGCGCGACCATCCGCAGTGCGCGCAGGAGGAGTACGACCGCATCCTCGATGCGCGCGATCCGGGACTGACCTTCGCGCCGAGCTACGACCCCCAGGAGGACGTTGCGGCGCCCTTCGTCGCGCGCGGCGCGCGGCCCCGCGTTGCGGTGCTGCGCGAGCAGGGCGTGAACAGCCAGGTGGAAATGGCGGCGGCATTCGACCGCGCGGGCTTCGAGGCCATCGACGTCCACATGTCGGACGTGCTCTCGGGCCGCGCCGACCTGAGGGGCTTCAAGGGGCTCGCTGCTTGCGGCGGATTTTCCTACGGCGACGTCCTCGGTGGCGGGCAGGGATGGGCGAAGTCGATCCTGTATCACGCGGCGGCGCGCGCGGAATTCGAGCGATTCTTCCAGCGCCCCGACACCTTCGCCCTCGGCTCGTGCAACGGTTGCCAGATGATGGCGGCGCTGAAGGAGATCATTCCGGGCGCGGATCGCTGGCCGGCGTTCGTGCGCAACCGCTCCGAGCAGTTCGAGGCGCGGTTCGTCATGGTCGAAGTGTCGCCCGGCCCCTCGATCCTGTTCGCGGGCATGGCGGGCAGCCGCATGCCGATCGCGACTGCGCACGGCGAAGGACGAGCGGAATTCGCGAGTCCCGGTGACGAGCGTCTCGCCGAGGCGCTGGTGAGCCTGCGGTTCGTCGATCATCGCGGCGCGCCGGCGCGGGCCTATCCGCTCAATCCGAACGGCTCGCCCGCGGGCATCACCGGACTGACGACGTCCGACGGACGCTTCAACATCGTGATGCCGCATCCGGAGCGGGTGTTTCGCAGCGTGCAGATGTCCTGGACCCCCGATCACGCAGGCGAGGATTCGCCCTGGATGCGGATGTTCCGCAATGCCCGCGTGTGGGTCGGATGAGCCGGGCAGGGCGGAGCTCGCGGACCGGGGCACCGCTATACTTTGTCGTCATGAAATATCCGCGCCACCGCAGCTTCATCGGTATCGCCTTCGTGCTGGCCGCGGCCGCCTGCGCACCCACGCCGGAGCGGCCTGCGGATCAGGGCGACCGGTTCACGTTCCGCACGGCGCATACGCCGTATACCGCGGCCATCTGCATTGCGCGCAACATGCGCGGTCGCTCCGGGATGAGCGCCGAGGAACGGGCGGTCGGCGGCAGTTCGACCGAGGTGATCGTGCGGGCGCGCGGCGGCGAAATCCTTGCGGTCGCCAGGGTGGACGACGACGGCACGTTCTCGAAGTCTTCGGTGCTCGTCACGCCCGCGGTGCGATCGGACCGCGCTGGCTTCGCGCGGCAGTTGATGAACGGTTGCTGAAGTCCGGCGCGCGTCGGCGCGTGATATCGTTTCGGCCCTTGGAAAGAGGAGCGGGGAATTCGTGAGGTCATGGTTCGGCCGGTGCTTGATCGCCCTCCTGGCGCTAGGCGCGGCCGCGGTGGCTTGCGCGCAGGTGCCTGCGAGCAATTCGGGTGGTGACGCGGACGAAGCCGGCGGCACGCCCAAGCCGCCCGCAGCGGCGCCGGCTGCGACCCCGCGCCCGCGTCCCTACAAGGAGGTCCTGAAGGACGCCGCCGCGGTTCCCGGTCGATTCACCCTGCATCGCAAGGACGACAAGGTCTGGCTCGAACTGCGCCCGGATCAGCTCGAAAAGCCCTTCTTTTTCGCCTACGACATTGCGGGCAGCGTCGGCGAGCGCGGCCTGTACGGCAACCAGATGGGCCGTTCGCACATCGCCTTCTTTCGCCGTTCCGGCGATCGCATGCAACTGGTCGCGCGCAACGAGGAATTTTTCGCAAAACAGGGCACGCCGCAGTCGCGCTTCGTGTCCGAGTCGTTTTCCGACAGCCTGATTGCCTCGGCGGCGGTGGTGTCGCTGCCCGAGCCGCAGAGCGGCGCGCTGCTGATCGAGGCGAACGCCTTGCTTCTGGCCGACATCCCGGGCTACCTGACGCGACTCGAGACCGCGTTCCGGCTGCCGTTCGCGCTCGATTCGCGCAACAGCGCGATCACGCGGGTCGTCGGCACGCCGCAGAAGACGGTGATGTACGTGCGCGCGCACTACGCGGTGCCCAGGATTCCGGCGCCGCCGCTCAAGCCGCCGGCGGAACCGGCACCGTCGCCGCCGCAGACCCTTCCGGACCCGCGCAGCCTGTTCGTGAGCTTTCAGTACAGTTTCGCCGCTCTGCCGGAAGAACCCATGCGTCCGCGTCTGGCCGATCAGCGCGTCGGTCACTTCACCGTGTCGCGGGTGGATTACACGGAGGACACCGCAGTGAAGCCGCGCGTGCACTACGTCAAGCGCTGGCGGCTGGAGAAGAAGGAATCGGCCGCGGCGATGTCGGAACCCGTTCAACCGATCGTTTTCTGGCTCGATCGCAACGTGCCCGAGAAGTACCGCAATTCGGTCGCAGCCGGCGTTCTGGAGTGGAACCGGGCGTTCGAGCGCATCGGGTTCAAGGACGCGATCATGGTCCGGCAGCAGGTCGGCGAGGAGGACATCGATCGCGGCGAATCCCGCCGTGCGGTGGTGCGCTGGTTCAGCGGCGCGGACGTCGGGTTTGCGATCGGGCCCTCGCGCTCCGACCCGCGAAGCGGCGAGATCCTCGCGGCGGACATCGGCATGTCGGACGTCTTTGCCCGCTCGGCCCGCCGCCTCGTCACCGAAGATCTGTCGCATCCCGAGGCGCATTCGCGGTCCGCAGGATTCGACCAATGCAGCTACGCCGCCGAAGCTGCGCACGAACTGCATTTTGCCTCCGATCTGCTGGATGCGCGCGGCATTGCGATGGACGGCCCCGAGGCGGAGGCGCTCGCCCAGAGTTACGTCAAGGAAACCATGATGCACGAGGTCGGCCACGTGCTCGGCCTGCGCCACAATTTCCGCGCCTCGAATGCGTATCCGCTCGCGCGCCTTGCCGACGAGGAATTTACGCGCCGGCAAGGCACCGCGGCCTCGGTGATGGACTACATCCCGTTCAGCATCGCGTTGCGCGGCGAGCGGCAGGGCGAATACATGATGAGCACGATCGGTCCCTACGACTATTGGGCGATCGAATACGCCTACCGGACGTTCACGCCCGACGCCGAAACGCAGGGGCTCGCCGCGATTGCGGCGCGCTCGACCGCGCCCGGGCTCGCTTACGGCACCGACGAGGACGCGGGTGCGGAGCCGCGCTTCATCGGCATCGATCCGGACGTCAATCGCTTCGACCTCGGCGCCGATCCACTCGAGTATTACGAGCGGCGGATAAAACTGTCACGGGAACTGTGGGATCGCCTGCAGACGCTGCAGCTCGCCCCCGGCGAAAGTTACGAGCGCCTGACGCGCAGTCTCACCAGCGGTTTTCGCCAGGTGGCGCGAGTCGCGCCGCTCGCGGCGAAGTACGTCGGCGGCGTGACCTACCGGCGCGAGGTGGCCGGAAGCGGACTGCCGCTGTACCAGCCGGTCCCGGCCGCGCGCCAGCGCGCAGCGCTCGAGCAGATTGCGCGCGACTTCCTGCGCAGCGACAGCTTTCGCTTCACGCCGGAATTCCTCAGCCGGATCGGCATCGACCAGTTCGATCGGCCGGCGAATCCGTTCATCTCCATCGCCGGCTCGGTGTTCTCGGTGCAGAAGGCGATCCTCGATCACCTGATGTCGGACGCGGTCGCCGCGCGGCTCGTCGAGTCGCCGGACCGTGCGCTCGCCGGCCGCCGGCCCCTGAGCCTCTCCGAGCTGCACGAAACGCTGTTTTCGGCGATCTGGAGCGAGGCGCAGGCGGGACGCGAGACCGACCTGTTGCGGCGCAATCTGCAGCGCGAGCATCTGCGGAGAATGACCGCGGCGCTCACCAAGCCCGGTGCCGGAACGCCCGCAGACGCCACGGCGCTGCTGCGGGACGATGCAGAGCGCCTGGTGGTCGTGCTGCGTGCCGCCAAGACGCGGGCGGGGCTCAGCCGGGAGACGCGCACGCATTACGCGCAGAGCCAGGACGCGCTCGAGGCTGCATTGAAGGCGCAGGTGCAGCGAAGCGGGTCCTGAAACAGCCGGGGGAGATTCGCATGAAGGTACTCAAGTGGATCGTGATCGGGGTCGCGGGTCTTGCGGTCGTGCTGACGCTGATCGGCTTCCTGCTGCCGTCGACGTTTCGCGTAGAGCGCTCGGCGGAAATCCGCGCGCCTGCGGAAAAGGTCTATGCGCTCATCGAGGATCCGCGCGCCTGGGCGCGGTGGACCGCGTGGAACCAGCGCGACCCGCAGATGAAGATGACCTACTCCGGCGCGCCGGGCGGGCAGGGCGCGAAGTGGAGCTGGGAGAGCAAAACCGAAGGCAATGGCGCGATGGAGTTCACCCGCGCCGACCCCGGAAAGATGGTCGAGTACCGGCTTTCGTTCCCGGAATTGGGCATGAGTTCGACCGGCCGGCTCACGCTCCTGGCGGGCGCGACCGGAACCCGAATCTCGTGGGCGAACGAAGGCGACATGGGCGCCAATCCCTACATGCACTACTTCGCAGTACTCATGAATCGGATGGTCGGTCCCGATTTCGAAGCCGGACTGGCGCGCCTGAAAGCGCTCGCCGAACAGTGATGGCAGGCGCGGCAAAGCTCGAATTCCATCCGCTGACGGCAGAGCGCTGGAAGGATCTCGAGTCGCTGTTCGGCCCTCGCGGCGCCTGCGCCGGCTGCTGGTGCATGTTCTGGAAGCTGCCGCGCCCGGAGTTCGCGAGGCGCCAGGGCGAGGGCAACCGCCGCGCATTCCGGAAGATCGTCCGCGAAGGCGTGGTTCCCGGGATCCTCGCCTATTCCGGCGGCAAGCCGGTCGGCTGGTGCGCGGTAGAGCCCCGGAGTGCGTACCCGGCGCTTGCGCGTTCGCGAATCCTCGCGCCCGTCGACGACGAGCCCGTGTGGTCGGTCACGTGTTTCTACGTCGCTCGCGGCTGGCGCCGGCAGGGAATCACCGTGCAGTTGCTGCGTGCGGCGCTGAAACACGTGCGTCGGAGGGGCGGGCGAATCGTCGAAGGATACCCGGTCGTGCCGCGGCCTTGTCACCAGTCCGCCACCGCGTTTGCCTGGACCGGTTTTGCGCCGGCGTTCGAGGCGGCGGGCTTCAGCGATTGCGCAGGACGCAAGCGACCGATCATGCGGCGGCGCGCCTGACCTGGCGTCTGGCGCTGCCGTGCGCGCTGCCGTAGAGTAAAGGCCCGCGTGACTGACGTGGAAGGCGGTGCCGTGGGCGATCCCGCGTCTATCACGACATTCCTGTTCACCGACGTCGAAGGCAGCACGCGCTTGTGGGAGCGTGAGCCGGAGCGGATGCGGCCCGCGCTCGCGCAGCACGACGCGATCACGCGATCGGCCGTGGAGGCGAATCGCGGCAATGTGGTGAAGACGACCGGCGACGGCATGCATGCCGCGTTCGCCGATCCGCTCGACGCACTGGGCGCGACGCTGAGGCTGCAACTCGATCTTCGGGATGTCGAATCGACGCAGGGTCTGGCGCTGCGCGTGCGCTGCGGGCTGCACTCGGGTGCGGTGGAAGCGCGCGACGGCGATTACTTCGGGCCGGCGGTCAACCGCGCGGCGCGCATCATGGGCGCCGCGCACGGCGGGCAGGTGCTGCTGTCGCAGGCCGTCGCCGAACGCCTGCGCGACCGGCTGCCCGCCGAAGTCGCGTTGCGCGACCTCGGCGCGGTGCGCCTGCGCGATCTCGCGAGTCCCGAGCGCGTCTATCAGTTGCTGCATCCGCAGTTGCGGCAGGAATTCCCGGCGCTGCGTTCGCTCGAGGCGACGCCCAACAATCTACCGCAGCAGGTCAGTTCATTCGTGGGGCGTGATGCCGAACTCCGGTCCGTCCGGCGCCTGCTCGGTGACGCGCGTCTGTTGACGCTGACCGGCGTCGGCGGTCTCGGCAAGACGCGACTCGCGCTGCAGCTTGCGGCCGACGCGATCGAGGAGTTCCCGGATGGCGTCTGGTTCGTCGACCTGGCGCCGGTCGTCGACGCCCCGCGAGTCGCGCAGGAGGTCGCGACCGTCCTGGGAATCCGCGAAGTGCCGGGCGGCGCAATCGCAGAGGCGCTTGCCGCTCACGTGAAGGACCGGAGGCTGATGATCGTGCTCGACAACTGCGAGCACCTTCTCGCCGCCTGCGCGGCACTGGCGCGCGTCATGCTGCAGTCGGGTCCGGGAGCCAAGGTGCTGGCGACCAGTCGCGAGCCGCTGCGCGTTGCCGGTGAAGTCAGCCATGCCGTGCCGCCGCTCGGTGTGCCCGAAGAGGCGGGGGCCGGCGGCGCGGACAATCTCGAAGCGTTCGAAGCCGTGCGCCTGTTCGCCGAGCGCGCCCGCGCGGTTCAGCCCGGGTTTCGCATCACGCCGCAGAATGCGCCGTCCGTTGCGGCGATTTGCCGGCAGCTCGACGGGATCCCGCTCGCGCTCGAGCTCGCGGCTGCGCGCGTGCGGGCGCTTTCCGCGGAGTTCATCGCCGCCCGGCTCGGGGATCGATTCCGGATCCTGACGAGGGGCGATCGCACGGCGCTGCCGCGGCAGCAGTCGCTGCGCGCGATGATCGACTGGAGCTACGACCTGCTCACCGCCCCGGAGCGCGCGGTGCTTCGACGGCTGTCGATCTTTGCCGGCGGCTGGTCGCTCGAATCGGCCGAAGCGGTGTGCGCGGAAGGTGAGGTCGATACCACCCAGGTGCTCGACCTGCTTTCGAATCTGGTCGACAAATCGCTCGTCATCGCCGAACCGGGCGGCGAACGCTACCGATTGCTGGAAACGGTGCGGCAGTATGCGCGCGAGCGGCTCGAGGAGGCGCGCGAAAAGAGACCGGTGCGCGAGCGGCACCTCGCCCATTACCTCGCTCTGGCCGAACAGGCGATGACGCAGCTCACGGGTCCCCGGCAGGGCGAGTGGCTCTCCCGCCTGGATGCCGAGCGCGAGAATCTGGTCGCGGCGCACCGTTGGTGCGAGCGTGCCTTCGACGGCGCGCAGGCCGGACTGCGGTTGCTCAACGCGGTGAAACTCTATTGGTTCATGCGCGGATTGCTTGGTCTCGGGCTGCGCCTCACCGTGGAGGCGCTCGCTCGTCCCGGGGCGCAACCGCGAAACGCGGCGCGCTGCCGGGGCCTGTTCACCGAGGGCCAGATCCTCGCCTACGCCGGCCGTTACGACGAGGCGGTCGAGCCGTTGCAGCATAGCCTGTCGATTGCGCGCGAACTGGCCGATGAGGGCAACGTGCTGGCGGTGCTTCAACCCCTCACGCTGGCGCTCGCGGGGAAAGGGGAAATCACGGCAGCGAAGGATTGCGCCCGGCAGGCGCTCGAACTGGCTCGCCGATCCGACAACAAGCACCAACTTCTGGGCGCCATCAATTCGGTCGCGCAACTGCACCGCGCACAGCGCGAATTCGAGGCCGCCGAGCCCCTGTACGAGGAAGTCGTGGCGCTTGCGCGCGAAATCGGGGACCGCGAGAACATCGCGATCGGGTTGCTCAATCGGGCGATGGTGGCCGTGAGCCGGGGGGCGCAGGACTTCGCGCGTGAACTTCTGGTCGAGATCGCGGCGATCGCGCTGGAAATCGAGTCGATGCCCGTCGCCCTGTCGGCGCTCGAAGTGTGTGCGGGATTGGCGGCGTGCCGTGCCGACTGGGCCTCCAGTGCGCGCTTCTACGGGGCCGCAGAGGCCCAGTCGTCGCTATCTGGAATCCGTCGCGATCCGACCGACGAAGCGTTTCTCGCGCCCTGGATCGATCGCTCGCGGAAGGCGCTCGGCGCGGCGGAGTTCGCCGCGTTCGAGGCCGAAGGCCGCGCGCTGCGCGTCGCCGAGGCGATCGCGCGCGCACGCGCGTGGCTGGATGCGGGAGATCGCTACTGATTGACGACCCAGGGGTCGAGCGGTTCGCAGGCCGTCGATCCCTTGACCGCGTTGACCATGTACTTGTACTCGCCCGGCGCGGCATTATCCATGCAGTCGATCCGCGTGTTTCCGGGCAGCGCGCGGCACTCCCAGCCGGCCGGATTGGCGAACACGATGCCGTTGCCGCCGGCCGGGAACCGGTATCCGGCCGCGATCGAGCCCGGATCGAGTTCGAACTTGACCAGTACGGGCCGCGGGCGCTTCACGATCAGTTGATCGGGTACCGCCTTTTCCACGAAGCAGCGGAAATCGGGCGTGTCGTGCCACGATACCGTGACCGCAACGTCGCACTGCTGGCCGTTGCATTCCGCAGAGGATTTGACGTCCGGCCATGGGTAGGCGCAACCGAGCAGAAAGGAACCGCCGATGGCGGCAGCGAGGAGGGTTCTTGGCGACATGGTCTTTGGCTCCTTGTTCGTGGTTTCTCCCGGTCCTGCCTCGCGGAAGCCGGACTTTCGTGTTACGCCGCGTTCAGTCGAGGGCGTCGATATTGCAATGCAACCGGGGGCGGGAGTCAATGTCTACGTTTCGGCCACGGGCTTGCCGCCCGGCAGCCAGTAAGGCCGGCCGTCCTTGCGGGCGGGGTAGCGGCCATCCTCGTTCTGGCACCACTGCAGGTCGTCGTCCGGGTAGAAACCGAGATCGCCGGGCGCGCGCGTACCCACGACGAGAAAGCGCGCCGGTTGATCCGAGCGATTGACGAGATGGTGGCCGTCGCGCTCGCCCGCCTTGAAGCCGACGAAGCTGCCGGCGGTCATCAGGCTCTCCCTTTCGTTGGTGCGCAGGACCAGTTCACCTTCCAGCAGGTAGACGAACTCGTCGGAGAGCGTATGCCAGTGGCGAAGCGCCGATTGGGCGCCCGGCTGCAGCGTCTCGAGGTTGACGCCGTATTGCGTCAGGCCGAATGCATCGCCGAGCGCGCGCCATTCGGCATTTCCCATCCGGCTATTGAACGGTTCCGGGTAGGAGGATCCGGACTTTGCTTTCACCTCGGTGTCGCGCAACGGTTGCAGGGGTTTCATGGCGATTGGGTGTGCGTCCCGCTTTCGGCAAGGGATCCGGATTCTGCATGAACCACGGCTTCGATGCGATACCCGTCCGGGTCGATGACAAAAGCCGCGTAGTAGGTCGGGCCGTACTGCGGGCGCAGCCCGGGTACGCCGTCGTCGCGGCCGCCGTGCTTCAGGGCGATCGCGTGAAAACGGTCGACCGCCGGCCGTGCGGGTGCGGCGAAGGCGAGATGAAATCCGGGACCGGGTGGGCGGACGGGGCCGGCGCAGGCTTTGATCGCGAACGCGTCGCCGCCGCCGGGAGTGCCGTAGCCGACCGCATCGGAGGCGGTCCAGACGCGGGCGTAGCCGAGCGTCGCAAGAATGGCGTCGTAGAAGTCGGCAGCACGCCGGAGATCCGAGACGCCGATCGACAGGTGGTGAAGCATGCAAGGTCCCTTCAAGTGCCCGGGAGCGCGATCAGCAGACGCACAATTCGCGGGCTCCAATACATCAGCGCCGCCAGCAGCAGCGCAACGCCGGCGCCGGCAAGACAGCGCATCCGGTGCCTGCCCTGGGGCCAGACGACCAGGTACGCGGAACAAACCGCGAGCCCGGCACTCGGCACGAGCGACAGCAGCATGATCGACATCGTCACCGGGCGGTGCGGCACGATGCCGAGCAGTTGCGCGATCTCGCGCGCGTTTCTCGCGCCTGCCAGCGCCAGCACGACCATCGTGGGCGCGAATAGGGCGAACGCGAAAAAGAGATAGTACGGAAGCGTCAGTTCCGACTTCCCGTTTGCCGGTGTCTTGTCGATGACAGCGGGGCCTTGGGCGATGAATGGATGCGCTGCGATCTCGACAGCATGGTACCAGCGCTGCCAACCACGATGAATCCAATTGGTTCCCGATGTGGTTTGACTGCCGGGTTCAGAACCGAAGCGGCAAGCGCATCTCAGGCTGTCTGCTGGAACGATCGCGACGGCAGGTCGCTCGGTGAAGCGGGCCTGGCGCAAAGAAGCGCGCGCCAGATTCCCGCGAAGATCAGGAGCCGGGCGAGATCGTCGGCGTAGAGCGATGCCTTGAATGCGACAAGCGGGAAGACGCCGAGGCCGGGTCGATACAGATCCAGCACGAGTCCACGTAATGTGAAAACGATGGCGCTTATCGCCACACCGCTCGCAAGCAGGTATCGGCCCCGCATGCGCTCGGGCAGGCGCAGCGGCAGTTTCGAGACATGGAGCGCGGCGGCCACGATCACCGCGGGGAGCAGGTACCGCAGGGACCAGGCCACGAACGCAGAAACCTTGAGTTGCTGCAGGAGCACGCCCATGGGGCTGTATTGCGTCACGAACACCAAGTGCGCCAGCAGGATCGTGGTCCCCAAAAACAGCAGTGCCAACTGTGCCGCCCTCTGGAATGACCACGTCGGTTTCATCGCAGGAAACAGGGTATATCCGGCGCGGCGCGATCGGCAACCGGCACTTGGCAGGTGAAGACCCCGACGAAAGTATCGCGCCGTCGGCAGCCGGGACAAGAGGGTGGCTCTGGTCCGTGCATTCAGTCCAAAAAAAACCGGAGGACCAGCCTCCGGTTTCTCCCTGCTGCCTCCGCGTGTGCCGTCCGCGCTAAGCGGTCACCGACGGCAACCCGGCGAGCGCCATCGCCAGTTCCGACTCCTCGTAGCTCTGGTCGGTGAGTTTGCCGGCGAAGTAATCGGTATAGGCCTGCATGTCGAAGTGTCCGTGGCCGCAGAGGTTGAACAGAATCGTCTTCGACTTGCCTTCGGTCTTGCAGCGGATCGCCTCGTCGATCGCGCCCTTGACGGCGTGATTGGCTTCGGGCGCCGGAACGATCCCTTCCGCGCGCGCGAACTGCACGCCCGCGCTGAAGCATTCGATCTGGTTGTAGCTCTTGGCCTCGATCAAGCCGAGCTGCAGACAGTGCGATACCAGCGGCGCCATGCCGTGATAGCGCAGGCCGCCGGCGTGGAACCCCGGCGGCGTGAAGGTCGAGCCCAGCGTGTGCATTTTCACCAGCGGGGTCAGGTGCCCGGTGTCGCCGAAGTCGTAGGCGTACTTGCCGCGCGTGAGCGAAGGGCAGGCCGTCGGTTCGATCGCGATCACCTTGACCTTCTTGCCGCCGCGCAACTGCGCGCCGATGAACGGGAATGCGATGCCCGCGAAATTCGATCCTCCGCCGGTGCAGCCGACGATGATGTCGGGGTAATCGCCCGCCATCGCAAGCTGCTCGATGGCTTCCTGTCCCACGATGGTCTGATGGGTCAGCACGTGATTCAGCACGGAGCCGAGGGCGTACTTGGTGTCGTCATTGGTGGCCGCGATCTCGACTGCTTCCGAAATTGCGATGCCGAGGCTGCCCGGATGGTCCGCGCGCTGCGCGAGGATCGCCTTGCCCGACTGGGTTTCGTTCGACGGCGAGGCGATGCATTTCGCGCCGTAGGTTTCCATCAGCGCGCGGCGGTACGGCTTCTGGTTGTACGACACCCGAACCATGAAGACCTTGATCTCGAGCCCGAACAGCGCGCCGGCGAACGCAAGCGACGAGCCCCATTGCCCGGCGCCGGTCTCGGTCGTGATCTTCTTGACTCCCGCCTCCTTGTTGTAGAACGCCTGCGCCACCGCGGTGTTCGGTTTGTGGCTGCCTGCGGGCGAAACGCCCTCGTACTTGTAGTAGATCTTGGCGGGCGTCTGCAGTGCCTTCTCCAGGCGGCGTGCGCGATACAGCGGCGACGGTCTCCACTGCTTGTAGATCTCCCGCACCGGCTCGGGAATGTCGATCTCGCGATCGGTGCTCACTTCCTGAAGAATCAGCGACATCGGAAACAGCGGCGCGAGGTCGTCCGGCCCCACCGGCTGCTTGGTCCCAGGATGCAGCACCGGCGGCGGCGGCGAGGGCAGATCCGCCATGATGTTGTACCAGCGTTTGGGGATGTGGGTCTCGTCGAGCACGTACTTCACGGTGTCGGTCATGCGGGTGTCTCCTCCTTGAGGGAGCGTCATCCTAGCCTAAAGAAACAAATTCAGCACACCGTCGAGTTGAGCATGGTCAAGGACGTGCGTGGCGTGCTCGCGCACCAGGGGTTTCGCGCGGTAGGCCACCGAAAGCCCCGCAATCGCCATCATCGGGATGTCGTTGGCGCCGTCGCCGATGGCGAGCACCTGACTCTCGGAGATGCCCAACAGCGCGATTTCGTCGCGAAGCTTCGCCGCTTTGGCGTTCCCGTCCACGATGTTGCCGAGAACGCGGCCGGTCAGCCGGCCGTCGCGAATCTCGAGCACGTTCGAGAGCACGTCGTCGATTCCGAGCCGCTGCTGCAGCCACGCGGTGAAGAAGTTGAATCCGCCGGACACGAGCAAGGTCCGGATCCCTTCCCTGCGGCAGCGCAGCACGAGCGCTTCGGCACCCGGAGAGAGCGCCATGCGCTCCTCGCAAATACGTTCGAGCGCCTGCTCCTCGAGCCCGGCAAGCAACGCGACGCGCTCGCGCAGCGACGCCGGATAATCGAGCTCTCCGCGCATCGCGCGCCGCGTGATCGCGGCGATGCGATCCCGGATGCCGAGCAAATCGCCCATTTCGTCGATGCTCTCGATCGTCACCAGCGTCGAATCCATGTCCATCGCGACCAGGCGAAGATCCTGCAGACGGCGATCGTCCGGGACCCAGGCGAAATCGAGCCGGCGTTGCGCGCACCAGGGCTCGGCGGCTGCCGTTTCGGCAGCGCCGGTCAGGCGATAGGCATGCGCACCGAGGGTGACGACGTGGTTGGCCTGCACCAGCGCGACGAGTTCTCCCAGCTGGTCGGGCGTGAGCGCTTCGCCCTGGATGACGAGGTTCATCAGGCAGCCAGCTGCAGCAGCAGGTCGCGCGCGGCTCGAACGCGTTCGGGCCAGGACGGGAGCTTCGCCTCGAGGTGCAGCCGGTCGGGCCCGGCGAGGCGCAAATTGCGCTGGCGCTGCATCAGGTCGACGATCCTGCGCGGCTCGATCGGTGGGTCCTTCTGGAACTGCAGCCGCAGCAGTTCGTGCGTGACGTCGATACGCGACACGCCGACGGGTCTCGCCAGGATCCGCAGCAGGTGCGCATCGAGGAGCGCCCGCGCCGCCTCGGGCAACTCGCCGAATCGATCCACCAGCTCCTCGCGCATCGCATCCAGCGCCTCGCGGCCGTCGCAGTTCGCCAGCCGCTTGTACAGAGACAGACGCTCGTGCACGTCGCCGCAGTAACTGTCGGGCAGCAGCGCCGGGGCGTGCAGGTTGACTTCGGTGGAGAGGTCGAGCGGCTGGTCGAGGTCGATCGCGCGGCCCGACTTGAGCGCGTTCACCGCGCGCTCGAGCATCCGCGCGTACAGATCGAAGCCGATTTCCTGGATTTCCCCGGACTGCGATTCCCCCAGCACCTCGCCCGCGCCGCGGATTTCCAGATCGTGCATCGCGAGGTAGAAGCCCGAGCCGAGTTCCTCCATCATCTGGATCGCCTCGAGGCGCTTTCTCGCCGCCGGGGTGAGCGCATCCAGGGGGTCGGCCCCGGGCTCCGCGGCCTCGGGCACGAGGAGGTAGGCGTAGGCCTGGTGGTGCGAGCGCCCGACGCGCCCGCGCAACTGGTGCAGCTGGGCCAGGCCGAACTTGTCGGCGCGGTGGATCACGATCGTGTTCGCGGTAGGCACGTCGATCCCGGTCTCGATAATAGTCGAGCACAGCAGCAGGTTGGAGCGCTGCGCATAGAAATCGCGCATCACGCGCTCGAGATCGCGCTCGCGCATCTGGCCGTGCGCGACGGCGATGCGCGCCTCGGGCAGCAGCCGGGCGATGCGCTCGCGCATCGGCTCGATCGTGTCCACCTCGTTGTGCAGGAAATACGCCTGACCGCCGCGGCGCAGCTCTCGCAGCATGGCCTCGCGCACCACGCCGTCGGACCAGCGCGACACGAAGGTCTTGATCGCGAGGCGCTTTTGCGGCGCGGTGGCGATCACCGAGAAATCACGCAGCCCCTCGAGCGACAGGGCGAGCGTGCGGGGAATCGGCGTCGCGGTCAGCGTCAGCACGTCGACTTCCGCGCGCAGCGCCTTGAGCGCCTCCTTCTGGCGCACGCCGAAGCGGTGCTCCTCGTCGATGATCACCAGCCCCAGGCGCGCGAACCGGACGTCGCGGGAAAGCAGCTTGTGGGTGCCGATCGCGATGTCGATCGCGCCTTCGGCAAGGCCCCGCACGGCCAGCGCCTGCTGCTTGCCGGTCTTGAAGCGCGACAGCTCGGCGATCTTCACCGGCCAGTCGGCAAAGCGGTCGCTGAAAGTCTGGAAATGCTGCTCGGCGAGCAGCGTCGTCGGGCAGAGCAGCGCGACCTGCTTGCCGTCGGCGACGGCGACGAAGGCCGCGCGCAGCGCGACCTCGGTCTTGCCGAAACCCACGTCGCCGCAGATCAGGCGGTCCATCGGTTTGCCCGAGGCGAGATCCTTGACCACGGCCTCGATTGCAACGGCCTGGTCCGCGGTTTCCTCGAAACCGAACCCGTCTGCGAACGCCTCGAGGTCGTGCTGCTGCACGCCGAAGGCGTACCCCTCGCGCGCCGCACGCCGCGCATACAGCGCGAGCAATTCCGCGGCGACGTCGCGCACCTGCTTCGCCGCCCTTGCCTTGGCCCTGTCCCATTGCCCGCTGCCGAGCCTGTGCAGGGGCGCCGCGTCGGCCTCGACGCCGGAGTAGCGCGAGATCGCCGCGAGCTGCGACACCGGGACGTACAGCTTGTCGCCGCCTTCGTAGGCGAGTTGCAGGAATTCCGTGTTGCCGTCGCCGAGATCGAGATTGAGCAGCCCTTGGTAGCGGCCGATGCCGTGCTGGACGTGCACCACCGGGTCGCCGACTTTCAGCTCGGAGAGGTCGCGCAGCAATCCTTCCACCGAGGCACGCTTCTCCGAGACCCGGCCGCGCCGGCGCACCGTGCCCGCGTAAAGCTCGGCTTCCGTGATCACGCACCAGCCTTCGGCGGGCAATGCGAAGCCGGCGGCGAGCGGCGCGACCGCCAGTTGCAGCGGCGGCGTTGCCGCGAGGAACTCCGCGAATCCCGCGCAGGGAACCGCCGTCAGGCCGTACTCGGCGAAATAGCCGTTCATCGTTTCGCGCCGTCCAGGCGATTCGGCGGCGAGCAGAACGCGCAGCGGGGTCGACTGCAGGAAGCGCTTGAGCGCCGCGAGCGGATCGGGCGCGCGTCTCTCGACCGCGACCGTGGGCAGCGTTTCGGCGGCGAAGGGCTGTGCCGGTGCGCCGTCGTCGGCTGCGCGCGCGGCGATGTCGACGCGGGCGAATTCGCGCACCCGCAGGTAGAAGTCCTCTGCGGTCTGGAACAGTTCGCGCGGCGCGAGCACGGGTCGATCCGCATCGCCGCCGAGCATGCGGTGGCGCGATTCGGCATCGCGCCAGAATTCGCCGATCGCGTCGGACACGTCGTGATGCAGCACCAGCGTCGAGTCCGCCGGCAGGTAATCGAACAGCACCGCGGTGGCGTCGAAAAACAGCGGCAGGTAATACTCGATTCCCGCCGGCGCGATGCCGTTGGAGACGTCGCGGTAGACGCCTTTTTTCGACGGATCGCCTTCGAAGCGTTCGCGCCAGCGGCCGCGGAACGCGGTTCGCGCGGCCTCGTCGAGGGGGAATTCGCGTGCCGGCAGCAGCCGCACCTCGGAAACCGCGTACAGCGTTCGCTGGTTGTCGACGTCGAAGCTGCGGATCGACTCCATCACCTCGTCATCGAGATCGATGCGGTAGGGCAGGGCGCTGCCCATCGGGAAGAGATCGACCAGCCCGCCGCGCACGCAGAATTCCCCGGGTGCCACGACCTGGGTCACGTGGTGGTAGCCGGCGATTGCGAGCTGCCGGCGCAGCGCATCGAGATCGAGTTTCGCGCCCTGCTCGAGGAAGAACGTGTGCCCGGCGAGGTATGCCGGAGGGCACAGGCGGTAGAGCGCAGTCTGCGCGGGCACCACCGCGACGTCGAAATCTCGCTGCTGGATCCGGTAAAGCGTCGACAGGCGCTCCGAGACCAGGTCCTGGTGCGGAGAAAAAATGTCGTAAGGAAGCGTCTCCCAATCCGGCAGCAGGCAAACGCGCAGTCCAGGCGCGAACCAGGTGATTTCCTCGGCCAGGCGCTGCGCTTCCTGCGCGCCTGCGGAAATCACCGTGACCGGCCCGCGTGCAACCGGCGCATCGCCCGGGGCCGGCGGGGCCAAGCGATCGCCCGACGCGAGCCGGGCGATGGCGAGCGCATCCGCCGAGCCCGCGAGTCTCGTAAAACGTCGCCGTTGAGGAAGCGATTCGCGCCGCATGAAATGGAAAACGCGCCAAACGATTGTTCGTTCCGGCGCGGCGTGCAATTATACGTTCTGAACAAAACTTCCCGCCTCGCTTGGCCCTCTACGCGCTCGTTCCCGCGGCTGGTTCCGGTTCCCGGATGGCGCGCGGTCGACCCAAGCAGTACCTGAGCCTCGCCGGCAGGCCGATGCTGTGGCATGCCGTGCGGGCGCTCTGCGCCGCCGACGTGGTCAACGTGTTCGTGGTCCTCGCGCCGCAGGACGGCGAGTTCAGCCGGCACGACTGGAGCGAGTTCGGCGGACGCGTGGAACCGCTATTTTGCGGCGGCGCCACGCGCCGCGACTCCGTGTATAACGGCCTGGTCGCGGCTTCGGCCGCAGTCGACGTGGACGACTGGATGCTGGTGCACGATGCCGCGCGCCCCTGCCTGCCGCGGGCCGATCTGGAGGCGCTGATCGCGGAATGCTCCGCAGACAGCGTGGGCGGAATTCTCGCGCTGCCGGTGGCGGACACCGTGAAGCGGGCGGGAAAGGACGAAGCCGGCGTGCATCGCGTAACCACGACCGAGGACCGCGCGCAGCTGTGGCTCGCGCAGACTCCGCAGATGTTCCGCGCCGGATTGCTCGCGCAGGCGCTGCGCGACGCGACGGGCCCGATCACCGACGAGTCGAGCGCGATCGAGCGGCTCGGACTCCGGCCGCGGCTGGTCACGGGCAGTCGCGAGAATCTCAAGGTCACTTTCGCCGAAGACTTCGCCATTGCCGAGGCGATCCTGAGGAACCGATGAATCGCGCGGCCATTCGCCGTCCTGGCGCGCCAATCCCGCTCGGCTGCCCGTGCGCATAGGGCAGGGCTTCGACGTTCACCCCCTGGTCGCGGGGCGAAGGCTCGTCCTCGGAGGGGTCACCGTGCCTCACCCAAAGGGACTCGCCGGACATTCCGACGCGGACGTCCTGCTGCACGCCCTGTGCGACGCGCTGCTCGGGGCTGCGGCGCTCGGGGACATCGGCCGGCACTTTCCAGACAGCGATCCGCGGTATTTGGGCGCCGACAGCCGCGTGTTGCTGCGAGCGGTGCGCGCAATCCTCGGGACTCGCCGCATCGTCAACGTCGATGCGACGATCGTCGCCCAGGCGCCGCGCCTCGCTTCTTACCTCCCGGCGATGATCGAAAACATTTCCACCGACCTCGATGTTCCGATGAGCGCGGTCAACGTCAAGGCGACGACCACCGAAGGGTTGGGCTACGCGGGCCGCGGCGAAGGGATCGCCGCGCACGCGGTGGTTCTGATCGAGGAGTAACATCGCGCCGCGAGGAGACCCGCCATGGACCAATCGCCTGCCAGCAAAGAGCCGACCGTCGCCGAGCGCGAAGCGCAGCGCGCCGCGGAGCAGGAAGCGTTGCGCAACGTGCGCCGGCTCACCGACGAGCTCGAGCAGGAACAGCGCGAACGCCGCCGGATGTTGAAATGGGGCTGGGTGATCGTGGCGATCGCGCTTGCGGGTTTAGTCTACGTGCTGGTGTCGATCTATTCCAAGGCGAGAAGCGTGCCTCCGCCCGCGAAGATCGAAGTCCCGGGCAAGGTCGTCGTGCCGCCGAAGTAGCCCGTGTATTCGCCTCCCTACAACCGGCCCGCAGACCGCGCCGAGGAGCTCGCTTTCATGCGCGCGAACGGATTTGCGCTGCTCGTCACCGGCACCGGCGGAGAACTGCAGGCGTCGCACCTGCCGGCGGTGGTCGCCGAGCGCGGCGAGTCCGTGGTGGTCGAACTTCACATGGCGAAGTCGAACCCGCAGTGGCGCGAATTCTTCGATGACGACGTGCTGGTGGTGTTTTCGGGTCCGCACGCCTTCGTCTCCGCGCGCTGGTATGAGCAAAGCGAGCGCGTGCCGACCTGGAATTACGCGGCCGTGCACGCCTATGGACGGGTGCGGATGATCGAGGACCGGGCCGAGCGTATGGCAGCGCAGGCGCGCCTGGTCGAAACCTACGACCCCGAATGGTCCGCAGGCTTCCGGCAGCTTTCACCGGGATACCTGCGCGGCATGCTAGAGGGAATCGTGAATTTCGAAGTGAGCGTGACGCGTCTCGAGACGCGCTGGAAACTGTCGCAGAACAAAGGCCGCAGCGAGCAGCAGCGCATCGCCGCGGAGTTGGATCGATCCGCTCAGGACAGTGCGCGCGAACTCGCGGCGCTGACCCGCCGGCACCTGGTCCCGGAGTGAAGGTCGTCGTCATGGGCGCCGGCCTCGCCGGCGTGACGACCGCCTGGGAGCTTGCGCGCGACGGCCATGAGGTCGTGGTGATCGAACGCGAACGCCAGGTGGCTTCGGCGTCGAGCTTCGCCAACGGCGGCATCGTCGCCGCGAGCCGCCCGTTTCCCTGGCCGAGCCCGCAGATGCCCGGCACGCTGTTCCGTGCGCTGCTCGGAAACGAGCAGGCGATCCGCATCCGGCCGCAGCTCGATCCCGGTTTCTGGCTCTGGGGTCTGAAGTTTCTCGCCTGCTGCAACGAGCGCAGGCATGCGGAAATTCTGCGGCACAAGGCGCGGCTGGTGCATTACTCGCAGGCGCGCCTCGGAGAACTCGTGGCGCAATCCGGCGTCGACTACCACCGCCTCGTCAACGGCGTGATGTACCTGTACCGCGACGCGGCGGCGCTCGAGCGTGGCTGGCAAAAGGCCGAAGCGGTTCGTGCGCTCGGCATCGTGCTCGAACGGCTCGATCCGGCGGGGGTCGCCGGCCGCGAACCGGGCGTCGATCGGTCCCGGCTGGCGGGTGCGATCTACGCCCCCGGTGACGAGGCGGGCGACTCGGCGATGTTCTGCCGCGAACTGGCGCGGCGCTGCGAGCGCCTCGGTGTCGTGTTCCGCCTGAACAGCGAAGTCCTGGGCCTGGATTCGCTCGACGTGACCGTGAAATCCGTGGTGACGCACGCCGGCCGCGTGCTCGGCGATGCCTTCGTCTGTGCGATGGGGGTGGTCGATCCGCGCATGCGCGAGAGCCTGGGTGCGAGCCTGCCGATCTACCCGGTGAAGGGCTATTCGGCGACGGTCGCGACGGCGCGGTCCGAGGCCATGCCGCGGCACGCAGGCATGGACGAATCGCGCCTCATCGCCTACTGCCCGCTCGGCGACCGGATCCGCATCACGGGCGGCGCCGAGTTCGCGGGCTACGCGAAGTCCCACCAGCCGAAGGACTTTGCGCGCCTCTACGCCGCGTTCGGCGAACTGTTTCCGGAGGCGGCCGATTTCTCGGCGGCGCGCACCTGGGCCTGCCAGCGGCCGATGACTCCCGAGTCGACGCCGCGGTTCGGCACCGGCCGCTTCATCAACCTCTGCTTCAACGTCGGCCACGGCCACATGGGCTGGGCGATGGCCGCGGGTTCGGCGCGAATCACCGCCGACCTGGTTTCGGGCCGGGCGCCGGAAATCGATCTCGAGGGGTTGAGGATCAGGAACTGAAGGTTCGGACGTGGTTTTCCCGGGTCTCCGGTGTTCTCCGAGATTCACGCAGGACACCGGAGACCGGGGGAAAGCAAGCTCGCGCCGCATTACGCAGATCTACGGCACGCGAGCGCCGGGGTGGTTTTGTCGTCCTCAGGTCTCCGGTTTTCGGCATGAATCTCGCCGAAAACCGGAGATCGGGGCGGCCAAAACCGGACACGTACTTCGCGATCGCGCGCGACGCTCGCTCAGTTCCCGCCTTCGTACTTCCCGATGAATTGCGCCGCATCGAGCGGAAGGCCGAAGTGGCTGCCCTGCGCGTGGTCGCAGCCGAGTTCCGCGAGACGCGCCGCGACCGCCGGATCTTTCGCGCCATCCGCGACCACGACGAGTCCGAGCTGGTGCCCGAGTTCGGCGAGCGCGCGCAGGATTTTCTCCTGCCGCGGCACCGATGCAAGCTTCGGCAGTTGACCCAGCGCAATGCGCAGCTCGTCGAAAGGCACGGCCGCGAGATCGAACAGCGTGGCGTCGCCGCTGCCGAGGCTGTCCATCGAGAGCTTGACTCCGAGCTTCCTGAGCCGCTGCAGCGAATCGATCACTTCCGGTTTCGTGCCGAGCGCGGCGAGTCCGGCAAACGTGACGACGAGCTGGCCGCGCTGCACCGGCCAGGTATGCAGCGCGCGATCGACGAGGTCCGGGAACTCGGGCGCACGCAGGCAGACCGCGGGAAGCTTGAGGCTGATACGCAGGTTCAGCCCGCGATGGAGAAAATCCGCGCCGTTGCGTACCGCAGCGTGCAACAGCCACGCGGCGACCCGGTTCACGATCTCGGTGGATTCGACGGCGCCGAGCAGCTCGGACGGCGTCGCCGGCGGGCGGTTCCGATCCGGCCAGTGCAGCAGGCACTCGACGCCGACCACGCGTTGCGTGAACAGCTCGATGCGGGGCTGGAACGCGACCTGCAGGGTCTCCTCCGAAAGCGCGTCGCGCAGGTGGTTTTCGAGGAATAGGCCCCTGGCGCGGGGGTCCTCCTGCTCGGCATCGAACTCGGCAATGCGCTGGTGCAGATCGCGCGCGGCACGACAGGCGACGCGCGCGTGCTTGAGCAGCAGGTCCGGCGTCTCGCCGTGCTCGGGGTACAGCGCGATTCCGATCGCGGGACGCGCATGCACCTGCGTGTCGCCAACCGGAATCGCCTCACCGAGCACTCGCATTGCTTTGCTCGCGGCGAGGCGCGCAACGCCCGCGGAGTGCATCGGAAACAGGCCGCAGGCCATCTGACCGCGCGCGACTTCGCCGAGCGCGTCCTGCGTCCTCAGGACCTGGCCGCGCATGCGATCCAGCAGGCAGCGGTGCGCGGCGCTGCCGGCCTCGAACCCGCGCGCGCCGTCCAGTCGTGCAACCACGTCGTAGTCCACGAACAGCACGGCGAGGCCAGTGGATTGCGCGGCGCACTCGTCGATCCGCTCGCGCAGCCATGCGATGAGCGTTTCGAGATCGCGTTCGGAGCGCTCCGGCGCAGGGCCCTCCGCCGGACGCGAATCGGTCACAGAAAGAACTCGCGCGGGTCGATGTGCACGCTGTCGAATTCGAGCGTGCGGCGGATGCGGTAGCGTTCTTCGCGCGTCGCCATCGGCGATTTTTCGAGATCGAGCAGTGTGTGCGGCCGGATCGGGTCGCCCTTGGCGTCCTGCACCACCATCACGCGGGGCTTGAGGCGGTGCACCGGGTTTTGCGCCACCACGATGCCGATCTCGCCCGTGTTCAGTTCGACGATGCCGCCGACCGGGAACACGCCGATGCACTGAATGAACTGCTCCACCAGTGCGGGCTCGAACAGGGTGCCTCGGGCCCGGTAGAGCACGTTGAGCGCCGCCGACGGCGGCAGCTTGTCGGCGTGCGGTCGCGCCGAGGTGAGCGCCGTGAAGGTGTCGACGATGCCCGCGATTCCGCCGTACAGGCCGATCGCGGCGGACTTCTTCAGGCCTCGCGGATATCCGCTGCCGTCGATGCGCTCGTGATGCAGCGACGCGATGCTGGGGATGTCGTCCGGCAGACCGGCCGTGGCGCTGAGGATCTCGACCGTAAGCTGGACATGCGTGCGCACGACCTCCATCTCCTGCGGCGTGAGCGGACCCTTGCGCTCGACCAGCCCCTCGGGAAGCATCGTCATGCCGACGTTCTGCAGCAGTCCGACCAGTCCCATCAGTTCGAGGCGCTCGCGCGGCAGCTGAAGGAAGCGCGCGAAAACGATCATGTAGATCGAGCCCTCGAGCGCGGTCCCGAGCGAGCCTTTTTCGCGCAGCTTGGTGAGCAGCGTCATGGCGTCCGGATTACGCACCACGCTGTCGGTGAGCTGGGACACCGCATCCCGCAGCCGCGGACCTTCGATCGCCTTGCCGCTTTGCACCGAGTCCATGGCGTTGCCGAGTGCGTGCGTGACCTGCTCGTAGGCGGACTGCGCCTGCGGCAGCTCGATTTCGACGCTCGCGAGTTCCTGGTACTCGGTGCTGCCGTGAATCACCAGCGTCGGGGAAGAAGCGCGGGGCGCGTCGGGACTTTCGTCGCGATCGGGGTCGACGAAGACGAACTGGCAGTAGCGCTTCAGCGTCTCGAGCTGTTCGTCGGTCGTGAGCACGAATCCCTGGAACACGAACGGCGTGTCGGTCCACGGCCGATCGAGTTCGGCCACGTACTTGCCGAACTGAAGGTCCTCTACCGCGACTTTTCTGTACATGGTGCAATATCCATCCGGAAATTGTCCTTCGGAGAGCAATGCACGGTCAACGTCGGCGTGGCTCCGGGCCGGAGCGCTCGGGCGCCACGATGCGCCTGTTCTTCGCCGTCTGGCCGCCGGAGGAGACCGCCGAGGCGTTGCACCGCTGGGCCCGCCGGGTCCGCGAGGCCACCGGCGGCCGCGCAGTCGACGCGTGCGCGATTCACCTGACGCTTGCGTTCCTCGGCGCATTTCCCGAATCGCATCTCGGGAAGGTACTCGCGTCCGCGCGCCGCGCGGGCGCAGCGCCGCACGCGCTGCCGCTTGATGCGGCGAGGCAGGTCGCGCGTCGCGGCCTGGTGTGGGCCGGCCCGGCGCAGACGCCGCCGCTGCTCGAGGCGCTT
>Ga0209726_10000850_pt1 | contig 54094 bp, 53 predicted proteins | sample Subgrocontami54m_FD_187453 | JGI IMG/M metagenome (GOLD analysis project Ga0209726, IMG submission 187453) | Subsurface groundwater microbial communities from S. Glens Falls, New York, USA - GMW46 contaminated, 5.4 m (SPAdes) (version 3) | ecosystem: Environmental > Aquatic > Deep subsurface >...
CTTTGAGTCGATACGCTGGCTTACCCGCTGAAGGATCTGATTCAGCAAATACTGTCGTTGACTCAATCAACGCATCTGACATCTGAGAAGAAATTGCTCGTCGCCAGATAAGTTCATATAACTTGGCAAACTCGCGTCCGAGATCTTTCTCAACAACATCCATAGTACGTTCGATCTTCGTCGGACGAATTCCTTCATGCGCTTCCTGAGCGAGTTTTTGTTTGGTCGTATACACACGTGGCTTGTCAGGGATGTACTTCTCCCCATACGTTTTCTCAATATACTTCCGCATCACCGAAACAGCTTGTGCTGAAAGAATCACCGAGTCGGTTCTGTGATAGGTAATGTAGCCTTCTTCATAGAGTTTCTGCGCCAGACTCATGGTGCGCTTTCCGGTAAGCCCTAACCTCCGTGCTGCATCTTGCTGGAGGGTTGAGGTAATGTATGGAGCATAGGGACTCCGACGACTTTCACGCTGTGCTACATCAGAGACAGTATACTTTCTCGTCCGCATATCGCTGACTACTTTCTCAGCCTGCTCCGCAGTATCAATTGTCGTCTTGGTTATCTTATACTCGCCATCATAGAGACTGAATTGACGCTGCGCTTCAATTTTCCCCCCATTCACTTCAATCAGTTCGAAAGGAACAGGGTCTCCACCTGTATTTTTTGCCAGTAATGCGATAATCGTGTAGTACTCTTCTCTCTTAAACTTCTCAATCTCTCGCTCCCGTTCTACAATTAATCGAAGCGCTACGCTCTGGACCCTCCCTGCAGATAATCCTCGTCTCACTTTTTGCCACAGAAGTGGTGAAAGCTGGTAACCAACCAATCGATCAAGCACTCGACGTGCAGTCTGGGCGTTTACCAAATTTGTGTCAACGTCTCGTGGATGGAGTAATGCTTCCTTAATGGCTTCCTCAGTAATTTCATGAAAGACAATTCGTTGAAATCGAGATGAGCCAAGTGACCCGGAAGAAATAGAAAGATCAACTGTTTCTTCACCCTTTTTCACCTTTTTAGCGCTCCCCTTACCACCTTTTGTTGTTTTCTTCCCTTTAATCCCTCCTAGTATCTCAGCTATTTGGTATGAGATAGCCTCCCCTTCACGGTCAGGGTCGGTCGCAAGTAAGATGACCTCAGCGTCTTTGGCAGCAGCCTTTAACTCGGTAATAATTTTTTGCTTATCTGGAATGACTTCGTACTGAGGTGTAAAGTCGTGATCGACATCGACACTTAACTTACTCTTGGGCAAATCAATAATGTGCCCCATCGAATATTTAATATCGTAGTCTTTCCCTAAAAAACGTCCAATGGTCTTCGCCTTGGTCGGCGATTCAACAATAACTAAGTTTTTCATAATAAAAAACCATTGCTTTATTGTTAAGCAAACTTCATTACTCGATGAGAACAACGAAATACGCTAAGGGCAGCAATGAAACAATGGCCGCTTAAAGTGTATCGTCTATTATACAGGGGGTGTCAAGTAGCAACCGCGAGAAATCATTGTGATGCTTGGCAAATCAGGTCCTTTACCTTCTTCGTTCCGTTCAAAGGAGAACAAGTTGAAAACAGATTCTCACTTGACAAACTGTAGCCTTCATTTTATAGTCGAGGTACATGTTTCTCATTCCGCTTCTTATTATCGGTATTATTCTTTTCTTCATGTGCGTGAAGGTCGTTCAAGAGTACGATCGAGGTGTCATCTTTTTCTTAGGTCGCTGCACTGGCATTCGTGGGCCAGGCCTTATCCTCCTAATCCCCCTTCTTGAACGAATGGTTAAAGTAAGTCTTCGTACAGTAACCCAGGGAATCCCTGCACAAAAAATTATAACGAAAGATAATGTATCAATTGATATCGCAGCAGTTAACTACTTCCATATTGTAGACCCAAAAAAATCTGTTATCGCAATTGAGGATGTCTACAATGCGGTCAATCAAATAAGTCAAACGACAGTTAGAAACGTTGTTGGTCAATTCACCCTCGATCAGCTTCTCTCAAAGACTGTTGATATCAACCATAAGATAAAAACCGTCATTGACACCCATACTGAACCATGGGGTGTTCAGGTAACAGCGGTTGAGATAAAAGACATCAACTTACCAGATAATATGCAACGCGCAATGGCCAAAGAAGCTGAGGCGGAACGTGAAAGACGAGCAAAAATTGTCGCTGCAGAAGGAGAATTCCAAGCTGCTGAAAAACTTGGTCAAGCAGCAGATCTTATTGCAAAACATCCGGTCGCTTTGCAACTTCGAACCCTTCAAACAATGGCAGAGATCTCAGTGGAGAAAAATTCAACAATCATCTTCCCAGCCCAGTTCATGACGACGGTGCAAGAAGCCATTAAGATGATTACTTCAGATACTAAAGGCCGTTAAACTCCTCTTTTATTGACAGGCAAACCTTTACCATGAAATACTGGTTGTATGTATTCTGAAAAGACGTTACCAAAACCTCAAAAAGACCTCCCTCTTCCTGAGAAAGAGTTAGAACAACCTCATGACATGCTGCTTCGTAAACCAACTCTGTTTGAGAAACTCACATTTCCCAGGTGGATTCTCGCCTTCATCCTTATTATTCTTGCTATCTCTATGACTGCTTATGCATTCACCTTGGGGTCAAACAAACAAACCAACACAGAGACTACACCAACGTCAACGGTAACACCGACCACTGAAGTGACACCAACGAAGACAGTAAAAGAAACGACTACTTCTTCATCAACCCTATCCCCACAGCCAAGTACCTTCCCTAGTCCGACGACAAAGGTTGCCAACACTCAGCCGAGCATAACGCCGACACCACCCTGTGCCTCAGATGCGACAAAAAGCTACTACACCATTCAGGGTAGTTACATTGATGGCAATAACACGCCGTTGGTTCTATCTGGACAAAAAGTGACGGTAACGAATATCTGTACCGGTGAGGTGAGAACATCAGAGGCATCTCCATCATGGTCATTCCAAAATCTTCCGAAGTCTGCGTATCGAATTGCAGCGCAAGAAATAAGTGGATACTCTGTTCATTCGAATAACTGTAGCGGCTGTTCATTCCATCCGAATTTCGGCGGCTCAGCAACATCAGGTGTTGATTTCAATCTCAATCCGCAAAACTCTTACGAAGATGTAGGCTTCCAATATACCCAGTAATCTCTCTTAGTGCGCAGTGAAATAGCTTTCAAGAACTTTCTTCGCCACTGGAGCTGCGACATTACTTCCCTCTCCTGCTGATTCAGCTAAAACAGTAACGACAATCTGGGGATTATAGGCAGGCGCAAAAAGCGTGATCCAGGCATGCGGCAGCGTGTGCTCATCGCCATGCTGGGCAGTTCCTGTTTTACAGGCAACGGTCACCTTTCGATAATCCTTAAAATCTGCAGATGTCGTCGCTTGTGGCGATTCAAGAATATTTTTTCCGTCGACCCGAAGCGCTGCATTTTTGACTTTGAAATCAAAAAACGGCCAGGCAACTCCTCCAGCACTGCAACTCTTTATCATCCCTTCATGAATAAGAGCAGTATTCTGAGCATGCAATAAATTCTTCTCCTCAATTTCAGGCCGAAGTTGTTTGAGAAAATGAGGTTTATAAAGCACCCCGCCATTAGCGACAGCTTGGGTGAAGACATTTACTTGTAATGGCGTTGTCAGCAAAAATCCTTGACCGATACCATAGATAAAGGTATCGCCTAAATACCATCCTTCACCGACATTCTCTTTTTTCCATGTTTTGGTCGGTAATACGCCTTTTTCCTCTCCAGAAAGATCGATTCCAAGCACTCGCCCTATGCCAAAATCTCCTGCCGTTTCAGATAAGCGATCGACATTGATCATCTCTGCTGCTTTATAAAAAAAAGTGTCATTTGATCTTGAAATTGCCTTCACAATATTTACTTCTCCTTCTGTCCTCCCGTACTGCGTGTAGTACCAGTTAGAGAATGAATACTCCCCGATACGTAAAATACCTGTATCGTTTATGGTAAAGTTTTTATCAAAAACACGATTCTCAAGCCCTGAGGCTGCGGTAACAATTTTAAATGTCGATCCGGGTGGGTAGACGCCTCCTATAGCACGATTCAGTAAGGGCTGATTCTGTCCATCCAGAAGAATTGTTTCCAAGTTTTGGTAACCGCTACTACTGGCTTTATATGTCGTCCCCATGGTAAAGAGGTTTGGATCAAAGGTGGGTTTTGAAACCATCGCAAGTACCTGACCATCAGGGGTTGAGGCAATAATGACGCCTTTTTTTGTGTCAGAAAGTGCAGCATATGCTGCCTGCTGTAGTGTCGAGTCGACGGTAAGGATAACATCTTGTCCTGCAAGAGGATCGGTCTGGCCTAACTTCCTCATCTCTTTTCCTGTAACATCAACCTCGAAGAGTTGCTTCCCATCGATGCCTTTTAAGAGTCGTTCATACTGTTCCTCAATACCGCTTTTCCCGACAATATCGGTAAAGCGATAGTCTTTATAGAGAGATGTGCGTAACTGCTCTGGGGAAACCTGCCCGACGTAGCCCAAGATATGCGCGGCTGATTCTTTTAAAGGATACTGACGCAAAGAATCAATCTCAATATTCTTCTCCCCTTTTGCAATACTGGCAAGCGCTTTCTCCTGCGCTAAAAGTGTCGTTTTTTTACCAACTGTTTGCCTGTACCCTGGCACGTTATAGACGAGTGGCTTATTATTCCGGTCAAAAATAATCCCCCGCGGCGCGTGGATAATTCTGGTTCTAATTCTATTTGAGTCCGAAAGACTACGGTAATAAGAGCCCTTAAACATCTGGAGTGTGACTAAACGAAGTAACAGAATAGTACCTGCAATGAAAATAAACAAAGGAAAAATATATGCTCGAAATCGAAAGCCGTCGTAGCTTCGACCACCGCGTCTAGGGATTTTCTCAGTCTTAATATGATCGCCGAAGGCAACACCTGGTTTCATAGAAGCATTCGATCAGAGGAACGACAGTCTCACATCCTGTCAGGTCTTCCTCACGGTAAAAAATCGTGTGTCTGTATCGCTCTTTCGCTTACTCATACGCTTTCCAACAACAAATACTACCACCGAAAGACCCATGACGACAAGGGCTTGAGAAAAAATACTCTGTAATCCGAACAGCACAAGGTACAATAATGACCCAAAAAACGAAGCGAAAGCGACAAAGTAAAGCGTATCAATCTCATATTTCTTCTGATACAACAAAATAATAAATACAAAACAAACAAAAAATAAACTAGATACGCCAAGAGATTGCACCGTAAGGAAGTCATACAAGAGGCCTACAAGAAAAGCAACTGCTAACACAAACCTATCCCTTTTTTGGATAGTGAGCATGAGTAAAAAAGCTAAAAGAAAAGGTACTGTCGTCAGAGACGCTTGGAGAAGCAGTATGATACCTAACAATCCATACATCATTCTATTTTCATCACGACAAAAACCATATCTATGTGGCGCATATCGATGACACTCTGGACTTGGGCTGACTGAAAAAGACTACTTGGTTTTTTGTCTACAGAGACTATCTTTCCGATAATTAAGTTTGCAGGAACTCCTGTTCCTGAAATATCCATATCGCCTTTGGTAATGACGACATCACCACGATTTAACTTCTCCGACAAAACAACATTGGTAAAAAGCATTTTCCCTGATCCTTGACCTTTTATAATACCTTGCGCATTTGTCTGTAATGTCTTTCCGGTAAAAGACGTCTGTTTATTTCCGACAATCTGAACGATAGATAACTTGGATGAAACTCGAGTAATGATGCCGACCAAATTATCTTTTAAGACAACAGCGTAACCGCTTTTTACGCCATCACTGCTGCCAACATCGATGGTAAATGACTCGGGATCTGACACTCCAGGAATGAATCCCTTGGCTGCGAGAATGTGTGATGGAAGAAGTATGCTACTTCGAGGACTGGATGTCTGAAACTGGTCACGAAGTGCGGCATTTTCTTTGTTCATGGTCTCACCTACCACCTGCTTAGTTGTTTCTTGCAGCTGTTTTGCTCTTTCAGTACTGTTCGTGTCAGAAAGACGAATAGATGCTGCATACGCATTACTTCGAAGTGATGAGACCATCCACGCAATAACTCCCCCAGGCTGGGTATCGTGTCCCCGAAACAGTAAAAAAGAAATGAGGGAGAGAAGAAAAAAGATAACAAAGAGTGAGAAAAATCCTCCTCGTTTGCGCATTGAGACATTGTAACATAAGCGTATGCATGGCACCACGCATATGATGCAAAAATATTCTGTCTTAGAGTCGAAGAGCTATCGCCTGCATGAAGCCATCGATCAGCCATTTGGTAATTTCGAGCCGATACAGCTTCGTTTTCTCTGATGGCTCGATGTCTTTTGGCGCATTGATCATGACAGGAGTGAAATCAAACGGCATCCCGAGACGCTTTCCTAAAACATAGAGATACGCTTCAATTCCCCATCCTATCTCACCAACGATATGATCCATGTAGGAAACAAGCGATGCCGGATAAATTTTTGGTCCTGCAAAGTAGTCTTCGGTAATACCAACATAATCGCTGATAAAAAAATTGAGGAATGCTTCTTGTGTCTTCTGATAAGCAGGATACGTTTGTATACTTTCTTTCGTTCGAGACGGTATGCAGAAACCTTTTTTTTCAAGACTAGTATAGAAATGCATGATCCGAAGCACATCTGTTTTTACAAAATCATACTTATCTGTTTGGGTATAAAAAAGATACTTGCCTAACTTCGCTGCTTCTTTATTCGCCTGAATAATTTGACCAATTGTCGTAGTATCTGAGGACTCAAAAAAATGAACGTTTGGGAAGTTTCGAATGCGCTCTTTTGCCGACTCAGGAGAACCACGATCGACGATGACAACAGGAGTACCAAATGATGAAAGCGTTTGTATTGTTTCTAAAACGAGCTCTTCTTCATCTTTTGTACGAATCCATGACCCACCCAGCAAGACAATATCATTCATTTGAGTCCGCCTGTAATCGCAACTTTTTTCAGAACCTCTTCATCCTCCAAGACTTTCCCAGTTCCCCGAACAACAGCAGTGAGTGGATCATGGGCAAGTACAACCGGCATATGTGTTCGCTCAACAATCAATTGATCGATTCCGGCAAGAAGCGCGCCTCCCCCAGTCAGTAAAATACCGTGTTCTAAGATATCATTAATTAACTCAGGAGGCGCTTCCTCGAGTAAATCGGCAACATTATCGATAATTTTTGTGATTGTTGGCGCGAGAGCTTCTCGCACCTCTGTTTCTCCGACTCGAATACTTCGTGGAAGCCCTGTCTCAATATCACGTCCTCGAACGATTGAGAGACGCTCTCCTTTCTCGACAATGAGCTTCTCTTCTTCGATCTGTCCTGGCTCTTTTTTCTCTTCAATTTTCTTTTCTTCTTCAGCACTTAGCTTCACAGGTTTTGCTTTTCGCCTTTCATTCTTCAGGTATGCACTACCTATTTTTATTTTCAGCTCCTCAGCAGTTTTTTCGCCCAGTAATAAGCCATGACGAAGTCGAATATAATGGAGAATCGCTTGATCCATCTCATCTCCTGCTATCTTCAGTGACCGGCTCATGACTATACCACCAAGTGAAATAATTGCTATCTCAGTCGTTCCTCCCCCTATATCCACAACCATAATCCCCGTTGACTGTGTTACAGAAATCCCCTCGCCTATTGCTCCTGCCATCGGTTCTTCGATCAGAAACGCCTCTCTCGCTCCTGCAGCGAGTGCGGCTTCCCAGACAGCACGACGTTCGACTTCAGTCACCGCTGATGGAATACCGATGACAACACGGGGTCTTGCAAAAAATGTTGGCAAAACGCTCCCGAACTCATGAATTTGTTGGATGTAATAAGCGATCATGGCTTGTGTGGCATCAAAGTCTGAAATAACACCACCACGAAGCGGCCGAACAGTAATAATTGATGCTGGTGTTTTCCCTATCATTTTTTTCGCTTCAGCACCAATAGCAATGATTTTTTTTGTTTTCTTATGCATTGCCACAACTGATGGTTCACGAACAACGACACCTTTTCCTTTTACCCAAACGAGTGTATTTGCAGTTCCGAGGTCAATTCCGATATCTTGGGAGAAAAAACTGAACAACTTATTGAACATACAACGATTCTAACACCTGGAGCTTCCATTGCCAAGGATACTGAAAGCTGATACAGTCGAAATATATGACAGAACGCAGGTTAAGTAGACGCAAACTTATGCGAGACGCCGGAGCAGCTGCCGTGGGTATTCCTGCTGCAGCAGTTCTGGGCAAAGTAAGTGCCGACTTAGTCTTAGGTAACCCTTTTGCTCCTGAGATACCAGTACTACCTGAGCCGACAACCATACTGATAGATGCACGGCTCCCTTTTGAACCACAACCTGTTGTCACAAAACAGGAACTCTCTATTAACGAAACAGACCATACAAAGATCATAGATAAACTTACCGTCTTAGCACAACCATATGAGGTTGCTTTTAATCAGCTTATTCATAACGTGCAGGATTCTCGCTTGGCACCACTGGCTGCATATAGGGCAGATGTTCATGAAGGTATTCTAGAACGCCCTAAATATTTCTTGGACATTACAACTGATCCAAAAAACGACAAACTTGAAAATGAGCAAGATGTCATTCCCTTTTTGACTGGTAATGGCGCTATGCTGACAAGAGACACGCATGATGAACCTCAGGTAAATCCAAACGCTGATCATATCCAGATTACGCTTGGCAATTTAGCCCAAGACGTTGCCGGAGTTATGTTTTCCCACGCAGAAAGTAGAGTAAAAAGAATTAATTTAACAACAACCAATAAGGCAAGATTCTTAACATTTGGCGACAACCCACATTTAATCTCTCGAGGGGTTGTTGACTGGCAAACAGACATTTACGGAAAAGATAAACCGCCACGAGTAGTAACACTCCGCCAATTGTTTCATGAACTCGTTCATACTGGGCAACCTAATGTTACCTATATCGACAGCCCTTCCGATCCAAATCGCTTCCAATTTGAACCCGCATCGGGAAGTATGCCGATTATCCTTGCGTATAATCGTGTGTGGATGGAAGCTATTGCTAATAATTTTGAGTTTGTTAACAAGAGATTCTCTCGACAACCAGGCGATGAAGTTGGTCCGATGCTTTACGCTGGTGCAAAAGAGATTCCTCATGGAGTCAATGAGGTTATCGCAATGCTTTGCACTGATGCAGTTCTTCCTGTTGATACAGAACTTAGCCTTAGTGAATGGCCACAAGATATTGTTAACGCAGTCAGCATGACACTGAATTTTATAAAGTATGGTAATCAAAGTGAGCTACAACCCATGTCAGAACAAGAAATGATCGCAATGCGACACGATCTTGTGAATACATATAATTTGTATATGGCAACTAATTTCCCCGATGCCCCGACAATCAAATAGCTGATGTTACAAATATTTTCTGCTAGAATAGTTTGTGATGTCGATTACTGATCTTTGCGATAGAGTCATCCGTTATTCCTTCTACGCGCTTTTCTTCAGCGTACCCCTCTTCTTCGCAAACGATACCTCAGAACTCTTTGAGTTAAATAAAATGTGGCTCACCTGGGGAATAAGCATCATTATTGCAGCTGCTTGGATTACCAAGATGCTGGTCACCAAAACGATTTCTTTCCAACGAACTCCTCTTGATCCTTTTATAGCGCTTTTTCTTCTCTCGCAAGTTATCTCAACAATCTTCTCTTTAGATAGTCGTGTGTCTTTCTGGGGATACTACTCTCGCTTTAATGGTGGCCTTCTCTCTCTGATAACCTATGCCTTTCTCTACTACGCTTTCGTGAGTAATCTTAAAGTGAAGGAAGTGTGGCGATCTCTGACGGTAACACTTATCTCAGGGGTTATCGTCAGTTTGTGGGGTCTCCCCTCACACTTCGGCAAAGATCCGACCTGCCTTCTCTTCAGAGGAACATTTGATGTTAGTTGCTGGACCGACGCATTCCACCCAACGGTTCGTATCTTCTCTACCCTCGGCCAGCCCGCCTGGATGGCTGCCTACCTCGCCTGTTTACTCCCCATCACAATGGCGTATCTCGTGACGAGACCTGTACATCCTGGAAAAGGTACGAAGCAACTCTTTGGTAGTTTTCTTTTTTTCTGGGTTGCTGCTGCTCTTCTTTTCTTCATTCCGAAACAATCAGGACCGATCTTTCTCTATCTTCTCTTTCTCATCATCGCAGGAGCCGTCGTCGTTATACGATTTGGGAAAGACAAAACATTTCTAAAACTCTTTGGCATTACGTTTCTCATCCAGCTTTTTTATCTCGATCTAATTTTTGCCAATACCCGTGGAGGATTTATTGCTTTCTGGCTCGCAAATGGCGTCTTTTGGGGAATACTGCTCCTCAGACGAGTACTTCCGCTTCGCCAACTCCTCCAGTATGCTGCCGCCTGTAATATTACATTTTTTCTCCTTATGTTTTTCTGGGGAGCACCGTTCAATCAAATAAATGCATTTAATTTCCAAGAACTGAGTAATAAGCTTGCAGCAAGACCGGCACCCGTACAACAGAAAATAATTACCCAACAATCCTCACAAGAAGACACGCCGATCGGAACCGGTATCACTGAGTCAGGAAATATCCGTAAAATAGTCTGGCAAGGTGCATTAGACGCCTGGAAAGAAAAACCACTCTTCGGTAGCGGTGTAGAAACCTTCGCCTTTGCCTACTATAAAAATCGGCCGGTAGAACACAACATGACTTCTGAGTGGGACTATTTATACAATAAAGCGCACAATGAGTACCTCAATTATCTAACAACAACAGGCATTGTTGGACTCGGGACGCATGGAATCATGCTTGCCGTATTCATCTTTCTCTGCCTGAAATTCATTTTTTCTAAACGTGCTGCATCTTCCCAAACGCAAGACCAACAGATGACCCCGATGCCGCATACTGATCCTGTTACTATAGATATCTTCATCATAGGATTCCTTGCTTCATATGTTGGCATTATTGTTTCAAACTTCTTCGGGTTTTCCGTCGTCATGATCAATATTTTCCTGTTTATCATCCCTGCCTGGATGTTTTCTCTCTCCGGGCATATTCCGCAAACTGCTGTTCCTGCAAACTTGCAGAAAAAACATCGTGTTGTTTCAGAAGTCAGCGCCATGGCCTGGACAGGGATTATCGTTATCACCTTGTTTGCACTCTTTCTGTTATTTCTTTTGTTTCGATTCAGAGAAGCAGATAAAGCCTATGGTTTAGGCTACAACTTAGACCGGGTCAATGAATATCCACAAGCCTACCTCAAACTTCTTGAAGCAGTCGATGGAAGATCAGAACCAGTCTTTAAAGATGAACTTTCCGTTAATAAAGGCACACTTGCCGCAATGTATTTCCTCCAAAAAGACGCAACGCGAGCCCAAGAACTTGCCAAAGAAGCAGTCGCTTTAAGTGACGAAGTCGTCACAGCACACCCGAATAATATCGTTTTCTGGAAAACGCGTGTTCGCATGTTCTATGCACTAGCCCAAGTCGACCAACGATTCTTAGGACTTGCTCTTGAAGGCATTAAAAAAGCGCACGAATTAGCCCCAACCGATGCAAAAATCTCCTACAATCTCGGTGTTCTCTATGGGCAAACAGGAGAAATAGATAAAGCGATAAACGTCTTACAAGAAACGGTGAAATTGAAACCTGATTACTCAGATGCCTACTATGGCCTGGCACTGTTTTACCGGATGAAAGCCACTGATAATACGCCTGCGATCAAAAATCCAAAAGCCCAAGAACAAGCAGAAACGGTTGTTCAAGACTACTTACGCACAATCAATCCAAAAGACACGAGAATGATGGAACTCTTAAAGAGCTGGGGCACTCCGTTATAAATTACCTCTTCTTGACTTCAGATCCTCCACAACTCTACTATTAAACTATGGACACAAAATCTCCGAGGAAAGAACCCTCAACTGAGATTCCCCTTAGCGAAGCTGAAAAATACTTTGAAAAAAAACGAGTCCCCGGTAAACTGATCGGCCTTGTGATCCTCCTTGTACTTATCCCCCTCATCTTTCTCTTCGTTAAAAACCAATCGTTTTTCAACCCGAACAAAAAAGCATCGACAGAAATAGCCTTTGGACTTACTGAATCATATCCCACGAAAAACATGTCAGAGATAAAAATAACGACTCAACCGATGCTCGTTTTTTCTCAAAAACTAGAGCTTCAAGAAAAAGATATTGAAAAATATATTCATATGAGTCCTCGACCGAAAGGATCCTGGCATCTGGAAAAAAATAGACAAGTTGTTTACTTCACCCCTGATACAAAAGCTGCCGACTCTTTTCCGAAAGTCCTGTCTTTCGATACCTTATATACGATTACTGTTGATCAAAAACTGCAATCAATCAAAGGGAAAAATCTCAAAGAAAAAACTGTCGTTCGATTTCGGACCGAAGAAGATCCTCGATTCGGCATCACCACAGAATTCAAGCTCTTAAGTGTTGCACCGAATCAACCAATAAAAATGTATCTCTATAATTCATATAATCCATCAGATATCATCGAATCTCCAAAAGTCACGGTAACTATCCATAAAGCTTCACTTGACCAGCTGCTCACCTACTTTACCGCAGACGGAAGTGATGATCTTCATAGCTATCCGTTTACAAAAAACGATACGAACACTCCTCTTAAAACGTTTACCGCGGAGATGCAAACAGATCCTGCTATTTCGTCGAAATTTTTATCCCTCCAGAGCATCAATCAGCCCGGTGTCTACTATGTGAGTATTAAAAATGATTTCGGCTCAGAGGATCTCTTCGTTACGGTCAGTAATCATGTTGCTGCTGTCTTTACCGACAAAGCGTCATTCACGCTCTGGGCGGCACGATCACAATCTGGGGAGCATCTTGGTGATATTTCGGTCGATGCCTATTCTCTTAAAGGAAAACCACAGAAACTCTTCTCAGGAGTGACGAATGAACGAGGATTCTATACAAATACCCGAAGAAAAGACGTCAACCTTATGGTAACCACACAAGGCCAAGAGGTTGCTGCAATCCAGCCATACTTTTCTGAAGACTACAACAGTCGTTACCCAACAGTTTTCTCCTATGCAGATCGTCCCCTCTATCGTCCAGGAGATACAGTCCACTTTAAAGCTATTTTGAGGAAACAAGAAAACGGTAATTATACTATTCCAAAAACAACCGTCTATCTTCAGTACATCAGTGGCTATAACGGATCAAGTAATAAGAAATACATTCCCCTCGAAGTGGATGACTCAGGTACCGTAGCCTATGACGTTGTCTTGCCTAAAGCGAGTAGCGAAGAATACGGGACCATCTATCTTTCCGTTAAAGACAAGGATTCCTATCAGACGATCAATACCCTTCCTGTTCATATTCAGTCATATAGAAAACCGGACATTGAGGTGACTGCAACAACGGAAGAAAAAGAGTATATCAGCAAAGATACCGCTCACATTACGCTCTATGCGACAACACTCTACGGTAAACCTTTAAAAAATATTCCCTTCACCTATCGCATCCTGGTGAGCCCTACGAGTGAGACTCGAGAAAGAGCGAGTGAGGATTTCTCAGCATATACTGACTATTATGGCTATGGACAAGATCTTGCCTCAGGAGATGGTGTCTTTGATAGCAAAGGAAAGGCAGCGATTACCGCCTCAACCGATCTAGGAAAATTGGAAGAAAGCCAGCTGGCTATGATAGAAGTGACTCCACAGATAAGCGCTTCTCCATCGATCGGCAAAGTAACGCGGATTATTCATCGAGGAGAATTCGGACTCTTCTTCAGTGACGTAAAGGTAGATGAAAAAGAAACAAATATAAAACAAGTGACTGGAACAGTCGACGTGTTAGATCACAGTGTCATGAGACAACCTGTTACTGACCAGGCTGTTACATTTTCTCTGTACAAAGTTCCCTCCTATGACCATAAAGAACTCGTAACGACAAAAGATGGCACCCCAAGTGCCTCTGGAAACATCCCCTTCTCTTTTGATACCACGACAGATGGTCAGTACGAGGTTCTCGTACAAGGAACTGATAAACGTGGTAATACTGTTATGACTAGAACAAGTATCTACGTTGGTAACATAGACAATCTCTATGCACAAAAACCCAAGTATAGCGTTACTGCGGATGTTGAAAAAGACCTCTACCGCGTTAACGACACAGCGAACGTTACGTTATCAGCGAATTTCCCTATGGGAGAAGCCGTGATAGTCCAAACAGCAACCAGCGGCTCGTATGGCGATATCATTACCACTGAGACAGCAAGATTTCAAGGAACAAAAGACACCCACTCCGTACCTATTAAGACTGACTACTCAGGAATGCTGAGTCTTAATTTTTACATCGTGCATGATGGTTATCTGGTGAGTACCCATGCTGATATTCGTATCAAACAAGAATCAAAAAATCTTGTCACGAAGCTTTCGTTCAATAAAAATATCGTAAAACCTGGAGATACGATTGAGGCGACGATCACGACAGAAAATGAAGAAGGTCAACCCGTCTCAGCAGACACTTCACTCGCCGTTATCGATTCTGCTATTTTCCAGATCGGATATGAAAATACGAATATTCAGACGGCATTTTATAACACCGTGTCATATGGATCCTATGTCTCTGTCTACTCATCACTAGATGGCATTCGCAATGACATTAGAACAGGTGGTGGCGGTGGTGGTGGCTGTTTCCTAGAAGGAACCCCTATTACGCTTGCTGATGGGACAAAAAAAGCTATTGAACAGATTGCAGTTGGTGACCGTATTCTAACAAGAGAAGGTCCCCTCTCAAATACGCTCGTTACTGACTCGGTAACCAAAGTCCATCGTCATGTCGTCTCTGAGTATCTCACCATAAACGACACCCTGCATATTACTCCTGTCCACCGACTTCTTATCAACAACCAGTGGGATACGGCATCTACCATCAAACGTGGAGACCGACTCCTTGGAGAAGACGGAAACCCAATTATTGTTCGATCAATTGTCCGTCATACCGGCAGCTTCAAAGTATATAACCTGACGACCAAAACCTTTCATACGTTTCTTGCAAGCGGTGTCTATGTTCACAATGACAAAGGCGCTGAACCACGCCGCTCGTTTGTCGATACGGCCTACTGGAACCCACATATTAAAACAGACGAAAATGGAAGAGCTTCAGTTTCGTTCAAAGTTCCGGATAACACAACAACCTTTACCGGCATTGTCTATGGCAACACCAAGAATGCTTTGTTCGGCCAGACGACACAGTCCTTCGTCTCCAAAAAAGACATCGTTATTATCCCCGGAGTACCTAATTTCTTTTACCAAGAAGATAAACCAGTCTTGAGTACCCTGATTCAAAATGGGACGAATACAAAACGCACGCTTCAAGTAACCTTAAGCATTAAAGAACTATCCTTTAAAAAAACAATAACTGTGGCCATAGGAAGTGGTGATATTGAGGAAGTAGCTTTCCCTGTCTCGCTCACCTCAAGCACGAAACCAATAACAATTATTTTTGAGGCAAAAGAAGGAAATACAACGATGGATAGTGTGCTACTTACGAGGACTGTTCTTCCGAAGGGTCGTATAGCATCACACATTTTTACGCTTACTGATTCTGCATCCGTCAATCTTCAAGCGACCTTTCCCGACCTTGATTTTAATCAGGTATCAGTAGCCATAGCACAACATCCAGCGCAAAATTTGGTAGATGATCTCTATGATCTCTCAGAAGAGGTCAATGTCGGTCCTCGCTTATATACAGCAGCCTATCTCCTCGCAAATACACGAGACGGTGCTATTAATCCAGCGATCTATCACTATGCAGAAACTCGAGGGCTTTTTCAAAATACTATCTCCTCTCTGTTAAGGGCAAAAGAATCAACAAATATAGGCGTCTCGTGGACACCACCATATCCTGACCAAGAAGAATCCGATCCGACCTATAAAGCAACACTCTGGATTTATGCTGGATTACAAGAAGCACAGAAAGAAAAACTCTTGCCAGAGATTACGAATATGCAAAAAGTTATTGCCGATACTCGATCGTTTCTTAAAAAGGATCGTGGAACAAGAAGCGCATCAGATGACTTATTGAGTAGCTGGGTACTCAATGAGCATCACCCAATAAATACACCAAGCGATACCGCTGTTGACGTTTTGAAAGGAAAACCTGGTTCATTACAGAAACTCAGAACACAAGCGCTTCCTACGGCAAATGATCGCTACATTTGGTTTGATCAAGCAGGTTTTGAGAAGCTACTTCCGACACTCGCCCTGATAGAAAAAGGAACAAATGAGGATGCAGATAAAGCAATAAAGGGAATCAGTATCGCTACTCAGGACGGCTATTACTACGATTCGCCATTTCTTCTTCTCGTCGGGCTCAAACATGCCGTAAGAAAAGGCCTCTCAATTGACAAAGGAACTGCAGCCCTCTTGATTAATAATGAAAAGGTCCATGAACAAGGATCACTACAGTACAGCACGAACGTTGCCTTAAAAAACCTTAAAGACGGTAAAGCAACAATAGCAGTCGAAAAGAAAGAAGGATCACTTCCTGTCTATACAACTATCTTTATGACTGACTACACCGCAAATGATACAGCACTGGGAATCTTTGAAAGACAGCACCTAACAGAAAAAGTCGTAAAAGGAACACTACAACGTACCTATTACGATCTCACAACCAACAAACGAGTATCGGCGATACGAACCGGCACATCGGGCCTCACCGTTCTTTCTCTCCAGAAACCATTTGGTTTTGTGTACCACAATGATCGATACAGTTACGACACGCAAGCAATGCGGTTCAAACTTACCGATGGCCTTTCTCCCGCTGCAATGTACCTTAATCAAACAAGCGGCAATAGCTCGCAGTACAACACTGCTTTCAGTGAAATTACGAGAGAGTTTTCTAATGCTGTTTCTTTTAGCCCAATAAACTACTCTGACCAAGCACTTTTCTTCACTGACAAAGTAACGGATAAAAAACAAATATTGCTTACCTATCCCTTCTATAAAATATCTGATGGGTCGTACTATCAGCCGAAAACAAGCATTGCATTTCCTAATCTCGGCATTATTGTCGACGAAAAATGATGCTATAATAGCCGCATGCTATCTATCATTCAATCTCCGAACCAAGTCCTTTCGGCAACCGCAAAACCTGTCACAAAAGTCGATAAAGAAATTCATGACTTGATTAAACAAATGACTGAGACGCTTATCAATGCAAAAGATCCAGAAGGTGTGGGCCTAGCAGCGCCACAAGTCGGAAAATCACTCCAACTTTTTATCGTGAAACAGTCCCCCGATGCAAAGGTACAAGTATTCATTAATCCCACCATACAATCGATCGGTGAACTGGACACAAATGTAAAACCGAATGATGAAGAGGAAAAGAAAAAAAGACGTGAGTCAGTAAAACTTGAAGGATGCCTCTCGCTTGCTGATATCTGGGGAGTCGTCAATCGTTATAAAGCAGTAAAGTTATCGTATACTGATGAAATTGGCGCTTCTCATGAAAGAACGTTTAGTGGGTTTCTGGCAACAATTCTCCAACATGAGTGTGACCATCTCCAAGGAGTACTGTTCCCAAAACGAGTATTTGAACAGCAAGGCACGCTCTATAAGTCCTCAAAAAATGCAAAGGGCGAAACAGTTTTTGATGAGATCACTCTATGAATGTAATCTTTTTTGGTACTCCTTCGTTTGTCATCCCGGTACTTGAGGCCCTTCAGAATCACTTCACCCTCGTAGGCGTTGTCACGACACCAGATACGATACAGGGACGAAAAAAGATCTTAACACCAACGCCGGTGAAATCATATCTTAGTGAGCATAGTGCCACTATTCCTGTTTTCACTCCTGAACAATTTAGCAATGAAATAACGGAGCAACTACTTAACCTTCATCCTGATCTTTTCATCACCGCTGCTTATGGAAGATTCCTTCCGAAAGAAATCCTGAGCATTCCAAAATTAGGATCGCTTAATATTCACCCTTCTCTCCTACCAAAATATCGAGGTGCCTCACCTATTCAGACTACCATTCTCAACGGAGATAAAGAGACAGGAGTGAGTATTATTAAAATGGATGATCAACTCGATCACGGACCAATCCTGACACAAAAAACGACACAACTTCATGGACAGGAAACCTTCGAATCACTGCACACAGAACTCTTTCGAATCGCAGCAGCATTATTACCTACAACCATAGAACAATGGGAGAATGGAACACTCAAAGCTATTCCACAAGACGAATCACAGGCTGTAATGTGCAAAAAAATATCCAAAGAAGATGGTTACTTCTCTGCCGATTCACCACCAAAACCACAAGTACTTGATCGCATGATACGAGCCTACTATCCATGGCCAACGGTGTACACAAAATTACCTGTAAAACATGAAGCGTTAAAAATTGTTAAATTCCTGCCAGAACGGAAAATTCAAGTTGAGGGCGGAAAACCGATGGGTATAAAAGAATTTCTCAATGGCTATCCGGAGTTAGAAACGACTATGCAGAAACTGCTGGGGCCTTCTGATTAACTGCTTTTTCAAGCTCACGAAACAGACGAAGACACTTCGTGCATAATTTCATCTTTTTTCGATTGCTACCAATTAATACTCTCGCTGTATGGAGATTAGGTTTAAATATCTTTCGGGTTCTGTTTTTTGCATGAGAAACATTATGCCCATACATAACGCCCTTGCCGCAGTTTTCGCATTTCATTCCCATAGGTGCATATGATATCATAAACCAGCATATTCGACAATATGGAGATACTTCTTACGCTCGTCATTTTAGTTTTTTCAGCAATCCTTCATGAGATAGCCCATGGCTATGTCGCTGATCGCTTCGGAGACCCGACTGCCAGACTTATGGGCAGGCTGACACTTGACCCAAGACGTCATATTGATCCTTTCATGTCAATCATTCTTCCTCTTATCCTTATCATTTCAGGATCCTCGGTTATTTTTGGTGGAGCAAAGCCCGTGCCTGTAGATCCATTTAATCTCCGAGACGGAAGACGAGATTTCGCTCTTGTCTCCCTCGCCGGACCCTTAACAAATCTTATTCTTGCCATCATCACGGCTGTTTTGATTCATCTCCTTTTCCCAGGCGTTTCGTTAGGACTCATTGATGCAACCATTCCAGGATTCATCTTAGGAAAGATATTGCAGATCAACCTGATTCTCGCTATTTTTAATCTCTTACCTATCCCTCCACTGGATGGTTCAAAAGTCTTTTCACTCCTGCTACCCGAACGACATGCTGCAACATACCTTGCCCTGGGCAACCTGGGACCATTTCTCCTCTTATTGCTGTTAATGGTGGATTTTGGAGGTTTTTCTCTCCAAGCGCTTATTGCATCGCTTTTCTCCTTCGGCCTAACGCTCCTAGGATTTACCGCTTAAGATAATTTCCGATCTTTTCACGACAATCTACTATACACCTTGACTTTTCAACCTCCTGAAAATATACTTGGCATGCTCTTTGGTATTCGAGATCTGTTGCACTATTTTTCCTCAACATTAATAGTATAACTTGAGGTACTACGTTCAGTTACATGACGTAGGACAAGGCGGTTTTCTGTTTACCTGCGGGTATGCAGATAGCTTCCCTAATTTTACATCTCAGGGGAAATAAGCAGCTGTCGCTCGGTTCTAAAGAGCAAAGAATTTATTTATCTTTCCGAAGCCCGATACGTATCGGGCTAAAGGCATTCTCTACCATACACAGCGTATGGTTTTTTTGTATAATCTGCACGCTGCTTGCTGTATACTCACCTCGTTTGCTAAAATGAGGCATACTAACTATGCGCCGAGATAGCTCAGTGGTAGAGCAACACTTTTGTAAAGTGAAGGTCCGGGGTTCAAATCCCCGTCTCGGCTCCCAGCTGGGTTGGCAGAGTAGCAATTGCACGTGACTGTAGATCACGCGTCCGAAAGGGCTCCGGGGGTGCAATTCCCTCACCCAGCACTTGGTAGCTATATGCTTAGGACCAACGCCTATGCCGGCTTGGCTCAGTGGTAGAGCAAGTCATTGGTAATGACTAGATCGTGGGTCCGATTCCCACAGCCGGCTCAACTATTTTCTTCCGAACCTAAATAGTGTATAATTAGCGTCTTATGGCAAAGAAAGGTGAACATCGCATAACACTTGGACTCGTCTGTTCTGTTTGTAAAAACAGAAATTATGTCACGACAAAAAATAAAATGGAGACCCCAGAGAAACTTCTGTTAAAAAAGTTCTGTAAACACTGTCGTAAAGTTACCGATCATAAAGAGTCTGAGAAATTAAAATAAATTCACTTGTAATTAAGAAGAAAACTTAAATGCGCATAACAGCGCATTTTTTTTTAAAAAAATTGACAAATCATGAATAAAAATGTACTGTAATTATAAGTTATATAACTGCTTCTTATGTCTCACTCTTTCGAACTAAAGAAAAATGCGACCATGCTCCGAAAGAAAGGTTTCTCCTTAACAGAAATTTCAGAGCAACTATCTATCTCTAAGTCAACTGCATCAGTCTGGTTGTCATACATTGAATTATCACTTCAAGCTCAAAAACGACTTGAGAAAAAAAGGATACTTGGACAATATAAAACTGTACTTCTTAAAAGAAAAGTACGTATAGAGCAGAAGCAAAAAGCAGAAGAAAAGGCTATAACAGACATATGGAAACTTACGATGTCTCAAGAACTATGGAAACTATTTTGTGCTCTCCTTTGGTGGTGTGAAGGCAATAAAGATACTTCTATGATACGTTTCACTAGTTCAGATGCTTCACTTATTCAGAACTTTCTATATACCTTAAGATCCGGATTTTCGATAGATGAATCTAAGTTTAGAGCTCTGGTCCACCTCCATACGTATCATGATAATACTCTTCAAAGGAGGTATTGGAGTAAAACTACAGGCATTCCTTTACAACAATTCCATGCGAGTTTTCAAAAAAAGAATACTGGCATACGAACAAAAGAAGATTATCAAGGGTGCGTAGCAATCTCTTACTATGATGCAAAAATTGCAAAAGAGCTTGAAGCTTTATATAATGCCTTTACCCTATCTAGGGGCGTTCGTTAACGGTAAACGGGCCGCCTCCAAAGCGGCTCCTGGGGGTTCGAATCCCTCCGCCCCTGCAAAATGGTTGACAAATGGCTTTTTATGGTATAAAATAGTCTTATTATGGCACAAAATATACGTATTACTATTACTCCCGATCTTGAGAGAGCCCTTCAAATTTTACGTCAGTCAACTCTTGGAACTTTAAATACAACCGAGCTTATCAAGATGGCTGTAGGTGCTTTTGCAAATAGTAAAAAATCTGAGATTTCATTGGATGAAAAAGAATTACAAGAAGAAAATCGTATGTCAGCATACCAATTTTATCAATGGGCTAAGGAGGATGGAACGCTTAATGACGATAACTTCTCAGCGGATGCAAAATTAAGACCGTACATGCCAGAACCTTATGTATCAAATCGTTAAATTTCTCTTTCCTTTTGCTGATGATTTTGACAAAGGTAAACCTCGTCCCGCCCTCATTATCTCTCCTTCTTTTGGTAAACACAATCAAGTAATCCTTGCATACCTAACAAAAGATACGAAAGAGATACTGGAAACGGACTTATTACTCGATTCGTCGAAAGCTTATTTTACTGCTACTGGGCTTAAAAACGATTCAGTGATTAAACTTCATCGGCTCGTTACAGTGGCTCCTTCACAGATTGGAGGAGTAATAGGCGATTTACCTAAAGAGCTCATTCCTCAAATAAAGAAAAAACTGATAAAAGTCTTTCAATTGCAACAATAGAAAGTTCCTACATAGTCACTCAGCCCCTGCTAAACAGACTCGAACTTATTGACATACTCCGATAACTCTTCCATACTTTAAGAGTGTCAAAGAAAAAAATACATAGCAAAAAATTATTACCTTACATTCTTTTTGTGGGAATTTTTATATTTGGCCTATTAATAGGATCTTTTCTACAAAAACATGAGGATAAAAAGAAACTAACTCCCTCAGTTACATCAAATCAAACGCTCAAAGAAGAACCTAAATATACTCATGAAATTATTGTTAAGGAACTAGGAATAAAATTTAAGGTACCCGAAGGACTGTCAGACTTAGTATATGCGTATAAAGACAATCCACCAAGTGCAACATTTAGCACCAAATCGCTCATGAATTTGGACAAAAACTGCGGTCCCGAAGCAGGACCTTTCGGAGGTATTGTAAAATACAACAAAACTGGTCCTTTTCCCTTTGATGGAAATGAAGAGACAGTCAAAGAAGCAACGTATTCACGACTTGACGAAGGATATAGCAATCAGATTGTCGGACCACGCGCAAAAGAATTTGACACATTTTACATAATGTATTTTTCACCTCAATCACCATGTTCTTTTCCCCTTGAAGGCCAAGCTGCCAAGCTAGAAGGTCAACAATTCGGACTTCTCAGAGGATTCATCCCTACAGTAGAACTCATAAAATAACTTCCCACATAGTTACTCAGCGCCTGCTGATATATTTTGATATACTTTTCTCCTCTATTGATTTCTAAATCCGCTTACTAGACAATGAATATATATAAACATGGGCAATCAAAACTCATCTCAACAAGAAGTTCAAAACATTGCTAATAATCCAGAGTCTCAAACTTCAAACCAAAACTCCTCAAATCCTCCTCAATCCCTATCTCTTTCGAGACCTATAAAAAGTAAAAAAGCAATTATTATTCTGGCGGTTCTATTGTTGATCCTAGTTACTGGTGGAGGAAGTTACTACTTGAATGTACAAAAAAAGACCGATTTGAAGAAACCATTAAACAATTTACAGGCCTCACCCACCTTATATCCCCAAACTTCCCTTACTCAAAGCCAGCCTACAGAGACTACGGCATCTATAGAAACAGAAATTATAAGTGTTGATGAAAAGACCGATAAATATGTACATCACGCCCTTGGCTTTGCTATTCCTTATTCTAAATACAGCTTAGGTCGTTCGAACTGCTCTGATTTCAAAAACGGCAATTTCAAAGGTCTAATTCCCTTAGAAGTCTTTGAGGATAAAGCGGCTGGTAAAATTTATATTGCAGAATCACTATTCCTGGAAGCCAAACAGGCTGTAGCACCAGATGGTATGATCACTGTTGACTATTCTACTTGTACTGTAATACCTACTACTCTCGGAATTATCACCAATAACCCTCAAAAAAAACTGTATGATAACAATACTCTCATTCCCTCAGGACCAGCATCCTTGATGTTTACCTATAAACGAGTTGAAAACGACAATGATTTGCAGTCACTAGCCCAATCCGTACATCCAAATTGTTTTATTGGTAGTAAAAATCCAATCAAAAATAATCCTGAAGTATACACAGTAGAGTTGGTTAATAAAACGGGGAAAAGTATTGGCAATACACCTGAAAGTGGTTGCTTTTTAAATTTTTCCTATCTTTTCCAATATTCACCAAAAAACCGAGTTGCGGTCATAACAAGTGGACTACAAGAAGCGTTAAGCTGGGCAAACGGACAAAAAGAACCAATGATAGAATTCACCACAAACTAGTAAAATACGTTCCCACATAGTTACTCAGCCCCCGCACATTACTACGCATCTCAGGTTGGAGGAGTACATCATAAGGAGAAGCTAAAAGTTCCCGATTTGGCACCTGTGTCAGTGTTTTTTTGTCGGTAATGGCCGATTTTAGCGTTATCAAAAAATTTATATGATATAATTCGTTTATGACTGCTTTACAGTTAGTTCAAAAAAATAAAGGTCTTGTAAAAGCGTTTGAAAAGTATCTTAAGCGCTACATTAGCGTGGGAAAAAAGCCTGATGTAACAAAGCTTCTTCCTAACGATCTCTATCACACCATGCGTCTTGAGGGTGAAAAGATCACTCGAAAAGAAGCTCAAGCACTCTTTAAATAAGCACTTCTTTACGCTACAATTGAAGCGTGGCAAAATCAACGCAACCGAAATCCGCAACGAGTTATTTAGATACTGCCTTTGGTATCTTACCTCGTTCAAAAGTAATCCCTCTTGAGCAAGAAGGCGTTAAAAAAGGACAGCAATATGTGATTAAACTCAGTGCAGAACAAGCAGAAATTACCCCTCAGCTTATTTTAAATGTTCATAAAGCCGGTTTTGGCTTTATTTTTCCTGATTGGGCAGGTAAATTTAGAACAGTTGATGTAACAGTTGGTGAATATATACCACCTCATTATAGTCGGGTCTCAGAGTTAGTAATAAATCTTTGTGGTGATCTTGCAGAAAGGTTAAAACATTTACCTTTACCTTCACCACAAAATAAGGAAGTATTTCTAGCTGAACTCATCTCGCTACTTGCATGGTTTCAAAATCGTTTTGTTTGGATTCATCCATTCAAAGATTATAATGGAAGAGTAGCGCGACTTCTGACTAACCTCATACTTCTTAACTTAGGATTACCAATATTGTCAATTAAAGCTGAGACGGGAAAAGATCGAGACAGATATATCGAGGCGATGAAAGAAGCGGATAAGCATGATTACTCAAAACTTGAAGGCTTGCTTTCAGAGGCGCTCAAAGAGAGCTTAGAAAACGTGTAGGATTCCTTATGTAATATGTTCCCACATAGTTACTCAGCCCCTGCTAAACAGAATCGGACCTATTGACTTTTGTACGAAATTGTGTTATCTTGTACAAGATATGACGCAGACATTAAAAGCATCAGATGTTAGATCCAATTGGAGTCAGCTTCTTAATAAAGTATTTCGTGGTGAAACAGAAGTTCTTGTTGAAAAAAGTGGAATTCCAGTCGCTGCTATTGTCTCGGCACAGGAGTATCAAAAACTGCAACAGATAAAACAACGTCGAGAAAAAGATCTCACGCTTGTTAATGATATAAGAGCTTCTTTTGCCGATCAAACTCCCGAACAAATTACTAAAGGAATAAAAAGAAGTATTGAAGAAGTTCGATCAGAACGTAAATCTTCCCCATCATCTTCTCAATAACCGTGATTAAAGCAACCTACGATACAAATACTCTTGCTTCTGGAACAAGTATATATTGCAGCAGGAAGAATAGACGCTCAGGTCCATTTCCCTTCGGATAAGTTTGCAATCCCTGCGGGCAAACATATTCTTGAAAGAGCTGGTGGGGTAATAACAGATTTTCAAGGAAGACCATGGACACGTGAATCGTTAACTGTTATTGCATCAAACGGCGAAAAACTGCTTCATGAAGGAATAGTCGAGATACTCTCCCCTTTTACTCCTCTTAAAACACCTGTTTATTAAACTCCACTTTTTTGCTTTTACTCATCAAATACGAGATAATCTCACAATGATAAAAGCAACGAAGATTTCTTATTCATACGGTTCTCATCCGCTTTTTGAAAATGCGTCTTTCTCTGTCGGCACAAATATAAAAGCAGGCCTTGTCGGGCCTAACGGTTCCGGTAAATCGACTCTTTTCAAACTCTTAACTGGTGATGAGCAAATCATTATCGGTAAATTAGAAACGAGTAGGAAAATAGGCTATGTCCCCCAAGAAGTAAAAACAGATGTAAAAATGGATGAGGCTACAACGATTAAGGCATATATTGATCCCTTGTCTACAAAAGCAGATCACGAACTCCTCACCATGCTCCATGGATTAGAGTTGCAAAAGCTCGACCTCACATCTCCTCCCTTAAAACTGAGTGGTGGACAAAAAACCAAACTCGCATTGCTTCGAGCACTGATCGAAGAGCCTGAGATACTCCTTCTTGATGAACCGACCAATTTTTTAGATACCCAAGGAAAACAATGGATTATGCAGTTTTTAAGTACCTATCCGAAAACACTGCTTATGATCTCGCATGATTTAAAACTGCTTGATGAACACATTGAAAAAGTTATTTCCATAAATCCCTTCACCAAAACCATTGAGGAGTTCAAAGGTAATTATTCATCCTTTGTTAAAGTGAAAGCAGCACATGACGCACTTTTAAAACGCAAAATTATCAACGAACAAAAACATATAAAGCATATGGAGGAAAGTCTCATCAAAATGCAAGGTAATAAATCAAAAAAAGGTGTTCGGCAACGGGTAGTACTGAAAAGAAGAATTAAAAAATTAAAAGAAAACCTACCCGAGTTACCCAAAGAAATACAACGGATAAAAATAAACCTTCCCGATCCTTCTCCGACTGGTGAGTTACCGATCGCTGCATATAACATCACAAAATTATTCAACCATGAGTTAGTACTTGCAGACACATCTCTTTCCTTGCGGAAAAAAGAACGAGTAGCGATACTTGGTCCTAATGGAGCCGGAAAAAGTACGTTTATCAAGATACTCGTTGGATCTCTCCTTCCTGATTCGGGAGAAGTAAAAAGAGATCCAAATCTCTCCATAGGCTATTACTCCCAGGAATTTGAGACATTTAATCTTGATCAAACCCTTATAGAGTTAATACGGGAGAAATCATCATGGACTGAAGAGAAAGTCAGACCTTTTTTGGCGAAATTTAATTTTCAACGAGATAAAGTATTCCAAAGAATACAAACACTTTCAGGAGGAGAAAAAACCAGACTTTCGATTGCCCTTTTAATGGTACAGAATCATAATCTCCTCATACTCGATGAACCGACTACGTATCTTGATGTCATGTCACAACGGATTATTCTTGAGGCACTCAAATCGTACACAGGTGCCATGCTTTTTGTGAGCCATACTGAGGAATTTGTCGAAGAATTAAAACCTTCACGAGTGTTACTCCTACCAGAAAATAGAGTTACCTACTGGTTGCCTGAACTCACTGATAAAATTTCTGAGATATAAATGTATACTCAGATTTTCTCCATCTCTCCCCAGGTCTTTCCAATCTTTACATCGACTTCTATCGGTACGGTGAGAGGATAGATATGACACATAATATCCCGAACCTTATCGATTAACGCATCAATTTTTCCTTTATCGTTTTTCACTTCAAAAACCAAATCATCATGAATTTGCAGTAATAACTTCACTGACGAATCGTTTTTTACTATCTCTGCATATATCCGAATCATTGCTTTCCTCATTAAATCGGCTGCGCTTCCCTGAATCGGATAATTGATAAGAACTCGTCTCATGTTGTTATCAACAAATTTTCTCTTTTGATCTTCATAGACATAACGTCTTCTACCAAGAATTGTTTCGACAAATCCATCTATTTTCCCCTGCTTTACATACTCCTCATAGTAGGTATGAATTTTCGGATAGGTTTTATAGAAGGTATCGATGAATTTCTGGGCTTCATCAGTCGGAATATGCAACGTCTGACTCATGCCAAAACTGCTCATGCCATAAATAATGCCAAAATTGATCGTCTTTGCAATCATGCGCTGTTCTTTTGTCACCTTGTCATACTCGACATTGAATAAAAGCATAGCAGTCGTCTTATGGACATCCCGATTACTCTTAAATGCATCGATCAGCTTCTCCTCGCCTGTCAGATGTGCGAGAATTCGAAGCTCTTGTTGTGAATAATCAAACGAGACGAAGATATGGCCGTCTGACGCGGTAAAACAGGACTTTATCTTCTGCCCGAATTCTGAAGTGACGGGGATATTTTGCAGGTTTGGATTGGCTGATGAGAGTCTGCCAGTACTAACTGCTACCTGGTTATATGTTGTATGGACTCTCCCCTTCTCATCGACTTTTGATATCAGACTTTCAACATAGGTCGAACGGAGTTTGGTCAACATGCGATACGATAAAAGCTTTTTAATAATGGGAAACTGTTCTGCATGCTGGAAGATCTCATTTTCATTCGTTGCGTAACGTCCTGTTTTCGTTTTTGTTAGAGGAACGCCTGCTTTTTCTGCTAAGAAATTCCCTACCTGAATTGAAGAATTAAGATTTATCTCAAAACCGACTTCTTTTTTTATTTCCTCCTCTGTTGCCACAATTGCGCGTTCTATTTCTTCACCAGTTTTTTTCAAACGATCGATATCAAGTAAGATACCCGTCTTCTCCATGCTCCAAAGCACTTCGATAAGAGGCATCTCAATCTCGTTGAAAAGCTTCTGTACTTTCGGGAGTTCCGCTAGTCTGGCTTTTTGTTTCTTTGCTAGTTCAGGAAGTGTTGTGACACCATACTGCACCAGTGTCGATTCTTCTTTTGGAACAAACCTTCCGTCAGAAAGCAGAAACTCTGCCACCATCGCATCAAAAATCGATTCACCTTTCTGCGTTTCAAACTGTGATTTTAAATCCCAAACGACTTTTTCCATTGATGCGATTATACAGCTCGCAAAGTAATAGAGCAAAAGTAGTGTGATGAGACTCATTGACAAATACTGTTCTTCTTGCCATGATGAGAATATGCCACAAGAAACTCAGACTGAAAAACAAGAAGTGACTACCGTTTCCACTGCTGCTCCCGAAAAAATAGTGAAAACGACAACCACGGTCACCCCTCCCCTTATACAAACCGAACATCCTCAGAAAGTATTTGAGAAGAAAAAAACTCTTTTTCGCACCTATCAAATTATTTGGTATATATTAGGAGTGATTGAGATACTCCTCGCTTTTCGTATGGTCCTCAAAGCACTCGGTGCAAGTCCCTTAAGTGGCTTTACAAACCTTGTGTATGCACTCAGTAATCCCTTAGCCTTACCATTTAGCGGTATCTTGCCAGTAGGCGTTTCAGGCACTTCTGTTTTGGAGTGGTCAACAATCATTGCCGCAATTGTCTATGCGATTATCGCCTATGGACTATTTTATCTTATACAAATGATTAAACCGGTGACGCCAGATGAAGTAGAACAAACAGTAGACAACCCCTAAAAATCTTCAACGATATTTAAAGAATAAAAGATTTCCCAAAAGAAGCGCGATGATCGTAAAATCTGGAGGATTCACAAAAGCTAATCTTGTAGACATGACAACTAAAAGCATCTGTGCTAAAGCGACAAAAGCTCCATAGAAAACTTGTCTTAGCTTTTTAACCGGCGATGTCATGGGTTCGGGTAACATCAACAAAGCGTAAAAAAGTACCCCGGGACCAATCGCTGTCTGAAATACTGACATTGGAGATGATGAAAAGAACACCATCGAAAGTAATCCATATAAAACGACGTATGTCATAACGGCATAGTACTTCCCTAGCCTACGAAGCGAGACCAGAGCAATAAGGAAAAGTAAGATGTATAACGCAATATTGAATATTTGAGCATTATCACCCCGATGAAGCGTCGCAGCCCACCATGATGGATTCAGCTTAAAAAACACCCAGCCTAACAGAAGCCCTGATGCTGCGGGGTTAAAGATATGCCGTGAGATACGGAGAAAATTTTTCGTCGCCATAGCACCAGCAACAATGACTGCGATCTGGTACCACGTCGCAGAGGGATCGATAATGAGTGTCAGGATAAGACCAGTAACGATAGCAGCGAAGGGTTTATCAAAGAATACTCTTCTTCGAAGATAGGTAAATAGGATATCGAAAAAAACTGTCAGTCCTACACAAAGAGCGAAGAGAGAAAAAGCAGTTTGTATTCCCATTAATGATGCTTGAAGAAGAAAGAAGAGAAAAAGGATAACAACAATCTGGACTTTCGGAACATTGAAATACTTCTTCACAAAATCAGTATATCATGTCCTTCTTGACTTCTTTAGATTGGGATCTGCATACTATGTCTATGGATCCAAATAGCCCAACACCGCAAGCCCCCCAGCAAGTACCCCCTCCACCACCCTCTCCGTATCCAAGATCAAAGACGATACCTATGCTTGTTGGTGCTGTTTTCCTTCTCGGAGTTGGACTGTTGGGAGGATATCTTTTTTTCTCACCAAAAAATACGTCAGAAGAAAAAACTACTCCTACAGCACAAACATCACCCTCTCCTATACCTACTACTATGAGCGTTAGCCCTACAGGAAAAGCAAATACGCTTCCGACAGGCTGGACATATGTATCGAGTCAGGAATGCAACGTTTCTTTCCCGCTTCCTCCGAAGAAAGAACCCTACTACATCCCTGCTCCCACTGGAGCAACACCAGATCTGATGCAAGATGAAGGAGGTTATTGGGGATATGACAAGAATACTAGTGGAGGCATGTTCGTAGAGTATGCATTTGTCCACTTCTTCAACGAGGACTGGGGCGGAAGTGAGTATATTCCTGGACTCGTTCAAGTAGGTTGCAGTCCAAATACAAAAGGCTACACAACTGAATCCTTACTTTCTACGTATAGTGACGACTATAAAAATGGCAAGTATGCCGGACCAGAAGGTCCTCTGGTGTTCAAAAGCCTCGGTGAAAAAGAAATGTGGGGACGACAAACAATCGCCTATACGATAAGTGGTGGCATGGGCCCAGATAATGGCTTAAACACGCATTACCTCTTCGCGACAAAGGAACATATTTATACGGTCTCTACCATGATGATGTCACAAACACCTTTGGTGAAAAACACTACTGAACAAATCTTTCAGAACCTTCAATTTAACGACAAATAAACGCTAACGATCTTGAGAAAAACAATCTATGGATGGCAAAACTGAACAGCCGCATGGGGTAAATCGTCGAGAGTTATTAGGAAAAGCAGGAAGATTACTCCTCATGGGCGCAGGTATCGGAACAGGTGTAGTAGCTTGTGGCGGTACTGATGTTCCTCCAGCAACACCTACCTCGGCAAATCTACCAGAAACAAGAAAATCTATTAACCCAGAAGCTGTTCGACAACGTATTGAAGCATTCTCCTGGGAACAGGCATCTGACGGGCATGAACTACGACAATTTATAGAAGATATGGGTGATGCATATCTTTCTTTAACAAATACTCCTCGTCTTACTCGGGATGATATTCTCGGAGAAGGAAAAATGAATACGTATTCCTCAAGTGCTGACTTCGTTACTGCTATTCAAACAGTCTATCCTGAGTATGTCTCATCCCCGACCCAATGGGGATACACAGACTATAAAACAGGAAAGATATTTATCAGCATGGAGAATTTGAAGCAGCAAGCGCTAGCATCAGGAAATACTGCTGGAGAGGCGCTTGTCGATGCGGTCTGGCATGAAGTCGGCCACCGTGATGTTACTGAACGAACATCAGGAACACTCCTCAATAATCCACAGGCGCTTTTGTTCTCACCTGTCAGCGGAATAAATGAAGAGATACGTCGATACCGAGGCGGTACTGCGTACACTGATACCTATTATGGTATGGTTCGATTTGATGAAGTACTCAATGAATCGATCACTGCTCTCCGAATGGTACAGCAGCTAGGAATGCCTAAGGGTATGAGTGCAGGAGAATACTACCAAAACGGTGTCGATTCCTTTCCTAAATTGACCCAGGTTGCAGGGATCTCCTTGGATAGATTGTATGAATATCATGCAACATCTGATTTAGAAGGTTTGGCTATTGCGATTGGAAACGTGCTCCCCGGCACAGCAGAACCAATTGCGAAAGGTATCAACCTATTCACGAGTATTCATTATGCAGATGCCCAAATGATCGAAGATTCAGGAGCGCTCTCCGTTATACCCTCATAGTCGTCAGATTTTACCTGGCACGAAAATGTTTTTGTTTTATATGCTTCATTAATGTTATATTTTCTCGATTAAAAACGACGGGTATACCGCGAGCAACTGAAACTCCAGCTGCTACGACTGATAAATCTCTCGCAAGTCTTGGATGCGACGGGGCAACGAACGGAACTACAGCTTTCAGTGCGCCAAATCCTCCTCGCATGACTCGTGATCCTACGACTTTTTTTGCCGTCTCTGAACCATTAAGTTGCAAAATACCATTCCTTTCATGAAGCACAGCTGAGTCAAAAATCGTGTGACCAGCACGCAACAAATCTGTTGTGACATGCCGTGCTGCCGTTATAACCGGAACCCATGAAGGGACTATTCCCTCTTGTTTAAGCCCTCGATATAAAACAGCTTCTGTTGCATGATCAGAAACGATGTCGATGAGCCCTCCATAAGGACTTGGGCCATATTTTCTCGCAGCTATTCCATCAAAAATATCAGTCACCTGAGCTGCTATCATAAACGCTCTGTACATCCCGGGTTTTTCTAACCCAACTCTATTTGCTCCAGCAACAAGAAAGGGCCTTGATAGAGAAAGAGCATTTGCTGGTGTAAGCTCTCGTCTTAATCTTTCCCCAAATCCTTTAGCCTGCTTAGCTATACTTGCTAGCTCAACCATTCCAGATGATTATACACAAAAAGCTTTAAAGTAGTTGCACTTCCGGTCAATCTTCATTCTGATGCGACACCGATCCGGGTAGTAGCCCGCGTGGAAGAAACCCTTATTTGACGTACTTGTCGAAGAATGCGACGGAGTGTTCCATCGCGATACCGAAGTTGTTTGGAATATCATGTTCGTCTCCAGGATAAATAAAGAGTTCCGCTTCCTTGCCTGCTTTTTTCATCTGCTCTGCTAGTGTTTCTGAAAACTCATGCGGCACTGAATGATCTGCAGTACCATGATGGATTTGCAAAGGACCTGAAATATCTGCAAGATAAGAATTCGAAGAGATAGAGTTCCAGAATTCAGGATTCTTCTCAGGTTCTCCGTACTGTTCAGTAAGCGTTCTCCTCCATCCCCCTCTTACCGAATTCGTCGGGAAAGGAGTAGGCGTCGTCGTTCCCCGCCTCCAACGAGCAATAAGATCAGGATATGACGCGACAACACCAGCCCAGATAACACCAGCTTTTATATCTTTATTCACAACCATTGAACGAAGTGTGATGTGTCCCCCCATCGAATGTCCCCACATACCCATACGATTCGGATCTGCGTCTTTATATTTCTTCATCGAAGAAACTACATTGAGAACATCAATCGTGTAGCCATTTGAACCGTACCCTCCTGACGCTTCCCCTTCTGAATTCCCATGTCCCCGGTAATCTGATCTGAAAACAATATAACCGTTTCTTGAAAATGCGTCCGTGTATGCAACATATCGTTCTGTCGTTACATACTGATCAGGAGGGATAAACCCATGATTAAAAATAACCACTGGCCAACCGGTAGCTGGCTTTTCTCCATTTGGTACAGTAAGGAGTGCGTAGATTTTCAGCCCTTCAGATTTATATGACGCTATGTAGCGCTGATAGTTACTCCCTGATGCAAGTGTTTGTTCAATGACGATATCACTTCCCGGATATTCACCATTTCGGAGTGCTTGAATTGAAAGCGGATGAACCTCCTCCTTCGGACCTCCATCATCGTTCATCTCCTCAACCCTATTAAGAATGTTTGTCTTCACCTTGTTATCTGGTGAAAGAAAAAAGAAAGCACTGATGGCAAGAAAAATGAGGAGAACAAAGCCTAAAATGATTCGCATCTGAGTACTCTAGTATACATGACTTTTTTGAGAAATACACCACATTTTTGAAAAAAACGATCTGTAAGATTCCTTATTGCTCTCTTTTTCAACTTATTGTATAAAGCTAGTATGAAAATCACTAATCCGACAATGAAGAAGCTTCTTGTGTACTACCAGGAAATGGCCATGATCGGTCGAATAAAAGCGGTCCTCGACTGGGATCTGAACGTGAATCTCCCCCCTAAAGCATCCCAAGAACGTGCCATGCAATCAGCCTACTTAGCTGAGAAAACGACCAAACTCTGGGCAGACAAGGATTTCCGAAAAACTCTTGAGACAGCAACGAAAATAAAAACGAAACTGAATGAAGATGAACAAGCTATGGTTCGAAATATGGAACATGCTGGAAAATTTTACCTCAAAGTGCCATCTGAAATTATCATCCAGAAAGAAAAAGTCGCCTCAGAAGCATTTATGTTCTGGCGAGAAGCAAAAGAAAAAAATGATTTCTCAATCTTTCTTCCCTCCCTTAAGGAACTCATAAAAATCGACCAGATCATCGCAAAACATCTTGGCTTCTCTGAAAATCCTTATGATGCACTCCTTGACCAGTACGAACCAGGGCTAAAAGCGAGTTATGTCAAGGAAACATTCGATAAACTCAAGCCTGAACTCGTAGCGCTAGTAAAAAAAATCACCAAGAGTAAAATCTACCAAAAAGATAGCCCACTCATCAATGGTCAGCATCACTATCCTCGTCCTGAACAGGAACGGCTTGGAAGATTTCTGATGCAGAGAATGGGCTATGATTTCCAAGCAGGTAATGTCAGCGTTTCACCGCATCCTTTCACGATAGAACTCTCCCGCCATGATATCCGCATTACGACCATGTATAAAGATCATGATTTCCGCGATGCCTACACCTCTTTTATGCATGAAACAGGACATGCTCTCTATGAACAAGGGGTAAATATTGAGTACGAAAACACGCCACTGGAAGGCGGCGTATCACTAGGCATTCATGAGGCGCTCTCGCGCTTTTGGGAAAACATGATTGGAAAAAACCTCGGTTTTCTGCACTTCATGATGCCAGTATTTCAGAGCTCATTCCCCGATCAACTCTACTCCGTTTCAGAAGACGAATTTATCCGTCTCTTTCATATCGTCAAGCCAAGCTTTGTTCGTATCGAGGCAGATGAGGTGACCTATTCGCTCCATATCATTCTCAGATTTGAGATGGAAAATGAACTCATAAGTGGAAAACTTGATCCCAAAGATGCTCCTGCCAGATGGAGACAAAAATCAAAAGAACTCTTCGGCATCGAACCACCTACAGACAGCGATGGCATACTGCAAGATGTGCACTGGGCATACGGCTCATTTGGCTACTTCCCAGCATATGCATTCGGTAATCTCTATGGCGCGCAGTTTTTAGCGTCGATTAAGAAAGAAGTCGACGTCGATGAGGAACTGCGAAATGGGAGGCTTGAGAAAGTTCATGCCTGGTTGAAAGACAACATTCATCAGTATGGAAGTCTGTATCTACCAAAAGATTTAGTGAAAAAAACGACAGGAAAAGAACTGGATTACAAACATTTCGTGCAATACTTAAACGAGAAATATTCAAGACTCTACAAGTTATGAAAATTGTACGGAGATGTTCACCTTTTGAGGATCAAAGGCGAGAATATTGATCGAGGCGTCTAAACCTCAATCGCCAAGACACGGCCATCTTCATCTTCATCTTCATCTTCATCTTCATCAACGATAATAGCATCAGAAATTTTCCTGCTTTTATCATATTTTCCTTCTGCCAATTCTATGGAAACTACGTCGACTTTTGGATCACAGCTCATCTTTATAGGTCTTCCTCTAGAGGATATACAGTGATTATAGTTATTCGAGAACCCTCTGATGTTGTAACAGCTTCTAACAGAAGCCACTAACTTTCCTTTGTCGCAACTTTCTTCCTCTGGAACTAGGTAAAACCTTCGTAGGTTTTTGCACGACTGCTAATGCAACTTTTTCTGACATATGACGAAACCTCAATTTTTCTTTCGCATGGTCTGAAAATATAACTGGCATAAACTCATTTTATCACGAGGATATTTGCAAAAAGATCGTAGGTGTTCTATTATAGAATACTGCCCCATGAAACGATACTTCGTACTGCTGTCTACCTTTATCTTTCTCCTTCTCCTTCTCCTTGTCTTAAAAAGCATCACGTCTGTGCAGGCACAGACGCATTCCTCTATTAAGCAATCGTTCTCTCCAGATGAGGTGATCGTGAAGTATAAAACCGCCACGTCAGAAACTGCGAAAGGAAAAATTCGGGAGAAATTCCAAACAGCCCTCAAGCAGAAAATAGACAAGTTACAGGCTGAAGTGTTACATGTACCTTCTGGAAGAGTACAAGAATTCATTCCGCTTCTGAAAAGTGATCCGAATGTCGAGTACGCTGAACCCAACTACGAGGCGTTCGCACTTGCTACCACAAATGATACTGCTCTCTCCCAGCAATGGGGACTCTTTCAGATCAACGCAGCAAATAGTACGACTCAAAGTGCGTGGGATGTCACGACAGGCGGAGCAAGTGTAAAAATCGCAATCCTAGATACAGGCATTGAGGAGTCACATCCTGACCTTTTCGGAAAAGTAACGAGCAGTAAAAACTTTACGACGAGCTCTACTATATTTGATCAGTACGGCCATGGTACCCATGTCGCTGGAATTGCTGCTGCCACGACAAATAATGGTTCTGGTGTCGCTGGCGTTGGCTATAATACTGCTTTATTAAATGGTAAAGTCTTAGGTGATGACGGCTCAGGCTATAACTCGTGGATCGCTAGTGGCATCACCTGGGCTGCGGATCAAGGTGCACAGGTTATCAGCATGAGTCTTGGAGGTCCATCGTACTCAAAAACGCTTGAGGATGCGGTGAATTATGCCTGGAGTAAAGGATCAGTCGTCGTCGCTGCTGCTGGTAATGATGGAAATAGTAACCCAAGCTATCCTGGCTACTATACGAATGCGATCGCTGTGGCAGCAACGGATAGTAATGACACGAAAGCGAGCTGGTCGAACTATGGCAACTGGGTGGATGTCGCGGCGCCAGGGATAAATATCTACTCTACGTATAAAGGTAGCTCGTATGCGACTATGTCTGGAACATCGATGGCGACGCCTTTTGCTGCCGGCACAGCAGCGCTCCTGTGGATGAAAGGAGATTGCGCGACGAATGTATGTGTCCGTGACCGATTAGAAAAAACCGCAGATAGCATAGCAGGGACAGGAACGCAGTGGACCTGGGGTCGAGTTAATGCGTATGCCGCAGTCACACAAGGCCTACCAGTACCAGCTACACCTACAGCAACACTTACGCCAACACCCACGAAGACCCCTACACCGACGCCGACGAAAGTACCGTCTTCCCCCACATCAACAACCAAGCCGAATCCTTCTATGAGCGTATCAGATATGAGCATGACATCTGTTATCATTTCGTCGACTGCGCGGAGGATTTCCTCAACAATCACGGTTCTGAATGAAGTAACGCGTGCTCCTGTGAGCGGGGCATTGGTGAAAGCAACGATTACGATGCCCGGAGGAAGTAGCGCAAATTACTCAGGAACGACCAATAGTAGCGGCAAGTACACATTCAAGCATCGATCGACTGAAAAAGGAACCTTCGTAACAAATGTGACAAACGTGACGAAAGCAGGATTCACCTATCATCCTACTCTGACGAGCAAGTCACTTCTCGTTCAGTAAATAAACCAAGGTGTAGCCTCTCTTTGTCAACAACTGAGCTTGACTTCCCTTCCCGCTCTTGAAATACTTAATCTACTATGTGGCATAACCTGAAACTCTTTCCCAGAAGTTGGCTTGTCATAGGTCTTAGTTTTAGCCTCGTTCTTCTCTTTCTTACCGGTATTTTCGTTCTCTCAGATTTTATGAAACAGACAAATCCTCCAACGGCCAAACAGTCAGGAGCTACACCATCTCCAGATATAACTAAAAGGGTTCCGTCTCCAACAGGTATGCAAACAGTTTCACCAACAACTATACCCCTCACGAGTGCTCCTTTACTAAACCCTACACCAACAGGAAGTAGTACGTCCAGCTCATCAAGCGAATCAGGGCCTTCCGGACCACCTCAAATGAGTATCTCTTATCCAACAAATGGACAGGCAATTTCATCCGGTAGTGATACTCTCTGCGTCGTTGATATCCCTGTCGCAAATACAGGCTCAACGCTCCAGAAACGAGAAAGCATCAACGGTCAAAGCTGGACAGGCTATCGATCCCCTTACACAACATGCTTTACTCCTTCCGAAGGAAGTAATACTGTACAGTTACAGTATAAAAACAGCGTCGGGGAATCCGCTGTCTATGCAATCTCCTTTACCTTCCACAAAGAGTAACTCGATAACCATATCCTATAGTTGAAAGTTGCCCTTCGCTCGACTATAATCTCTCGATGGAAAGACTATTAGGGAAAAGAAGCGAGGCAACCCCAGTACGCTTAAGCGAGGAAGGAGTCGGTTTACGCTTACTGTCGGTAGTCGATTTTTATCGATCTCACGGGTTGGATCCCCGCCTCATCGGTTCCACAGGCAGATATGCAGCTTTAAGGCAGAATCCTCCAGATACTCGTACGCAAGAAGGAGGACGTGATTTTGACTTTGTTCTCCTCACAGCGAGAACCCACCGAAGAGAAAGAGGCTTTCGGGATTTACTTACTGAAGCCAAAACACACTCTTCCCCTATCCACTTAGACCTGCTTCAACAAGTGAGTCAAGGCATTATTCTAGAGCGTGGGCATAGTTATATTCGATATCGAGATATTTCTCTTGAAGTTGACCAAAGAGTATTTGAGTCTCGCACAGGGCATATTTTCGGAGTTGATGTTCCAACGTTTGATCCAAATACGCTTTACCACCTCCAAGCTCTTTTCGCAGGCTCTCGCAGAGAAGATATTCCTAAGCTAGTCGAGTTTCGTCAACAACTTATGAAATTAGAAGAAATATTGCCTGAGAATCTATTTTCACCTTTTCATGAAATGGCTGCCTTGCGTCGCACTCACTACCCTAACGATTTACTCTTTAACGAGTTCACAGCTTTTTATCGTGCACATATACCGAAAGATTTTCGAAGAAGAGTAAATCCAGTAGCAAAAAAAATAAAACAAGCAATCTTTGAGCGTTAAAAGTATAGTACAATTATCTCTTATGAAGAACCCTTACCAAGCAATTATTGATCTGTTGCAATCACATGGAGTGCCATTTGAAACCATCGAACACGAACCTGTTTTTACGAGTGATCAGGCCGCAACAGTTCGAGGGATCACTGCTGACGCGGGTGCTAAATCACTCCTTCTCAATGCAGATGGAAGCTTCGTTTTATGCATCCTTCCAGGAAGTAGCAAGCTTGACACGAAACGAGTGAAGAAGCTATTGAACGTCAAAGATCTTCGCTTCGCAAAACCTGAAGAGGTCCTCACCGTTATGGGCTGTGAGGTGGGTGCATGCTACCCTTTTGGTAATCTTTTAGGCGTTACAACCTTTGTCGATCCATCACTTTCGAAACATGAAATTATCTCTTTTAGTACCGGCGTCCATACGAAATCAATAAAGATAAAATGGAGTGATTATGAAAAAGTGACCAAGCCAAACCTGACTACGATTTGTGTCGAAGAAAACTAAACAGTCGTTTGATATTAAACGTCGCCGCGACATAGGTAATCACTCCGAAGGATAATCCAAGTATCGCTCCCCCGATGACATCAGTTGCCCAGTGTTCCCCAAGATAAATCCGAGAAACAAGCATAGTTATGTCATAGGCAATAATTGCGCCTGCAAGAACTACTTTTAACCCTCGTGGAATACGCTTGGAGCTGAGAAGAAATAACATGAAAATTGCTGAAAGAAATAACGCTCGACCACTATGACCTGAAGGGTACGAATGTTCTGCACGAACGTGAAATGGTTCAAAGTCAACAAGTTTTTTCGTTCGGAGAAGAAACTCTGGCGGTGGCCGATGCTCAACAAACGTCTTCCCATACAGCTCAAAAACATGAAACATACCAAAAAGCCCAAATGATACCAGAAGACCAACCCACTTCCGCATAAGAAGAAAAAAGAAGACTAAGATAACAAGAGACATGGTGAACATCCCAACAACGCTAAACAGAGAAAAAATATCGTCAAGACGCCTCGGGATTTTATCCTGAAAACGAACCGTCGTATTAAAGTCAAACTGGTTTAAGAGATCTTTGTGAACAAGGTAAGAAAAAAAAACGAAGAGAAAGAAGAGAAAAACCCCTGTAATAACCAGCGTCAGTCTTTTCGGCATCTTACTAGTCTAACAAAGAACAAATCAATCATGCAATTCGACTATGGTACCACCCCGTTTACTCAGTATTTTTTTACTGCGCTCTTGGATTCGATCCCTAATACTTACCTGCCTATATTTCATCATAGAACGAACAAGATGTGTTCGTACTCGTGTTGCAGTACCCAGAGGGTCTATATCAGCACCACCCGACGGCTCAGGGATAACCTCGTCTATTAATTCTAGGTCTAATTGATCTTTTGCGGTGACTTTTGCCTCATGGGTCGCTTTTACGATCTGTTCTCTTGAGGGATCATTCGTATTGTAGAGAATCGATGTGAATGAACGAGGAGGAGCAACATACATCTCTCCCCCGCTTAACATAGAAAAAACCTCTCCTATCTGCCCACTTCCTATGCCTCCCCCACTTCCATATGGTCCCACGATATATGTAGCTGATACATGAGGATATGCCTGACCTTCTAAGGTTGTCGTTGCAATTGATTCAGAGAGCCCATCACGTTCTTCATCGATTGCTGGACGTGCCCCAAACGTAGTTACCATTGTTACTAACGGTAGACCCATTCTTGCTCCCGCAGAAAGTACTCTCGTCCTCCGTTGAAAGTCCTTTGTCCCCAACTGTCCTTGGACTACGCGTGGCGTTCCATCAGATCCACGATAATAACTACGCTGATTTCCCGTTACCACAAAGACTTGATCTCCGATGATACCAAGACCAGAAATGTTCGCCTTTTGATGTATTTTTCCTTTCTCAGCAACAAGACTATAAAAAGGAATGAATGTATCAAAAACTGTTTGCGTGTAATACTCTGTATCCGGCCGCCTTGGATTAAAAAGTAAATCTTCATACTGCTTATATGGATCTTCCGGATATTGTATTTCTATTTTTTCTTCCGCGTCTACGTCTATCGGGTCAGTTTTTCTGCGTTTTCGCAATCGTTCAACATTTGGCATTCTATTTACTATGCGAATATCACCAAATGGAAATTGGTCAAAGTCAGGCGAAAGCTTTGCAGCAAGATCAATGTTTTCAAAGGAACCTCCCTTTCCTTTCTTTATCAGAGATGCTGCCTTCAGCATTCCATTGAGCCACTGGAGAAACTCTTCCTGATCATTAAAAACCATATCAATATTACTATCGAGAAAGTTTTGTTCCACACTTTGTTGCCATGCAGGAGGCTTTTTTCCCACCGCTTCTTCTATAACGCGTGGACCCGCAAACCCCATTCCTGATCCTCTCATGCCCACAACGACATCACCTAAGGTAGCTGCACTTGCAGTAATACCTCCCCACGATTCACCAACAATACTGATGTATGGCATCCTTGTTTCTTCCTTAAATTTTCGAATTGCCTCAACCATTCTTGGCATTTGTTTAAGACCAGGTGTTCCTTCTTGTTGCCTAGCACCAGCTGAGGCAAAAAAAGCAACGAGCGGTAGATTTTTTTCTCGCGCCATGGTGGCAGCACGAACAAACCGCTCACCCATGTCCACATCCAGCGTTCCAAAAAAATGGTCCCAGTGTGTTGTGAAAAGGACAAATTCTTGTTTATTTAGCTCTGCTTGCCCATAAGCTGCTGAGTTTTCTTTTCCCCTTCGTCGTTCTTTCGCCAACTTTTCTTCGTATGATTCTCGCTCCCCTTTATCTCTGTATCGATAAACCTCAATCGGCACAAAACGGCGTAATCGGTATTTTCCTTCCACCTCTCTAAAATTTGTCGCTACTTTTAAATCAGTGGTAAATTGCGCAGGATCAAATGGCTGCGCGGTCTCAGAAAGTTTGATAATGAGGCTTTTTTCAAAAACTTGCTCTGCAGTCTCTGGGTGTAAGGCGTTGGAAAAATTAATCGCTGAGCCATCTTCGTAGATATCATTAGGGGATAGCGTTTCGGCCACAGCGCTCATAGCTGATGACTATAATTGAAAGTAGAGGAAAAAGCAATTATAGCTCTATAAATCAAGGTCTTTGAGGTATTTGCGGAACTCTCCATTTATGTCTGGGTGACGAAGCGCCATATCGACAACTGTCTTCATATACTCTAGTTTATTCCCTGTATCGTAGTATCGAGCATTCTCAATCTCGACGGCATAGACAGGTACTCCCTGGTCACGAAGCAAATTAATAGCATCAACAAGCCAGATCTCCCCACCCTGTCCTGGTTTCACATTACGAAGTGCACCAAATATCTCTGGTGGCAAAATGTATGCACCATGCGTTGCGATATTTGACGGAGCATTCTCTGGATCTGGTTTTTCGACAATCGCCTTTATTTTATAGACATTTCCTTCAACAGGTTCCAGGTCTGCAATACCATAACGTTTCAGGTCCTCTTTTTTCTCAATACGGACTCCAGAGATGACAATGCCTCCATATTTCTCATGGACTTCAATCATCTGAGCAAGTCTTGGACGTTCGGCAAAGATGAACTCGTCTCCCCACAAAACGGCGAATGGCTCGTCCTCGATAATTGGTTCAGCTGCCAAAACAGGCGTGCCATTACCATACGGTCCCTTCTGACGAACATAAATAAAGTTCGCCATCTCAGAGATACGCTTTGTTTCTTCCATGAGCTTGTGTTTCCCACCAGCTTCGAGGTTTTTGATAAGATCGGTATTGGGAGAATCAAAGTGGTCTTCAATCGCTCGTTTTAAGGCTCCGGTTACGATAACGATATCTTCAATGCCTGAGGCTACTGCTTCTTCAGCAACGTACTGAATGACTGGCTTATCAACGATCGGCAGCATCTCCTTCGGCATCGCCTTTGTTTGAGGAAGGAACCGGGTTCCGAATCCGGCGGCGGGAATCACTGCTTTACGTAGCTTCTTCATAAAGATATCTCATTATAGCAAATTGCCTCTGAGCGCGTGTCAAGTGTTCATCTTCTAGGAAAAATGTCTACGTGTGGTCAGTCTCTTTACATGCTCCAGGCGATCTGTTAGAATAGCATCATATTCCCCTCAGGGGAGTAATTTTTATTGACAACCTATGACAACGCCAATTGCCTTTCTGAAAGAAACACTTGATGAGCTGAAGAAGGTTGTTTGGCCAACTCGAGCAGAGATAATTAGGCTCACGGTGATCGTCATCATTATCTGTATCATCGTCGGATTCTATGTTGGAGGCCTCGATTTTCTCTTTACCAAGATTACAGAACTGATTCTTAAATAATATGGATCAACCAGCACAAACACCGCCAGCGAGCGATCCAGTTGAAGAAAAGAAAAAAATAACACCGCCAGATGATGCGAAGTGGTATATTGTGCACACCTATGCAGGGCATGAAAACAAGGTGGCAAAAAACCTAGAGCAGCGTGTCGAAACCATGGGTTTTCAGGAAAAAATCTTCGATATCATAGTCCCAACAAGAAATACGATCAAAGTCTCACAAGGAAAAAAAGAAAGCATCAAAGAGAAGATTTTTCCAGGATATGTTATTATCCGCATGGTCTTAAACGATGAGACATGGCTTCTTGTCCGAACAACACAGGGTGTTACCGCTTTTATTGGTGCCGGTAATAAACCAACACCAATCTCAGAAAAAGAAGTAGAAGCGATCCAGAAGTTCATGAAAATGGAAGAACCGCTGTATAAAGCAGCGTTCTCAGTCGGCGAAGCTGTGAAGATCACCGATGGACCATTTGCAGACTTCTTGGGAACAGTCGATGCGATTGATGAAGCACGAGGAAAACTGAAGATCCTTGTTTCTATTTTCGGACGCGAAACACCAGTGGAACTGGACTTTTTACAGGTAAAGAAACTATAAACCTATGGCAAAGAAGATAAAAACACTCATTAAATTAAACATTAAAGCCGGCGAAGCAACACCTGCGCCACCAGTCGGACCTGCATTAGGCCAACACGGATTACCGATCATGGAATTTGTGAAAGCCTTTAATGATAAAACAGCTGACCAAAAAGGCAATATTTTGCCAGTTGTTATCACCGTCTTTGAAGATCGAACATTTACCTTTATTACAAAAAAGCCACCAGTCGCAGAGCTTATTAAAAAAGCGCTGATGAAAGAAAAAGGTTCAATGAAACCTGGAAAAGAATCAGCAGGAACACTCACTATGGCACAGTGTGAAGACATCGCATCACAAAAACTGGAAGATTTGAATACCGATGACGTCAAACAAGCAGCAAAAGTCGTTGCTGGCACAGCACGATCGATGGGAGTACAGGTAAGTTAATTATGGGAAAAGTACGCATCAAAACACTCGGTGACGAGGATAAAGAGAAAAAACAAAAACAAGATGTAAAAGCTCGAAAAGATGCTAAAAAGCTTGAAGAAAAAGCTGCTGCTTCTGAAAAAATTGTCGCTACAGAAAACGTTGAAAAACAAACACAAGAGCCAGCCGCTTCCCCTGAAAGCGTCAGCGAGCCAAAGAAGGACCTAAAAGAAGAGGCTAAAGAGATAGCCGACTCCGCAAAAGCTTCAGTCGAGTCGAAGGAAGAGCCAAAAAAGGAAACAGCAGCCTCAGTCGAACCGAAGAAACCAAAAAAAGATAAGTTTAAAAAAACAGAAGCACCACGATCTGCAAAATATCTAACAGTTGCAAAACTTGTTGATAAAACGAAAACATATTCTATAAAAGATGCATCAGAACTCCTTCCGAAGTTAACCATGACCAAATTTGATGAAACAGTCGAACTGCATCTGAATACGACTGAGAGTGGTATCTCAGGAAAATTAAATCTTCCCCATGGCACAGGAAAAACAGTTCGTATTGCGGTCGCAGATCCGACTGGAGATGCCCCTGGAACAGAGGCTCTTTTGAAAAAAATTGAGTCGGGTGCAATCGAATTTGATATCTTACTCGCAACTCCAGAAGCAATGGCAAAATTGGCACGAGTCGCTCGAATACTAGGGCCACGAGGATTAATGCCAAATCCGAAAAATGGTACAGTAACAAAAAATCCGAAAGACGCTGCAAAACAGTATGAATCAGGCCAAGTCAATTTTAAAACAGAAGCCAAATTTCCACTGCTCCATCTCACCATTGGAAAAGTATCCTTTGGACCAAAAAAACTTGAAGAGAATATCAAAGCAGCCTTAACAACTGTTTCAGTCAAGAAAATCAAAGATGCTACGTTAAAATCGACCATGTCCCCTGCGATAAAACTCCAGATCTCCTCTCTTTAACCCACTGTACTCAAACAAAGAAATTACTCCTTGACAGAAAAATAACTCAGCTGGTATTCTTCAAATAGCCTGTCCTGACAACTAATCTAGAAAGACAATGAACTTATTCTCAAAGCAGGCCTTTGCTAGGAATAACAAAGGCTTTTTTGGTAGAATCACTGTCCTCTCTCCTTCTCTCCGAGAAGCTCTCTCTTTTTTTTCCAAAAAACAGAAGATTATTAACCTATGCCAATAGCATTAGAACAACGAACAGTTACCAGACGAGGGTTAATCGGCGGCGGTATTGTAGATGTAGCAGCAAGACTCGCTCGTCCCTCAAGCACTTCTGAACCACAACCATCGACAACGGTAATCAATCGTCGTGCTGTCGTAGGCCTCGAAGCACCAGCTGGCGTCGCTCTGGGAGTGTCAACGATAGATAGAAGCGTACTTCCTCCAGCTTTTCCTCTTCTCGACGGTCAACCAGTACGAATCATTACCCTTGATGAATCACCAGATCCACTCGATCGCCCACTTGGAAGTGGCATTGACGATCCCTTAGAGAGAGAAGAGTTAGTATATGCACGAGATAGAATTGGAGAAATGGAACGCTATGCGGGTGTACAAAGAACAGCGATAGCAAATCTGGGAGAACGAGTTACGAGCCAATCTGGAACGATAGAACAACAGCGTATACAACTCTCTGAAGCAAGAGCAAGAGGCCGCGACTTATCACAAGAAAATACAGCTCTTCGGGGTCAAGTAGTTACGGATAGAAATACAATAGTCGAATTACAAAAAAAGGTTGTAGATCTAAAACAACACATAAGAGGTATCAAATGGGAAAATTTCAAAAGCTCTACACTTCTGCGTAGAGAAAATAGAAGGACTGTTGTGACTGGACTTATTACCACTGCTTTCGTAGGAGCTGCTGGATTGGGAGCATTATCTGACCGGGAAGGAAAAAAACTCAGAAATACCTCGAATCAAGAAGTATCTGGGGAGACTGCTTTCGTGTATAAAAATGGAGATACTATTGCCTTCCATGACCGATCGGATCTCCCAAAAACAACAGTCGTTGATAGCACAGGAAGGATTAGTCTAAAAGAAGCTCTTAGCTACAGAGAAAGCTATCCAGATCGCTCACTTACCTATCAATTGCGAGATGGCGCAGGCCATCTACTGGGTGAAGTTCCTTTTCATGATCTTAACGATCTATCTGATGGTGAGCATGGAGGATATGTCATTGAAGGAGATCAAATTATTATCCGTGGTGTACCTGATGGTAATCTCTCGTATGGTTTTGTTGAAAAATCGGAAAGAAAACCTCTCGATGCTGACCAAGTATTCATAGAAACTACTCAACAAGAAGATCCAGAAGCAAAACTTCGAACGGAAACTATTCTTGACCTTTCGATAACAGATAGCATTAATGGACTGATAGCAATGGCTGAAAGCGCTGGATTAAAGCCTGTCGTCTTCACACAGAAATATGGAACAGAATCACGAGTTGTTTACAATGATAGTGACACAGGTGAAATCGGACTTATCATTTCGGAATCGCTCTTTACACAACCTCAATTTAGAGATGCAGAACGAGAAACAGACGCCGGCGAACAACATCTCTATTTCCGTATTATGGAAGCTATTTCTGCACAAATGCGATTAGAAAGTAATGGAGAAAATCCATTCCCAGTGATTATTCATGACGATTCTCATGTCGATATTATTTTGTCAGCGAGAAATCTCGCAAATGATTATCAGGAGGTTGGAGAAAGGGTAAATAAAAACTATTATGACTATAAAGATCCTTTACCAAGGGAAGCGCATCCTGTATTTGAACTTACCGATCTGACAACATACAACCCAGTTTTTTTTCCTGAAGGTTCAATTCCTCACTCATCTACCTCAGCTCAGGCGAACTTTGCAGGAGGACTTACCATAGAACGCTTCTATCCAGAATGGCTCAGTGCACGTCTTAGTATCTTAAAATCCATTGAAACCGCGCTAAATACGCATGGATGGGAGACATCTATTACTGCTTCCGCTGATGCAAGAAATATGCTCTCTAGAGCAAATGACCTCATTATGTCTATCGCGAGTAGAGCTGAACCTAATACACTTGAGCTCTTCATCCCGTACGATGTGAGAATCGTGTTAATTAACGCAAAATTGCTTGCATCAGCATATGCTCCTCTTGATGGAGCAGAATAGATAAATTCTTGACTTTCCCCTCCTTCCCTGCTATCATAATCTCCATCCTAAGACAGTAGGTATTGATCCTGTGATCAAGTAATATTCCTACCGAGGAGCCACATCAGTTCTGAGTAACGAGAAAATCGCTACAAAGACCTGCATAAAGCACCTCGAGGGTGCTTTTTTTATTACCTATGGCAAAAGCAGCAAGTACATCACCACAAGCACAAAAACATAGAGGAAAAGCGAGAAAAGAAGGTATCATCGCTGAGTTCTCAGATAAAGTCGGACGCTCAAAAGCGATGGTCTTCACAAACTATCAAGGATTAACACATCATCAGCTCGAAGGGCTGAAACGTGCTGCAAAGAAAGCCGATGCAGACTTCGTCGTCACCAAAAACACCCTGTTACTCCGCTCCTTAAAAGATGTCACGCTCTCAGATGAGGATAAGAAAAACTTTGAACAACCCACAGCCACACTCTTTGCCTACAGTGACGTTGTTCTCCCATTAAAAAATCTTGCAAAGACGATTAAAGATCTCAAGCTTCCAATCATTAAGTTTGGCGTTTTGGATGGAAAAGTTCTCTCAAAAGACCAAGTAGAAAAACTGGCAACATTACCAAGTCTCGATGTGCTTCGAGCACAGCTTCTCGGTCAGATGAAAGGACCGATCCAAGGACTCCATCGATCATTATCATGGAATCTACAGAAATTTGTTATGACACTCAAAGCTATTGAAGCACAAAAAGGTAACTAACAACCGAAGGGAGGTGTATTATTTATGGCAAAAGTATCAAAAGAAGACTTAATGAGCGCAATTGAAGAAATGTCCGTTCTCGAACTCTCAGAACTGGTAAAAGCACTTGAAGAAAAATTCGGTGTATCAGCAGCCGCTATGGTAGCAGCCGCACCAGCAGGAGGAGCGCCAGCAGCAGACGCAGGCGAACCAAAAGAAGAACAGACAGTCTTTAATGTCGTTCTTGCATCGTCAGGTGCAAATAAAATTGGTGTTATTAAGGCTCTTCGAGAACTCGTTCCTACATTAGGGCTTAAAGAAGCAAAGGATCTCGTCGACGCAGCACCAAAAGAAGTCATGACACAGGTCAACAAAAAGTCTGCTGATGAGGCAAAAGAAAAACTCACCACAGCAGGAGCTACCGTTGAACTGAAGTAACAAAAAACCTCGTCCCCAAGTTAACGATAGACGTATCGTACATGAAGGCGAGGTTTTTTAGTGGAAATAACCCTATAAGGCCGCCAGTTACTCCATAACGATTTTTTATCCAGAGTAAGAAATATCGTTGTTCTAGTAATTAAATCGATCTTACCTATAAATAAGATGGGCATTCTTGAGCTCAATTTCAGCCTCAGCAGTAAGAAAAAAGAGAAAAATGAAAAAATACAGATTCCCGTGAAAAATTTGGTAGATTTGAAATTGAACAAATTTATAGATCAGCAACATTTTTAACAAAATTTCAGATTCTAAAACATATTTCAACTTATTCTGTGACAATGAAGTCATTACAGAAAGAAAAAAATCCATCTTCGTCTTTCGAAGACATTTCTGATCGTCTAAGATTTGTGGAAATCCTCTGGATATCCACATTTCCTCCCAAACCTCTCCCCACCCTTCTATTCATCTCTTTACCTTATAACAAAATACTATATAACTCGGGCGATTTAATTCACTGACTTATAGTTAATTACTTTATTCACCCTCCTAGGACTATAGTGAGAACTATATAAATAGTTACAGTGACCACTTCGTACAGAGGATAGATCTACCATCTACACAATGAACCCTAAGACTGATAATCCTTTTACTCCATATTCCTAATTTGCTTCTTGACAATATCTATACTAGTTTGTTACCTTATTAATAAGAAAGCGCACGTAACATATACTCCTATGCCTATGAATGATCAAAAGATATCAATCCAGAATCTACCTGATCTACTAACTGTTCGAGAAGTTGCAGAAGTCCTCCGTGTCTCCCCTCTTACTATCAAACGTTGGGGCAAAAGAGGTAAATTACCGGCCATTCGTATTAACTCTCGTGGCGACCGAAGATATAAAAAAGAAGCCGTTCTTTGGCTTCTTGGCATTCAAGAAAAAGGTGGATCGTCCCTCTAATCTTTACTCTTTTCCTCATTTTCCTCTATAACACACTACTAACAATCCAGATCATTTTCGTGCCTCTATCCCTGCATTAGCCTGTTTCCATTAGCAGCTGCTTTCATGTTCTGCCATACCTTCCTCTCTCACCTTACTACCTCTGTAGTAACGTAGGAAAGGAAGCCGAGGGTGTTGTCCGAAAGAAGCGGGACACGCTATGAGATCGCGCGGGTGCGATCGTAGCGAGTCAGCCGATCGTGACGAACACAATGCCCTCGGCATCGCCTCCTTTCTCGCCAACGTGGCGGATTTTGGAGCTATCTAGCTACCAGTGCGCAGTTTTTTTGCGCCTTCTTTCCCGATCTCATCGAGTCATGGCTCACGAGAGCAGACGACCCGGTTTGTGTTCGGGATTACGACGAGCGGCGATCTTGCTCGGAAGGGTGACGTTGACATCCCAAGCCAAGCCGAGGCTGCGAAGAGTCCAGATAACCCACCAACTCACATCGACGGCTCGCTCGAGTCGCGTCATTCCGTGATGAGCGGACTTCTGGAACGCATGATGCGCGTTATGGAATGCTTCCCCAAACGTGGGAAGCGCGAGCCAGAAGAAGTTGGTCGGCAGACCACGGGTTTGGTAAGGACGGCTACCGAACATGTGGCAGACAGAGTTGACGCTGAAGGTCGAGTGAAGCGTGAGAAAGGCTGCTGCGCCTCCCCAGAGTGTTGCCCCAACGGCAGCATCGAGTCCTCCGAACGAGTATCCCACCCCAAAGGGCAGAAGGAATCGGATGACGACGATGACATACCAAAAACGGTCAATCCAGACGACGAGTGGATCGTCTCGAAGACCGGCAGCAAACCGAGGATCGACGGATTTCCCCTCGAACATCCAGCCCATGTGGGCGTGCCAAAGACCACGAACGATGTTTTTGAAACCGGTTCCGTATGCGTAGGGAGAATGTGGATCGAGAGGGCCTTCGACCTCCGTGTGGTGTGTTCGATGAGTACCTGCCCAGTGAATGCAGGCGCCTTGAACGGCGGCTGTTCCGAAGATAAGCAGACCCCCTTTTACGGGTCTTTTGCACTTGAAGCTCTCGTGGGTGAGCATTCGGTGGTAGCCGACGGTGACGCCGAGTCCTGGCAGGACGTAGCCGATGGCGAAGACGATGAGATTGAGTCTGCTGATTCCGCTGTAGAGAGGAGCACAGATGATCGCCAGAAATGGGCCGATAACCCAAATCGTGATGGCGACTTCATGTTTCCACCCATTGGCAGATTTCGCTGTCAGCATGAGCAAAACGCCAAGCGCGACACTCAGCAGAATGATCGACCAGAACAGAGGTTGTCCCCCCATGACCAAAACTCCTTTCGTCTTGCGACGAGATGCCTACTGCCTGATCAGTCTGTGCTACACCCGTAGCTACCGTTTCCGCTGTCAAGCGGGCACCTCGTCTCTGGTGTTAACGGCTGACTGATGGCCCGACAGTAACAAATACAAACTTGTTCTCCTGTGGGGCCGCCAATCAACTACTAACAATTGCTAGATAACGTTCTTAGGGAGGCGAACTAGACAAAAAGCAACGTTCAAGATGAGGATGTCAAAAATATTCAGCAAAGAAGAATACCGACCTCTACAAACGAACGAAGTTTTCGTCCAGATAACTCCCTAAGATATAGTTTGTTAAGGTGCGATGGAGTTATTCATCCAGGAAAATCATACCCTCCCGGTACGCCTCCCTGTGAAAAAACGAGTTGTAAGAGTTGGAGTTTTCGTGCTCGAAACTTCCCTGCTGAACCAAGAAGGTATAGCTCCCACGTCCGTCGAAACTGTTCTGCGTTTGGTTCAAACAGTGATCGTAACTCTTCCCAAGCGTTGGTGAAGTTCTCACACCAAGCCATCAGTGTCTTATCATAATGAGCACCTAGATTCTCTGAGTGCTCTAGGATAAAATTATTTCCTACTGCATCAGCGATCTCAGTAATGCGGGGAATTCGTGAGTGAGGAAAAATATGTTCTGTTATCCATTCTGAGGAGGTGGTTTCGGTCTTATCTTGCGTCGCTATCGTTTGGAGAACGAGAAGCCCATGTGGTTTTACATGTTTTGCCATAATAGCCATAAAGTTTTTATACTCTCTCGGATCCTCTCCCACGTGTTCAAGCATCCCTACCGAGACAATACGATCATACGGCTCATCAGCAAGCGTTTTATAATCCTGAAGCCTGTTTTCCACATCAAGCCCGACACAGATCCTATTCGCTTCTGCAACTTGTTCCTTTGAGACACCAATATTAACGACAGAAACCCCATACTCCCGAGCTAAATATGCAGCCAACGCTCCTGCTCCACCACCGACATCCAGAACTCGCATACCAGGCTCAAGTGAAAGTTTTTGAGCGAGCCGCTCCATCTTCGCTTTTTGAGCCTCCTCAAGCGTTGTAGCATCCTTCCAGTAACCTCCGGAGTATACCCACCCATCACCAAGCATTTTGTCCCACAGAAGAGGCGGTAAATCGTAGTGCTTTTTTCCTACCTCAAACGCTTTATTTCGATCGAAGCGACTATGAAGATGATGCCTTGCAAGTCGGAGTTTCAGAAGTCGATCCCCGGTCAAACGTTGATCAATACCTGAAGCATAGATTCGATAAGCAAGCTCATCGAGTTGACCAGTACTCCACTCACCTGCTACATAACTATCAGCAACTCCTTTCAACCCCCTGCTGACTACTCTGTCATAAAACTGTTTCTTATGAACCGTTATATCCCATGGATTAGGAGAAGTCTCGGGGTTGAGCTGAATACCTGCAGGCCTGAGGAGATCTTGAAAAACTGGTTCTAGAGCATCGGGTCTCCCACGAACGACCTCAAAAACAGTAGCTCCTCTCTGACGTACTTGTGTATACGCTTCTGAGGCCCGCCCACCAAGTTCTCTTAGTGCATGCATACATGCCCTACTATACAGACTTTTTTTCTTATGTCCAGACCCCTTCTCTTCTCGACACAAAAAACACTATCACTCAATCTTTTTTTCTGCCAAAAGAAACTGATAGTTTTCTTATTAGCAGTACCTCACTCTATTTGCTGGCACAAAACCCAGCATAATAACTTAAGAGGGCTCAGCCTGGCTCAAATGGAAGGTGGTCAACATATCCGTGGCTCGTATTTTGGGGTTTTTCATCGGTTGGTCTGTTCGAGCTGTTGGAGTAACTGTAAAAATCCGCTGTTTTTCTTTCCTAGTATTATCAGCTGTTCTTTAACCCACATTTTGCCTTGCTGGTCTTTCTCCTCAGAATAAATCTGATAAAGCTTACTATAGGAGAGGTAAAATGATGGATCATTCTTTAAAGCATTTTTATATTCCTTTTCAGCATTTGCTGTTTCGTTTATAGCCAAGTAGATATTGGCTAAATTATAGTGCGGTTCAGGATAAACATCGACAAGCTCAATTGCTTTTTTATATGCGACAATTGCTTCCTTATCCTTGCCCTGATCAGCATAGGCCATAGCTAGATTGTTGTAGGCGCGTGGACTTCGAACATGACTCAGTGTTTGTGTATAAAACGTCACGGGATCATGCCACTGCGCATTCCTGGCAATCGTGCGCAAGGAAAGGACAATTATTCCGATAATGAAAACGAGCCCTAGAACCTCCTTTCCAATTTTTGGAACCTTTTTTACAAGCGCGAGGAAGCTATAAGCAAAAAGAAGAAAGAATCCAACCGATGGATAGTAAAGGAAGTGTTCATAAAAGATGCCGTTGATAGGCAGAATGCCGCTTGTCGGGACGAAGGCGACGACGATCCAAAGAATACTAAAGAGAAGAACCGGCCGCTGTGTTCTTTTCAGCCATCCGACAATCAGTAGTGATATGTAAAAAAGGATACTGAGTACTCCCTGAATTGTTGGGGTTGTTACAATCTTGATTCCTAAGTCCCGTTCCATAAAAAGCGTTTTAGGATAGAAAAGAAGACCAAGGTAGTCTGGCATTACATGAAAAAACGTTACAAGTCTCACAAAAAGATTGGAGGAGTAAATATTGGCTGAGTTGTAAAAATTAAGCGTATTAGCAAAGTTGAGAACCGTGATACGCGAGAAAAAATAGATTAGTGTAATAACAGCAAAAGGTATTGTGGCGACGAAACTCTTTTTCATAGCTGCAAAGGTCAATTTTTGCTGAGAGAAAAGTTGCACGAGAAAGATAAGTCCTGGTGTAATTAACGCAATTTCTTTTGAAAGAAGTGCGGCGGTGAATGATAGGATTGCTGATAACCGATACCATCTGCCTTTGTATAAGGATAGATAGAGAGTTACCATGACAAAGAAAAACGATAACGGGTCCCCCCTACCTGAGGCATAGGCCACTGCTTCGGTCTGAACGGGATGAATGAGAAAAAGAAGCGTGGCCAGAAACGCCAAAAGCTTATTCTCAAACAATTTTTTTATCAATAAGTACAGAAATACTCCACCTGCGAAATGGATGAGGTAACTGTCGAGGTGATAGATAAAACCATTATTGCCAAACATTTGGTATTCAAGACCAAATCCAAAAAAGAGGAGCGGACGGTAATAGTTACTTAACCTTCCAGCCCCAGATGTCAGACCGTGACTAAAAAATCCACCCAGATCAAATGTCTTGACAGCCTCGTTGTTATAAATAAAATGCTCATCATCAAAAAACAGGCCATTACGCAGAGTATTTACGTAACAAAACGTGACAAAAAGAAAGAGGATACTGACAAGATAGAGAGAGCTTAACGATTGAACTTTTTCCGTTAGAGCAGAAAACATAGCAGAACTTATTATATAAGATTTCCCTTGTGGCTTGCCCCTCTCCCTTCCTACTATTCTCATAATAAGAAAAGAGAGAGGGTCGAGGAGGTGGTTCTGGATGGTTACAGATGAATGGGTGATCGCGCATAAGTGCGATCAAGCATCCAAACTGCGAACGCAGTCCAACCATTGTCTCCTCGACCTTCCGC